>Ga0304730_1000358_pt1 | contig 40128 bp, 59 predicted proteins | sample M_130628_MF_Meta_FD_190474 | JGI IMG/M metagenome (GOLD analysis project Ga0304730, IMG submission 190474) | Freshwater microbial communities from Lake Montjoie, Canada to study carbon cycling - M_130628_MF_MetaG (v2) (version 2) | ecosystem: Environmental > Aquatic > Freshwater > Lake | place...
GAAATCCTCGAAGGAGATATTCTTAAGTTCGGCAAGATCAGTCTTGATACCCTTGGAGTCTAACCTAGCCTTGTCAGCCTGTTCTTTAAAACTTGGCTCGGTAAGGGTCCATTGGCGGTAAGCGGCCTCAGATCGGCCAACCGACTCCATAGCCATCTTGATGGTCTGACCCTGTTTAAGTTGGGTGAGGACCTTGTACTGGGCCTCTTCCTTGGTAAGGTTCTGCTTTGCCATTTAACGCCCCTAAGACTAATCTAACGGTAGCCGTCTAACGGCATAGGTATCCCACTATATATATTTTATATATATACTATTATAGGAGTTGTCGGGATTAAAAGGAGACAACTCCTTATATATAATATTTTATATTTACATATATAGATAACCTGTGAATAACTGAAAAACGCACAACTTAGGGTGATATATTTTTATAATGTCCTATTTGTATACATATTAGGCCACCTAACATAAAGTTATTACCTAAGACATATATATATTACCGCAGTAAAAGTTAAGCACTCTGGGTCAAAGAATTGTCGACTTATCGATTTATAGACTTATTTACTTACCGACCAGTAGGAATTACCTGATAGTTTCCTGAGAGATACCTTAGAACTACCTGAGTGTAATTAAAATACTGAAATACTCGAACACTTGTTCGAACTATCTCCCCGACCATATATTACCCGCCAGTAATCGAACAGATGTTTGTGTGATGTAGATAACATAATAGGGTCGGCGTGTCGCTTGACTTTACAATTTAAGCGTGGTAGTATTCTCTTTATCAGGTTAGTAATAGCCCGATATAACTAAATAAAGAACTTAAAATATATTTAGAACTTACGGCGTGTCGAACTTGACAAGCGGTGAGGGATAGTGTAGAGTAAGTTCTACAAGGTTAGATTACTTAGTAAGTAGGTGGGTGGGTTTGCCTTCCTAGTAGTGTCGGCGGGTGCGCTGACCGAGGGCTCTTAGCCACTTACTCACTAAGTAATCTAGCCCCTAGTGAGAGGATAGATAGTGTCGTATAACCCCTATGGGGTTAGCGGTAGCATTATCACACCCCCTAGAGATGTTCGTTCTGCCCCTGCGTGGCTAGGTTCGCGCAGTAAGCGGTTCAGCAACCTAGAGGTGCGTGATAAAGAGGGCAATTTAATCGTGGCTATCGAGGATAGTCAAGCGGTTAAACTGGCACGGCGAACTATTAAGAACGCCAAACCTAAGCCCGACACTACCCCTAAACCTTTAAGTGCTGATGAGTTGCGTAGAATTGCGCTTGATGAGCGCAAGGCTCTAATGGCTAGTCTATTGGCTAGACCTGCTGAGAACTACCTATAATTGTAAGATAGTCCTAGCCGATAGGTTCGGTATGCTTAGGGTTCGATACCCTACTAGGACACGCCATAAGTCAGAACTTGACTTGTAGCCCTGAGTATGCTATACTTAGGTATAACTTAATAGAAGGAGAATAAATGGCTAAGATAACCTTAGACGCTTACGACCCTGAAGGTCGCTTAATTGCTAAGTGTAATTCAGATGATTACGGCGCACCATTACTAATGAGCCTTCACGGAGAAGGTTCTACGATTAGAGTGGGTAAGAAAATTGTTTGGCTAGAAGGTGCTGACGGCGAGGGTGCTGAGAGTTATGACGGCACTATTGAGAAGATATTTAATAGATTAAAGTAGTGGCTTGACTATCCTTTAAGGGTATGGTATCCTTAGAGGGTAGCCTAATCACTAATGGTTAGGAGAGATGAGAACTATGGAGATAATCCGAGAGTTTAGCGTGGATAGCGTTGCTACCTACCTAAGCACTTACTTCGGTGAGATATGGCTACCACATAGAACACTTGTTCTAATGGCAGTAATTGCTATCACCCTAAGAAGTATCAAGTTATTCCGAGAGCGTAAGTAATCGTGGATAATATAGTGATAGAATTAACTAGAGATGAACTAGAACTTATTAGAACATCTCTTAGAACCCAAGCGAATTGGTATGATAGAGGCGACTTTAAGGGTATGGCTATATCTGCTGACTTGCTAAAGAATAAGATTAGTGATATAATAATCGAAGTATCGGGTAAAGTAAGGAGTTAATATGTCTGAGGATATAGAATTAGTAGAGTGTTCTAGTTGCTCTAGTGATTATAGACCTGATGAACTAGAGAGTAATCGTAATGGCGATAAGATATGCGCTGACTGTCGTATATGGTGTGAGCGTTGCGAGGAGTATGACTACGCTGATAATAGTAGATATGTTCAGGGTTGTGGAACTTATTGCGAGGTATGCGCTGATAACTATACCTTCTGGTGTGAGAGGTGCGAGGATACTTACTCGGACAACCACTCTAGTTATGAGGTGGCAGATATTGGTGTCTATTGGTGCGAGGACTGTTGCCAAAATGGTGCGACTTGGTGCGATAGTTGTGAACAGTATAACCGAGATGAGTGTGAGTGTGAGAGTGGTGGTAGGTTAATCAATAATTATTCCTACAAGCCACACCCTATATTCTATGGTGAGGATAAGAATAAACTACACTTCGGTATAGAATTAGAGATGGAGATTAGGGATAACAACCTAAGTGATAGTGCCGAGTATATTGGCGAGATGTTAGGCGAGTTCGTATATCTTAAAGAGGATAGCAGTATCAATAGTGGCGGGTATCGTGGGTTCGAAATGGTATCTCACCCTGCTACATTAGATTACTTCGCTGACCATAAGAACTTATGGACTACGCTAGACTATCTACGCAGGGTTCATACGGCTAGGAGTTGGGACGCTAAGAGTTGCGGACTTCATATTCATATAAGCAGGGCAGGGTTTAAGGGTGGCGCACACACGCATAGGTTCTTATCCCTTATCTATAAGAACTCAGATAAGATGATGAAGTTAGGCGGTAGAAGTTCTACCTATGCTAAGTTTAGTGATGTGTGGCAGTATGATGAGTATGACCGACCATACTTCACATTAGCAAACAAGGTCGCACACCCTAGCAGGGCTATGACCGAGAGATATTCTGCGGTAAATACGCAGAACGAACACACGCTAGAACTCAGGTTCTTTAGAGGAACTATGAACCCTAGTAGTGTTCTTAGTGCTATACAATTAGCACACGCAACAGTAGAATACACAAGGGACTTGACCCTATCTGATGTTAAAATGGGTGCGTTAAGTTGGGAGTGGTTCGCTGACTGGATACAAGCCAACAACGGCAGGTATCCTGAACTCTATATGCGTATGAGTAGAGTGGATAAGTTAGTTCTAAATAGTAAAGAGTTAGTCAATGCGTAAGGGGGTTAAGTATGTGTTTGTTAGTGGTGTGTAATCCTAATTCCACACCGAGTAAAGATGAACTAAAGCAGGGTGCGTGTAAGAACCCACACGGCTTTGGCTTTGCGATAGATACTGGCGAGGGTATTATATCTGAGCGCAGTATGTCTGCTAAGAAGTCTATCGCTAGGTTCTTAGAACTTAGAGAGCAGTATCCTAATGGCTATGCTATGTGGCACGCTAGGTATGCTACTCACGGAGTTAAGAACGAACTTAACTGCCACCCATTTAAGGTAGCAGGTGAGCACGATACTTACTTAGCGCACAATGGCGTGTTAGATATTCTAATACCTAAAGATGATAAGCGTAGCGATACTCGTATCTTAGCAGAGGAATTACTGCCACGACTAGGCGGTGTGTCTGCGTTAGATGATGACTATCTATATGATATGATGAGTTCGTGGGCTAGCGGTAGTAAGGTAGCAGTTATGACCAATGACCCTAGCGCACAATACAAGATGTATATTATCAACGAGAGTGCTGGTAGTTGGGACGACAATGGTATATGGTGGAGTAATAATTCACACAAGGCTACCCCGACTTACAAGTATGAGGCTAGTGTGTATGATATAGTAGTAGCAGACAAGCACTTCGAACCTACTGCGTATGAGGAAAACAAGTTCGAGTGTCCTAATTGTAATGCGTTAATAGATTTATGGGATAGCGAACTCTACTGCTTGATGTGTGAGTGTTGCTTTGATTGTAGCGCACAGTTCTTAGACTGCCTATGCTACAACCCTAATGCTAAGGGTATGATAAGAGATGAGTATGGATTTATTGACAACAAGTGGTATAGTAAAGAGCCACTTGACTTCTAGAATTGGTAGTGATATAATCACTATCGATACCAACAGATACCACTTGGTAAATTGCCAAGCGGATAACAATGAAAGGTAATACAATGACAACCACGACTATACAAGTAGAGGACTACTTGGCTAGCATATCACTAACACTTGCTGACTTAGCAGATGAACTTGCTACAGTTCAGTTTGATGTAGATAGCGTCAATGGGTATGAACCTAAAGGCACTATCCTAAAAGCACTACCAACACAGTCTAGGTTCAAACCTAAGTCTATGTGGGTATCACTAGGTAATGGCAAGTATCAACACTTGACTGGTGAGAAGGGCTTAATCGCCAAGCACTCACGCCTAGAAGGTTATACTTCAGTAGTATTCCGCCCATAATAAACTAGTTAATTGTGGGTGGGGTTATTGCCCCACCTACACCAACATAGAGAGGACACTATGCTAGAGAATTATACTTGGACTTCATATATTAGGAAGCAAGATACAGAACACCTGTCAGATGAGGAGATTAAACAGATGACAACAGAGTTAAGTTCAGCAGTCAGTCGTATATGCTTTGAGTATGGGATACACAACTGATGGCTAAAGGTATGATAGATTTATATTTATCTAACGATAAAGATTTAGATATAAGTAATGGTCTATGTGTTAAGCACGACGACCCTGACTTATGGTTCGCAGGCGAGGTTGATTTAAGTGACCCTAACAGTAGCGTCAATACAAATTCAACGGCAGTACAAGCAGAAGTAGATAAGGCTATCGTTGCTCTATCAGTATGTAAGGGTTGTCCTGCTAAAGATAACTGCCTAGAGATAGGCAAGCGTGGGCATCAGTTATACTTCGGTATATATGGTGGCACTATGGCAGGAGAACGATTGCTTACGGCAGGTAGGTCAATGAAGAACTCTGCTAACAAACAGAAGTTAATGTTTGCTCGCAAGGTTAGGCGTGCTATGAAAGAGAGGGGAATAAGTGGAAGCGAAGCAGTATAGAGTTAAGGTTAATGCGGTTCGTGCTACGCTGGTATATTATATATCAGAGTATGATATCGAGGCGGCAATTAACCAAGCAATAGAAGCACCATTTAAGGAGTGGGAAGTATATGATTTTGATATGCCACTTGGAACTGATGTAGAAGCAGAGGAAATCTGAGAGAGGGGTAAAGATACTAAAGTTTATAGGATTTAATTTGGTAGTTAGTTTGCTACTAATAATGGGTGGCACTACCATACCATATACCCTTGTATTTCTTTTAGTTCTATACTTTATAGGTGCTTTAATATGAGAAAAATATTTGTATTCATACTTATCATAGGCTTACTGCTTATGCTAGGTATAAGATTTGCTACGCCTACTAGCCAACCTAATCCAACAGGAGAAGTTGTTGAAGAAGGCTGGACAGTAATGGATAGCAAAGCATACGCTCAGGATAAGTTATATGAGTGGCAATACAAACAATGGTTGTGCCTTAATAAATTGTGGACTAAAGAAAGTAATTGGAGACCCAATGCTTACAACAAAGTAAAAGTTATGGGCAAAAATGCTGGAGGTATTCCACAATTATTAGGGCTCGACCCTAGAACACCAGCACCAAAGCAAATAGATCGTGGGTTATCTTATATATACAACAGATATCACACCCCTTGCGAGGCGTGGAAGTTCTTTACTAAGAAGGGATACTACTAATCAAAGATCGCAAACATATAACAGAACTTAAACCTGATTACAAATCCGCTATGGATATCAGAGGTAGAGCCACTACTGTCTGTCCTTGTGGTTGTAATATATGGAACTTAAAGACTGTGTTCGATGATGAGACTGGTGATATAGATATGTACTTTTTAGATATGGAGTGTGCTTTATGTGGCACTCTTGCAACAGCACCAACACCCGAAGACAGCGAGGAACTATAATGCCAACCTATTCATACAGATGTCTTGACGATAAGACACTAGTAGAACTAAGTCGTAGCGTTGATGAACGAGATGACTTGGTTGAGTGTCCGCAATGTAAGAGAGAGATGACAAGAGAATACCAAGCCAACCCAGTTCATTTCAAAGGGACAGGGTTCTATTCAACAGGAGGATAATGAACGAAGAACAACTCTTTAGTATGCTTAAAGATGAATACTATCCTGATCTAACTATGGTTAGCGATGAGTATTCTAACTTTGATTGTGTATCAGAGCGTGAAGATTTATATATAGAATTAAAGTGTAGGCATACACACTATGATGATTTGCTTATAGAAAAATATAAGTATGATAAAGTAATAGAACAAGCAAACATAACTGGCAAGACACCAGTATATATTTGCTCAACACCTGATGGTGTATGGGAGTTCAACCTTGATACTATCAAAGTTATTTGGGAAGATAAAGATAATCTACCTAAGACTACCGAGTTCGAAGACATCGAAAAAGTAGTTAAAACCGTAGGTTTCCTGCCCATTTCCAAGGGTAAGAAATTATTTCCTGAGTTCTATGACGACGAAGAGATAGAAGATTTTGCTATGAACGATAGTGATCTATGGTCTGATGGGGAAATTGAGTTCGACCCTGATGACGGATACTATTCTTCAGATTCTTGATCTTCAGAACTAACAGTATCGATATCATTGTAAGGTTTGTACCCACCTATCTTATTGATAAGTCTACTAATGGCACGCTTAAGTCTCATTCGTGCAGCACTATCAGTACCAAGTTCCAAATAGTTTGCTATCTCGCCGAAGTCTAGATGTTCAGCAAAGCGTAAGAAGATAATTCTTCTATCATCTTTGTTTAACTTCCAATAACCTGAGTCAACTTCTAACATCATTATAGTTAGGTTGCCACCTTCGGCGGGAGCAGACGGCCTGCCAGGTCTACCAAGATTTAATTTATGTGTAACACCATACTCACCACGTAACACAGGTGGTAGCAATGCTTCAACTATTTCAGATTCATAGTAATGAATATCAGTAACATCATAGCCAACAGACTTTGCTTTCCATCGTTGGCAATAATCTAATGCATCATTGCGAAGAGAACGATAGATTAAATTCTTAGCATCCTTCTCACCTATTGCTTCCCAGTCTTTAAGTTTATTTGGGTGCTCGGTAAACCATTGATACAGCGATTGTCTTATGTCCTCTAACTCTACCATAGGAAACTTTCTATGGTACTCAGAAGCAACCGCTGTTACAATGTAGTCCCACTTCTCAATACTATCCCAGTCCAATTACTTCCACACCTTCTTGTCGAATACGAATGAACCATCCATATTAACTGGAACCAACTGTGGTGTAACCTTATTCCCATCTACATATAAGACACCAAAACCTTTGTGCCACGTAAACAAGCCACCTCTAATATACTTAGCAAACTTAAAGTCCATTAAGCAACCAGTCTCTAGTCCCCATACAGTCTTAGGTGTGCCACCAAAGTACGACTGAGTGTAATGTGTCAAGCCAGCACGGTGCGTATGACCACACACAACAGACATACCAGCACGTTTGGCTAGTCCAAGTGCGGTAGCACCAGCAGTAGGTTGCACATTACCCTCGTCGCCGTGCAATAGCAACCAGTTAGGTGCTAATTCATACGGCTTTTCGTGGTATGTAATACCTAGGTCATCAAGTCTTAAGAAGTTCTTTAACTCTAACTCAGGTAAACCAGCAAGTCCTGGCGCTCTCATTCTAATTGTATTAAATAATCTATCAGTATGATTACTTCTAATCATATGTTTAATCTTTAATGATTCAAGCACACGATGAGTCTCATCTCTATCTCTAGCAATAGACTTCTCGTGTTCAAGATCGGTACCCTTACTCCACTTTGAGATAGTCTGCATATCCATCTCATCCCCAACAGATACTACCTCATCAGGTTTATATTTCTTTATGAAATTAGACAGTGCTGAGACTGCCTTCCTATCGTGGTATGGTACCTGTAAGTCAGACACGCAGACTATAACCTTCATTTGTCCCACTTTCCTCTAAGTACTAGCAACCCTATGATTGCATAGTTTGCCATATCCTTGAAGGAATCTTCAATGGATTCGTGCTGGGGTTGAAACCCCTTGGTGTCTTCCATATATTCATACAGATTATTTATCCGTGCTAACTTATCGTGCATACGCACACGCAGTCCATTGATGGCACCACCAGGTGCATCAGCAATATTCTTTGGGCCGTAATCCTTATGTTTAGTTAACAATAGATCTAATAGTTCTTGGTATGTTGCTCCAACTGCTGACTCAAAAGAGGTACTGTCAGGGTAACTACGAGTCTCCCATCCATCTTCTGTACTTGACTTATATGGAAACCTTGTTCCTCCAAGTGGATTATAATCTGCCATTCTTCACTTCCCCTCTTCCAGTAATTGCTTGAGTTCATTATCTATTTCCATCATCTGCGATTCGATTATCATTTCCTCTACTATATCTTTGATTGCTTCGGGCTGTGTCTCTGCCGTAAACAATGTCATATATGTAGACTGGGTTATAGTCTTTATCTGATCTGGTTTGTCTGCATATTTATACAGGCACCTAAGCAATGAACCTATCATTAACCTAGCCCCATTAGGTAATACTAATGCGGGATCAAACTCATCATCATCTTCTAGCAAATGATCTGTTGCCTCAAACACATTAGCAAATCGTTCACCACATTCAGGGCAAGGCGGTATACTTCTATCCATTTAATCCAGCCCTCTCTCTAATGTAATCAGAACCATACTTTACATATGCACTGTTTACATCTTCTCCGTCTGGCAATTGCACGACTGTGACGGGCAACTCCCTTGCGAGACTATTGGCAAACTCTTTGCCTGGTTGATCTCCATCTGCAAATACATATACTCTTTCAAAGTCTGCGAGTAATCTTGTATAATGTTTTTTCCAACTGTTAGCACCAGGTACGCCGACGCAAGGAATACCAACACAACTAGACAAAGTAACTGTATCCAATTCACCTTCACACACTCCTATAAAATCGCCTGCTCGTTCTATATCTAATACATTATACATCTTGGTCTCAGCCCCAGTCATACCCATATACTTAGGTTCAACTGCTGGGTTAAGAGATCTAAATCTTAAATCAACTACACCACTCTTCGTAATATAAGGAATAGATAGCCTGCCAGTAAATGATTCGTGTCCTATCTCAGGTTCCACGACTACGCCGAATCGAGCCAGACGTGCTGCTTCCATTGATATACCCCTGCTTCGCAGGTAATCTTCTGCCTGATAGATGTTTGCCGCGTACTTCTGAACTGCCTGTCCCAGTAATTCTTTCTGCGATTGACTTTGCTTCACGTATATCTACCCTCTCTTGCTGTGCGACAATTTGTAAACTGTTACCTTGGACTCCGCAGGCGAAGCATATATATATGTTATCGTCGAGATTAGCACTCCCTGATTGGTGAGTGTCGGAGTGGAAAGGGCATTTGAGATTAACCTGCCCGTGTCCTTGTCGGACTTGTGCTCCGTAGTGTATAAGTATTTCTCTAATACTTGGTAAGTCATTTGCCTGCCCTCTTAGTCCATTGTTCAAAATCTTCCACCACCCAAGCCTTGTCTATGCCTGCCTGTCTACGTTTAACTATTACGAACTTATATGGTATTTCTTTTAATCCTCTAGCCTTAGCATAATTCTCTGCCTCAACCTCAGCCTCACGCCAGAACTGCGGTAAGTCTAACTTCTTTGTTGCCTTTAACTCTAGTATGTTTGCTGCTCCATCTAAGAAAGCAACTACATCACCTTCATCTTTAGCACCAGCCTTGGTTAATCTCTCGGCTAGTATATCCTTGGAGCGTAGCCACTTAACTACACTAGTCTCAAAGGTAGCGCCTTTACGCTTGCCATATGAACTCATTCGCATTCCGTACAGTAATTTGATGTCCGAATATGTGGTATATACATTACAAAATTTCTACCACAATGAAAACAATTAATAGATGTCCAATCAGTTGTGTTGTCAACAAAATAAAATGGATTCCTAATCCTTAGTTTCTTACTCACGCCACGCCACCTTAGGATATTTAGTTATGTTAACAGAGAAAAATATGAGATCAAACCTAACAACCCTAGCGTCAACTCGTGGAACATTATCATTAGTAAATTCAAATAGTGCATAGTACTCCATTCCAATTCCCCAACAGTCCAGAGAATTCTTACTTGTAGTTATAGTATAATTATTAATATCTTTTTGCATTAGTGGTTCTCTGGAATATCATCGACAAACATATACTCAGGATTAAATGCAATCCAAGTCATTAGTCCTCCACCTGCGTCTGCTCTGCCATATCTATTCTTGACTGGAGCAACACCCATTGAAGTTCCGACAACACCAAGTGTACATATAAGCGCTGGAAGTTGTGCCACTTTACCTTGGATAGCAGAGCGTGGCTGACACGGTGACCCAAGCACAGCCTCACTAGTGTGATGAAGAACGACAACAGCCGAATTAGTAGCACGAGCAAGATACTTTAACTCCTTCATAATAGCACGCATTGAAGCAAACTCTTCGCCACCATCTGTGGCTACATCCATTAAGTTATCTACTATAATAAGTGTAGGTGAACAACCCCATAATTCTTCAAAGGCTTGAACTTCCTCATCAATATCTTGTAGTGTTGGTGCTGATTCAAATGACCAGACTATATGGCTACTCTTAGATAGAGTAGCCTTAGTCCAACCAACATCAGAATGTAGCATCCCCTCTACATCTGTTTGGTTTTTTCCCGAAATCATAGACGCTAATCGCATAGCCATAGTATGTGCATTAGTATCGGCTGAGATGTAAAGTGTTGGCACTTTCATCTTCAACGCTAACGCTAATGCTAGTGTAGACTTTCCCACTCCTGGTGCTGCTGCGAACATAGAAACTTCAGACCGACGTATGATGATCTTGTTTGATTCGAATGCCTTAAAGCAAGATGGTAATGGTTCCCCACCAATACTGGCACGACCAACTGATCTGACAAGTGTACGCATCCTAGTTCCTTTCTAGTTCCGAAAAAAGATTTGTTCCAGTCTTTTAGTTTACTGGTTTGCATTGGTCAGGTGTTCCTTGTGGTGAAGGACAAGACCAGAATGCATATGGTTTACCGCTTGCTTTACTGATTCCCTCTCGCCATATACGGGCTCCGTGTTTGCATACGGGTGACGCTGTACCTGACGCTGCTGAGACTGGGGTTGGAGCGGAGTAACTCGAGGGCCTTGTGCTTGTAGTGGAACTCGATGTCGAGGACGGGTTTAGAGCGTATGAACCTACGATCTTTTGCTGAGTAGCAGCAATTTGTGGAGAGTAATCTCCTACGCCTTCTAACAATACTGATAGTTCATCAGCAGTATTAGCGCGTACGTTTATCATATCACCTGATGGTGTTTTGTAGGAAACTTGTAGTTTCCAGTCTTCGTTTGCCATTGTTTCTCTCATTTCTTCGAAGTGAACTGACAGTGTTCTGTTAGTCCACAACGATTGCAGTTGTTTGTGTTGGGAATAAATATACTAGCCTTGCGAGCCTTATCAAAGTTACTAACTAAGTACTCAAGTTTCTCTTCAGTGTAGCCACTTAGATCAACCATAGCAGAAGTACCTTCTTGCCTAGCCATCCAGTATGCACCATACTTTACATCTATACCTAAGACTTGCTTAAGTCCTAGTTTATAGAAGCCAAGTTGTAAGGTAGAAGTTGGGGTCTGTTGTGAAGTCTTGAGGTCAACCACGACCAACTCACCATCGACTTCAAACACTCTATCGAGAACCATCTTCACTGGCACGCCAGCAAAAATAGGAGTCAACCCCAACTCTATGGCGGGTGCGCCTTCAGGAGTGAACCAAATCTTCCAGTTATGATTAGCCTTACGCCAATCAATATAAGACTGAACCCACTCAGGCCCTGTCTGTTGCCAGAAATCTACGTTCTCCCTGTTAGGGAATGCTTTAGATGTTCTACCACCTACACGTGCAAAGGTTAAGTCAACACCTTCTGCTTCCTTAATCCAAGCCTTATCCCATAAAGCAAGTGTGTCACTTGTTACCAATTGTAACCTGCTTTGCTAATCGTAGGGCAATACTTAGTCCTGCTAAATTTTCTGGGTGTTCTTGGGTATGAACTGTTTTGTCAATAGCATTTTGTATAGCACCAACTATCATTGCTTTTGTTTCTTGTAGTCCATCCTCGTATCGCTCACGCATAATAGTGTTGTAAGTCTCCCATTGCATAGTGGTGATACCACCCTCTTCATTAACAATACTAATCATAAGTTCTCCAAATCCCACATCTCGGTAGCGGTATGAAATGATGAGCCACCTACTGACCATACAGATGGTGCCTCAGGTAATTGTAGCAGTCGACCTAGGTAATACTGGTAGCCACAGTCGATAAAGGTAGTAAATGCGGAGTAAGATATATGTTCTGGTAAGGTGTATTCACCCAATTCAATAGTCATAGCAGTAGTATATCATAATGGACAGGCATTGTAGGTAGGCAGGATCTTGCGCCTACCATCAATCGGTATTCCTAGGTGTATACTTAGGTATATAATACTATATAAGACCCCGTAGGGGTCTATAATATATACTAGGAGTATAAATATGGAAGATGCAACTACATATCCTAATTGGTTTAATGAGCACGCTAAAGGAAACTTTGAACTTCATTTATCTCAGTTCAAGGGCAAGCCTGACCTACAGTTCCTACAACTTGGGGTGTTTAATGGAGATGCAAGTATATGGATGTTAGATAATGTACTAACTGACGAGACATCAGAACTTACCGATGTTGACACTTGGCTTGGCTCACCCACAGAAGATGTCCATAACGAGATAAACTTTGAGGGTGTGTGGAAAAGTTACCTTCATAGAATAAAAGATTACAATAACGTATTTCCTAATAGAACATCTACCAACCATTTTCTAAACGTCCACGAAGACGAGGGTAATTGGTGGTATGATTTCATTTATATAGATGCAGATCACACGGCATCATCCGTGCTAGATGATGCAGTAATGGCTTGGCAGCACCTGAAGTCTGGTGGTATTATGGCATTTGATGACTACACCTGGGTCCACGACAAGGGAGCACTGTATGAACCTAAGTCAGCAATCAACTTTTTTTGTTGGGCCAAGCAGTTAGAACTTGAAATTATTGGTGACAACCAGCAATTATGGGTGCAAAAGAAATGACAAAAAGACCCCCTTCCCAGTATCTCTACTAGGTTGGGGGTCATTAGTGTCTCTAAAGGGCGTTTAAAGCCCGATTAGGGGTATATAATTACTTGCTTCCAATACCAAATTCTGTGGCTGATGGGTCTATTGCCTTTAGAATAGGTCCTGCAACGGCTGCAACTCCTGCTAATGCTAATGCCTTTAGGTCAGTTGTACCAGTAAGGTATAGAGCAAGCACGGCTGCTACTGCAGCACGCAGATAAGTTGATACGATTGCTTTTAATTTAGTTGTATTCATATTGTCCTTTAAGGGCGAGCAACGCCCATTACTAGGGAGTAAGCACGCTTCTTTAGAAACACACCATCTCCGTTTGATTGACTGCCCTTATTATCCCCTGAGGTATTACCCTCATAAACCATAAGGTATTTCTTTCCATCGTTACTGGCACAGATACCAACGTGGTCAGCCTCTACATCAGCATCGAATTGAAAGAAAACTATGTCTCCAGCCTGCGCTTTGCCGACTGGAACTATCTTGCCTTTACTTGTAAACCATTTAAGTCCTGCTTGACAGGAAGCAAATCCCTTTTTAGTTTGGGCTGCTACCTTAGGTGCTAGTCCTGCTTGGTCAAAGCACCAAGATACAAACATTGCACACCAAGGGTTATTGTTTAATCCGTACCACTTGCCGTACATACTGTCATTATTCTTGCCAACCTCTTTGTATCCTACCTGAGATTTGGCTATATCTACTACGCTCATTATGTCCCTACTTCTTTAGTGATTGTATTATTAACTCTGTTAAAAACTCTACTTTGTCATCTAACTGATTGACTTTATCACGTAGGCTTGAGCCACCATTGGGTTTAAGTTCAGCAAGATAATGTTTAACCATCCATCTAACTCCTGCTGCAAGTGCTCCAATAAGTGTGGTTAATGCTACGGCTAATCCAGCCCAATCAGTTGGTGTCATCATACGGTCCTAATCGTAATTTCAATTACGCCTCCGAAGCCATCAAACCTTTTGTCTGGTGGAGTCATACGAGTAAATGAGATTTGCTCAATAACTACTTGGCGACTTTCGCCTGTAGTAAGGTCTTGCCAGGTAACAACATCGCCACCTTCTTCTACGTTTTCAAGTGATTGTAATCTTTGTAATGCTTTACCTTCATAGCCAGATACTACATTGTATCTATCTGTTTCAATATCAAAACAGTAAACAGGGAATCTCATAACTCTCTGACGAGGCGTAGCAATAGTAGCCTTTGCTTGATAGCCCTTAAATATAGGACCTGCGCTGGTAGTTGTAGCATCACGATTAAGAATAAACTTATAGGCTACATACTCTTGTGCTGTATCAGGATTAGATGTACCTACCTCAACGGCAGTTACTCCTGCTTCGTAGGTGATATGGTCATACTCAATGCCATCTTTATCTACAGTCTCAAGTACTAATGAACCATAATCAAAGTTACCACGAGCAAGTAAACGCTTAAAGTTCTTAGGCTCTAATGTTCCATAGCGGATGTAACCGCTAGTAATATAGCCAGTAGATGCTAGTGTTGCACTTGCTTCAATGTTAATGCTACCTACCTTGTTAACCTTACCAACAGGTGATACGGCAGTAGATGCCACGTTAGATGCAGTCTTAGCATAGGTAAATGTTGTGGTAGTTGGTACGCCAGTAACTGTGTACTTGCCATTAAATGTAGCGTCAACACCTTCTACCCATACCTGGTCATCAACGGCTAGGCCGTGTGCTGCAGAAGTAGTCAAGGTTGCTACGTTAGATGTGAGTGCTTTGTTGCTTACTGAGCCAGCATTAACTGCTGTAGTAGCAAATACTAATCGGTCTGTTGTGCCAGCAAATGCACAAGTTGTTGTGCTATATCCTGATGTACCGCTTACATATAAGTCATTAGCATAAGCAAAGCGTAAAGTCTCTATCTCATTACCAAGGTCAATACGGATAACTCCTGCTGCTCCATCTACGCCAGTTGCACACCAGACGAATCTGTCTCGTGCAGCAAAGTCATAGCAAGGCTGAGTGGTTTCCACAATAAGTGGACCATAGTTAATGGAGCCGTCTTGGTCTGAGACAACTGCTGCACGGATTCCTTTGTTAGTACCTATCATCATATAACCTAGGTAGTAATAAATCTTATGGATAATCTCTCCAACTGGCATCTCTGCTGCAGTAATAGCAGTAGTAAGAGTTGGCATAACACCAGAGGTATTAAGAGTAAACTTGAATATGCTTGACTGGGTACCACTGTAACCTGCTATGTAGATGGCTGGACCAGAAGCAGTAATGCTTGAGAACACAATATCAGTATCACTGTGTGTATATACAGGGCTTGGAAGGCTAGACGCAGATGAAGATATTTCATATATCTTATTATTGATACCCATAACAATGCGGTCTTTAACGTATTCCATAGTGGCAGTAGTTACAGTAATACCGTTTTCGCTAATCATAAGGGTATTGCCAGTTCCAGAATCACCAGTTAATAACTTTTTGTATATACGTAATCTTGGAGTTCCAGTATTTAAGACGTTAGTAATCCAATAGGCATAGGTGCCGTCATCACATATGGCATTAACTGCATAATCAGTTCCTGCTGCATAATCAATAAAGTGTGTGACTGTTCCATCTGCTGCAATCTTGTCTACATCATACTCATCCCATAGAAGGATGCCATCAGTTCCATTGTACTCAATAGAACGAGCAACCTGAAATGGTTTGCCATTACTCTGTATTGGACCAGATGTGTAGTGTGTAGTAGCGGTGTCTTTAAGTAAGGTTACTTGTCCCTTAGTCCAAACATTAACACCCTTGCTATCTGTAAATCTATAGTCAACAGTCTCACCAGCAGATGGGTCATAGAACTTTATACCTGAACCTGAATGGAATGATGACTGAGAACGTAACCACCAGCCAGTAAGTGATTGCTCACCTGGCTCTTTACCATTATCAAACTGGTCTTTCTTGTAAGGAGCAGTCTGTCTAATGTATGGACGTGCATCATTAATGGCATAGAAGAACGGTTGTCCTCCAACTGCTACATCGTATGAATCAGATGTATTCTGCCAGTAGGTACTTGTAGATACGATACCAACATCAACAGCAATGGCACGTTCTGCACGACCTTCGGTTATATCACGACCAGCCACAGTGCTCCTTAATTAAAGATTAATTATTTTCTACCCCAAGTAATTTTATTCCAGATTCTTTCGTGCCAGTAGTATATACCTACTTTTACAATAGTTTCCCAGAATGCAATTAAAGCGGATAAACTTCCTTTATGAGTAATTGCATAAACAACAGCAAAAGAACTTAAAGTTCCAAATACTCTATAACTTAAAGATTTTGTAAACGAACGAGCCTTGGTTACTTTCATATACCAAGTTCTTTTCTTTTTTGAGTAGCGGAAATAGCGTGTATATCTGCACCCAAATCTACCTGTTCTATTTTGTACCCTACATCCCTGCCGTAAACTATGTTGGTAATGTTAGGTACCTTTATAGTAAATGGTCTGGGTACTCCGTTGCTAGAAATGAATTCCACCACTTCTTGATAAGACAGCGGGTCTTTCTCGGAAGTTCCTTGAGTGTGCCTAACCGCGATAACTGTTTGCCCTGTGCGCTCATCTGCTTTCTCCTTAAGTGCTTGGTGTCCCTCGTGCCAAGGTTGGTACCTGCCAAGAAGTAATGTGGTTGGTGACTTCCAGTCATATAAATTAAATTTCTGAATAATCCATATTGCTTTTTGATATTTGTCCATATCGTGTGAATCAAATATAATATCAAATTTATCTGGGTTTACAAACATTTTGTTTGTATCTTCAAAGCGTCCCTCAGTAATTGTATTCATCCAAACAAGAATATCTGGCTTGCCAAAGGCTTTACGAGTTTCTGGTGTTGGGCAGATAAAATCTACAACTACATTTAACCCTTGACCTGAAAGCATAAGAGCCATTTCACCCATACGGCGAGAATGTTCAATACGGTCTTCTGGGGTAAAGCCAAGGTCAGAGTTAATTGTTGAACGAACATAATCTGCGTTTAAATGGACTGCGTTAATTCTATCTGCTAGTTCAACGGCAAGGGTTGTTTTGCCACTACCTGGTAATCCTATAATTTGAATAATCATTATTGTCCCAACTCTGGATAGAAGTTCTTAATTTCCCAGGCCCACTCTTTTTTAATTATATTTAATTGTGCTTTATTAAATACATCTTCAGGGGTTAAGTGTGCTGGTCGCCACGCTTTTTCTTTTGCGGTAACGGTTATGTTAGGTATTCCTACCTGGGTAAGTATTGGGTTAATCTGATTCTCAATACCATCTTCATAGCGCAAAACATTGGATACCTGAACAGTACCACCGCTAGCGTAAATGTCTTTTGTACTTCCTAGCATACCCATAGATATTGTTCCATTAAAGTAGCCGTAAACATAATCTTTGTATTCTTCTATATTAGCATTGTAAAACTTTAACATCATAAAGAAATGAGAAAGGACTGTATCAAATGGATTACGAACAAAAACTACTGATGTTAAATCTTTTGTAGCCTCTGGCAATTTATACTCAAATATATTAAATGGAGTATGACTATCAAAACCATACTCTTTATAGTTACGAGGCAAATAATCATCTGGCATAGATGGTTCTTGAGTTGTTATTATGGCATCGGCTGGCAAAACTTTTTCTAAGTCTATCTCAAGAGAGGTTCCACCAACTTTAAAATTTTTAACAAGAAGAAATTTATGCTGTGGCGAATATATCATTTGGAAAGATATCTATTAATAGATGTATTCTATCTGTATCTCCATTGTTTTCAACAAAGTGTAACTTCATATTGTTTATTTCCCAACAATCACCAACGAGCATATTCTTTTTTTCTCCATCAATCCTAAAGAAGGTATCTGGATTTGTTTGAATTGCTATATGGTGGCGTCTAACTGCATTAAAATAATCACCAACATCAGAATGTTCATAAACAACTTTGCCAATAGGTAGTTTGATAAAAAGACATTTAGCAACTTTGCCATTGTGGATTTTTTCAAGGTCTTTAATGATTGGTTCTACCAAAGCAAATAGTTTATCATCTGCGCAACGATACTCTACATTATATGGTAAACCGTATGTCCACTTGTTTGAGTGTTCATAGATAAAATATGAATTAGTAAGTGTATGAACAGCATACTCTTTTTGCCTTGTGGTATCTAAAAACCACTCATCACCAAACTGTTTTAATTTTTCTGCAATAGCATCTACATTATATTTTCCTTGATTTTTATATGTAAATGTTTCTGCTTTTTTATCAAGTGCAAAATTATACATTTTGATTATTTTATTAACAAATCAAATTGTTCTTTTGTTAAACCAAGTTTGGTTAACAGTTCTTCTTTTTGTTTTTCTAATTCTTCTTGTTCTTTTGCTCTATTTAATTGGTTTTGTAAAAATTCATTTTCGGTAGCAAGGTGTTGAAGTTTTTCTTCTTCTGTCGCTGGCCTACTGGTTATTTCACCAGTTGTAACATTATGTTCTGTAATAAACCATTCTTCTTGATTAGTCATTATTTTACTCCATATAGTTTGTATGTTCCATTTGCTGAGAAGTTAGAGAATTGAATAGATGTAATTGCTCCAATGTTAGTTTGTCCAGCAGAAAATGTTCTTGCGTGACCTTCGGTCCATCTTTGACTACTTAAACCGCTTGAGCCACGAGTCCAGCCTCTCCACTCTATAGTTTTAAATTTTCCAGCAGATAGGGTATATAAAGGGAAAGTAAATCTTAGTTGCTGGTCGGTGCTAGAACTTACGCTTCCAATAAAAAAACTAGTATTGCTCTGATTGGTATATTGATAAGAAGGTTTTGAACCAGTGGTATCAAACCAAAAACCGTTGTTATATTCATAGGCCTGATTGTAGGCAGGCGGAGTATAACTATTTAATCCCATATAAAGACCACCACCATAACCACTTGAGTGACCAAAATCTCTTAATTCAAGAATTAAATCAATATAAGTACCAGGTATGCTTGTAATGCTATTAGTACCAGTAGTAATATTACCAGAAGCAATTAGTGTCATACCGCTACCGCCAGCAGGTGCAGCCCAAGTAGGAACACCACCAGATACAGTTAATACATCTCCAGTTGAACCAATGGCTCTCTTAGATAATGTGTTTGCACCAGAAGCATAGATGGTATCGCCTGTTGCATAAGTTGATTGCGCTGTTCCGCCGTTTGTTGCGCCCAGTGTGCCAGTAACTCCAGTAGTTAAAGGCAATCCAGTTGTGTTAGTAAGCACTCCAGATGCAGGGGTTCCTAGCGCAGGAGTTACTAATGTAGGTGAAGTACCAAATACAAGAGCACCAGAACCAGTTTCATCAGAAATAACTCCTGCAAGTTCTGCAGAAGTAGTTGCAGCGTGGACGGATAATTTATCTGTAGTTACCACTAAAGTTTTAGATGTAGGAATAGTAGTTGTGTTAACAGTTAAACCATTAACATTAGTTACCGTTGCACCTGATGCAATAGATGTTGAACCAAGTGTTGGTGCTGAATAACCAGCAACTGTTCCCCAAGATGAGGTAGTTCCATCTGTGGTTAAGTACTTACCATTATTGCCAGTCTGACTAGGTACTACATATGCAGTTGAATCTGTAGCAACTAAAGTCTTACTTGTTGGAATTGTAGTTGAGTTAATAGATGTAGCAGTAGCCACGCCAATATTGGGGGTTACTAAGGTTGGGCTAGTATCCATTACAAACTTAGTACCAGTACCAGTCTGAGATGCAATAGATGTTGCAGCACCAACAGATGTAATAGGGCCAGTCAAGTTGCTAGGTGCAAGTACTACTGTATCAATATAACCTTTTGTTGCGGCATCTGTAGATGTTGTAGGTGTACCTAGTCCTGTAATTTTATTAGTACCCATTGCAATAGCACCAGACATAGTGCCACCAGCAAGAGGAAGCATAGTATCAGCGTAACCCTTTGTTGACGCATCAGTTGACGCAGTAGGTGTTCCCAATCCAGTAATCTTGTTAGTACCCATTGCTATAGCACCAGACATTGTTCCGCCTGCAAGTGGCAATTTAGTAGCAATAGAGTTGGTTACTGTTGTAGAAAATGCAGCATCATTACCAAGGGCAGTTGCTAACTCATTAAGAGTATCAAGAGCAGCAGGTGCTGCAGCCACAAGGTTGGATACTGCAGTTCCTACAAATGCTGTAGTTGCAACCTGTGTTGTATTGGTTCCAGCAGTAGCAGTAGGCGCTGTTGGTGTACCAGTTAATGCTGGGCTAGCAAGAGGAGCGTATGTACTTGATGCTGTGGTGGTAGCCAATTTAGAATCTAATTGAGTCTGAATAGAAGAAGTGACTCCATCTACATATCCAAGTTCTGTTGCGGATACTGTTGATGATGGGGCAATCTTGGTCCAATCAATTGCAGCAGATGCGTTAATATCAGCATTTACAATAGTTCCATCAGCAATCATAGCACTTGTAACTGTTCCAGTATCTGCAAGTGTAACAGCAGTTCCAGAAATTTTAGTTTTAGTAATAGCAGCAGAAGCATTAATATCTGCATCTACGATTATATTAGCGCCAATTGCTGTTGTAATACTTGCATTGCCAGTTCCATCAAATGATGCAGAAGTACCACTTACATCACCCGTAAGGGCTATTGTGCGGCCTGTAGCAAGTGCTGTAGCGGTGGCTGCATTACCAGTTGTAGAACCAGATGTGCCTGATACGTTACCAGTTACGTTACCCGTTACATTACCCGTAAGGTTACCTGTAAAGGTTCCAGCAATAGCACCAGTACCAGTAATGGTTGGGCTAGTTAAAGTCTTGTTAGTTAATGTTTGAGTTCCAGTAAGAGTTGCTGCTCCAGTAATTGTATTGCTTGCAGTATCAATTGTCTTATTGGTAAGAGTCTGTGTATCCGTAGTTCCCACTACGGAACCAGATACACCGTGAACTGTATGAGTTCCTGTGCCATCATTGTAAGAAGAGGACGCTTCAATATGTAAATTGGCTTCTCGGTAATCTCTACCAATTGCCATATGTCGTACTACAGCACCAGCAGAGTGGGCTACGCCAGATGAACCATCTCGACCACGAACAATAGTAAGTGTGTTGGTTGATACCGCAGATACATCTACAATTTCTTCAAGGGCTGTATCAGGGTCAATCACCACCGTAAAGATTTCACCAGCGGAAATTGTGACTCCGCCTAGTAATGAAGTTCCAGATACCACAGTTGCTGAGGTACCAGAAGAGGTTAATGCTCCAGATAATGTAGTCTGTTGTGAGCGTGAGGAGTATTTGCGTGTTGTCATTTATTTACCTATCGGCTGTAGTGGACGCGGATTGGATACAGGTTTTGCTGTCTTTGAGTTTCCTCATTAAGACGTTGTGTATATAGTGCGTATAGTTGTTTTGTTGCAGTTTGTGAAGCACCATAAGGACGTTTGCTATCTGTCTCATCTGCTTGTGGGCTAACTTGGCCAGCACGTGCAGGGTCAAGGTAGGTAAGCAAACGATAAGAAGCGCCAAGAACAATTACATCTTTACAAGAACTTGGAAGTCCTGATACTGTTTCAAAAACTTGGGCATTAGTTAATGCAACTGTTGCTAACTCTGAGAACGAAGTTGGGTCCGTAGAGTATACAACTTTAACGGTTCTACCAGGAGTAATGTAATCTCCAATTGTTACTGTCTGAGCAGTAGCACCAAATGCAGTAGCATCAGCCTTGGAATCCCAAGACCAGCGACGAACAGGAATCCACTCTTGAGATGGACCAACTGATTGCCACATAATTGTAAGAATGTTTTGGATATTTAAGTTATCAAAATCATAGGTTGTTTGAGCAGCATTAAATGTAAAGGTAGTTACTTTAGCAGCATAGATAGTAGAGCCAACAGCATTGATAGTATCATTAATAGCCTTCTTAACTACATAGCGTGGGAAGGTTGGTGAGATAGTAACCTTAGTGTCTAATGCGTGTGTAGCAGCAGTAGTACCTAGATAGCCACGACCATAAGGAGATACGGTTGCCGTGTTAGCAACACGGTCAAATGAATCTACCCATAGCAACTCTTCATCAATCTCAACTACACCTTTACCTAGATTCTCAGTTGAGCCTAAAGATAAGATAGTAGGAGATGCAGATGATGATGTTGTTGTACTAACAGCACTAGTTAAGTGTGTTGCTCTATCCTGTTGATAGGTATATCCAGCAAGGTTAATCTGAACCTCATTGATTAAGTCAGTTAGTGTAGTTGTCAAGAGGCTATGCTCCTTAATGCATCAATTGCCGATTTGCCAGTAGTTCCAGCAAGTTCATTACAGATACCATTTAAATCTTTATAAGCAGATGGTGCTCTACCAGCACTTGCCTTAATGTTTAAGGCTGCAATTATTCCAAGTCCTGATGTACTAGCCCATTTATTAGCAGCACCTTGTTCATCAAGAAATGCTGTCCTTGCTGGGTAGGTTCCACCATTGGCTAGGCGATTCAGTTCAGCACATAGAGTGCTACCTGCGGTACCTGTTGGCATTGTTTATCCTATCTAGGTGTAATGATTTTCTTATCAGGAGTGATAAGTTTTGACTTAGGTTCTTCTTTTTTAGGAGAACCCATAAATGCGTTGTAATAATGTTCATCAAATGAGAATCGTTTCATATGTGGAGCAGTTGCTGCTGTATGTGCATAGACTGGAATCTCAGCCTTATCGCACAGGGCAAAGAAGTAAATGTCTTCTCCTAGAAAATTATTTCCGTGTCCAATATCTGAGAATAGTGGAGCATCTGCAACCACTGCTTTAATACGTTCAACAACACTACGGTGCATTAAAACAAATCCCATACCTGCTGCACCAATTTTAATTAATTGATTCTTAGGCATTGGATGGATACGTGCTACACCAACTGATTCTTCTGTATTTACAAAATTAAATAATGTTGGTAGCGGTGTCATAAGTGGTTCTTCTGGTTGGTCAGTGGTGAAATAAACACCGCTAACGATTGGACGCTCTACGGCATCTTTACTTTCCCAGAGGATATTAAATGTATCTGGACTTACTACTACATCTGAATCTACCCAGAATAGCCAGTCAGACTTCTTGTTATTATACCAATAGTTAATTACTTTATCGCGTTGGCGAGCAATCTGATTACCCTGACTTCGCAGGGTAGTAGCAAATTCAATTCCTGAATGAAGCATTACATCTGTAACGCCTTGCATAAACTTACCGTCAACCATACCATTGTCACACCAAGCGATTGATACTGTATCTTGTTTCATTGTCCCCACCTTTTCCTTACTTACATCTGTTTTTCGTTATATGCTCTATCTTTTTTGTTGCTAACTTTCTTTGCATAAGAAAATCCACCTACATTAGTCTTGCTCTTAGCCTTGCCTTTGGCCTTAGCCTTAGCAGTTGTTTTTTTAACCATTGATGCTTTTTTCATTTGCTTATCCTTCTACTTAGTTTTTTTATTTCTGGCAGATATTGCCTTGGCTTTACGTTTTGCATCAGCCTTTGAACTAGCGCCCCAGGCTTGTAGGGATAGAAGTAATCTTGTTGGCTCACCATTAGGCTTACGTTCTGGTCCTGGCATACCGCCCATACGGGCTAAGAATGAGGCTCTACGGGGGTTATCACCGCTCTTTACGGGTGCCTTGAGGGTTCCACCCTTGTAAGATGCTCTACCCTTCGCATTTAGGCCGCCCTTAGGGTTCTTGCCTTCTTTACGTGTCCACGCTGCTGTCATTATTTGCCCCTATACTTTGCTGTTTTCTTTGCTATGTTCTTTGGTTGTTTAACAAACTGTTTACCTTTGGCATTACCCTTGGCCTTAGCCTTATTGGTTGCTGCCTTCTCTGCAGGACTTAAAGCATCCCACGCTGCAGAAGGTAAATATCTTTTCTTACCTTTAGATGGTTTACCATCAGATGTTTTCCATTTTTCAGCAGTCCACTTCTTAAGTGATTGTTGAGATTTAGCAAGTGCCATTACTTGTAACCTCCGCCTGCTTTCTTGTATTGAACTGCAAGTAGTTGTGCTTTACGGGCTGACCATTCTCCAGGGTCTCCACCCTTAGAACCAGCCTTAATCTTCTTAAACAATGTTGCTCTCATACCAGGTTTGGTATAGTTGCCAGCAGCATTAACTTTAGATTTTGTTTTTTTGGCTGCCATTATTTCTTCTTTGGTTTTGAGTGAGTAAGAACTTTACTGCTTGCTGTATGCTTTGCGCCTGTATGAATCTGTCCGTTCATCTTGTGAACAGCGCCCTTATATTCTTTTCCACTTTTAAGATAATGTTTAGATGTTTTGCTCATTTAGTCCCCTTGATTTGTTCTTTAGTCTTTGGGTCAAGACGAGTTTTTTCCCGTCCATCTTTACGGAGAATAACAATTACACCGTCCCGCATAATTGATTTATTGAATCCGTCGTGACGCTTGCGTTGACCCGATGACATTAGTTTCCGCGTTTTGTTCTTAGTGTTCTTGACTTATCGGTAAACGACTCAGCCTTAGGACGCTTCTCTGATTTTGCTGCACCGTAAAGATTCAATGTATTTGAAGAAACACCTTTTACTGGGCTTGATTTCTTTTGTTTCATAGCAGTGCTTCTGCCTTCACGCACATTAGCAGAACTCGCGATAGGTCCTGGTGAAGCCTTAGGCTTGTAAATTTTATTCATCTTACTAGTATCTAAGGAATTCTTGCGAGGCTTAGTTGAATTACTTGTTTGACCAAAAGCAGTCATTGGATTGTTATTAGAACCAGCCTGACCAAATCCAGTAGGACCATAATCAGTATAACTATTGCTGCCTCTATAGTTTCTCTCGTCTTCCATTTATTTACCTTTCTTTTTCATTTTAGATTTGCCAGCCTCAGATAGAGCAATAGCAATTGCTTGCTTAGGATTCTTAACTAACGGACCCTTTTTGCCACCTGAATGTAATTTTCCTGATTTGAACTCACGCATAACCTTTGCGGTTTTCTTTGCCGCTTTAGTTGGTTTCTTCATTTCTTTTTCCTGCTTTTCATTAGTTGTTCGTCTGAAGGATAATTCCCTTTATTTTTCTTAGCATATGCAGCACGCTCTGCCATAAGTTTAGCAAGTGCTTTTTCTGCATCAGTAGACTTTGCCACCTTAGCCTTTAATGTTGGGGCTGGATTAATAGGATACATACTACTTCTTCTTACCCATCTTCTTCATTGCACCTTTTTTAAAAGCCTTCTTGCCGTATTCTTTCATACGCATAGCAGAAGACTCTGTCTTTTCGTGTTTAATCATAGCCTTCTTGGACTTGTACTTCTCGCCTTTAACTGACATTATATTTGTCCTATCTCTTTCATTACGGCTGCGGCTTTTGGAGTTATATCTTTTGCTTTAGGCATAGTGTCCGCATCATACGCTTTACCTAAAACTTCTGAAGCCCTATGCGCTTCTTGTACGTGACGCATAGTTGTTCCTGATGGTTGTATTCCTTGTGCTCTTGCATCTTTGTAAGCATTTAATTCAGCAGTCCATTTCTTATCTGAAATGTCCCGTTTGGCATCTCCAGAGTTCATCTGAAGTCCTAAACCTTTACATCCAAAACATCCATCAATTGGTTCTGGATGATGTTCCCAGTGTTTCATATGTCCCCTTATATTGCTGTAAAGTTTGCTGAGGTTACACCTACACCACCAGCAATTAAAGCCGTTCTTGTTGCATCGTTAACTATATGGTTATATCCACCACGATAAAACTCTTGGTAATCATCCTGTACATCATCAAGAACATAGCGAACCTGTGAATATACTCCACCGCTCTTAGCAATGCTAATACCTCTATCTAGTTTATAGAAGTAAAATAGTCTGTGCTTACCTGCTGGTCCTTCTCGGACTGTAGGTGTTTTAAAAACATAATCTGCCATTGTTCTCCTTAATGAACTTACTGCCAAGCAGGAAACACGTGTGCTCCCTGCTAAGCCGTCAATCAACTAAGCGATTGAAGAACCTGATTCGATTCTGTATAGTGCCTCTTCACGGTAGCGAGCAAAGCCAAGTACGCCGTACCAACCCATTGGGCGGTGACGCATTAACTTGTCAACTACTGGTCCGATTACTACGTGTGGCTCTTCGGCAACTGCCTCAGCCAATGCCTGTTGTCCAGCAAGGATTGTGCGGTACACCTTTGCAGATGAAGCACCATCAGTTGCTGAGTATAGACGTGGAGACTCTACGAAGTATGCACCCTCGTATGTTCCGATTTCTCCTGCCCAGATACGGTCTTGAACAGAGCCGTATTGGTTAGGAAGCAACCATCCTGCTGAACCTGTCTCAGCACGTAGGTCGTGGGATACCTCTGGGTGGATACCAGCCCAGTATAGTGAACCCTTACGAGCAACGGACTTACCAGCACGTAACTTAGCAACAGCCTTACGGATGTTAGCAGAAGATAGTGTTGCAGCAGCAGTTACAGTTGCAGTTGAAGTTGCAGTTGAACCTGAGTAGATTACGTTTGTTCCGCCACGCAATGTTGTCATTGCTACGGAGTCAATAGAATCTGCAAGGTTGAACGCGATAATGTTTGCGATTGCTGGGTCTACATCAGCAAGGCTGAATAGTTCCAACGCACGTGTTACCAACACTGAGTTACCGTACTCGTTAAGAGTAATGGTTACTGTTGTTGGTGTGGACATTGCTACTGCATCTGGGTCAGCATCCTCAGTAAGGGCTGTAGTTGCAGCAGATAGGTCAACATAACGTTGTAGAACGACTGTTGAGCCTGGAATTGCTTGTCTTGCTGGACGCTTATCTGCGACAGAACGAATTAGTGGTTCTGAACGGAGAGCGAATTCAAGAAGACGGTCATACGCCTTCTGTACTAAACCAGCAGAACCTGCGGTACCTCCAAGAGAGGAAGAACCAGCGGTTACATAGGCATTAGCCATATCGTCACCTCCAAGTGACTATGAACGGAATTATTGTGAGCGAAGTACATCCAGTAACGCGTCCATTGAATCCGCGTTATCGATGCGAAGATTTAAGTCTTCTGCTCGGTCTGGGGTCATAGCACTAGACGTTAGAACATCCTGTTGACGTAATGCGGCACGGTCTTGTTCTGACGCTTTAGGCTCTTCCTTGGCAACTGTAATTCCAAATAAGTCTGCGTTATCATCAAGCCAGTTATTCACTGACTCTTCGTTAACATCATCCAAATCTTTAAGAACTAATCTAGCCGCTTTGGCGTTGACACCCTTCTTTTCTAGGACTTCTTTGACAACTCGTTCACGCTGCGCCTTGGATAATCCCTCAAGTTGCTCAGTGAGTTCTTTGATACGTTTTTCATCTGAACGTTTGGCTTTGCGTAACTTTTTAAGTAAGTCACTTCCATCCATCTGTCCATCTGAATCTGTATCCAGATCGTCGTCTTCGTCTTCCCAGTAGTTGTTGCTCATAGCAACCCACCCTTCTATTCGTTGTAGTCGCAAGCCTCAAGTCTATTCGGGGAAATAGGTTGGCTCTTGCTATCGGTCTTATACACTGCGCGAGGGCCGATGGATCCGCGTCAGGATTCTATTATATGTTTGTCTGGCTGCTTAATGCACCTTGTGCTAGTCCAGATTTCTTACCAAATTGTGCCATTTCAATGGCGGTAAGTCTTTCACGTTTACGTTTGGCAGATGCTAATCCTTGTAGATTCTCTTGTTCTGCTTGTAGTAATCCGTATTGATCTTCAGTTCCACCATAGATAGAACTAAGTTTTTCGGCAGTTGGAAGCAGTTCGGCTATGGTTTTGTATCCCTTTTCAGCCTCTGCTTTTGTAGTACCCATTTGACCTAGTACGTCTGCGCCAACGGTTCCTCTATTAACATTAGTATAAGCACTTCCAATATTTGTTTCCATTGAACCTAGTTCGGTTGCAATGATGCCTTGACGAAGTGCGGCTCCACCTATTTCGGCTGCCTTTACTTTGCGCTCTAGGGCTGGGAATTGGTTGGCTGGGTCTAACATACCAGATACAATATCAACAGTAGTTAAAGATGGATAGAACTTCTTAAATGTGTTTGTTACCATTTCATCATTCATAACTCTATCAAATGCAAGAGATACTCTATCTGCTATATCTGTTACCTTTAAATCGTTAGCAATAAACTTATTATAATATGCTTGGGTATTAAAGTTAGTTAATCCATATGCTGATAATGTTGACTTATATCCTTGTTCCATAGCAAGGTAGTCTGCTGGAGACAGGACTGACATACCAGCCTTTTGACGCTCTAAGTTAGCACTAAATCTTTGATTAAACTTGGCGTTATATCTATCATCAAACTGTAACAAAGTTACAATATCATCGCTACTTGCCTCTGGATACTCCAAACGTATCTGTTCTAACACTGAAGCAAGATCTGTAATACCATATGATTCAAGAATCTTTGATATAGTAGCATATGCAGGATTTGAGGTAGATGTATCTTGTTTGCCATATTCTGGGTTGTCTTCCCAAGAAACGCTACCATCACTATATGTAACCGTCCAACCAATTATTTTGCCTTTTGAATCGGTTTTAGGTATACGACTTACAACAGTTTTTTCTGGAGCCGCAGGTGCTCCACCGCCACCACCTTCACCAGTATCTGGTGGCATATATCCAGGGATAAACGTATTTGTAGCACCAGTTGTTTTTCCGACTGTTGGCGCTTTATTTGTGGTTGGTTTTGCAGGGGTGAAAGGAATACCACTATAACCACCAGATGCGGGAGTACCGTAAAGATTTAAACTTTGGGAAAATGTAGGTGCAGCAGGTTTAGCAATAACAGCAGGAATACCACTATAACCACCAGTGGTTTTTGCATTGGTAGTAGTTGCTTTAGCGGCATCAAGTTTAGCCTTTTGTACTGACGGAACTATTAAGCCTGCCATTAACCTCTACCTCCAATATTAAATGCTCTTAGTAATGCTTGTAAATCATTTGTAGATCTACTTTTAAAAGCATTTGTTTTCTTAAATTCATCGCTTGCGTAAAGCATTTTTTTATATTCATTAATACTCATAGCCTTTTCGCCAGACCCAACGTTATACATATCCTGTATACTAATTTGATCTTCTGGAATCTCAAGTATCTGAGACCGTAGATTAATCCAGGGAGAAAGTATTTCTCTTGCTGTTTTGCCTTGAGCAAAAAAGTCTTTAAATGCTGGGAGGATAGCAGTGGCTTGCATTGTAACACCATCAAGTACGTTCTTATATGCATCTTGACTTCTTAAAGATTCAACTGCTTTGCTATATATTTGTTTCTCATTGATAGGAATACCATTGTTGTTATAGGCTGTTCGTATGTTTCTAACATACCGACCTAGAGCACCCTTGTCTGTAGTGCCTGGAGCCATACCAGTTTGATTAAGATTATATAAATCATTGGCTTTTTTCTGCACATATTTTAAAAGTATATCTTCTTTTTGCTGGGCAGTTATGCCAGACTTAGATGACTCAAGCGCATTAACTTCTTTAGCATATGCCTTGATTAAACCAGAGTCAGGTTTTGATTCAAATAGATCTAAAAACTTGCTATTTAAATCAGCCTCAATAGCGGAATAAGAAGTAACAGCCTTAACAGCAGGGGTAACCTTACCAAAGAACTGCTCAGCCATTGCTCTATTGCTAGATAATTTAATAATAGTATTGTCTGTAGTGTCGCCACTCCAGTCAGATATAGCAGCAATCTTTTCAAGTGCCTGGAAGTCTACATCTCTTGGGACTATAGATCCACTTTTAATTTGCTTGCTTATGAAATCGGGGGTTGGGGCTAATCCAGTAGCGTATAGTCCAGGAATCTGACCCATACGAAGAAGTAATGTTGCCCTATCATCTAGACTCAGGTTAGCAAACTTTAATGCACCAGCACCTTTTTCATAGGTGGCTGTGCCAGCACCTTTAATTTGTGTACCTTTAGGTAGTCCAGATAAAGTTTTACTATCATTAGTCTGGCCAATTGGAATGCCAGCAGTTGCATTAGTAGCAGATTCTGTTGGTTGAGTTCCAGTTGTTTTTGGCGGAGTGCCTGCCTTTGCAGCATCCTTTTTCTTCTTAGCCTCTTTAGTACTAGGAAGTGCAAAGATATCTAATCCTACCACTAGTTAGTCTCCAACTCTCTCTTAAAGAATGAATAAAATATTTTCTGGAAATCAGGATTTCTCTTGATTATCTCTAGTGCTTGTTGTGCTAGATAGGTACGTTGAGCCTCGAAGCCCTTAGTATCTAAACTGTCATTTGGCTTTTTGCCATTAAGTTCAAGAGTCTTGTCTCTTAAGTATAAGTAATCTCTCATACCAGCAACTGCCTCTGAATCCAGGAATCTATCATCTTGTGTTGCTTGTCTTAGTTGGTTTAACGTTCTATCTTCTTTGCTTGCATCAAACACAGTCTTACGACCCATTAAGTTATAACTATCACCAAGGTTAGATAGTGCAGCAGCGGTATATTGGCTAGTCCAATTTTCGGCTACTGAACGAGTAAGTAATCTATCTTTAGCAGCAGAATAGCGTAGGCCAGTTGCCTTATCTATAATCTGTTGTTTAGTTAATAGTTCAGAATTGCCTTTTCTTTTGTTCCAGTTGTATAACTCTGTAGAGAATCCACCATTAGGATAGAAATATCCATATACATCACGGTATTCTTCTACTACGCTTGGGTCTCTAAGTATCATTTGATATGTCATTAGATTACTTGGTGGAGTTGCTGTTCCATTAGGGCCAGACCAACTAGATATAAGAGCAAATATTTGCTCAGGGCCGTATAAGTCTAAGAAATCGGCATAAGCCTTATATGTGTCGCCAGAATACTTATTCTCTAAATCTTTAAAATCTGATGTAAGCGCAGCAACTAGCATAGTGTCACCGCTTTTATCTTTAGTAAGTTCTACTGTAGATACGGCTACTGGACTTCCTAGTCCAAATATACCTCTTGACATAGTGAACCATTTTGCAAACTTATCTGCATCTTTCATCAATCTGTTTTGATCACTAGGGTCATCGAGATTGTAATCGCCACCGCTAGCAAGATAGTTCATTACTGGAGCATACGCTGCAGCATAACCTTCTTCCCAGCCGAATATACCAGATGCAATTCTAGATATATTATTTGTGCTCAATGCTTGAACAACACCAGGAGCAGTAGTTAAGTTCGGTCTTCCAAAAGGAAATAAGAACTTCTCTGCCAGTTCTCTTGTTGTTGGCGGCAGTGCTTGTAGTGGATCGAATCCAAAACCTTCAATTATATTTAAAGGTATAACTAATCCTGGTCCAAACCCTGGTAGGATTCCTGAACCAAGCGCAAAGTTAAATGATTGTGGGCTACCTTGAGAACCAAAAGGTCCTTCAGTGCTTATCTTTCCACTCAAAAGATTAGTCATAAAGTTCATACCAGTTGACATAAATGGTACGTAGAACTGACGTTGACCGTATGAGTTTGTAAAGAAAAATCCTTGATTTGGATCATAGAAATTCTTAGCATCAGTTACTTGATACAGTGCTGATGATTCTGGGGAGTTAAGGAAGTCTAAAGCACGAGCAACCTTATATACTTCACCAGGATTATCAAATGCTAATCTTCCCCAGGTGCCAATTGTATCAGCCCAGGCTTGACCAAATGGTGCAACTAATCTTAATTGATGCCACAATAAACGCTTCTTTGATGCATCATAAAATAAGTCTTTAACGTGCATACTTGCAACTCTGCTAGCATAAGTATTGATTTCTTCAAGAGTCATAGTTCCTTTGCCGTCTGCTTTTTCAACAGACTTCCAGAAACCGTGCTTAATTCCTATTTGTTCTTTGCCATTAGCGCTTAATAGTGGGCTTAATGACTTAGGAGCAACCTTGCTGATTTGCGCTATGGCATCAGCATCTGCTGCATAGATTACATCTCTTACAGTATCCCAATATTTCATACGCCATTCAGGACCCATACTTGAATTCTTTTCAATTTTAACCGCATAATCAAAGAATGCATCACTAACAGCGGTAAGACCAGACTGTCTCTTTTTGTCAATTACTGCTACTTCTTTAGGTATCTTCATAGCAACATTGTCCCAGTTTGCTATACCTTCAAAAGCCTTTTTAAGTTGAGCCGCAAATTCTTCATTAGCATCTTTAATTTTCTTTTTGCCAGCCTTAACTTGCTCAGCATTTAGAATTGAGTTTAAAGCGTCATCTGCTTCTTTAGGTACCTTAATAGAATATCCAGATGTCTCTATAGCGCCTTCGCCAATTAGTTTCATAATTGCTTCAGCAGATGCGCCATCTTGGCCAGCAACTTGCTCGATACGAGCACGTACAGAAGTTGCTCTATTCAAAGTATCTTTGCCAGTAAATAGGTAAGCCATTGCCCCCTCAGGAGTATCAAAGACTGCCCTTGTTTCTGGACTCTGTATACCATTTAAAAATCTATCCCAGGCTGGTCGACCCTCTCCATACAAAAAGTATGTAACGGTATCGGCTTCTTTACCTGGTGATGTTCTTGCAACTGCTTTTGCTAAGTTACTTTGATTTAGAATTCTAATTTCATTTGCTAAACCCAAGAACCAGTTTTGATCTTTTGAGTAAACAAGATTATAGCCACGCATTACAGATACTTTATCTACTTCACCTCGTGAGCCAACAGATAGATCATCCATAAATGTGTGATAGTCAGATTTAGCACCATTTGCTATGGTTTCATTTGCTAATTCTTCTGCTTTAGAAAGTTTAATATTTTGGCCAAACACATTGTGTTGCCATTGATCAAGGCTATTTGCTAAACGCTTCCAACCAGGTCCATCATTCTTTCCTTGCCACATACCAATAGCAGCAAGTGGATTATTATAGAAAGATATATGGCCATTAAGCATAATGCGTATCTGCTCTTCACCTATGTTACGAATAATATAGGCTGGTCTGGTTAAAATAACTCTTTTCCAGTAGTTACTTGTAAATTCATCAATAGCATTAAAGGTTTTGCCAGTGGCACCCTTAGCATATTGGTTAAGTTTTGATACTCTTCTTATTTCTTTCATTAATTCAGTTGCTGGTGGAAAATAAACCATAGATTTTAAGCGTTCTGACTCTAGATGAGGTCCACTAAGGGTTACTTTTCGTCCACCAGATATAACAAAGTCTATATTAGCATTGCCTCTGTGAAGTTCTGCCCAGTAAGTAGCCTGTTCGTCAGCATTTTTTGCAAACACTCTTGTTAATTCTTCTAATTTATCAGGACTAATACCTGCTTTTTCAAAGGCAGCAGCATTTGATTTAAATACAATATCATAAACTTTAGTTGCGGACTGATATGCAGACACACTTGGGTCAGTATTAAAAGCAATGTCATCAACTATTGCTCTGATTTGAGTTTCATCTACCTTTAGTGATCTAGCAAAGTTAATTACCACATCAATCAGGGCATCTTTATCTTCAAAGTGAACCAGAGTTCCAGTCTTTGGAACGTAAGTATTATAACTCTTACTTAAACCATTGTATAATTTTTCAGCATTAGGTATTTTTTTAATACCTTTAGTTGCCCATCCAGCGATTCCTTGTGCTGGTCTAGCAATTGGTCCCTTTACAATTCCACTCAAGGCTCTAGATGTTACTGTTCCGCTTTCTAAAATGTTTTGAACTACTGTACCATCTGCAACATATGGCGCTAATACCTGAAGAACTTCTTCGCGTGTCTTTGCGTTAGCAAGATCTTTTGCTTGTTGTAATGTAAAGCCAGGTTGTCCGCGTCTTTTACTGATTTGCATAATCTTGTAGTAGTCATCGATTTCTGCAATTTCATTTAATATAGGTTTAGCGGATGCACCATTTAAAAATTCTGCAATAGCGTTGTAATTAATTCCTTTTTGGACTGCTTGAGATTCTTCATCAAGTTTAACCTTCTTTGCAAAGGCATCGTTATAAGATTTTTGAAAGGCTAACAGTTGGCTATCAGCAACTGGAACTCCAGCGTTAACTGCTCTTTCAGTTAGATTTAAATCCTCTAATGCTTTAACTACATCATCATTTGCAGTTGCAACCTGCGCCTCTAGAGCGGTTAACTTTTTTAAGTCTTCCGCAGATGCACGTCCAGCAGCGTATGCTTTTGATTTCTTTATAGAGTCAATAGCACGCCTTGCTTTATTTGCTTTAGTTACTGGATCAGCATAGATCATTAATCCAATTTCACCGATAGCATTTATAAGTCTAGCATTGCCACTTTCTAAATTTCCACCAGTCATAATGTATGAGATTGGATCAATTGGTGAGTACGGTCTATATAAAGGATTTCCCTCTTTATCTAGAACTTTGTTACCTTCTCCATCTAATACAGAAATTTTACCTAATTTTAATTTTTCTTGACGTACTTTAAATCCTACGCCACTTTCTTCGTTGATAAAAAATCCAGAACCAGTGTCTACTTTTCCTTCAGAAAAGAGTTGTTTAATTGATTGAACTGCGTGTGTCTGGTCAATACCTTCCCACACCCAGTTAGAGTTTTGGCCAGTAGCAACATTGGCAACAGCATTTCCAAATGAGTTAATTACGGCCTCAACTGGAGCGAATAAACCTGTTGTTGTTAAACGACTAACGCCCTTGATGCCAGTCCATATGTTGTATGGAATGCCCCACATTTTACTTTTAAAATTTTCATTTGCTATTCTTTGGTTTTCTTTTAATTGATCTAATTCTCTTTGTGCTTTTGTTTGCTTGTCAATCTCTAAAAATGTATCTGTTAATTTACTTGATCCAATAGTACCACTCTTATAAAGTGCTGATATAGCGCCAGCAGAAGCAGTTGGATTTGTAGAGATAGTTTTTCTTAAAATGTCAGCATCAGCACCAGTAAGTGTTTCTGCTTGCTGAGAGATATCAATATAGTTTAATTGTTCTTCAGTAAAGTTAGGTTCTTTAATGCCCTCAACAATATAGTTTCCATTGGCATCCTTTTTAATATTTGGGTATGCCACTAGATCCTACCTTCGGCGCTCATTACTTCCATCATACGACGGACATCCGCATTGTTTGGATCCATTTGATATAGTGCTTTGATTAACTGTGTTGAACTATCTAAGTTCATTCCAGGTACAACTGAAGGCAATGATAATATTTCTGATCCTGCTCCAGCACCTGAATCAACTCCATTTGTTATTGGTAGGCTACTGTCAGATGTAGGATCCATTAGTCCCATAAGACTTTTTAATTGTGGCTTTGGTGCTGAAGGTGTTGCTGCCACAGGGTTACCAGCCATAGGTGCTGCAGTCTGTTGTTCCATTTGTGCTTGACCTTGTCCATAGGCTAATCCAGACATATAACGTGCAGGTTGTGTTCCTGACTGTCCTGCTCCGCCAGTTGCTGATACGTTTGCAGGATTGTTCTGTGGTGCAGTTGGACGATAACCGCCTCTGTTCTTTGCCATAGTTCCTCCTACTTAATTTTTCTAGGTTGTTCTTTTGATATGTATGGTCCTGCTGTAAACGCTGTAAGTTTAGATGCAATCTCCATTGCTTCAAATGCATCTGCTCCAGCATATAAAGCACCTAATGCATAGGTTGCTCCAGATCCTGCAGCATATACTCCATCTGCAGATTTACTTATTGATAACTCTTGATCAACATCAAAGATCTCTCCACCAACAGCCATTATAAACTGAAAGCGAGAATCTTTACTATCTTCTTCAAAATTATAACCATTCTCTGTCATACATTTACGAAGAGATGGCATTGCCTTTACAATCATAAAATGATATAAATCTTCTCTATCTTGCTTAGTTGGAGTTGGTGGCTCCCAAATATGTTGTGCTATATCGCAAGGTAATGTTTCACCAGATCCAGCAATTAGAAACATACCATTCTCTGAAATCTTTTTAACTTCAGGGTGTGTATAGATTCTACCATCAGCGTCAGTGGTCTGACTATCAGCAACTATAAAGCAACGATCTTTGTGTTCTAATCCAATAATTGTTGTCATTGTCCCCTACTTAATTATCGGCGTCGAATGGTTCTTACGCTTGCGTTTGCTTCTCCGCCTGATGTTAGGCTAGATAAAAGACTTTGAATATCTGGTGCTTGTTCTTGAGGTGGTAACTCCTGTGCTTGTCCACCTTGTTCTGGCGGAAGAGCGCCTCCTACTGAAGCAGCAGCGGGAGCAGGGGACGTTTGCTCAACCTGAGATTGCGCCCCAGCAGGAGGAACCTGTTGTGGTTCGGGTGCAAAGATTTCTGCAATTGCATCCTCTATCGTTTGTCCCTTTTGTCTTGACTTAATAACTTCAGCAATTTTTCTAACAATGTCTGTAGGATTCTGTCCACTAGCGGCCATTTGTGGAATGACTTGGGTGTATGCTTGAAGTGAAGATACAAGAGCATTACGCATATCTTCAATTTCAATTTTCTCTTGCTCTTGTGTAACATTGACATTAAACGGTAACTCTCTCATAGCCATATCTTTGGAGATTAATTTGCCGCCAAGTGCTTGCAGCATAAAGATAAGACCTTGGGCTGGATTAAGACCAGCAAGCATTCCGTAACGAACATCTGCAGAATAATCGCCCTTGATATCTTTGCTTGGCTTGTACTCTAATGCGTAAGGTGAGCCAGCATCTACACCGCGAATTGTTTTAAGTTCATCGAAGAACATCTCGTCAACTTCAAAACATAAACCAATAACATCACGAAGGGCTGTAGCAAAGATTGCTTGTGCTGATTTAACTTGTGTATCAAAGGCTCCCATAAGTGCTTGGATGCCTTGACCTGTAACAATAGATGCATCAATGTTTCCAGTACGTCCCTCTGGATAACGAGCACCAACTCTAAGTTCTTGATTAAGTAATTGCTGTTCTGTAAATGCACCTTGTGGTAACGTAAGTTCCACACGACGAACACCTGCTGGATTTGCTGTACGGATAACCGCATCGCCACCCAACTGTAGTTCTTGTACATCTTGAGGAAGTACAATAGGAGCCTGTACAGATTTTTCTGCAGCCTCCATAGCCAACATAGCAAAGCGATTACGAAGTAATTGAATTCCTAGTACATCATCAAACTGTCCACGCATCTCACCATCAACAGATGGGCGTTTAGCAACAACAACCATCATCTTACCAAGTGGATTACGTGCTTGAGATAAAACTAAATTTTGGCGTGCAGGTATATATACAACAGATTGATCTTTATCGTAGTAACGAATGATTTCAACCAAGTTGTTTATTTCTTGTTTAAACCCAGTAGGTCCAAGTAGTTGACCTTCATACTCTGGGAACTGTGCTACTAACTCACCAAGTGTAAGTGTGTAACGTTTTGCAAATGCAACGCATCGTCCATAGCGATCAAATTCAGGATAAGCCATCCTTGGGTTTTCTAGGCGAATGCGTGGCAGTTTTGCTTCCTCGTCCATTTCAATAATGAATGGGAGGAATCCGTATGTTATGTAGTGGTCTGCACCTGTGTACATAGAAACTTGTAAATCGGAATTATTAAAATAGTTAGAAGCAATGCGAGTACGATTGTCAGCAAACCTACGAGCACGATCATTGACCTGGCTAGCGGATGAGCAGTTAACCGCTGGAAGAGGCGCCATAACTTCAGAAAGGTCTTTGGCAACAATATCAATAAAATTTGCAACGACATTAGCGTCTACACCATCTGGAAAAAAATCGGGATATACCTGTGAGATTTTACCTTGACGCACAGAAAGGACGTCACCTGCGCGAGCATCGCGTTCTGAAGCACGATATTTAAGTGAGTCTACTCGTGCTGCAATTTGTTCAATCGATAATGCCATTAGTTTCCTCTTTTAATTCTGCTCTTTGAAAGATCTCTGTCGCGTTGCTTTGCTAGGCTTGATTGCCACTTGCTATACTCAGGTGTTCCTTTTTCTGGAATGCCTAGATCTTTTCTAATCTTTGCTTTAGATACTTCAATAGGTGGAGTAGTTCCTTCGCGGTAAATTTTATTTACGGTCTTAGCACCTTTAATGCCGCCAACAACTCTTGCCGCTCTTGCTGCTGCTACTATAGGTCCTATGATTGACACGCTATATCCTATCCGTAGGTTTCTTGCCATTGCTCTGCAAAGGCGTCGTCTAAATTGATTCCGTATCTTTTATCTTTTTGTGCTCTAGTTGCCCAACGATTATTGGCAAACTTGGTAGCATAAGATGATTGCTGCATAAGTTCACGAACTTTAATAACAGCAAACCACAGCGCCATTACGGTATCTGTAGGGTTTTTAGTATCAGGTTTCCAAGTAATCAATTGCTGTACTAAGGACTTCAAGCCCTCAGAGCCTTCATTAGAAGGAAGTTCAATTAGGTTATTATCTTGGAAACGAGAATCTCTTGTTGTCCCAAATAGCGAAGCCATAGAGGCTACACCAAATCCTGTATCCCATTTGTTCTTACCTGTGAAGTGAGAGTTTAGGGTACAGCCATACTGAGCCAACCAGTTACGTAGATCATCATCTAGGGCGTAAGCCTTCTGGTGGGCGTTAATCTCTATTCGGATCTCTTGGGGTTTGTATTTAATGACCCATTCTTCTATGAGATCTCTAATTCTTTGCGGAGTGGTATCTGTCATATTGACGCAGTCAAGGACATAGATCTTACCATCAGAGCGATTGTAGGTTATTACTACTGCTCCTGTGGCTCCTGCCATTGCAGGGTCGAGGCCGATAACGGTGTAAGAACCATCAATATGTTTTGGATGGCCTGGGACTCCAGCCTTGAGTGGGCCTCTCTTTCGCATACCGTTGACGCATCCAGCGACAACAGTTGGCGAGAAGATCGAGTCTTCCATAACATCTTCTTGCTGGTAGACCAGCGCCCATACTGAGGGAGCGACTTCAGACCTTCTAGTAAATAACGAGGGTCCATCCCACTTTGTATATAATCCTTGTTCATCTGCCTCATCTTGTTCCCCCTCAGGCCTGTCAGTCTTTGGCCATAAGGTTTTCCAGTTGGCAGGCTTCTCATCAAATTCTAATACTGCTGGTTGACTAAAGTAAGTGAATGGAGATTTACCACCAGTCCATTGACCAGGATCTCTCATCATCTTATAAAGATCAATAGGTGCGACACGGGTTCCTACAATAAGTAGTTTTCCGTGTCGACCCAAACGGGTGATGACTTCTTTTTGAAGCCATTCAATTTGCTTCTCCCACTCGTGGGCATTTGCATTCATCACCACATCGTCAAGGATAATCAGATCGGCGCGAGCACCGTAAATCTGAGATCCAAAGCCTAATGCTTGTACAGTCGGGTCTTTCTCACCAGAGTCTCGGCCAGTTCCCAGGTAGATCATATCAGCAGACCAAGTGTTGGAGTCTGCTTTGTATCCACCCTGTGGGCCAAAGGCTACCTGCAACTTAGTCCAGTTAGGATGGCTAAGGCGGGTCTTGATGGCTGAAAGGAACTTTCGGGCCATACCCTGGGTTTTTGAAACAATAATGATTCTGACGTTAGGATCTACGGCTAGGCGGTAGGTAACGTAGTTGATTGTGATAACGGTTGACTTGGCGTGTTCAGGGGGTACATTGATAAGTACACGATTGGAAGCGCCTTGTTCGTAAGTCATAGATGGGTGGAGGAACCTAGGTTCTCTGCCCTCTACCAGATCCACCCAGTCAAGGTGGTGGTCAAAAAGTGTGGTCTCTAGAAACTCCTGAGAGAAATCCTCGAAGGAGATATTCTTAAGTTCGGCAAGATCAGTCTTGATACCCTTGGAGTCTAACCTAGCCTTGTCAGCCTGTTCTTTAAAACTTGGCTCGGTAAGGGTCCATTGGCGGTAAGCGGCTTCAGATCGG
>Ga0304730_1000359_pt1 | contig 40120 bp, 40 predicted proteins | sample M_130628_MF_Meta_FD_190474 | JGI IMG/M metagenome (GOLD analysis project Ga0304730, IMG submission 190474) | Freshwater microbial communities from Lake Montjoie, Canada to study carbon cycling - M_130628_MF_MetaG (v2) (version 2) | ecosystem: Environmental > Aquatic > Freshwater > Lake | place...
TCCCTGATTACCCGAAGCCGGGAATTCTCTTTCAAGATATAACACCCATGCTTGCACATGGTGAGGCCCTTGACGCTGTCATCACACAGATTGCTCTTCTTGATCACGAGTCTGATCTCGCCATCGGCATTGAGGCTCGCGGCTTCATTCTGGCTAGCGCACTTGCCACAAAGCGAAGAATTGGTTTCGTACCAATCCGCAAAAAGGGAAAGCTTCCTTCCGAAACATTTGGTCGCTCATATGGTCTGGAATACGGCGTTGATGAGATTGAAATCCATCGCGATGCCATTGCTCCAGGAATGAAAGTAACGCTGATTGATGATGTCTTAGCGACCGGGGGCACATTGGAGGCTGCGGTTGCACTTATTGCAGATGCAGGTGGTGTTCTTTCTAGCATCATCGTTCTCATAGAAATCAGAGGACTTCAGGGCAGAGCCCGCATTGAAAAAGTTGCACCAAATATCCCTCTGCATGCCCTGGTAATAGTGGAGTGAGAATCCCCCAAATTCAGGCCCTGCGAGCCTTTGCCGCAGTTCTCGTAGTTATCTATCACGCAAAGATCACATCAGGTGGGTATATCGGCGTAGATATCTTCTACGTCATTTCTGGCTACTTAATTACTGGACTGCTTCTCCGCGAGTTGGAGAAGACGGGAACACTTGGGCTAAAAACTTTCTATCTACGGCGTATTAAGCGACTACTTCCAACCTCATTTTTTGTTCTAATCATCACTGCGATTACAGCTTGGTGGCTCTATCCATCAACGATGCGATCTGATCTAGGACGAGATATCGCAGCTGCTGGTATCTATATCTCCAATTATCTCTTCGCATTCTGGCAGATGGATTATCAAAACTTGAGCGCTATTCCTCCTGTTGTCATTCATTACTGGTCGTTGGCTGTTGAAGAGCAGTTCTATATCTTCTGGCCCTTCATTATCTTTTCTCTTTTCAAGCGCGGTGGACGAGCATTAGTTGGTAAGGCAATTGCTGTCATCACGATTGCATCATTCCTCTTCAGTCTTTATCAAACATCCCTTGCACCTATTTGGGCTTTCTATTCCCTTCCCACAAGAGCATGGGAACTCGGAGTGGGTGCACTTCTTCTCTACATTCCTGCACGTATCAAGTTCTCGCAGAATTATCTATGGATAGCCTTTGCGCTCTTCGTCTATGGAACTTTCGCATTTCGCGATAACACTCCTTTTCCGGGTATAGCCGCACTCGTTCCTGTTATCGCAACTGCAATCTCCTTAGCTGCAGTTCATTCGTGGCCGAAAGTTCTCAATAGCATTGGAAATCATCGGATTGTGCAGTGGCTTGGTGCGATTTCCTATCCGCTCTACCTATGGCATTGGCCGCTCTTGGTCATCCCAGTTGTCTATCTCGGTCGTGGACTTCATATCTACGAGAGATTCTTTTGCGTGCTCGCCACTCTTCTTTGTGCAGATTTGACTCACCGATTCATCGAAGAGCCATTGCGCCATAAGCAACTCGAACCCAAGACGATCCTGCGCAGTGGGGCGATTGCTACCGCCGTCTCGCTCACACTGAGCTTTGCAATCTATTCATCACACTCTGATCTCATCACACTGCGTGATGGCACCGTATTTTCACTCACCGAAGTAGTGAAAAAACCAATCGTCTATGACGATGGGTGCCACGTGAACAATGGAGAAACAACGTCTCCTGATTGTCGATATGGCGTTGTTGGAGCTGCTCGAAAGATTGTTCTCTTCGGGGACTCGCATGCAGCGCAGTGGATGCCGACACTCGAGAAGATGGCACGAGAGAAGAATTTTGAATTGATTTCACTGACAAAATCTGCCTGCCCAGGTCCCGCGGTTGTGAAGGTAAATACTGGTGAATATAAGAATGCAGATTGTTCAGCTTGGCGCGATTACGCCTATAAGCGAATCAAATCGATTCACCCGGTTGCAGTGATTGTTGCTGGCATGCAGCATTTCGATATCCCATCTGGTTACACAGACCGCGCTTCCTGGTGGCGTGAAGGTCAGAGAAAAACGTTAGCCGCTCTTGAGGGTTCTTCACCACACATTATTTACCTCTCCGATACTCCACATCCCAATCGAGATATTCCAAGTTGCATCGCAGCTGGCAAGATTGAACGATGTAACGGCTCTGAACGTTCAACTCCGATTTACACATCCGGTTATCAGCAGATTAACCCGACTCCGTGGCTCTGTGCTCGCACATGCCCCGGTGTCATTGGTTCCACTATCGTTTATCGTGATTCATCCCACCTTACGGTGGCAATGGCACGCATACTCTCCGTTGAACTAGAAAAGGCTCTGACGCGTTTCGGAGTATTTGCGACCTCGTAGATGAGCGCATCAATCAAAAGAGTGGCAAGATGCCGCCGTGGCCGAATTAATCTATTACTGCGGAACTATGGATAGTGGAAAGTCGACGCTAGCGCTGCAGACCGCTCACAACCACAAGAGCCGTGGCCGCACAGGTTTGATTTTCACCAATAAGGACCGCGCAGGAACTGGCGTCATCAGTTCACGACTAGGTTTGCAATCTGAGGCAATTGAAGTTGAACCAGAGCTTGATATCCATAAGTTTGTCGTTGAGCACTTATCAATGGGCGATCGCATCGATTACATCATCTGTGATGAGGCTCAGTTCTATCAACCTGAGCAAATCGATGGCCTAGCAAAGATTGTTGATGGTCTAGGAATAGATGTTTATGCCTTTGGCATCCTTGCAGACTTTAGAACGAAGCTCTTTCCTGGTTCTGCGCGACTTGTGGAGCTTGCAGATCGCGTTAATACGCTTCAAGTCGAAGCTCTCTGCTGGTGCGGCTCACGCGCAACGCATAACGCTAGAACCGTCAATGGCGTCATGGTCACAGAGGGTGAACAGGTTGTTGTTGGCGATGTTGGTAAGAGTGATGAGATTGCCTATGAGGTTCTCTGTCGCCGCCACCATATGCGTCAAGTGACGGCTCGCGCCTCACGTGCAGGACATATCAGCAGTGATCCACTCCCTTTTACTGAATAACCCACACCACCCAACATAGATAGGCAGATAATGAATACACGCGCATTTGCAGTCATGGAAGCTCGTAAGCCACTGGTTCCATACGAATTTGATCGGCGCGAAGTTGGGGCGCACGATGTTGCACTCGATATTGCATATTCAGGCATCTGCCATAGTGATATTCATCAGGCTCGCGAAGAGTGGGGTCCTGCCCTATTTCCGATGGTTCCAGGCCATGAAATCGCAGGAACTGTAGCTTCAATTGGAGCATCGGTAACAAAGTTCAAAGTGGGCGACAAAATTGGTGTTGGCGTGTTTATCGACTCTTGTCGCACATGCGAGAACTGCCTAGCTGGTTTGCAACAGTATTGCTTGGAGGGAATGACTGGTACTTATAACCAGTTAGAACGTGATGGCAAGACGCCTGCCATGGGTGGGTATTCCAATCGCTTTGTTGTGAATGAAGACTACGCAGTTCATATTCCCGCCAATCTTCCACTTGAAGGTGTGGCTCCCCTGCTCTGTGCTGGAATTACTCTCTATTCACCAATCAAGCATTGGAAGGTTGGGCCAGGTAAGAAAGTTGCAGTGATGGGTCTAGGCGGTCTTGGACATATGGGCGTGAAATTTGCAGTTGCCATGGGAGCCGATGTCACCGTTCTCTCGCACTCTCCCAAGAAGAAGGATGATGCTCTTGCGATGGGTGCCCATCACTTCGTGGCAACCAATGATGAGTCAGTATTTAAGACTCATGCTAAGTCATTTGATGTCATCCTCAACACTGTCAGCGCTGAGATTGATATCGATAAGTACATCTCGCTCCTAAAGCTCAATGGAACCCTCGTCGTTATCGGCCTTCCAGGAAAGCCATATGCGGTCAATGTGGGAACACTTCTTAATGGTCGCCGTGGAATTGCCGGCTCAATGATCGGTGGCGTTCCAGAGCTACAGGAGATGCTCAATTTCTGTGGTGAAAAGAACATTGTCAGCGATGTTGAGGTCATTAAAGCTGACTACATCAATGAAGCCTACGAGCGCACAGTTGCGAGTGATGTGAAGTATCGCTTTGTGATTGACGCTTCAACTATTTAAAGAGGTGTAATACGGTGGCGATAGTTGGTGCAATCACAAGTGCCGGCAACAAGTTCGCCACCGGGATTCTCTTGATATCAAGCAGTCTGAGTGAGATTCCAACGAGCATCAATCCCCCGCATATCGTCATCGCATCAATCTGATATTGCGAAAGAACTGAACCAGCTGCAAGTCCGATAATCGTCCAGAATCCTTGATAGATAGCTACCGGTATTACCGATGCTGCGACACCCCAACCCAGCGTTGATGCAAAGGCCATTGCTGCAAAGAAGTCGAGTGAAGACTTAAGAATCAGTTGATCTATCCCCTGGGACATTCCATCACTGACGCTTCCAAGAATTGCTAAGGGTCCGATCACAAAGAGAAGAGATGCTGAAACAAACCCTTCAACGAATGGACTCTCTTGCGAAGCCTTAAAACGCTTCCTCAAATTCTCACCAAATGCATCAAGGCGGGTTTCCAGTGAGAGCGCAGAACCAATGAGACCGCCGATGAGCATTGATGCCAAAATGACAAGGAGGGCTGAGCTCTTTGGAAGAGCTGCTTCGAAAGTTGGTGACCATAGGGGCGCAAGTGCTGATGCTGCACCGAGTGCGGTGATTAAACCGAGGACATCAGTGATGAGGCTCTGAGATTTCTTGGTGATTCTGGCCCCGGCGAGTATTCCTATGGATGAACCAATAAGAATTGCAATAACATTGATGAAAGTTCCTACGCCTGCAAACATTGATTAACTATAGACTCTCCCAATGCAATTGCGCGATGTTGTCTCATTCTTCAAGCCTCATAAGACGGTACCCATTACGCCGTGGCGAGCTGAACATCGTTGGCAACTCTCACCCTCACGTGTGGCCATTCTCTTCTTTGGCCTAGCAATCTTCGGTCTTGGTGATTCTCTGCTGGTGCAAGGCGATGTTGGAAATGCTCCCTGGACAGTTTTCTCCCAAGGTCTTACCTATAAGACTGGTTTGAGCATTGGCTGGGCAACGGCAATCATTAGCATCTTTGTTCTCTTGATCTGGATTCCACTCAATGAGAAGCCGGGATTTGGAACACTTTCCAATATTGTCTTGATCGCATCCTTTATCGAAATTGGAACTCATATATTCCCCAAACAAACAAGCACTGTTGCTGGAGTTCTCTTTGCAATCATTGGCATTTCGATGGTCGGATTAGGTTCAGCCCTGTACATCACCTGCGGACTAGGCCCTGGCCCACGAGATGGAGCTATGACAGGGATTCACTTCAAGACAGGCATCCGCGTCGGACGTGTTCGCATGGGCATAGAACTCGTTGTTCTCACCATTGGCTGGCTCATGGGCGGACGCGTAGGTATCGGAACTGCCCTTTTTGCACTCTTTATCGGTCAATCTGTGGCGATATTCCTGGGCATTGTTGCGCGTCTGACCCGCAAGTAACTATCGCCTGAACTAACCTTAAGGTGATCTTCCCTCGGTCTGTGAGCCGTCATTTCACACGGGGTCGCAAACACCCCCGTTACCAAAATCAGGAAGGTTCGTCATGCTTGATACTTTCTTCAAAATATCAGAACGTGGCTCAACCGTCGGACGTGAAGTTCGCGGTGGTCTCGTTACATTCTTCACGATGGCATATATCGTCGCCCTCAATCCGCTTATCATCGGTCTTGCTAAAGATGCCGACGGTAAGTTCATCGGTGGCGGAGATGCTCCTAACCTAGCTCTCGTTGCGGCTATGACAGCTCTTATGGCTGGCGTTCTCACAATCCTCATGGGCCTTGTTGGAAACTATCCAATGGCTCTTGCAACTGGTCTAGGCCTCAACACATTCGTTGCAGTTGGTATCGCTTCGAAGATGACATGGGCAGATGCGATGGGACTTATCGTTCTCGAAGGCATCATCATCACGATCCTGGTTCTCACAGGATTTAGAACAGCTGTCTTTAAGGCAGTTCCTGCGCAGCTCAAGATCGCTATCTCAGTAGGTATCGGTCTCTTTATCGCACTCATCGGTCTCGTCGATGCTGGATTTGTTCGCCGCACGGGCTCTGGACCAGTTCCAGTGACACTGGGCGATGGTGGAACTCTCGTTGGATGGCCAATCATCGTCTTCGCACTCGGACTTTTCCTCACTATCGCTTTGATGGTGAAGAAGGTTAAGGGCGCGATTTTGATCGGCATTATTGTTTCAACAATAGTTGCAGTCATTATTGAGACCTCACTGAAGATCGGCCCTAACTTTGATGGAGCAACCGGCAAGGTCAATCCAAAGGGATGGGGACTAAACGTTCCAGCTATGCCAGATAAAGTTGTTGCAACTCCTGACTTCGGTCTCTTGGGTCAGTTCAACCTCTTTGGTTCACTCGATCGCGTTCCATTGATCACAGTGATCCTTCTTGTCTTCACCCTTTTGCTCTCAGACTTCTTCGACACAGTCGGAACAGTCACAGCAATTGGACATGAAGCAGGTCTGATCGATCGTGATGGAAATATTCCAAATAACGATCGCATCCTCCTCGTAGACTCACTAGCAGCAATCGGTGGCGGAGTTGGAAGCATTTCATCTAACACTAGCTACATTGAATCAGCAGCTGGTGTTGGCGAAGGTGCTCGCACAGGTCTTGCCTCAGTAGTAACAGGTGCGTGCTTCTTGCTCACTACCTTCCTTGCACCACTGGTAGCAATCATTCCTTACGAGGCTGCAACTCCAGCACTTGTAATCGTCGGTTTCTTGATGATGACACAGATCAAGGGAATCGATTGGGAAGATTATGGAATTGCGATTCCTGCATTCCTTACAATCATCTTGATGCCATTCACATACAACATCTCAGTAGGTATTGGTGCAGGATTCGTATCTCACGTTGTGATTCGCTATATCCAAGGTCGTCGCAAGGATGTACATCCATTGCTTCTCTTGGTATCGGGTCTATTCATGATTTACTTCTTAACTTCACCAATCAACACCTGGGTTGGCTAAGTAACTCAATTCCAACAGAAAGTCCCCGTCTCATCTTGAGGCGGGGACTTTCTGCATTAAAGAGACCAATCGATTGGTGCGCGACCTGTTGAAATGAGAAGTTCATTAACTCGTGAGAATGGATGAGACCCAAAGAATCCGCGATAGGCACTTAACGGACTCGGATGCACTCCTTCAACTCTCAAAGGAAAGTATGAAGAAAGTTCTTGCGCTTGCTGTCCCCAGAGAACGGCGACAACATTTCGCTTTCCTAACTCTCGGGCGATGTGATCTGTAATTGATTGCCATCCAAGACTGGCGTGAGCGGTTGACTCCCCCACGCGAGTAGTGAGAACTCGATTGAGAAGGAGAACGCCGGATTTCATCCACGATGATAAATCACCAGAAGTGGGAGTCGAAATTCCTTGATCACTATTTAATTCAGTGAATATATTCTTCAAGCTTGGCGGAATCTTGCTCACGTTCGGGTTGAGTGAGAAAGCAAGCCCCATAGCATTACCGGGTGTTGGATAAGGATCTTGGCCCACGATTACACACCGCACTGTCGCAAGGTCTACTTGAAAAGCTGCGAAGATTGAGTCCTTGGGTGGTGCGCACTCTTCATCGTCCAGAGATTGAATAATTGCATCGACAAGGGCTTGAATAGGTTGGAAGATTGGTTCCCAACTAGAGTGCACGTGCAAAGAAGCGTGATCCTTCATTTCGTACTTCCATCGGAAGTTCAAAGACTGCCGACATATGCTCAGATGTAATCACTTCGTGGATCGGCCCTGAGACGGCTGCAATCCCATCTTTGAGAATGAGTGCGTGCGTAGTCCCACTAGGAATCTCTTCGATGTGGTGGGTAACCAAAATTGAAGCAGGAGCTGCCGGATCGGATGCGAAAGTGGAGAATCGTTTCAAAAGATCTTCACGACCTCCCAGATCAAGACCTGCAGTGGGCTCATCAAGGAGTAGTAGTTCTGGATCTGCCATCAGAGCACGCGATATTTGCACTCGCTTTTTTTCACCATCGCTGAGAGTTCCATAATCTCGATCAGCCATATCGCGAACTCCAAATGTAGTAAGTAGTGCAACAGCGCGGGACTCATCCCATAAGTCATAAGCCTCATTCCAGCGACCTAAGACTGCGTAAGCCGCTGTGAGAACAACGTCTCGTACCTTCTCGCCATAAGGAATATCTTCTGAAATCAGTGTGCCGCAAATTCCTATGCGATTTCGTAGCTCCCAGAGATCAACGCGACCCATCTCTTTATCGAGGACTTTCACAACTCCCTGTGTGGGAAAAATTCTTGTAGCCAGTATTTGTAAAAGGGTTGATTTCCCTGCGCCATTTGGTCCCAGGACCACCCAGCGTTCACTTTCGGCGATAGCGAAATTCAGAGGTCCAAGAATCGTGCGATCTCCTCGGCGTACAGAGACATCCCGTAATTCAAGGACGCGTTGGCTGCTCATAGGGCTAAAAGATATATCGTCTTACTCGAAATCACTCGAAATTCTCTCTCTTGGCGAAGTGATTCGCGATAACCTGCGCCATATGAGCGAAGATAAGAGTCAATTTACGGGGTTAATTCTCGTCTCTGGTATCGATAGCCCGGGAATTACGCAATCACTCTTTGACACCCTTGCTCCATTTGCCATCACAGTTCTGGATATCGAGCAAGTAGTTATCCGTGAGCGATTGATCCTTACAGTTCTTATCTCCCTAGATCCAGCGCATGCACCATCTATTGAGGAAGACCTTGAGGCGTGTGCGGCAAAGTTAGGTATCGATATCGCAACCTCTTTTCAGGAGCAAGGCCAATCAACTATCGCTGCTAAATCAGGGCTGGTGCATGTTGTCGCGCTCGGAAATCCCTTAGCTCCTAGCGCAATCGCAGCGATCGCTGAAGCGATCGCAACGCGCGGTGGCAATATCGAACGCATTCATCGCACAGCAAGCTATCCCATCACCGCAATCGAATTTATCGTCTCTGGCGCCGATCAGAAGGAGATTCGCCAATGTTTGGCCGAAGTAACAATAACCCACTCAGTTGATATCGCTGTCTCCCCTGGTGGCTTGATGCGTTGGGCGAAGAAATTAGTCGTAATGGATGTTGATTCGACTCTCATCCAGCAAGAGGTCATCGAGCTTTTGGCGACGAAGGCTGGTGTGCAGGATAAAGTAAAAGAAATCACTGACTCTGCAATGCGTGGCGAACTAGATTTCGCGGCCAGTTTAAAGGCACGTGTTGCCTTGCTTGCCGGACTTCCCGAATCTGTTCTTTCGGATGTGCAGAGCGAGATTGCTCTGACTCCTGGAGCTCGCACACTTGTGAAGACGCTACACAAGCTAGGTCATAGCGTGTCGGTTGTTTCAGGAGGATTTACATCCGTCATCGAACCGCTCATCAAGGAGTTGGGGATTGTTCACTACCGAGCAAATACTCTTGAGATCGCAGATGGAAAGCTGACTGGCAAAGTTGTAGAGCCGATTATTGACCGCGCAGCTAAAGCAACTGCATTACGGGATTTTGCAAAGATTGAGGGCGTTGAGCTCGAACAGACCATCGCAATTGGTGATGGAGCCAATGATCTCGACATGATTTCTATAGCCGGTCTAGGAATTGCCTTCAACGCTAAACCTGCCGTTCGAGCTGCTGCAGATAGTTCTGTGACCGCTCCATACCTTGACTCTGTTCTCTACCTATTGGGCATAACGCGCGAAGAGGTTGAAGAAGCGGGAGCTTCACGAAAGTAACTACAGTCGGCAGGCGTGAATATCTGTGACAAGAATTCCGCGTGCTCCAAGTGCCCACAACTCATCCATAAGACGATTGGTATCTTTGCGTAGAACCATGGCACGAACTGCAACCCAATCGGCTTTCTGTAGTGGTGAAATTGTTGGGGATTCAAGTCCTGGTGTAATCGCACAGGCCTTATCTAATCCCGATGTCGGAATGTCGTAGTCAAGAAGAACATATTGACGTGCGGTTACAACACCTTGTAAACGTCGCACGAGAATCTCGAGTCCTGCAGGTAAAACAGAACCAGCACGCTTAATGAGTATCGCCTCTGAAACCAAGATGGGATCTCCGAAGATCGCCAGACCAGCCTGCTTCAAGGTATTACCTGTGCTCACAACATCTGCAATAAGGTCTGCAACTCCTAGACGCACGCTACTTTCCACGGCACCATCTAGGCGAACTACCGATGCGGAGATCTTCAAATCTTTCAAGTGTTTTTCAACCAAACCTGGATACGCGGTAGCTACACGCTTACCTGCAATATCCGATGGCTTCCATGAAGTCGCAGATGGAGCTGCAAATCTAAATGTAGATCCTCCGAAATCAAGTGCAAGTACTTCTTCCGCTGGCGCTGCGGAATCAATGAGTAAGTCACGACCTGTGATGCCAGCTTCCAACTCACCAGAACCCACATAGATAGCGATATCCCGTGGCCTTAAGTAGTAAAACTCAACTGAGTTTTCCGGATCTGCCAGAACTAGATCTCGTGAATCAGTGCGCTGTCTATACCCAGCTTCTTTGAGAATCGCGATAGAAGAATCAGCGAGTGAACCTTTATTCGGTACGGCAATTCTTAACATCGTCTCCCCTTGCAATTATTAAAGATACTTATAAATATCGTCTGGCTTTAAACCACGTGCAAGCATGAGCGTCTGAAGATGGTAGATAAGCTGGCTGATTTCTTCAGCCAATGCTTCATCTGACTCATGTTCTGCAGCAAGCCAGACTTCACCAGCTTCTTCCAGAATCTTCTTGCCAATCGAGTGAATTCCAGCATCGAGAGCTGCCACTGTTCCTGAACCTTCAGGTCGAGTCAGCGCCTTTTCAGCGAGCTCACTCCAGAGCGAATCGAATGATTTCATGGCTAGAGTTTACTGGAGAGCGCTCTCTCGCGTAGAGCAATAACCATCTGCGCAGGATCTTCTGCTTTGAAGACGGCACTTCCAGCGACGAAGGTATCGGCCCCAGCATCTACTGCAATCTCAATAGTCTCCAGCGAAATTCCACCATCAACTTGGAGCCAGATAGGACGTGCGCCAATCAGTTTCCTCGTTCTACGCACCTTCTCCATCATTGAATCCATGAATTTTTGACCACCAAATCCTGGCTCAACCGTCATAATCAGAAACATATCCACTTCATCAACGTAATCCTCATAATCAGCAATCTCAGATCCAGGTTTAAGAGCAAGACCAGCACGAGCGCCATGGCTCCTGATTCCTTTGAGAGTTGCCCGAATATCCTGCGTTGCCTCTGCATGAATGGTCACACTCGCAGAGCCTGCCTGCGCATAATCAATAGCTATCTGATCAACGTCTGCAACCATCAGGTGGGAATCAATAGGAATGGGTGAGTTCTTGATGATCTTTGTTGCCGCATCAAAGTCGAAGGTGAAATTCGGAACGAAGATATTGTCCATGACATCGAGGTGAATGTAGTCACTGACGGATGCAATCTTTAGAATCTCGGCATCTAACTGTGAAAAGTCCGCATTGAGGATGCTGGGAGTTATGCGGATATGTGAACTCATTGGATAAGCCTAAAGGCTCTTCCTAAAGAGGGCGAGAAACATTGAATCCGTGTCATGGACGCTGGTCCACAACGCCATACATCTATCGCGAACGGCTCCTTCAAGATTTGCAGGCAAGAATGGTGCAACATCTACTTGTTCAAGTTCGGGATGGCCTTTGAGAATCATCTTCACCTGCCCGAAAGTCTCAGCAAAATGCGGACTGCATGTGGCATATGCAAAGATTCCACCCACTTCAAGAGCTGTAATAGCTGCCTCTGATAGTTCACGTTGTAATTCAGTAAGGGCTCGCAAATCCTGAACTGTTCTGCGCCATCTCACTTCAGGACGCCTACGAAGTGCACCAAGACCCGTGCATGGCACGTCAGCAATGATTGCATCAAAGAGTTGATGGTGTGAAGAAATCTCTCGCCCATCGCCAACCCAGACTGGAAACTTCCCCACTACATTCTTAACCAACTTTGCTCGTGCTTCGGAGACTTCATTTGCCACAAAGTCTCTTCCTTCAACATCACAGATATGAGAGATGAGAGCGGCCTTTCCACCAGGACCAGCACAGAGATCGAGTACTGATTTCGCTGATTGGGTTGCTCGAGAGAAGGCAAGAGCCACGAGTTGCGATCCTTCATCTTGCACACCCGCCTTTCGATGACGAATGAGATCTAAAGAGCCAGGTGGACCATCAAATTTTGCGCCATAAGGTGAGTAGCGAGTCGCCACTGCACCTTCGGCGACAAGCTCTTCCTGTGTTGATGATCCGGGCCATGAAACGAGTGTGGGCATAGCTGGCACATTATTTGAAGCAAGCTCTGCCTCAACACGATCGAAGTCCTTAAGTAGATCGAAGTAGGCGGAGACAATCCACTCAGGGTGTGAATATTGGATTGCAAGGCGAGATACCGGATCACTGATAAGAGATACCGGTTCGAGCCACTCTTCAAGACTCTTTGTACTAACCTTGCGAAGAATTGCGTTTACAAATGAAGCCTTAGATTCGCCAATTACTTTGCGTGCTAGCTCAACCGTTGCAGATACTGCGGCATGAGTTGCTACGCGCATTTCAAAGAGTTGATGGACACCCAACCTGCAAATATCGACGATTCCCTCGTCAACTTCATCCCAAGGTCGATCTGATACTTGAGCAAGAATATAATCATGGCGACCTTGCATGCGTAGGGTTCCATAGAGAAGTTCTGTCGCAAACCCCTTATCCCTCTGCTCAAAATTGCTTGCATTGAGTGCTTGTGGAAGTAGAAGGTTGGAGTATCCCCCGCGCCTATTTACCTCAGAGAAAATGTCATAAACAAGCACTCGTGGAGCATCTGGCTTCGGCGATTTAAATGAGTCCCTACGCGCCTTAACCAAAGTGTTCGCCATCTGCGAGTCGTGCTCCATTGATCCAAGCAAGTGCTTGCATGCGTGACTTTCCCGAAGGAGTGAGGAATCCGATAGTGAGAGCCGTTGATCCCGTTCCCACCATGAGTGTCTTATCAACAAGATGAATCGCTCCCGCCTCATAGGAGATATCGACAATTTCAACAGAATCTATCTTGAGAGTCTCACCACGAAAACGCGTCCACGCACCTGGAGCTGACGTGAATGCACGAATCTTCTGAGAAATAACTTCAGCCTTCTGCTTCCAATCAATTTCGCACTCTTGCTTTGTTATCTTCGCAGCCTTCGTTGCACCCTCACCTGGTTGCGCAGTGGGCCGCTTGCCTTCAGCAATGGCTTGCAAAGACTCGCTCACAGCTTCAACACCGAGTTCTGCTAGCTCAACAAAGAGTTCATCACTAGTAATGTCAGTGTCCAGCGCAAATCTCTTCGTAGAAAATATGGGACCAGTATCCATTCCTTCATCTAAGGCAAAGACGGTGACGCCAGAGAGTGAATCTCCAGCTTCAATTGCACGCTGCACCGGGGCTGCTCCTCGCCAACGAGGAAGAAGTGAGAAGTGAAGATTGAGACAGCCATGGCGAGGCAGGTTCAATATCTCGGCAGGCAGCAAAACCCCATAGCCAATCGTGAGAAGCACGTCACAATCCTTTACAAGCAACGCAGTCTCTGCGAGGTCTTGCGGTTTGAAGCACTGCACCGAGTTCTCTGCGGCCCATTGTGAAACAACTGATTCTCTAAGTTCTCGTCCACGTCCTGCAGGACGATCTGGTTGTGTAATCACAGCGGCGAGGACATGCTCTGAATCTAGTAACCAATTCAATGTGGGCACTGCAACAGCAGGTGTTGCAGCTACGATAATTCTCAATTACAGCCCTCTGCCAAATGGATCGTGCGGAGAAACTTTGATTTGTGGTTGTGAGCCCAATGCATCTGCCATGCCAAACCAATCAGATTCGCGAATCTCTTTCATGGCCAATTTTCGATCCTCTTCAGAGAGGCGATCGATGAAGAGGATGCCATTGAGATGATCAGTCTCGTGTTGCAGTGCTCGTGCGAGAAGTTCGGTGCCTTCAATAGTGACAGGTTCACCGTGGATATTAAAACCTTTCGCAACGGCTCTGAAGGCGCGTGGCGTTGGATAGAGCAACTCGGGGAAACTCAGACAACCTTCATCGCCATCCTGCATCTCTTCACTGAGATCAAGGGTTGGGTTGATCAGATGACCAAGTGCCTCATCAACATCCCAGACAAAGACGCGCAGTGGAACGCCAATCTGAGGAGCGGCAAGACCAGCACCTGGAGCATCAAGCATCGTCTCGGTAAGGTCTTTTACCAGAACACGCAATTCCTTATCGAAGTCAATGACTTCAGATGCCGGTGTCACAAGGACAGGGTCTCCAAAGTGGCGAATTGGCTTGATGGACATGTGCCTATCCTACTATCGAGAGAGCGAATAGGGATCTATGCGAATGGAGGCGAGCGTCTTCTTAGAAGAACTTCGTCGACGTTGAAACTCGTGCAGAAGAGAGATGAGTTCCTCACCATCACTTAATGGAGTCAAGATAACTATCCGATCGGTATCGGCCTTAAGTTGTGATGGGCCCAGAATTGTTGTTGACGCAGGAAGTCGACCATCCTCCTGTGATTTCTTTAAGCCTCGCAATAACGATTGTGACTCGGAACTTGCAATATCAAGCGTTACTGCTCGCGAGAACGGAGGTAGGTGAACTTCCAACCTCTCCCGAAGTTCACGTTGAGAAATAAGTGAAGGCTTCCATGCCGATAGAGCGCCGATAACAGGATGATCTGCCGACATTACCAACGCAACAGAACCAGATTGTGAGGCAAGAGCTGCATTGGAGAAGAAGATCTCGCGACTTCGTTCATGGGCTCGAATATCGGATTGAGAGAAGAACCTCTCCCCCTCAAGAATGACCACCATTGAATATCCATTGTGCGCTTGAGGTGCGGCCCCAGGTGTGGAAATCACAAAGCCTGAACCTTCATCGTATTGATCAATCATGCTTTCGGCGGAACTTTGAACTATATGTGTTCCTGGAAAAGCTGCTCCGATTTCGTATGCAAATCGATCACTACCACGACCAAGCAAGAAGGGGGTCGTGCCCTGACACCACGTACACTTCCATTCACTCTTTGACTGAGCACAGATGACACACGAAACAGAAGATTGCGCACTCTTCTGAGAAAGTTTTCCACCGCACTCACACATTGCAATATTTCTGCATTTGGAACATGTAATGGCATGAGAATATCCCTTACGCGGTGAGATGAAGAGAATGGGACCCACTTTCATCGCTTTCCGGATCTCAGACATCAGGCGGCTAGGAAGAAGCTCTCCATGTGTTTGTTGAAATGAAGCCACGTTCACTCTGGATTTAGATGATGAGTAATCCACCCATCTAGATTCAATCAAGCGCGCAATCTCAGAGCTGGGTGAATATCCAACAAAGTTCAGAGAAATATTGGCCCTCATAGACCGCACGATCGCCACATCCCGCACATTCCAGCCTGGTGTGCGTGCCTCGTAATGGTTCTCTGAACCTTCGTCGATAACGAAAATTGAAGTTAAATCACCCAGTGGGGCAAATATCGCACTTCGAGTGCCAATCACAATCAGATTCTCGCCGTTACGTATACGTAAGAAATTGGCATATCGCTCTGATCGTTCGAGAGAGGAATCTAGGAGTATTGAGTTCTTCATCATCTTATGAAGACGATTCGCAGAGTTGGTATCTGGGACAACTATGAGTGTTGAGCCTTTGGTAGATGAGGTCGCGATCATCGATGCAATGAAATCAAAGCGATTGAGTACAGGTGGGATTTGGATGTAAGTGCGCTTGGCTTTATTGGCCGATGGGCGCACCTTCATTTCGACAAAGCTCTGCTTATCGACAGAGGCAACACGCGGTGGGATGGCAGATCTCAGGATGTCGTAAGGGTGTGCAGCCCATCTCAAAGCAACAGCCTCAATGAGCGCGAGAGATTCAACAGTTGCCACGCTATGCGGAGAAATCACTTTTGAGATCGATTTCAATATGGGTGAATCAGAGCTAGAGATTCTTGATAGAACGAGTGCTTCCACTTCTCGTCCGTGAAAGGGAACTTGGATGCGAATTCCCGTGCGAACAGCTGACGATAGATTGTCGGGAATTAGATAGTCATAGGGTTGATCTAAATGAAAGACACCTGAGTCAACCCAGACGCGTGCGATGGGAAGAGATGAAGAGCTAGCTTCAGGGCGAAGTTTTGCTACCTCAGACTTGAGTCGAAGTGGCCGCGTGAGTGCCACAGATAAAATGCCTTCTGCTATTTAACAGCTGCTTGGAGCTCTGAAACACGATTAGTTGCTTCCCATGTGAAATTAGGAAGCTCGCGACCAAAGTGACCGTAAGCAGCAGTCTGTGAATAGATAGGACGTTTTAGATTGAGATCACGAATGATCGCAGCTGGACGAAGATCAAAAACCGTTGTCACAGCGTTTTGAATCTTCTGCACAGGGACAGTCTCTGTTCCAAAAGTTTCGACAAAGACACCCACTGGCTGAGCCTTGCCGATTGCGTAGGCAACTTGAACTTCGCAACGACGAGCAAGTCCCGCAGCTACTACGTTCTTAGCTACCCATCGCATTGCATAGGCTGCAGAGCGATCAACCTTTGAAGGATCTTTACCTGAGAATGCTCCACCACCATGGCGCGCCATTCCACCGTATGTATCAACAATGATTTTGCGACCTGTAAGGCCTGCATCTCCCATAGGACCGCCGATAACAAAGCGGCCAGTTGGATTAATCAAAGTTCTCATATCTTTACGAGGTAAATCAATCTTTGCCAGTACTGGATCAATAACTTGTGCAATGATTTCGGGTGTCAACTGCTTAAGAACATCGACTTCTTCTGCGTGCTGGCTTGAGATCACCACCGTATCGAGTGCAACTGCCTTGTCACCGTCATACTCGATTGTTACCTGAGTCTTACCATCGGGGCGAAGATATGGAAGAGCTCCAGATTTACGCACCTTTGAGAGTTGCTGTGCTAATTCATGTGCCAGCCAGATAGGTAGCGGCATCAGCTCTTTCGTGTCATCGCATGCGTAACCAAACATCAGTCCCTGATCACCCGCTCCTTGAAGATCGAGCGGATCGACAGCAGATGCTACGCGGTGTTCAAATGCATCATCCACACCTTGTGCGATATCGGGAGACTGCTGACCAATCGAGATTGATACACCACAACTATTTCCATCAAAGCCTTTGACTGATGAGTCATAGCCAATTCCAATAACGGTGTCGCGAACAATGCCCATGACATCTGCGTAACCATTAGTAGTGACTTCACCAGCAACATGAACCTGCCCTGTCGTGATGAGTGTTTCCACAGCAACGCGGCTAGAGGGATCTTGCTCCAGAAGTGAATCCAGGATTGCATCGGATATTTGGTCCGCGATCTTATCTGGATGACCTTCGGTGACTGATTCTGATGTGAAGAGGCGTTTTGACATTGTCCTAACCTAACTGAAGAAGTGCTTCATCGAGTAGTTGGTGAGCTAGCGTGTCCTTGGTGGTCTGCGACACCTTCGACGGTTCTTTGCCTTTGGCAAGGATAAATCCATGAGTTGTCTCGCTATTAAAGATATCTCCGCCCGAGATGTCATTGAGATAGAGAATGTCGGCCCCCTTAGCTTCCATCTTCTCTCGTGCCATATCGAGATCTTCGGAAGTCTCCGCTGCAAAACCAACAATGATTTGGCTCTTCTTCGTTGCAGCGATTGTGCGCAATAAATCGGGATTCACAACAAGGGAAATATTCGTGTAGTCACTCTTCTTGATCTTAGAGTTTGCTATCTGCGAAGGACGTGCATCTGCAACAGCAGCTGACATGACAAGCAGATCCGACTTTGCAAATTCAGTCTCTAGCGCAGAGAGCATCTGCGTGGCACTTTCAACCTTAATGATGCGCACTCCATCAATATCAGGCAAATGTGTATTTGCTGCGATAAGAGTTACCTCAGCCCCGCGTTGTAGAGCTGCGCGCGCAACCGCATAGCCTTGTTTGCCCGATGATTGATTACCAATAAATCTCACAGGATCTATTGCCTCGCGTGTACCGCCGGCCGTAACCAACACTTTCTTACCCAGTAAGTCGGCGTGAGAACCGGTGATCGATGCAAACTCTTCCAAAATCCGAGCTGTCTCGGGAAATCTGCCTTGGCCAACATCGCCTGATGTGAGGGCGCCGGTGTCTGGATCCATCACGTGATAACCGCGTGAACGTAGGGTCTGCACATTCGCCATAGTCGCAGGGTCTTTCCACATCTCGGGATGCATCGCTGGAACAATCAACATAGGTGAATCTGAGGCAAGCACAACATTGGTGAGCAAATCATCGGCGCGACCTGCTGCAATGCGAGCAATAAGGTCTGCTGTTGCAGGCGCGATGATGATGAAGCTTGACTTCTTAGCAAGGGATACGTGCCGAACTTCTTCAACACTTTCCCAGACCTCTGATGTGACCTTACGACCTGAGAGAGCTTCCCAAGTGGCCGCTCCAACAAAATTTAGACTCGATGGTGTTGGAACCACGGTAACGGCGTAGCCATGATCGCGAAGGCGACGCAAGAGATCACATGATTTATAAGCTGCTATTCCCCCACCAACACCGAGAATGACTTCGCGGCCGAAACCTTGCATCGTGGGTCTTACCTAAAGATTAGGCAGTTGGTTCTAGATTTTCGATTGTCAAAAGACCTTCGTTAATTTCGCGAAGTGCGATTGACAGTGGCTTCTCGTGAACGTGTGTATCAACGAGTGGTCCCACGTATTCAAGAAGACCTTCGCCGAGCTGTGAATAATATGCATTGATCTGACGAGCACGCTTTGCCGCATAGAGCACGAGGCTGTATTTAGAACCAGCCTTATCGAGAAGTTCATCGATTGGTGGATTTGTAATGCCATCCATATGTGCGCTCATGAGTACTCCAATAGATCGTAGAGGTGAAAAAGCCTAACTAGGCAGATGCGAATTCTATCAGGGATGCCACTACCCCATCGACCTGGTCATTTATGAGCACTTTATCGAAGAATGAGGCTGCAGCCATCTCTTCTTGGGCAAGGGTCAGACGAGCTGCTCTGCGTTCAGGGCTATCAGTGCCACGACCTTCAAGGCGCGATACCAACTCCTCCCACGTTGGAGGTTCTAAGAAAACGAGGATCGCTTCAGGAACCTTCTCCTTCACCTGCTTTGCTCCTGATATTTCAATCTCAAGTAGCACACTCTTTCCACTGCGCAACGATTCTTCAACTGCTTTGCGAGGAGTTCCATAACGATTTCCAGCAAACTCTGCCCATTCAAGGAACTCATTGGATGCTATTGCTGCATCAAATTGCTCATGAGATAAGAAGTGGTAATCAACACCATCTACTTCATTAAATCGTGGTGCGCGGGTTGTTGCCGAAATACTGACAAAGAATGGCGAGGAAACTTTAAGCGCCTTGGCAACCGTGCTCTTTCCAACCCCACCAGGCCCAGATAGGACAACCAGCTTTCCAGGTTCGATCGCTGAGCGTTGGATAAATTCCTTCTCAAGTGCCTCTAACTGATGCCTTCCAAGACCTTGGATACGACGGGTCAGGGAGATATCAAGTCGCTCAAGAATCGTCCTCGCACGAATCTTTCCAAGGCCATTCATAGATTCAACAAGTTCTAGCACGCGCATCTTTGCGACCGCTTCATCACTCTTTGCAAGAGTAATCACATCAGATATTGAAATCTCTCCTGCCTTGACGCGCAATTTAACTGCGGCTCTCACCTGGCGCGAATGCTTTGCCTTCGCGAGGGCGCGAGATCGTTCTTCCGGAGTCAGTTGTGGAGGTGCGCCCATAGGATAAATCTAGTTGAGAATTTCATCGGCGATAGCTCTCGCCTTACTTTTCATCGCCTGGGCACCTTGCGACCACGACTGCGTAATCGGACGACCGATAACAACGAAGGTTGCACCTGCAGAGATTGCAGCCTGTGGTGTCATTGTGCGCTTCTGGTCGTCACTGCCAGCTTCAGATATAGGGCGAACACCTGGAGTAATAATCGTGGGCGTGGCACCTACGGCCGAGCGGATAGCAGCAATTTCCAATGGTGAGCAGACGATTGCTCGCGCACCAGCTGTCACAGACATCTTTGCAAGCGCCACTGCGCTCTCAAGTGCTTGGTTTGCAAAGCCGATTTCAAAGAGATCTTCCTCTGATAGTGAGGTCAAAATCGTTACTGCTGTGACATCAGTTTCAGGAATGGCATCGACTGCCGCCTTAACCATTGCACGGCCACCGGATGCATGCACCGTCAGAAATCTTGGAGCAAGGGATGCAATCGCACTAGCTGCACCTTGCACAGTGTGAGGAATATCGTGGAGCTTCAAATCCAGGAAAATGTCAGCATCGGTTTCAGATTGAATCGCTGTGACTCCATCGTGACCGAAGGTGAGAAAGAATTCAAGTCCCAGTTTGTAGACGCTGACAGATTCTTGCGTCGCAGCAATCCATTGCTTTGCAATCTCAAGGTCAGGTGTGTCGACTGCCAAAACGATAGGGGCTTTCATTAGGCCTCTTCTCTATGTGCGTAACCAATTGCTTGCTGCATTGTGGCAAAACCACGAGCAGCTAAGAGATCGCGCAGCTCGTTTTGAATATCAATCAAAGCTTTTGGATTTCCGAAACTTGCCGTTCCCACTGAGACACCTGATGCGCCAGCAAGAATGAGTTCCAGTGCATCTCGGCCTGAGGCAACTCCACCCATTCCAAGGATTGGAACCTTGGGAAGCGCGGCGTGCACCTGGTAAATGGCTCTTACAGCAACAGGCTTAATTGCAGGACCTGACAGTCCTCCTGTCTTTCCACCTAAGTGCGGTTTCATTGAATCAATATTGATAACCATTCCTAGAACTGTATTTATCAAAGCTAATCCATCTGCGCCAGCATCTACAACACCTCGGGCGATAGCGGGAAGATCGGTCACATCTGGAGAGAGCTTTGCAATAATCGGTAGCTCTCCCCCAATGGTCTTGCGCACTCCATCAATCACTCGGCGTGAACTCTCTGGATCGCATGCAAATACGAGACCTCGATTTTCAACATTCGGACAGGAAATATTTACTTCGACTGCACTAATACCCGAGACTGAACGCAGTTTACGCGCGAGTGTTGAATACTCCTCAACAGTTTCTCCCGCAATGGAGACAATGACGCGCGCCTTCTGCTCAAGTAACCAAGGAACATCATTAGCAAGGAATGCATCAATGCCAGGTCCTTGTAGACCAATGGAGTTGAGCATTCCTGATGGAGTCTCTGCCATACGTGGTGTGGGACGGCCATGTCGGGGCTTACTCATCACAGACTTCGTGACGATAGCTCCTACTTGATTTAGAGGAAAGAACTGCGCCAGCTCTTTACCGCTACTTGCACAACCACTTGCTGTGAATATCGGCGTAGGGAACCAGGCATTACCAAGCGTTGTGGACATATCAACTGGAAGGCTCATGAAGTCACTTCCGGTACTTTGCCAACTAGATCCCAGCGAACGGTAGAGCCATCCATGACTGGTCCATCAATACAAGATCTCAACATCGAAGTAGTTCCGTTGTCAATGCGCACAGGCAGAACACAGGTCATGCAGATGCCGATTCCACATGCCATGGACTCTTCAACAGCGCATTGATGAATTACCTCTAAGTCAGCTACCAGTGCTGTAATTGCCGAAAGCATCGCCATCGGGCCACAGGAATAGATGACATCAATATTTCGATCTCTGACGATATCCAGAAGATTCTCTGTTACACGTCCAGTTTCACCCATAGATCCGTCTTCTGTGTAAATCTTGAGAGAGTTAACAGAGCGTTTGCCCTCCATCGGCGCATAAATCTTGGAGCCAACACTTGCACCTAACAACATATCTACCTTGCAACCACGTGATTTAAGAACATCAGCCAGTCCAAAGAGCGGTGCGGAGCCATAGCCCCCGCCGATGAGAAGTGCGCTGATGGGTTCCGTTGGAATGCCGAATGCTGTTCCCAGTGGAGCGACAATATCTATCTCAGTTCCCTCTAATTGCGAACATAACCACTTACTTCCAGAACCATGAGGTGCGACGATTAACTCCATAGTTCCGCCATATTGAGAACTCTCTGAGACTCGAGAGATCGCAAATGCGCGGCGCAAAATCATCTTCGATGTATCGCCTCCAACGCTGATTGCTACAAAGTTTCCAGGACGACAGTTCTTGACGATGTCGCCCACATTCAGCAGTATCTGGTGATAGGCGCCGACACGTTTATTCGAAAGAATCGTCACCATCTCTTGTACGGCGCTCTTATTGATAGTCGCCATTAGCGCGTCAACCATTCTTGGATTGGAGCAACACTTAAATCTCCAGCTTGCAGGGCCTTAATCCCTTCAACAGCTGCACTAAAACCTGCAGTAGTTGTGATGATGGGGATGGATCGCTGTACGGATGCCGTGCGAATGGCCCAACCATCCGCGCGCGTTCCACGGCCCACGGGAGTGTTAATCACCAGGTCAATATCTCCTGAATTAAGCATTTCAACAATTGTCTTCTCACCCATGGGGCCAGTTCCTTGAGAGTTCTTACGCACTACAACGGCGGCTACGCCATGCTCTGCAAGGAAAGTTGCCGTTCCATCCGTAGCAAGCAATCTGAATCCAAGGCCGGCTAACCCTTGCGCAGGTGCAATGCCATGCTTCTTATCCTTATCTGCAAGTGAGATAAATACTGTTCCTGTCTTTGGCAGAGGACCAAATGAACTGATCTGTGACTTTGCATATGACTCACCAAATGTCGCAGCAATGCCCATGACTTCACCGGTCGAGCGCATCTCAGGTCCAAGGACTGCATCGACTCCCCGACCGTCGGCGCGACGGAATCGGTTCCATGGAAGAACTGCCTCTTTCACACTTATTCCTTTTGCGACAGCATCACCTTCTGTAGGAAGCAATCCTTCTACACGTAGCTCTGCAATCGTTGTTCCAAGAGAAATTCTCGCGGCAGCTTTCGCTAGCGGTACACCGGTTGCCTTACTGACAAAAGGAACTGTGCGAGAAGCACGAGGATTAGCCTCTAAGACATAGAGAATGTGATCTGCCATAGCGAATTGAATATTGATTAGGCCCAAAACTCCCACGCCTTGGGCAATCTTGAGGGTTGCTTCACGTATCTGGATCCGCTGTGCATCTGAAATAGTCATCGCAGGAAGCACGCATGCACTATCTCCTGAGTGAATACCTGCCTCTTCAATATGCTCCATGATTCCACCCAAAAAGAGCTCGTTCCCGTCATAGAGGGCATCGACATCCAATTCGATTGCTGAGTCAAGAAAACGATCGACCAACACGGGATGATCTGGAGTGATATCAGTTGCGCGCGAAATAAATCCTGAGAGCGAATCATCGTCATAGACGATTTCCATGCCACGGCCACCGAGAACAAAGCTTGGACGTACCAAAACTGGATAACCGATGCGATGAGCAATATCGAGTGCTTCCATTTGAGAAGCTGCCATTCCAAATTCAGGTGCAGTAAGTCCCTGATCTTGTAGAACTTGGCCGAATGCACCGCGCTCTTCAGCCAAATTGATTGCATCAGGGCTTGTGCCAAGAATCGTCACACCTGCTGCCTTAAGACCTGCAGCAAGTCCGAGAGGTGTTTGACCTCCAAGTTGAGTGATGACTCCTAATACAGGTCCAGCTTGTGTCTCGGCATGAACAACTTCGAGTACATCTTCAAGTGTGAGCGGCTCAAAGTAGAGGCGATCAGATGTGTCATAGTCCGTTGAAACTGTCTCAGGGTTGCAGTTGATCATGATGGTTTCATAACCTGCAGCTCGCAATGTGAAGGATGCATGTACGCATGAGTAATCGAATTCAATTCCCTGACCAATGCGGTTTGGTCCACTGCCGAGAATAATCACCGCAGGTTTTGTGCGAGGGCGAACCTCTGTCTCTTCCTCATAGCTTGAGTAGTGATACGGGGTGAAGGCTTCAAATTCCGCAGCACAGGTATCAACTGTCTTATAAACAGGTCGAAGATTGAGTTGGTGACGAGCTTTTCTCACATCAATTTCCGCAACTCCGCGAATAGCAGCTATCTGCGAGTCAGAAAATCCCGTGCCCTTTGCCAGCTTGAGTACATCCAGTGAGAGCTCACCTGGTTGTGCAATCGTTCGCGCAACATCATTAATAATCTCAATCTGTCGTAAATACCAGCGATCAATCTTGGTAGAGTGAAAAACCTCATCCATCGTCGCACCAAGCCACAGCGCACGTTGTACCTGCTGCAGTCGATACTCTGTTGGCATCTTCATTGACTCTAAAAGATTTGATTTCTCATCAATCGAGCGCGCATCGGTAAAGGTAAAGATTGCCTCTTTACGTTCTAGCGAACGCAGGGCTTTCATCAACGCTTCAGGGAATGAGCGACCAATAGCCATCGCCTCGCCAACGCTCTTCATCGTGGTTGTCAGGCGAGGATCAGCATCCTGGAACTTCTCAAAGGCAAAACGTGGGGCTTTCACAACGATGTAGTCAAGGGTTGGTTCGAAAGAAGCTGGTGTTACCTGTGTGATGTCATTCTTGATCTCATCAAGGGTGTAACCAATTGCGAGTTTGGTTGCGATTTTTGCAATAGGAAAACCTGTCGCCTTCGAAGCCAGTGCACTCGAGCGGGACACGCGAGGATTCATCTCAATCACAATAATGCGGCCTGTGTCAGGATTAACAGCAAATTGAATATTGCAGCCACCTGTATCCACTCCAACTTCACGAATGATGTCGATAGAGAGGTCACGCAATTTCTGATATTCAACATCTGTGAGTGTCAATGCTGGGGCCACGGTGATGGAATCTCCTGTGTGCACACCCATCGGATCAATATTTTCAATGCTGCAGACAATCACGACGTTATCTGACTTATCGCGCATCACTTCAAGCTCATACTCTTTCCAGCCAATGATGGACTCTTCTATAAGGACTTCCGATGTTGGACTATGGCGTAGTCCTGCTCCGGCAATCTGGCGAAGTGATTCTTCATCAAATGCAATGCCAGAACCCAAACCACCCATAGTAAATGAAGGACGGATCACTGCTGGAAACCCGAGTTGAGCGACTGCCCCCATCACATCATCCATAGTGTGACAGATGATTGATCGCGCTGACTCTCCCCCGATCTTTTCAACAATTCCTCTAAAGAGTTCACGATTCTCACCACGTTCAATTGCAGCAACATCTGCACCAATAAGTTTTACGTTATATCTATCTAGTGTTCCCGCCTTAAAGAGCCCAATCGCAGCATTCAGCGCGGTCTGACCACCCAGCGTTGCAAGGACTGCATCTGGTCGCTCTCTTGCAATGATGCGCTCAATAAACTCTGGTGTAATTGGCTCAATGTAGGTTGCATCGGCAAATTCAGGATCAGTCATGATTGTTGCTGGGTTTGAGTTGACCAAGATGACTCGAATACCTTCAGCTCGAAGTACGCGACAAGCTTGAGTACCTGAGTAATCAAATTCGCAGGCCTGTCCGATCACAATCGGGCCAGAGCCAATGACCAGAACGCTCTTTATTGATTCATCGCGAGCCATTAGCGCGCCTCAACTTTTCTTGGGTACTTCTCCATCACATCGACAAAGCGATCGAAGAGATATGCAGCATCATGCGGACCCGCCGCAGCTTCTGGGTGATACTGAACGCTAAATGCTCCGCGCTCTGTGAGTTCAAGACCTTCGACTACTCCATCATTCAGCGACACGTGCGTTACCTGTCCTGGACCATAGACAGTTGAAAAGCCTGCATCAGTGGGAGCTTGCAGAGCGAAGCCATGATTGTGCGCAGTAATTTCCACTTTTCCAGTATTACGATCAATGACAGGTTGATTAATTCCGCGATGACCAAATTGCAATTTATATGTTTCAAAACCTAATGCTCGACCGAGGATCTGGTGACCAAAGCAGATTCCAAAGATCGGAATCTCTTGCGCAAGAATCAGTCGAACAAGCTCAATGGTCTCTGTCATCGTTGCAGGGTCACCGGGACCATTGGAGAGAAAGACTCCGTCAGGTTTAATAGCCTGGATCTCTTCCAGCGTTGCGTTATACGGCATGACATGGACTTCAATGCCGCGTTCTGCCATAGCTCGAGGCGTTGCTCCCTTTATACCGAGGTCGATAGCTGCAACCGTGAACTTCTTCTCCCCCACAGCAGACACAACATATGTCGATTCTGTAGAAACATCAGCGCTGAGGTATGCACCACTCATTGCTGGTTGTTTACGAACTTCAATGACCATCTCTTCGCGAGAGAGATCAAGGCCTGAGAAGATTCCAACACGCATCGCACCGCGATCACGTAAGTGACGCGTAATAGCACGGGTATCAACACCTTGAATTCCCACTATTGATTGATCGATCAACTCTGCTTCAAGATCTTTCTCACTTCGCCAATTACTCGTCAAAGTCGAAGGATTGCGAACAACGAATCCTGCAACCCAATATTTCTTTGACTCATTATCAAAAGTATTGACTCCAGTATTTCCAATATGCGGAGCTGTCATGACAACAACTTGCTTGTGATACGAGGGGTCAGTCAGCGTCTCTTGATAGCCCGTCATACCTGTTTGGAATACAGCTTCTCCAAAGGTCTTGCCCGTTGCAGCCCATGACGCTCCTTCAAAGATGCGCCCATCATCAAGGACAAGGAATGCCTTACTCACGCATTTCCTCCTTCGAAGACCAGAGTGCCGTTAAAGATTGTTGCCAGAATACGTCCCGGTAACTCCATTCCATGGAAGGGAGTATTGCGACTTCGTGAGGCAACTAGGTCGCGATCCACTCTCAACACCTGCGTTGGATTTATCACAGTGATATGAGCGGGAGCACCAACCTTTAGCTCCTGCCCTTGATTTTCATAGCGACCAATACGAGCTGGTGCATAACTCATGCGCTGGGCAACCGTCTCCCAATTCATCAAACCAGTCTCCACCATTGTTTTATTCACGATGCTGAGCGCAGTTTCAAGACCGAGCATTCCGAAAGATGCCTCTTGCCATTCGCACTCTTTTGTCTCAGCTGGATGAGGGGCGTGATCTGTTGCAACGATATCGATGGTTCCATCTGCAAGCGCCTCACGTAGCGCCATCACATCTGCCTCTGTGCGAAGTGGTGGATTAACCTTAAATACTGGGTCATAACTACGAGCTAACTCATCAGTGAGCAACAAGTGATGAGGTGTGACTTCTGCAGTCACACTAATTCCGCGAGCCTTTGCCCAACGAATAATTTCAACACCACCAGCCGTAGTCAGGTGACAGATATGCAGCCGTGCCTGAACGTGATTGGCAAGTAAGACATCGCGGGCAATGATGGCTTCCTCGGCGATAGCTGGCCAACCCTTTAGACCTAGCTGTGAAGAGACAATTCCTTCATTCATCTGTGAGCCTTGCGTCAGGCGCGGTTCTTGCGCATGCTGAGCAATGACACCGTCAAACTTCTTCACATACTCAAGTGCTCGTCGCATAACAAGCGGATCAAAGACGCAATGTCCATCATCACTAAAGACGCGCACTCGTGCCATGGAATCTGCCATTGCACCGATCTCAGCAAGATGCTCACCTTCAAGGCCTCGTGTTACCGCTCCTATTGGAAAGACATCGAGAAGACCTGCGGCTTGTCCAAGTCGATAGACCTGCTCGACAACACCGGCAGTATCAGCAACAGGTGAAGTATTTGCCATTGCACTGAGCGCTGTGAAGCCACCCTTCACTCCAGCACGAGAGCCCGACTCAACAGTCTCTGCATCTTCTCTTCCCGGCTCACGAAGATGTGTATGAAGATCGACAAGTCCAGGTAAGACTATTGAGTTAGATGCATCAATTCGCTTCGCGTCTTTATCTTCAATCTTCTCGCCCATCTCAGCGATGACGCCCTCTTTGATAAGCAGATCAGATTTCTTCCCGTTAGCTAGCGTGCCACCTGAGATCAGGATTGATGGACTCATTCTGAAGCTCCGATCTCTTGAGAACCTGCAAGAAGTAGGTAGAGGATTGCCATGCGCACACTCACACCATTGGTGACTTGTTCAAGAATTACTGAACGAGCGCTATCTGCGCTATCTGCAGTAATTTCAAGTCCACGATTCATCGGTCCTGGGTGCATCACTATTGCACTTGGCTTCATAAGCTTCAGGCGATCCTTATTTAATCCGAAGTATCGAGAATACTCTCGCGCATTAGGGAAGAAAAGCTCTGTCATTCGCTCAAGTTGAATGCGCAACATCATCACTGCATCAACTGATTCGATAATGGAATCAAAGTCGTATGAAACCTTCACGGGCCACGATTCAACGCCCACAGGTAGGAGAGTCGGAGGAGCAACGAGCGTTACCTGAGCTCCTAGTTTGGTGAGAAGAAGAACATTAGAACGTGCAACACGAGAGTGCAGAACATCTCCCACGATTGCAACATGCAGCCCGGTGAGGTCATCTCCCCCGTGTGCTAAATGTTTTCTTATCGTAAAGGCATCAAGAAGTGCTTGGCTCGGATGCTCGTGTGTTCCATCTCCAGCATTAACGACTGACCCTGTCATCCACTGACTATCCGCTAAGCGTTGGGCAGCACCTGATGCACTGTGGCGAATGATGACAGCATCAGCGCCCATAGCCTGCAGCGTTTGAGCTGTATCTTTCAAAGATTCACCTTTGCTCACGCTAGAACCCTTAGCAGAGAAGTTAATAACATCTGCAGATAACCGCTTTGCAGCTGCTTCAAATGAGATTCGTGTGCGCGTGGAATCTTCTGCGAAGAGATTGACGATGGTGCGACCGCGCAAAGTTGGAAGTTTCTTCATAGGCCCATCAGATACTCGGGCCAACTCTTCAGCAGTATTGAGAATCTGCAGCGCTTCGGTCTTACTCAAATCAGAGATGGATAGAAGATGGCGCATTATTTGCCTCCTTCTTCCAGTGAGACAGCATCGAGGCCATCGAGCTCTGTGAATTGCACCTTGATGATCTGAGTCGGTGAAGTTGGAAGGTTCTTGCCCACATAATCCGCCTTGATGGGCAGTTGGCGGTGGCCACGATCCACAAGCACGGCAAGCTGGACAGTTTTTGGTCGTCCAATCTCACCGAGTGCATCAAGTGCTGCTCGAATGGTGCGACCTGAGAAGAGGACATCATCTACAAGAATCACATTGCGATCTTCAACGCCAAGGGATGGGATGACTGTCGGCATCAGTGCACGTGGAGGGCGCATGCGCAGATCATCACGGTGCAAGGTGATATCTAGAGTTCCTGATTGAACAGGCTTTCCCTCGATTGCTTCCATATTTGCAGCAATTCGAGCTGCTAGATGAGCACCTCGTGTGGGAATGCCGAGAAGTGTGATGGAGTCCGAACCAGAGTTACGTTCAAGGATCTCGTGGGAGATGCGGGTAATAGCTCGTGCCATATCTGGCGCCGGCAGGGCAAGGCTCATGTCAATCTCCTTCCCCGCCTCGCAGGACGGGTCGTTAAAGGATGTTGGCGGATTCTAGCACCAAAGTTTGGCTCTCTGTGGATGAGCAAAACGCGCGGACGCCCAAGATTCATAACATCACGCCATGAATTCTGAGGTCACTATCGCACAAGTCTCCGCTCGACTCCGAGCAATCCGCATCTCTCGATCGCTCTCACTGAGCGATGTAGAGATACTGAGCAAGGGCTCCCTAAAAGCTGTCGTCCTTGGCTCCTATGAACGCGGTGCGCGAACGCTGAGCGTTAAGCGCGCAATCTCCATAGCCGCATTGTATGACGTTCCGTTGGCACAACTTTTTACCGAGGTTTTACCTGTAGAAGTCATCTCGGCTCTTCGCACAGTCATCGATCTGCGCGCAGTCAACCGCCGGGCACTCGATGAATCACACCCTAGCAACGCCAACTATCTCCTTCTTGCGCGATTGGCCCAGAAGCTCATTCGCTCTCGTCAAGATTGGAATGGCGAAGTCTTATCCATCAGGCATTCAGATATGGAGACTATTTCGGTTCTCTTTGATCTACCTATATCCCAAGTATTGCATTGGTTAGAAGCCGAAAACCTATTACTCAAGGTGCGTCAGAGTTAAATTGCAATGCTGTCTTTAATGGATGAGATGCGGCCTAGAACTCCATGTATATAGCCTGCAGACTCATCTGTTGAGAGCTCTCTCGCAAGAGTGAGGGCCTCATCAATGGCGATTCCATCATCGAGATCCGCACTCCAGACAATCTCATAAATTCCCAGGCGCAGAATATTTCGGTCTACCGCTGGCAAGCGATCCATATCCCAGCCCTGCGCATATGTGGAGATAAGTTCATCAATCTTGCGCTTATTCTCTGTAACTCCTGCGATCAAAAGTTTTGTAAATTCTCGTATCGGGCGTGCATCAGGACCTTCTTCGTTAACATCACGAAGGGCTAAAAGATCGGCAGCAGAGGTGCTACGAATATCAGCCTCATAGAGTAGATCGAGAGTCTGTTTACGAGCCTTACTGCGAGCTGACACTAGTTGGCGCGACCCTGATATGAACCATCGCGTGTATCTACTAGAACGATTTCATCCTGCTTAATAAAGAGTGGAACTTGAATCTGGATACCAGTTTCAACAGTTGCTGGCTTTGTTCCACCGGATGAGCGATCGCCTTGTAGGCCAGGCTCTGTGTAGGTGATTTTCAAAGGAACAGATGCTGGTAGATCGATGTAAAGAGGGTTTCCCTCATGGATCGCGACGATTGCTTCAGTGTTTTCAAGCATGTAGTTCGCTGCATCTCCCACGGTTGCTGCTGAGATATTCATCTGATCAAAATTAACGTTATCCATAAATACAAAGTCATCACCTTCCTTGTATAGGAAGTTCATCTCACGCTTTTCTAGAATGGCTATCTCAACCTTAACGCCTGCGTTATATGTCTTGTCCACAACTTTGCCCGTCATAACTTGCTTGAGCTTTGTGCGCACAAATGCTGGACCTTTACCTGGCTTTACATGTTGGAATTCAACAACAGTCCATAACTGACCTTCGATATCAAGGGTCATGCCATTTTTTAGATCATTCGTTGTTGCCACGGTAACTCCAGTTCATGCCTTCGCCCATCGAAGGTCAATAGAGCGCAGAGTTTACCGTATGTAATTAGGCAACTAATGCCTTGAGCGCGATGAGCGCTAAGACATAAGAATTCGGGCCAAATCCTCCGATGGTTCCGTTAGCCACCCCAGAAATCACAGATGTATGACGGAATTCTTCACGTGAAAGTGGATTCGATAGATGAACCTCGATCAGAGGTGCTTTGACTAACTCTGCAGCATCACGAATTGCATATGAGTAATGAGTAAATGCTGCAGGATTGATGATTACCGGAGTCTTTGTATCTGCTGCTTCATGAAGCCATCCAATAATCTCTGCCTCATCGTTGCTCTGCCTAACATCTGCTTCAAAACCATGAGTCTTCGCAGCGCTCTCAATATGTGCAACGAGTGCTGGATACGTCATATCTCCATAAATGGCGGAATCGCGAATATCAAGACGACCAAGATTGGGACCGTTGAGTACTAAAACCTTCATGAGCTTAGCCTCTCATATGCGGCAATCAGCTCGCTCTCAATTGGATTCTCTAATCTCTGTGTCTTTCCGATATCCGTGATCACTACCAAACGGAGTTCATTTCCGCGACTTTTCTTATCCAACTTCATAGCCGCCAGAAGTTCTGGCCATTGCGCTCCAGAGTATGAAACTGGTAGTCCCAGCTGTACGAGGGTATCGATGTGAAGTGCGCGAAGTTCCGGAGTGATCAATTTTAGGTTCTCTGAAAGATAGGCAATAAAAGCCATCCCAATTGATACGCACTCGCCATGGCGCAATGAATATTTGGAGAGAAGTTCAACAGCATGGCCAAATGTATGTCCATAGTTGAGAATTTCACGATCGAAGCTCTCCTTAAAATCACCAGAGACGACGCGTGCTTTAACAGCAACCGATCTCTCAATCAATGCAACAGTGAGCTCACTTGACGCGCGTATATCTGCAAGTGACTTAGAAGCGATGAGGTTGAGAATCTCTCCATCTGCAATGAATCCACACTTAACGACTTCAGCTAACCCAGCTGCGAAATCTCTATCCGAGAGCGTTGTGAGCCATGTTGGATCGATTAAGACTGCTATTGGTGAATGAAAAGCTCCAATAAGGTTTTTGCCATAATCGCTATTGATTCCTGTCTTACCGCCAACAGCTGCATCAACCATCCCGGCAACGGTTGTGGGAACTGCAATCCAATCCATCCCGCGAAGCCAGCTCGCAGCAAGGTAACCTGCGAAGTCAGTGACTGCTCCCCCACCAACTCCAACGATGAGATCTGCGCGAGTAAAGCCCGCTGCTCCCAACCAATTCCAAGCTTGTGCCAGAACTGCAGGTGACTTTCCAGTTTCCCCATCTGGAATAGGCAGATAGAAGAACTCACAATCTCCAGCTTCGAATTGGGGAATTCGATCCTTCATCGATTCACTAAAAACGACAGCAACGCGAGTTCGCCCCAGGGAGAGTTCGCTCAACTCTTTGAGATAGTCAACATCAATGAGGACGTCGTATTCACGGTCGGCGCTCACATGAATCTTCTTCATTTGATCACCTCGAGAATCTCATCAACGATATCAATCTCAGTCTTTGCATTCACATCAATAACTGTATCTGCGATTGCTTCATATATGGGGCGTCTAGCCTCCATCAAAGTTTGCCATTGTCCACGGGGATTATGGAGAAGAAGTGGGCGATCGCGATTAAATCCGATCCGTGGAGCAACTGTGGCTAGGGAGATATCCAAATAGATAACTGGGGAAGCTATTGCTCGCAAAGCCGATTGTGCATCAATAGAGATAGGAGCGCCCCCGCCTAAAGCAAGCACTGTCCCGTCACTGAGTAACTCATCGCGAAGGACAGCCTTTTCCAGGAGTCGGAATGCGTCCTCACCATCTTCAAGGAAGATATCAGCAACTGTGCGCCCAGAATTATTTTCAATCACTTGATCTGTATCTCTGAAGGCAATATCAAGCCGTTCGGCAATTAATTGACCAATAGTTGTTTTCCCTGAACCCATAGGGCCAATCAGAATAACGCGAGGAGGCATCGGAATTACTTGAAGCGTAGATTCTTCATATATGACTCGTAATTGCGGCGTACTTCCTGCACTGAATCGCCACCAAATTTTTCTAGTACAGCTTCTGCAAGGACAAGGGCTGCCATGGCTTCTGCAACAACTCCTGCAGCAGGTACTGCGCACACATCAGAGCGCTGATTGATTGCCTTTGCAGCTTCACCCGTTTTCACATCAATCGTATCCAGGGCTTTCGGTACCGTTGAGATAGGTTTCATTGCTACAGATACGCGCAGAATTTCTCCGTTAGACATTCCACCTTCAGTTCCACCAGCGCGATCTGTACGGCGCTGGATCGCTCCACCTACTCCACGTTCTATTTCATCGTGGGCTATAGATCCACGACGAGTTGCAGTTCTGAAACCATCGCCGATTTCAACACCTTTAATCGCTTGAATGCCCATTAAAGCTCCAGCTAAACGTGCATCAAGGCGTCGATCCCAATGCACATGCGAACCAAGCCCAGGAGGAAGGTTGTATGCCAATACTTCACACACTCCGCCAAGGGTGTCGCCATCAGCGTGCGCTGACTCAATTTCAGTGATCATTGCTGCACTCGTAGCAGGATCAGTGCAACGAACAGGATCATCATCAATTCTCTTCATGTCCCCTGCTTGTGGAAGCTCATACGAATCTGGAATTCGCACTGACCCGATAGAGACGACATGACTTAAAATCGTTATTCCGACAGATTGCTCTAGGAATTTACGAGCTATAGCACCCAGCGCAACACGTGCCGCTGTCTCTCGAGCACTAGCGCGCTCAAGGATGGGACGCGCATCATCGAAATCATACTTCTGCATTCCCACTAAATCAGCGTGACCTGGGCGTGGACGCGTTAGCGGTGCATTACGCGCCAGATTTTCGATTTCATCTGCGGGAACAGGATCTGCAGACATCACCTTTTCCCACTTGGGCCATTCGCTATTTCCTACCTGCACTGAAATGGGTCCACCTTGTGTAATTCCAAGTCGAACTCCACCAAGAATGGTGACTTTATCCGCTTCAAAGTTTTGTCTTGCTCCGCGACCAACACCTAAGCGCCGTCTTGCTAAATGGAAATCAATATCTGCAGTTGTGATCTCAACATGAGCTGGCATGCCTTCAATAATTGCCGATAGGGCCTGGCCATGTGATTCACCTGCTGTAATCCAACGCATGGGCATATTCTGGCAGATAGACAGTCATTCCCGCGTCTTATTAGCCGATGCTCAAAGGTCGCACCGCGAGAACTGCGCCACATAATCCAGGGGCAAAGGCGATATCTCCTTTTAATGACCGAGTTCGCATGTAGTGGATGGCTATCGAGATCATTGAACCAACACATACCATCAACAGATACTCAAAAATTTGCGCCTCACCAACTACAAGATTGACAAGAACAATCACCAACTTCACATCTCCAGAGCCACATCGAGAAACCAACTGAAAGCAGAAGCTAGAAAGAACGCTGATGATAAGAAAGGCAGGCTCGACGCGAGGATGCGCAGAGGCTAGAGATATGAGCAGAAGGGCAAGAACGAGAACATTAGGAATACGTCTATGACGTATATCGAAGACTGAGATGATGACTAATAGAGCAAGTATCACTCACAAACGATACAAAGAGTCTGAGTGGAAGGGATGAGGTTGTGGATTACCGAGCTGATTTACGAAGCACAGCCCGAAGATGCGTCGCTAAGGCTTCTCGGTCGAACTCAACGTCGAGCACCAAAGCAAGTTGATCCAACCCCTGATACATCAATAGTTCGAGTCCATTTATTACAGCGCCACCACAATCACTCCAGCGTTGCGCCAACTCTGTCGGCCACGGCTTATAGATAACATCGAAGAGCGTGGCTTGAATTCCAGGATTTACCGAGCCCGCAAGAAGATCTGCAGCACCTGCAGGAGTTGTATTCACTACCAAGCTATATTCCGTGAAATCGACATCAGAAGACCAACGGTGATATGCAAAGTGTGAGTGAGAGACTGCAGACTCCAGCGCTTCTTGCCTCAGACTTGAACGACCTAAAACATGAATGTTCTGTGCGATGGAGTCGAGTGCACCGGTCACTGCGCGCGCAGTTCCTCCAGCACCCAGAATCAGAACTGAATCGATCTCCCTAATGCCTGCGTGCTCTAGAGCTGCGACGAAACCACTTCCATCAGTGCTACTAATTGACCACTTGTCGTCCTTCTTGATCATGGTATTTCCCGATTGAATTCTCTGCGTTAGAGCATCTGCATGAAAACCAAGGCCCAACACTTCCTCTTTCAGAGGCATGGTCAGAGAGAGATAATCAAACTCAGAAGAGCGCGTCTCTATAAATTTCGCTAAGCCTCCAGAGCTAACCTTGATAGCCGAATAATTTCCTTCAACGCCCAGGAATTCGAAGGCAGCCTTATGTAGAACGGGAGATAGTGAGTGTTTGATGGGAGAACCCAACACCGCTCCAGTAATCATTTCTTGCTCCTAAATTTTCCATCCCGCAAATTCTTCTTGTATTCAATCTTCCAGTTGTTGAACTCGTTAATATCGCTTGTAAAGCGGGTATCAGACGGTGCAACCGTAATGAAAAACAACCAATCCCCTAGTTCTGGGTTAACTGCCGCACGTAAAGCATCTGCACCCGGATTGTTGATGGGACCTGGAGGTAAGCCATAACGCTTATAAGTATTGTATGGCGAATTTATGAGAGTTGACTGTGTGCTCAAAAAGACACTCCCACGGCTCTTCTTCACATAGTGCACGGTTGAATCAAATTGCAGTGGCATCCCCTTAGTCATGCGATTGCGAATGACTTGCGAGATCTTCGTAAAGTCCTGGGTATTTCCCTCAGCCTGAACTAAGGATGCAATAATCAAGAACTGTTGGGGCGTGAATTTCTCCTTAGAGGAGTAGAAGCCAGCTCTTCGCATCTCTTTTTCGGCGCGATCGACCATGCTTTGTATCGCTGGCAAAGCAAGTGTTCCCTCTTCAAAACTGTACTGCGCAGGAAAGAGAAGTCCTTCAATGGATGTAAATCCCTTGGGCGTTGCAACATTTCTGATTGCACTAGCAACATCTGCCTTAGTCATCTTCGCACTGTAAAACTGAGGGATGATTTCAGAGAGCCATGCTCCTTCAAAGATGCTGATTAATCCCGTGATACGTGAAGCATCGAGCAATTGCTCTAGCGCCTTCGTTGCACAAATCCCGAGATCAATTTCATGATTACCGGGTGCAACCTTCTGCGATTGGGAATTGCCGACAGCAACTCTGAAGTATGCCTCAGCTGATTTAACGACACCTGCTGCCTCGAGTGAGGCGGCTATGGATGAACCTGATTCACCGGAGACAATATTGATGTTTACTCTCTCAGTCGAGGTGCTAGAACATGGGTAATCCGCAGCTGTTGAACCTGGAATGCGCAGCGAATGCAGTGAAAAAGTTAAGGTGAAGACGAGCGCTAGGGCCGTTGCTATACGAAATAAAGGCGATCTATGCCAGATTTTCACTGAGCAGCCCTTGTTCAAGAATGGCAACAGCAGCCATGGCATCAATGACAGATTTTGAATCTCGCGTCGAAACGCCCGCCTCTTTCAACTTCTTCTGGGCACTGACCGTTGATAGTCGCTCATCGACAAAGACAACAGGTAAGTCTGTAATCGATTGTAGTGATTGAGCAAAGCTTTCCGCTTTCTCTGCGCTCTCCCCCTTTGAACCAGACATATTCATGGGAAGTCCCACGAATATACGAATGGGTTCGTGTTCTTCGATGAGTGCAGAAATCTGATCCAAGAAGTCCCTGCTCTTGCTATCTAAGACAGATAAGGGCGATGAGAGGATTCCATCTGGATCACAGAGAGCCACGCCTGTGCGGACATCGCCATAGTCAAAAGCGATGCGCCGACCTCGCTGCGTCATTTACTTTCCCGAGATTGAATCGGTGATAGCTGTCAGAGCTGCTTGAGACTTAGAAGAATCTATTCCACCACCTTGCGCGAAATCATCTTTGCCACCTCCGCCACCGCCAAGAATTGTCGAACCAATCTTCACAAGTGCGCCAGCTTTCAATCCTGCAGCCTTGGCCGCATCACTCACAGCGACTACAAGAACTGGTTTTCCATCATTAGAACTAATCAAAGCCACTGCAGATTGTGGTGCACGAGCTTTGAGGTCTAATGCAATCTTGCGTAGGTCATCGCCTGTAATTCCATCAGGGAGAATTGCTGTAACAGTTGATGTGCCATGGAGAATCTTCGCAGTGTCGGCGAGTGCGCCGATTTGTCCCATCGCTTGGGCTGAACGAACTCCAGCAAGCTCCTTCTCAATATCCTTAATCTTTGCAAGAAGATCTGAAATGCGCTCAGGTAACTCTTCGGTGCGTGCTCCCTTAATAATTTCGGTCAGCGAATTAAGTAGAACGTGCTCACGAGCTAAGAATTTGTATGCATCTACTCCGACAAGGGCTTCAACGCGACGAACACCTGCGCCAACAGATGATTCACTGAGCAACTTCACGACACCGAGCTGACCAGAGCGCTCAACGTGCGTACCGCCGCAGAGTTCACGTGCCCAATCCCCCACACTGACAACACGCACTTGATCGCCATACTTCTCACCGAAGAGCGCCATTGCGCCAATTTTCTTAGCGGCATCTTGCGTCATTGTCTCTGCAGTTACTGCCAAGTTATCAAGAAGTAGTGTGTTCACGCGAGATTCAACTTCATTGAGGACTGAGTCTGGAACCGCACCCGTTGATGGGAAATCAAAGCGGAAGCGACCAGGTGAGTTCTCAGATCCTGCCTGAGTCGCAGTCTCTCCAAGAATTTCACGGAAAGCTTTATGCACCATATGGGTTGCTGTGTGCGCGCGAGAGATTGCATGGCGACGTTCAAGGTCAATGGCTGCAAGGGATTTGGAACCCGTAGTTACTTCACCCGAAATAACTCGACCGCGATGAACAGATAGACCATTGACCGGGGTCTGCACATCATCAATCTCAACAACTGCACCGTTTGCAAGTGTGATGCGACCGCCATCTGCAAGCTGTCCGCCACCTTCAGCATAGAAAGGAGTGCGATCGAGAACTACTTCGACATCATCTCCAGCCTTCGCTGATGCGACACTTATGCCATCAACTAGAATTCCATTAATAGTCGACTCTGTCTCATTATGTGTGTAGCCGACGAAGGATGATGCACCCTTAGAGTCTGCAATCTTCTTGTATTCCGATAAATCTGTGTGGCCGCTTTTTTTAGCCTTAGCATCAGCCTTTGCGCGATCACGTTGTTCATTCATCAGACGGCGGAAGCCATCTTCATCTACTTCCAATCCTTCTTCACGTGCCATCTCAAGGGTCAGATCAAATGGGAAACCGTAGGTATCGTGAAGTTTGAAGACCTCATCACCTGGGACCACACTCTTCTTACTTGCCTTCAGTTGCGTTGAAGCCATATCAAAAATCTGAGTTCCAGCCTTGAGCGTCTGCAGGAATGATTCCTCTTCTGCGACTGAGACAGCCAAGATGCGCTTCTTATCTGTTATCAACTCTGGATATTGAGGACCCATCGCACCAATTGCAGCGATGGTGAGTTCTGACATGATCGGATCATTGACGCCCATGAGACGCATATTACGAATAGTTCTACGCATCATGCGACGCAGAACATATCCACGTCCTTCATTTCCGGGAGTTACGCCATCGCCAATCAGCATCGCTGATGTGCGGGCATGATCTGCCACTACGCGAAGAGCAACATCCGTTCCTTGATCCTTGCCATACTTAACACCAGATAACGTTGATGCTTTTGTGAGAATCTGCATCGTTGTATCAATTTCATAGATATTTTCCACACCTTGCAATAAGGCAGCGGTGCGTTCAAGCCCTAAACCAGTATCAATGCTCTTTGCTGGAAGTTCGCCGAGAATCGGGTAGCCATCTTTTCCGCCACCTGCACCACGTTCATTCTGCATAAAGACGAGGTTCCACACTTCCATATAGCGGTTCTCATCTGCGATCGGTCCACCTTCAATTCCATATTCAGGACCACGGTCGTAATAGATTTCAGAGCACGGACCACATGGGCCAGGAACTCCCATAGACCAGAAGTTATCTGCCATATCGCGACGCTGAATACGCTCACGCGGGATACCAATCTTCTTATGCCAAATATCTGCAGCTTCATCATCATCGAGGTAGACCGTTACCCACAGTCGCTCCTCAGGGAAACCGTAACCGCCATCATTGATAGGACGCGTTAACAGCTCCCACGCTAAAGCAATAGCACCTTCTTTGAAGTAATCACCGAATGAAAAGTTTCCGCACATCTGAAAGAAAGATGCATGGCGAGTTGTCTTTCCAACTTCATCAATATCGAGAGTTCGCACGCACTTTTGCACAGATGTTGCACGCTTATAGGGAGCAGTTACGTCACCTAAGAAGAATGGCTTAAACGGGACCATGCCAGCATTGACCAACAGTAGATTGGGATCATCTGCAATCAAAGAGGCTGAAGGAACTACGGTGTGCTTAAGACCTTGACGGTTTTCACTTTCAAAGAAGCGCAGCCAGCGCGAACGGATCTCGGCGGATTCCACTAGTCAGATTTTTTCTTCGACTTGCGGCCTTTATTAAGAGTTGCAGCGCCAAGAAGGGCGCCAGCAACTCGTCCTGTTGGACTATCCATAAAACCAGTTGTTGCTCCGGTTACCTTGGACGTTACCTCTTCAACATTCTTCGTAATCTTTGCAATGCTCTCCAGCGGACCGTTAATGAGTTCTAGGGTGCGCGTTGATTCATTCAATAGCGGGGTGGTGTCATCGGTAAATGCCTTGAGAGAGGTTTTAGCCTCATCGATAAATCTGCTCACACGAATGACTGTGTAGGCAAGGGCAATAGCGATTACGAGCAGTGATACCGCTGCAATAATCGTTGCAA
>Ga0304730_1000360_pt1 | contig 40115 bp, 58 predicted proteins | sample M_130628_MF_Meta_FD_190474 | JGI IMG/M metagenome (GOLD analysis project Ga0304730, IMG submission 190474) | Freshwater microbial communities from Lake Montjoie, Canada to study carbon cycling - M_130628_MF_MetaG (v2) (version 2) | ecosystem: Environmental > Aquatic > Freshwater > Lake | place...
AATTTGGCTACTGCAGGTACTCAGGGTTTGATGAGTTTGTTTTCTCCTGATTACAAAACAGAGCAAATTCAAGCTTCTTTGCAACCCGCCCGTGAAGCTATCCGTGAACAACAAGCGGGGCAAAATGCTATGTATGGAGCCGCAGGTGGTTTGGGTTCTTCCCGCATGGCTTTGGCTGACAAAAACTTACAGCAATTAGGTCAACAACGTCTGCAATCTGCTGCCGCCCAAACTTCTGCTGCCGTGGAAGGACAACGTCAACAAGCGGCCAACACATTGCTTGGCACAGGCACACAGGCTTTAGGTCAATCAGGTGGCTTGTATGGAAACTTATTAACTGCTGGTCTTGGTGCTGGCGCAACAGGTGCAAACATATTAGGTCAAGCAGTTGACACAAGCGGTAAAGCGATTGGATACGCTCAGTCTCCAATGGATCTGTACAACAAATATGCTTCTGTTGTTTATGGTACGCCTCAAGCATCCACCACACCCAATTTTGCTGGTACTCAAGGAGCCAATACATCAAGCAAAGGCTTCCGTATTTAAGGAAACATCATGGCAGAAAAAACGGCAATTGGATCAGAATTTGCAAGTTGGACATCATTACCTCCAGGCCCTTTGGGTGAAGCTTTGTCTGCTGCCAAAAATGTGGCTATTGGATATGGCATTCAAGAATCAGGTTTAAAAGATTTCTTGAATGGATTGTTTGGTAAAAAAGAACAATTACCTGCTGATTACACGCCATCTGGTGGTGTTATGCCAACTCCTGATTATGGAATGCAAGCACCTATGCAAGAGGCTATTAAGCCGCCTTCTATGTCGTATGGAATTCAACCTCCATCAATGACAGCACCTATGGGTAATACATTTAAACCTTTTGGCTTGCCTAATGCAATGAAATCAATGAATTCTTCAATGCCACAGCCTACTGATGATGAACAAATCAGAGCCGCTTGGAATTGGAAAACACCTTATTAATTGGAGATTGAGATGCCTGTAGAAGCCGTAATTCCTAATGCTCCAGTAGCCCAACAGGATGTTGCTCCTGCGCCCCCTGCTACGCCTGATGAAAAATATGAAGTAGCTGTTGCCAATCGTGATTCAAATGCTTTGGTAAATTTAGCCAAAGAAACTGTTGGCACACCTTTGTCTCAGATTTCTTTGTTTTCAGCTAATAACATTAATTCCAAACTGCAAGAATTTGATTCACTAACAGGAAAGATTGCTGCCGCAGGTGGAGCAGGTACGCCTGAAGGTCGAATGGCTGTTGCTGACACTTGGAAAACTGTTAAAGACAATCCGCAATGGGGTGATGCTTTGTTGCGTTATGTATTGGGCGACAAACAAGGTGCTGCCAAAATGATTACGGGAGGTGATGTAACCACTCGAATTACTTTTGATAAATTTGGAAAGCAAATTAAAGAACAAATTAATGCTTTGGGTGAGAAAGTAGATGTTGTTGATTTGGAAACAGGCAAACCTATTGGCATGGCTGACTATGCCAAACGTGGTGGCGGTCTTCCTGCATGGGAAAACACACTAGGCAATTTGTTAGAAAAAGAAAATCTTAAAACCAATATTACTAAGCTTAATGAAAATGTAGAAAGAAACAATGCTTGGAGTGCAAAAACTGCCGCATTGACTCCTAAGTACAGTGAGCTTGGCGACATTTTTTCAAGTCTTAAAAACAAAGATATTGCACCTGATGTTTTGGCAAAAGTATTTCAATTTGCCAATCAGTCTATGGGTGCAACTGCTGCTCAAAGCAACAACAAAAGTCTTTTAAATCAATATCAAAAAGGTGTTGGTTTTCGAGAAGGTGAACAAGTAAGCAAATCAGTTGCTAGTCAATTTGGATTGCCTGCTGGTATCTGGACTTTTAATGGTAAAGGTGGAGTTACTAATGAAAAAGGTGAAACAAAAAGTTTTAGTGAATTAGAGCAAGCTCAAAACACCAACAATGTTAGCCAAGAAAACACTAAGAATTTTAATCAAACACAAGCTGATTTGTTGAAGTTTTTAAAGACTTCCAAATTAAACGATGCTGATCAAACTCAATTGTTAAGAGCATTAGAATTGTCTAGAGATATTGGTCGTGAACAACTTGAGCTTGTTAGTAAACAAGGCACTCCAACATTTCTGACATTACCTTCTGCTTTTAATTTGGAAGATCAATATTCAAGAGGTCGTGTTCAAGCTTTGCAGGGAGCATCTAATGCTGAAGTCATGGATGCGTTTACTAAGTTTTACAACAAAGCAATTCAGAACTATGGGCCTGGCCAAGCACCAAAGCCAAATGAAATTGAAAATGCTTTTACAAACAGTGAAGAATATAAAAACATTCAAGCTAAATACTTGGGAATGACAAAAGAGATTTTGTCTGAACCTCGTAAGTTTGAATCAAGTGCTAAAGTTGAAAAGCCTGTAGCACCAAAACCTAGAACTGCCGTTGCACCTACTCAATCAGGATCATCCGCTCCTGCAGCACTTGATCTAAACACATTGATTCCTATTAAAAGGAAAGAAAAATGAGCGATTTAGATAAACAAATTGAAGATGCTATTCGCAAAGGCTCAAACCTTAAAGATATTGCTGCTCATTTAGATCAATCTGAGGATCCTTCACATAAAGCATGGGCAAACAATTATTACAAACGTGCGCCTATTGAAGCAGCTACACCTACAAATGAAGGCCCTAGTGAAAACTTTGGTAAAAAGACTGATGAATTTGCTGCTCAAGAAAAAACTAAACGTCTAGAAGAAAAACAAGCTCAACAAAACCAATTTGGTTTGCCTGATTGGATGGAGGCTCCTGTAAAAGTTGGAGTTGCAGGTGCTGGTTTTGCTGCAGGTTCTGCTTTGGGAAATAGACTGTTTGGTGGTGGGCCACCTAATGAGCCACCACCTCCACCGCCTCCACCAAGCGGAACTGCTCCTACTATTTCTCAATCTGAAGCTCAAAAACAAATTGAAGATTTAAGACTTAAACGTGAGCAAATGAAGACTCAGCAAGCGCAAGTTAAGCATGAAGCTTTCTTAGCTAAAAACACATTGTCTGAAGCAGAACAAGCATTTGGTCGCAAAGCTAAAGACCCTGCTGAATTGCAATTAATGCAGAAAGTATTAAAGCAACAATCTGGGGTTGCACCAACAATACCTGCACCAACATCCGCACCAACGATTGCAAGTCCTGTTGCGCCTTCTCCTGTAGATTTTAATCGTCCTAATCCTTACATGGCTGAGACACCGCCTGTCGTTGCTGAAACAGCACCTGCACAAGCTAAGTCTCCATTACCACCGCCTGTCCAACCACCTGCTGCCACACCTGTTGCAACTGTTGGCGCACCTCCCATTTCATCGGGTAGTCCTATGGGCACTGTGGTAGCTACTGCCGCTACTCCTGAAGGTGTTACTGCTGCAACACAAGCAGTGGAAAAAGCTCAAGAAGCCGTTGCCCCACCTAAAGCTAAAACAAGTATTTTTAGTGCTGCTGAAAAGAAAACCATACCTGGTGCTGAACGCCAATTGCTTGGTACTTTTGGATATGGATCAAATCCTGAACGTGCCCAAGCTATCTTAAATAACGTCAAGGGTGGATTGCCTGAAAACACACCATTGGCTTTTGATGTCAATGAAAAAGGCATCAGCAAAGGTGGTATGCCAAATAAAGAACACGTTTTGTCCATGACCAATAAGTTGATGGGCACAAATATGTCAGCTGAAGACTTTAAGTCATTCCGATTTACTGACGAAAACCTAAATAAAATGCACACCGCCTTGCAAGAGCAAATGGCAAAAGCTAAAACTCCTGCTGAAATTGCTAAAGCACAGCAAGGTTTTGCTGACTTGGCATTGGCTGCCCGTACTGCAGGAAATACTTTGGGTGCTTTGGCTTTGTTTGAAGCTTACAAGCACGGCAAGAAAACTGGTGATTGGTCCGACTTAGGTTTGGGTGTTACAGGTCAAATCATTGGCAATGTAGCACCACGTTTGGCTGCGCCATTTGCATTAATGACACCAACAACCATAGGTTCTGGCACATTAGATTCGCCTGAATCTAAAGCTTTGTTTGACAGGGTCTATACAAAGAAAGTTGGTGCTGGTCGTGGTATCGCCCCCCCATCTGCTTATATGAGGTAAATCATGGATGAAAAAGTTACCCACGAACAAATCTACGACAGACTGCTTGCAGTTGAAACTAAGGTAGATTCTATAGACAAGAACACAAGAGGTCTTGTAGAGGCTATAAACGCCCTTGATGGGGCTTTTAAAGTCCTTGGATGGGTGGCTTCTATTGCCAAACCTATTCTTTGGGTGGGTGGACTCATTATGGCCGCTGGTGCTATTTGGCAGACTTGGATTAAAAAATAATTGGAGGTCTTATGAAAAATGGTTTGTATGCCAACATTCACGCTAAACAAGAACGTATAGCAAAAGGCTCAAAAGAGAAGATGCGTAAGCCTGGCACTAAGGGCGCACCTACTGCCAAAGCATTTAAAGAGTCAGCCAAGACTGCTAAGAAGCCCAAGAAATGAAATCCGCAGCATGGACCCGATCTGAGGGTAAGAATCCTAAAGGTGGATTAAATGCTAAAGGCAGAGCAAGTGCTAAAGCTGAAGGCATGAACCTGAAAGCACCAGTCAAGTCTGGCGACAATCCAAGGCGGGCAAGCTTCTTGGCTCGCATGGGCAACATGGCAGGTCCTGAGTACAAAGATGGTAAGCCTACTCGTTTGTTGTTGTCATTAAAAGCTTGGGGGGCATCCTCAAAAGCTGACGCAAAATCAAAAGCAAAGAATATTTCAGCTAGAAATAAAAAATGAAAGAAAATGCCGTTGTCATATTGGCATCGAGCAGTTTTTTTATACTTGTCCTGTGGGCAGTTTATGTAATGGCATGGTATTGGGATGTTATATAAACTAAGGACAAATTATGATTGATCCAGTCACAGCTCTAGCTGGCATACAGTCAGCAGTAAAACTTATAAAACAAGCGTCCAAAACTGTGGACGATGTGGCTTCGCTCGGCCCTTTATTGGGTAAGTACTTTAATGCCAAGTCAGAGGCTACCAAGGCCGTTGTAGAGTCCAAGAAAAAGGGTGGCTCTAGCATGGGCACAGCTTTGCAAATTGAAATGGCATTGGATCAAGCGGCATCCTTTGAAAAAGAACTTCAGATGCTGTTTTTCCAAGCAAACAAAGTAGACGTATGGAATAAGATTAAAGCCAGAGCGCAAGCAATGGATGTGGAAGAGGCACATAATGCTAGGCGTGAAAAAGAAGAAGCCGCCAAGAAGAAAAAGAAAGACCAAGAGCAGTTGGAAATTACACTGCTAATTTCAGGCATTTGCCTAATATTGTTTTTGGTATATGTAGGCATTTATGAATCAATGGAATATTGCGCCAAGATTAGGTGTGGTCGGTGAATGAGTATCAGAAACAAGCTGACATGGCTTTTAAGATAGTCGGTGCTTGTTGGGGTGCTAATTTGTTAATTGATCTTTTGAAAGTTTTACCCAATTTTCTTTCAGACAGAATTGTGAATTACTTGTTGTCTAAACTTCCCTTTTAAGGACTTTATGCTTTCTCTACTCTCAACACTAGGTGGTCTTTTAATTTCTGGTTTACCAAAACTACTGGATTACTTTCAGAATAAAGCCGACCAAAAGCATGAGTTAGCCTTGGCTCAAGTGCAGACCGAGAGAGAATTACAACTGGCGGCACAGGGTTTTATTGCCCAACAGAAGGTCGAGGAAATTCGCACAGACCAGATTGCCATGCAAACAGATGCCCAGATGACTGAAGCGGCTCTCAAGCACGATGAGAAGGTCTTAGAACGTGCTTCTACATGGGTAGTCAACTTTGTGGGCACTGTACGTCCTGTAGTGACCTATATTTTTGTTTTAGAGTTGTGTTCTGTCAACGCATGGATTGCTTATTACGTTTACTCTCGCCCTAGTTTAGTCACTAGCATGGATGATTTAATCCGAGTTTCTGACATTATTTTCTCTACAGATGAGATGGCAATGCTTGGTGGAATTATTGGCTTCTGGTTCGGGTCACGTTCTTGGGCTAAGAAATGAAATTAAGTGATGCTGGCGCACAATTAATGCATCAGTATGAAGGGTGTAGAAATAGACCTTATCTATGCCCTGCTCATATTTGGACTATTGGTTATGGTCATGTTTTGTATCAAGAGCAGATAAGGTTGCCTGTTGTTTATTTACAAAAGCATGAAGAATTGGCAGAAAAGCCTACACTTCGTAAAAATTATGTCTTAAAGCCTGAAGACAATCGTGTTTGGTCACAAGATGAAATCAATTCGCTATTCGCAACTGATGTCGATAGTTTTGAACGTGGTGTTTTACGACTTGCTCCTGCTTTATCTGGTCGTCAAGGGGCTTTCGATGCGTGTGTTTCATTTTCCTTCAACGCTGGATTGGGCAATTTTCAGCGGTCTACTATTCGGATGAAGATAAACCGAGGTGATTGGGAAGGCGCAGCGGAGGCATTCATGAGTTGGACTAAGGGTGGTGGGAAAGAGTTGCCTGGTCTTGTTAAACGTAGAAAAGCAGAAATCAAACTATTTTTAAGCTAGATCATGCCAAATATTCCTACCCCACACGATGCCGCATACTTTGCACAAAGCGTCAAAAAGTGGCAACAAGTGTTGAGTCTTGGTGATTGGCGCATCGAAAAAGGAACCAAACCTGCAAAACAGGCAATGGCTTCTGTTGAGTTTACCCCTACTGCAAGATTGGCTGTGTATCGTTTAGGTGACTTTGGGGCTGAAAAGATCACTCCAGAGAGCATAGACAAGACTGCTTTGCATGAAGTATTGCATATCTTTTTGCACGATCTTATGACTGTAGCTCAAGACCCTAAGTCTTCAGAAGAAGATATTGAGATGCAAGAGCATAGAGTTATCAACCTGTTAGAGAATTTACTTTATAGGAATTCCAATGGCATCGCTTAATCACACTGAAAAATGTTCAGATGAGGAATTTATTGATTTGTGGGAAAAGCATCAATCTGTTGCAAAGTTAGCAAAGATTCTTCAAGTTTCAGAGAGGTCTGTTCATTATCGTAGGCGCAACATGGAAAAATTCCATGAGACTAAACTTCCTGCGGCAGACTATAGAGGTGCTATGTATGACGCTCGGAAACAATCGTTTTCTCCTTTAAAACAGATTGACCTTGGAATACTAAATGGGACTGTGATTGTTTTCTCTGATGCCCACTTTATCCCTGGTCAAAGGTCTACGGCCTTTAAGGGGTTGCTGTACGCCATCCAAGAATTTGCGCCCCAGGTTGTGATTTGTAACGGAGACGCCTTTGACGGGGCTTCAATATCACGCCATGATGTTACTGAACAACCAGCGACTACTGTCATTCAAGAACTTAAAGCTACGCAAGCTGCGTTGGGTGAGATTGAGGAAGTAGCCAAAGCAGCTAGGCACAATGTAAAGCTACTGTGGACATGGGGAAATCATGACGTTAGGTTTGGCAATAGATTAGCGCAACACGCACCACAGTTTAAAGAGGTATTGGGTTTTAAGTTAACAGACCACTTCTTAGATTGGGAGTTTTGTTGGGCGGTATGGCCTACTAAAGATGTGATTATCAAGCACCGATATAAGAATGGAATTCACGCCACTCACACGTCAACCTTGAATGCGGGGGTCAGTACTGTCTGTGGACACCTTCATGCCCTCAAGGTGACCCCATTCCAAGACCTTCGAGGAAATCGTTTTGGGGTCGATTGCGGAACATTAGCCGAGATTGATGGCCCACAGTTTACTTATGCTGAATTAAATCCAAGCAATCACCGAAGTGGTTTTGCGGTGCTGACATTTTTCAATGGTCAATTGCTTTGGCCAGAGCTGGTTCATCGGTTTGATGAGGGGTTGATCGAGTTCAGGGGTAGCGTAATAGACGTTTCTGGGTTTTAGTCCTCATAGAGACAATAAAGAATAAAACAGTATGAGTGCTTGGTTAATTGTTCTCACAGGGGCAATCTATGCCTATATTGCTGGTGAGCAACTCTATAAAGAAAACCCGCATATGGCCATTGTCTATGCGGGTTATGCGTTTAGCAATGTAGGTCTTTACCTACTGTCAAAATAGCTTATAAAGGCTCGTGAGCGTTTAAAGCAAAAACTGGGACTTCTTCTTCTTCTGTATCTTCTTCATCTTCAAAATCAAGGTCAACTGCTTCATATTCAACACACCAATCGTGTTCTTGCATGAACTGTATAAACTTTTGTATTTCGGCAATTTTGTCCCAATCCCATGTCTCGACTGTAATCTTCTCATTTTGAATAAACCCAATTTCCATTTCAAATTTCATGATTTCTCCTTAAACAACTTATTGTTGCAATCAAATCCTAAAGTACGAATGTGTCTGTAAAAAGACTTAATTACAGTCTTTTTTGAACACCCCATTAGGCAAAAGAGTACCCCTACGATTCTTGATCTGATCGTATGCAACTTCCATACAGTCTACCAGATTGATGTTCTGTAGAGCGCAGTAATTAATAAGACAGACCATGACATCACCAACAGCGTCAATAATAGCCTCTTGGTCATTTTTAATGGTTGCATCTGCGAGTTCTCCCACCTCTGACATTGCTTTTAAAAGTTGAACTTCTGGTGTGCTATTAGGAATAATTTTGCGAGCCTCGGCCCACTGAATTATTTTTATTTCTACGGCTGCATAAGACATTATTCATTCTCCAAAAATGGGTCACCAAAGTTGGACATTATTCCAGTTTTGGTATTAAGTAAGTGGTCACCATGTTTGACAATCATTTCGCCATCGGAGGCTATGTAACTGTCGCCAACTTTAGTAAAGACACGCCCATCATCTGTCAGGCGCATCATGGATGTTTCTGTATAAAGTCTGCCAGAAAACTTATCTATGATTGATTTCATACTATCCTCCATACAGTCATATTACGGCCATTAGGACCTTTAACACGAATTCCTGTGTCCTCAATTAAACCTTTGTCTACCAATGTAGAACGTCTGGCTCTGTAGGTAGATTTGTAGGTGTCAAAATACCGATTCATTTCTTCATCAGTAAAACCTTCTCTGCCACGCATGGTCGCATATTCCAATACCATGCTCTCAAAATTTGGTATGGAGGGGGCTATGCTTTCGGCAGCTTCTATTGAAGTGTCTTTGGCATCTTTGCGGAACAATTTAAATAGATCAAACATTACTTTCTCCTAGTTGGTGGGGCCTACTCGCTAAGTCTGTGATAGCTAAACGGGAGGGACTTGCACCCCTTACTTTGTCCTCGCACAGCATCCGCTTTCAGCCCCGTTTTAATTAAAAAGGGATGTCCGATTCCATGTCATCAAAACCATTGCCCTTGGTAGTTTTACGGGTGGGGGCAGAGCTTTGACGGGCGGGCTTGTCACCATCAAATGGTTCACGAGCATTGATCCATCCATCCCATGAGCCAACAGGCATTGTGTCCATTTTGAATGAGATGTTGCCATCGTCATTGATGAACACTGAACCGCACTTGGAATAGCGTTTCTTCATGTCACCAGTTTTTGGGTCTTTATATTCACCCACTGTTGCAATTGCGTCTAAGCGTTTCATGTACTTTCCTTTAGTTTCTCTTTATAGGCTTTAATAGCCGACCTTACTTTTGCGTCAGGCTTGAGCGTATCCCAAACCCGAATGCGAACTTCGTTATCCGTAATGGATTCCCATTCGCCATACATACCAGGCTCATCACCCGATTCGTATCTCTCTTTGATGGCAGCCACCAATTCGTCCACCAAGCCTGTATCAAGCTCTGGCAGGTCCTGACCTGAATAGATGTAGAGGCCAAGCCCATGGAGGCTTAAAGCTTTTGTCATGCAACGCATGATGGCAGTGTTAACAGCAAACGCATCAGGGGCAATGATCGCCTTGTTGCGGTGGTCCATGACAGGCAGTTGGCAGGTCATTGGTTTGCCAAACAGGGTTACTGTCACCCAAACCATGTATGTGCCATTGATGTCGGTATAGCATTTGTCACCAAACATCACGACTTGGAAGTGAGCATTAGGATCGGCTTTGAGAGCCTCTGCCCATGCCCAAGCCCATGAAAGATAGGTAAGGTTACCTTTCTTCTCTGTATGCTCATTGACGTTGAGCGCAAGTAAATCTTTTACTGTCATGTTATACCTTGTGGTTTGCAAATGCATTGTCATATTCTTCCTTGATGATCTCTAGCTGAGTGTTGTCATCAAGGTCTTTGAAATCTACCCAATCCATTTCACCGCAGCAGACAAATTTTTGTCCCTTGGGGGTAACGCAATATGGGCAGTACTTGGTATCGGCATACTCTTCTTTGTATTCGATGATGTAGTTGTTCACGATATCACCTTGCCGATCAATTAGGTTTTGTAGTATCAATGCGTTCTACTTTCTTAGCTAACAACCAGTTGTCGCCAAGATAGCGCACAGAGCGAACCCATTGACGTTGGTAGCTACGAATTGTTTGTGGGGGTGCGTCATATGTCATGAAAATTTGACGGACGTGTTTGAGTGTTTCTGTTTTCATTACTTTCTCCTTACGATAAAATTTTAATTTCGGACTCATCACTTTCAGCAACCAGAGTGATTCTTATGTCACCATCTTTGGTGCGAATGATCATCTCTCTGTAAATGCCTGAAGTGATTTCTACAATTGAACCAAGTTCAATATCAATTACTTTTGTAAATTCCATACTTGTCATGTTACTTTCTCCTTAATGAAGTGAATCGTATGCTTTTTCAAAGAGTATGTCGCCATTGTCTTCAGTAAGCTTATTAAGCTCGTCATCTGTCAATGGTGTGCCATCCTCATAGCAAGCATAACTGAAATACGCATCCGCAAAATCGGGATAATCCCTACTATCGACACCATCTACTTCGATGTCTATTACTTTTCTGCCGTTTAGTGTTGCCATTACTTTCTCCTTAAAGAGCCTTTAATGTGCCACAGGTTTTAAAGTATTTATATTAGGACAAACCCTAATAGACAGACAAAAAAACAACACTATGATTTTTGCATGAACATCGAACAAACCGAACACCAATGCGCCCAAGCTTTATTGGCTTATGCCTATAACTTGGTTATAACTTACAACGAACACCCTGGTGACCGAGATGCTGCCATTGTTGGCCTATTAGCCAAAGCACTCGAAATCCATGTTGAACGCCCTGTCAACATTTCTGGAATGCTAAATGAAAACTGCTGACAAATTTGACCCTGCCATCCAGTGTGAGGGCAAGCATCCATACCCTACATTCTTGTCGGCAGAGTCCACTGTTTCTAAAAAAAGAGATAACTCATTCCAAGTGTACAAGTGCCCGCACTGCCACTTCTTTCATCTTGGGCATTCGACTACTAAATACAGGAACTTGAAACGTGGACCAAAGTAGGTCATAATGGTTTGAAACAACGGCTAGATACGAAGTCATGAGCGTATCGAAAAGTGAACCTCCCACCTGCCGACTGTTTCTTCTGGAGGGTTTGCGAGGATGCTTTATGCACTATTATCAACATCATATTGGTGATTTCATCAAGGACACTTCATTTTTAACAAATGAGGAAATTGGCATTTATCTCAAATTAATTTGGCTTTATTACGATTCTGAAAAGCCATTACCAAACAATTTATTCGAGCTCGGGATGAAAACAGGTACTAGGGACAATCAAATTGTTCTTGAGGGTCTTTTAGAAATGTTTTTCATTCTTGATGAGCAGAATCAATGTTGGAATCACAACAGGTGTGACAAAGAGCTTGAACACTACAAACAACAATTAATTATTGCATCAAAGGCTGGAAAAGCATCAGCACTTAAGCGAGCGTTGAACAAGAATCCAACGATCGTTGAACAGGTGTTAAACGAGTGTTCAACCGAGGTTCAACCAACCAATAACCATAAACCATTAACCAATAACCAAGATAAGAACAAGCGAGGCTCACGCCTCTCTTCAGACTTTCTTTTTACAGGAGAATGGTTAGCTTTTTGTAAACAAGAAAGGCCAGATTTACAACCAGTACAAACTTTTGAAAAGTTTAGGGATTATTGGATTTCTCAACCTGGTCAAAAAGGTGTAAAACTTGATTGGGATGCCACTTGGCGCAATTGGGTCAGAAACACAAACGCACCTAAGATGAATCCTGCCGACATAGCAAGGGTTACTGTTGTACCATCCAACTTGCCTGATCCTGCATTAGAAAAGATTAAGGCAGATGAAAAAATAACTCGGCCTCCAACACTTGAAGAGCGAGCAATATTTAATGCATATAGGAAAAAAGCATGAACTTTGAATGGCCTATAGATGACTCCAAACGAATTAGAACACTTCAAGAATTGCGAAGCCCAAGAGTGGACAAGGCGGTACAAGCAGAAGAAATTGACGATTGGCTCGAACAAAGCGTTGCTTTGGTGGCAGGCAGTGTTAAAGGACTTGGAACGAATCAGAGGCGAGTCCGCTACTTTGGATTTGAGGGACCGCATGAACAGGATACGAAATGAGAAGAGCAGCAAGGGTTGACGCAAATCAAGAGCAAATAGTCTCGGCCTTGCGAGCCGCAGGGGCTTATGTGTGGATTATTGGCCTACCTGTTGACCTTTTGGTTGGCTACAAAGGTCACACGTTCTTGGTGGAGATCAAAACAGACTCTAAAAAGCGTTTAACGGCCTTACAAACCGACTTTTTTAAAAGTTGGACTGGAGGTACATTGGCAAGAATAGATTGCCCAGAAGCCGCTTTACGCATGATAAACACATTAGGGTAAGTCCCTATACAAATAATCAAGATTTCAAGATACAGTCACCACATCAACAAATTTTTAAGGAGAAAGTAATGTACGCAATTGATTTCACAGCAACAACAGGCGCAGGTAATGTAGAGGTTAAGGTCACCATGTCTTTTGAGGCAGACCGCTATACATCATGGGCAGAGAACATTGACATGGTCACATTTGAGGGCAAAGACATTATGGGTTTGCTCACTGATGAGCAGTTTGCAGAACTAGAAGCTCAAGGCATGGAGGCCATCAAGATTGAGCGTGAGTGGGAAACAATGAATTACGAGCCATGAGCAATAAAATAGCCTATTCACTTATCTTTACATTTCTCACGGCCTTTTGGTCGTGGGTTATGTATTTCTGGACAACTTTATGATGCCATCCATTGACATTGGTGCAGACCATACGTCACACAAATTCAAGCTATGTACCAAATGTGATACACCAAAACCACCTGAGGGTGGGATTGACATGGGTCATAAATGGAATTGCCAGTCCTGTTGGCTAAAGCGGATCACAGGCAAACACCTAAAACAAAACCAAGCCAAAAATGCGTAAACGCACTAAACGCAAGATGTGGAACCTGATTGACCCTATTGTTCATGCAATGGTGGGGGCAGCAATAACACCTCGCCAGACGCTAGACAAGCTTAGATTCCTTGAGTATTCCGCATTAGATGCCATTACCCGTGGCAAAGGCACTGTGCAAGACTGGCGCACGTTGGTGGACGTTCTGAACCTGTCTGAGGTTATGGCTAAAGATGGTTTGGGACCAGAAGTGTTGCCAGTATGTGCAAAGGCTCAAGATTCCTTGCATAAGGCTGCTATGCGCTATCAAAAGACCATGAAAATGGGATTAGATGGTGTTGGCATACAGGCCATCAGAGAGCTTATTGAGTATGCTGATTTGCAACAAGCAAGCATTACCCGTGCTGAATTTGAGCGATATGTAATGAAAACTAAAAATTACATCAAGTCCAATGGTGACAGGGTGGTTGAAATCGTATGAGCTTTATTGAGAATTTACCGCCCGAAGTGCTGCAAAAAGCATGGGAAATCATGGAAAAGAACAGAAAAGAGGCCATGTCAAAGAAACTTGGCAGACCTGTTTTAGATTGGGGTGGTAAGCGCAAGGGTGCTGGTAGACCAAGAAAGCTGATTTACCGCACAAAAGTGGAGCTAAACCTGAATGCCATACAAAAGAAAGTATTGGCAGAAATGGGTGAAGGCAGTATTGACAAAGGTATAGAAAAGTTAATCAACGAGGCAATGTAATGACACACAATGAAATTAATCAAATGGCTAAACAAGTAGGTTTTTCTGATGAGGAAATTGATACTTGTCAATTAATGCTGCAACACTTTGCCAGGCTAGTAGCAGAGCATGAGCGCAATGAAATAATTGAAATTTTGGATGCTTCAACTGGTTATGTGCATATGGATGCAATCAGGGAAAGAGGTCAAGCATGACCTGGCCATTTCCACCATTTCCAAACCCTAAAGACAAAGGCAATAAAGTGCCAAAGTTTAATCCTGATAACTTTGAAGATGCGCCTTTCTGTACCAAATGCATTATTTAACCGATAATATGGCCTATAAACCTTGTGGGAGGTCCTTATGGACAATGAAGTAGGCGATCTGATTCTGACCTTGTTGCATTCTGCAACCAATACGCACATCTTGCATTGGCAGACTAAGTCTTATGCAGAACATAAAGCATTAGGCACATTCTATGAAGAGCTGCCCGATCTTGTTGACCAGTTGGTTGAGGCCATTCAAGGCAAGATGGATACAACCATAGAATTCCCTGCTACTTACCATACACCCGCACAGGATGGTAAACGTGAGCTACATGACCTGTCAGAATACTTTGAAGAAAAGCGCAAGATTCTTCCCCAAGATTCTGAAATACAAAATATTGCAGATGAAATCCAACAGTTGATTGACTCAACTTTGTATATGCTGAGATTTCCATAAGGGTGGCCTCTAAAAAAAGAGGGGCTTAAATTTTTTGAGGGGGGAGGGTCCCTAAATATGGGGGACTCCCTTTTTTTGGCCTGAAAAACGCATCGACATTATCAAGATAATCACCAAGGGGAGGGGAGAGATAATAGATAATATAATCCCGATATAATCCCAATATAATCCGCATATAATCAAATTCATTTAAATTCCCGCCTAAGTCATTGATTTTATTGATCCAAATCACACAGACAGCACACAGCGCAGCATATAAGCGCACCCCTACAGCACACTCACAGCGCACACCTGCAGCACCACACAGGGCAAAACCTGCCACACAGCGACACAGACAGCACCACAGGGCGCACACACCCAGCGCAGCCATTACAGCCACACAGACAAGCGCACACAGTGACACCACAGCGCACACACAGCAAAACACCTGCAGACCTGCCACAGACAGGCACACAGACACCACAGCACCTGCCACACAGACAGGCACAATTAAGCCCTGCAGACACCTGCAAAGCAAAAAATTAGGTGCAGTGACACCACCACACCCACAGACCAAAAAAAACCCGTCTAAACGGGCTTTTGAGGGTTTATTTAATCAATGCAGTGCATAAGACACCACAGCATCAGACCAACACATTCTGCAATCTTTGCACTCACCATTTTGCGAAGGTGCTTTGCATACATTCCCCATGGGCTTTGCTGTGTGCACATTAGACACTGTGACACCTGGCACATTCTGCAGCGATGCAGGCACTGTGACGGGTTTATCGGGATACATGGCAGACAAGCGAACAATTAAATTTTTGGGAATGCTGTTCTTTCCATGTTTTGCAATGAAATCTTTAATAATTCCATATTCCCTAGTTGGCAGCCAATGGCTTGTTTTGGGTGTGGCAGCGCACACAGACACAATTTTTTCTAAGTGCCAGACACCCTGCAGATCACCTGCGTCATGCCACCTAAAAAATGAATCATTCCCAATATGGGACACCATGCCAGACACCCAATATTCACTGTTTAAACTGTCTAAACGTGAAAATTGTGCAGGTTTAATGTTGTTCGCATACATTTTATAAAAACCCTTGTCTGCGTAACACATGGAACAGATAGATCCTGCAATCTGCGCCATTTTGAAACCTGTGATGCAAGCTTCAGTTGGCAGACTGTAAGATTTACAGGGCATTTTTGATGTGCTGGTGAGAGTGCCACAGACAGTGGCAGCTTGGGTTTTTGTCATTGGGACAATAGGAATAATTTTCATATAAGTACTTTCGGGCTTAGGTTTTGGGTGCAAAGCGCACCACACAGACACCAGGTTAACTAGTGTCTGCAGGGTGAGCTTTAAGCCCCTATCTTATGCAGACAGACTGACAGATCTTGCAATAGCACATGATCCATTTCCCTTGTGTTACCTGCAAGATAACGCTGCAGCACATCAAAATATTCATTACGCAAAATGAGCTTCATTTTTAGGCATTTCAATAGTGCCTTTTCATTGTAGGTTTCACCTAATGCAATTTGTGAGAGTGTTTTTGAGAGTTTCATTTTTAGCCCCTAATTGTCAGAAAAAATGCAAGCATTAAACCCACGGCGACAGCAGCGAGAATGTCATAAATAGTATTTTTATCCATGTTTTTCCCCTTAGATTTTTGAAGGTTTAATTGTCAGTGTCGCTGCACCCGTGCTGGTGTGCGCTGTGATCAATTGATAAGAGGGATTGAAATGCTCTGCTACAGCTTTCCAATCTGTCACTGTGCGCCCTGCGCTTTCGTATACAGTGGCACGATAGGCTAAACCCTCGTGTTTACCTGCGCCCTGCGCTTTAATGGCAGATTTAAGCATTTCCAATTCAGATTGCAGGGCTTTTATGTGTGAATCTAATGATCCATACTGATCCACTAGGGCTTGCATTGTTGGATCTGTGGCAGCTGGTGCGAAGGGTGCGAGAGCTGCAGCGATGAGAGGGTTTACGTTTTGCATGATGTTACTTTCGGTCTAAAGGTTTATGAAATGTCTAAATAGACAAGCACAGTATCGGGTTAAAAACACACCTAATCTATAGGGGAAAACCCTAGGTTTACCAACTTTAAACCCTTACGTATAAACCCTAATGCTTGCTTACATTTGATTTTTAGGCAATTATTCAAGCTCTAATGATCTGTGACAATTAAGCACCTAATTACAGCATCATTACATCATTAAAAGTCACAGGTTTAGCCTGCCTGGCACTTAGCCTAAACCCTGTGTTTATGCGCTATTGCGAATGATTCTTATTCGTATTTGACCTATTGGGATCGTTTAGGGTGATAGCTCGCCCTCTCCCAGGCTTTTCCCCTGCCTGTCTGCGCCCCTAAATGAGAATGATTCTCATCTGACACCCCTCCCATGTCACTGTTTGGCTAGAGTTGTGGGGGGGGGGTAGGACTGGGAAAGGATTGGAAGGGGGGGGCCCACTCCCCCATCCCCAAAATTTCTCCAAAACTTTTCCTGTTGCATACAAACAACACTGCTTATTTGTTAGTTGGGACTGTGTGGACTTGTGTTTGGTTAACTGTGGACGAACTATGGCATCCACTGTTTTTTCTTCTTTTGAAGAAGTAGCACCTTGTTTATCTAACTTAACCTCTGAGAGGCTCCACCTGTATGTTCCCGTTCATTGCTTACTAGAGAGACTGATGGATTCAGTACGTTTATCTGGGTTGGTAAGCTACTCTGCCTTCCCAAGGGCTGGATGATGGCCCCGTGTTTATTTTAGTAGGGTTTACCCTAATGTAAAGGGATTACCCTGTGGATAACTCAATATACTTTTCCTGTATAAAAATTTTTACTCAAAACTTTTTCCTTGTATACAATGCGGTTGTTGGGACGTTAAGCCAGCATTCAAGGATGTCGATGCAAGATTTTTTCTGGCTTTCCATCTTGCCAAGCTGAAGACCAAATTGAGTTCCAACACTTAACCTAGGAATAGCATGGAATGGACATTGGCACACCCACTGCATGATGTGGAAGATATTGTGGAAATGGCAGACTCAGTATTTGGTGCTGAAGCTGATGGCATACTGACTAGAGACAAATCCGTGTTCCGCAAGCACGTTACTGTGGCCACCACTGCCCAACTGTTTGACAAATCTGAAGAATTCATTGCTGTCTGCCGTGGTGACACAATAGTTGATACTTTCCTTGGTCAAGCAGAATACAAAGATACGCTACTTGCGTACTGTTGGTTTGACAGAGGTGGATATACAACCTATGCCAATGAAGAAATATCCAATGCCAAGTTTCACCATGTTGACTTAAAATTAAGCCCTCGCTTGCGTGTCAGGTTAATTAATGAGATGATTGACCAACATATACTGTGGGCAAACCGATGGGGTATACCCGTGGTATGTTCCACTTCTATCCGTGCCGAGCATGATGGGTTTATGAAGATTCACAAAAAACGTGGCTTTACTGTCCACGGATCGTATGCTTGGCTTAGAACTGAAAAGGGTATGGAATGTTTGACGAAATAAGACCCGAAGGCTCAACAGTATCATCTGCCGAACTCAAAAGAAAAGCCCGTGAATATGCCAAAGCTAAACGTGCAGAGAAAAAAGCCATGAAACTGGCTACAGGACAAATTGAGCCTAAAGAAGCTCCAGAGCCTGAGCCTGTCAAAGACGAATACGACTTTACCAACTTTACGCCTCGGTCACAAAAGCAGCCTGGTCGCCCCAAGTCCATTGTTAACAAAGTTACTGAATATGGTGCATTGTTTAATAAACTGAACGATGAGCGCACATCCCGTGGGTTGCCACCTCTTAAAACTGCTATGGAAGTCTTGATTGATGCCATGCAGTCTGATGAGCTAGATATTAAAGACAAAGCTAAAATTGCTGATAAACTAGCCCCGTTTGAATCTAGCCGTGCCCCGATCATTTCCGTAGAGCATATTCAAAATGTCACTAGGGAAGATGAAGGTGACGCAGAAGATGCGTTAAATGAGTTTATGGAATCTCTAAGAAAGGTGTAATATATGCCCTTGAAAAAGTCAAAAAGTCCCAAAGCTTTTTCCTCTAACGTCAAGACCGAGATGAAAGCGGGTAAACCGCAGAAACAGGCCGTGGCAATTGCTTACCAAATGAAACGGGATGCGGAAAACAAACGTAAAGGTTCAAAATGAGTGGATATACATCTGGCAACAATGCCCCTACATTGATGGCTCAAGCCCCCAATCGTAAAGGTAATCAATCAAAGAACGTCCCTGGCATGGCAGGTCCTTTAGGCGCAACTGCTGTTGTTGGCGGTAGCGGTGGCTTAAAGCAAGCTACTGGCAACCAAGGGGCACCTAAAACTGGTGGCTCTGTAACTTCAGGCCGTGGTCAAAAAGTTATGCTTGTTACCAACTGTGACTATGATGGCAAAGCCCATAACACTGGCTACATGAACGCAGATCGTACAAACTATTTAAAGTGAGATCATTATGTCCTACGGAACAGTAATCAATGGTGGCGCACAAATGCGTAAGGGTGTCACTAAAGGCATCAACGACAAATTAGTTGGTCATGCTGCTGAAAATGGCAGACGTGATCAAATTGCTAAAGCAGTAAACAACGCTTACACAGTTAATACAGTGTCTTCACAACACACTAACAATGTTAAGAATAGTGGCAAGTTCACTAAGCCTAGCAACACAAGCAAAAATTACGCTCTTTAATTTATAGGAATAACATGGCAACGTATGATATTGACTCGCTCAAGGCAGATCTGCCGACAGCAAAAGAACTAGCTCAGTTTGTTTACGACAAAGTAAATGTTTCATTGGACCTTCTTGGTAAAAACAAAGAGGAACAATATACAGTTGCTAAAAATGCTCTTGAGGGTAAAAAAATTCCCTCAGAGTATTTGACTGATGAAAATCCTTATGTGGACAAAAAGGATCAAATTCCTTGCGACCCCGTAAGAAAACTTCCTAAACGTGACATTGATTTGCCCGATGAAGATTCATTGGTGCATTTCTTTGGTGCTACTAATATGCCACACCCACTTGATCCGCAATCGGATAAAAAGGTTCACATCAATTTCAAGAAATACAATAACGGAGTTCTTACTTATCAAATCATGGGACCACTGGAGCAAATTCCTGTTGGCACTAAAGTTAATAAGTATGGTCAAACAACTCCTGAAAAATATACTTGGCTTGATCCCCGCACTCCAGAACTTGTGATGCGTAGAGCTGATGGTACTTTGACCGAAAAAGGCCGTGGCTTATACACATTCTTGGTAGGCGAAAAAGGCGGTGGAGTTTGGTCGTTAATTGACAGAGACATTGTTAGCATTTCTGCAAAGAATATTGCTGATCCGTGGGCGTAATGGAAGACCCATCTAAAATCTTTCAAAGTAAACTTTCATCTCAAGCTGAAGTCTGTGCCCGTAAAGCCTTGGAGTGGTTGCAAAAAGACCTACAAGGACCACAGAAGCTTCAGCCAGATGAGGTTTATTATCTTTCCTATGCTGCACAAGTCTTGTTAAACATACGAGATAACTATGGCAAAAAGTGAAGCCAGTGACTATATTCTTCCGCTTTACAAAGATAGAGCAATAAAGCATTTAGTTAAATTGGCTGGCGGTAAAGATATTGTAAAAAATCTTACTGCCGAACAATTAAAAGCAATGAAGGTTGCTAGAGACAAAATTGCAGAAGATATGCAATTCAATAGTCTCAAATGGTTTCGGCCATTCAAGTACCAACAAAAATTCTTTGATATGGGGGCCAAGTTCTCTAGGCGAGGTATGATTGCTGCTAATCGTGCAGGTAAAACAATTGCTTCTACCTACGAGACTGCGTACCATTTGACGGGTCGATATCCAAAAGATTGGAAAGGCGTAAAGTGGGACAAACCCATTATTGCCATGTGTTCAGGTGAATCTTGGGAACAGGTTGCTAAAACTTTACAATCTAAATTATTAGGTTGTGATGATATTAAGCAAAGTTACAAGTTGGGCACGGGATCTATTCCAAGGGAGTGCATTGATGACAAGTCAATCCGAACAGATGGAGCTAACGTCTTGGCCATCGAAATTTGGCATGAGTCTGGAGGAAAGTCTAAACTCTATTTCTCCAACTACACCCAACAAGTCAGGCATTTGCAAGGTTTTGAGTTGGACCTCGTGGTTCTTGATGAGCAGCCACCAGATGAAACTTTCTCAGAACTTGTTGTTCGTACAGCGTCAAGAAACGGGCAAGTTATCTGTTCTTTCACTCCACTCAAAGGTCTTTCGGGACTTGTCAGAAAGTTCTGGGACAACATTGACGGGTATTCTCACATCAGGGTTACTTGGGACGATATCCCTTACACCAATGAATGGGGCGAAGCATTTTTCCCTAAAAAAGAACGAGAACAATTAGCCCGTGATTTTATGCCTTGGGAACGAGATTGCCGTATTAATGGCATTCCACTTGTTGGCAAAGGCGTGGTATTCCCATTGCTTGAGTGGCCAACTTACAAGTCTGAAGACATTGACCTTAGAGTTAATGAAAAGTTAGAAAGGCTTATTAGCTTTGACTTAGGAATTAAAAATGACCCTACTGTAATTTCTTTCTTTTTTCGTAATCCTGTAGAAGAAATTATTTATCTTCACAAGCAAATTACCATTCCAAGCGGAGAAACCCCTGATGAATATGTCCATTATTTGCTAGACAGGGAATCAAGGGATGTGCCAATTGCCCTACCGCATGATGCGGGATTGGCAGGGCGATACACTTTGACAGAGCAGTCTGTGCGGGAAGTTTTTGAAGATTCCTATGGACTAAACTGCATTTCAGGTGCTATATTAAACCCACCTAACGATCAAGGCAAAGTAACCAACCATAAAGCCTATGGAATCAATATAATGCGTATGGGCATGGAACGTAAGACTTTAATGATTAACGAATCATGCAAAGCATTTCTTGATGAGGCTAGAAATTACGCTATTGATGATGCGGGTAAGTTTTCTGATCCAGATGATCACATTGATTCTGCCCGTATTGGAATATTAGCGTTAATACAAGGTCATGGTGAATCTGTAGTAAGTAGGGCAAATAACTTTGCTTTTAGGCGAATTGAAGTGCCTGAAGGCAAAGTCCAAAGGATATAAAAATGCTAGATAAACAGAATGTAATCGTAGAAAACCTTGCAAGTTCATCTGGCAATCGTGGCCTTACCGAACAGGTTTGCCATGAAGTATATGTAAAAATGGTTGATTACTTGAGGCTTACACAGTCCAAAAATACATACAATCGTTTTACAGATTACCACTATCTTAATATTCCAGTATCCAATTCTACGGAGCCTATTCGTGGTATTGACTACATTCAACCTATTGTTGCGCCTGGCATTGATTACGCTACTGCTGTTATTACCAAATGCTTAATGCCCAACGGCAAGATTAACTTTGAATTTGAACGATTCAGCGAAGCAGATGGTGATCAAGCCCGTCAAGCTACTGAAATGGTTAAATATATGCTCAACAGTAAGAATGATTCTTACCAAGTCATTCGAGATTGGGCGCAAGATTCATTGCTGCACAAAAACGGCATTGTGATGGTTTCTCCTGTGCGTAGCCCTATTACGCAATACAAAGAAGTTGAAGGAACTCGTGATCAATTGCGAGTTTTTGAAACACTGGCAGGTGACAAAGGATTAACTGCAAAACGTCAAAATATGCGTAAGATTGACGTAGATCTTCAAGGTGCTATGCAAGAGGCTATGGCTCCCGATGAGGCAATGCAAGAACCTACGGGTGATGAGTTGCAAGATGCTTTGCGTAACAATACTATTTATCGGGCAAAGTACAAACTAACTGGCTATGAAACTAGCATTCGGGTTAAGCACGTTGCACAACATTATTTTGTTTGTAACCCAACAATTAACACTATTCAGGATCAGGATTTTGTGGGTTTTTATGACCCAATGACCATCCATGAATGTAAATCGCAATTCCCATTTGTAGATTTGGAATTGTTGGCTGACCATGCGGCTTATGGTCCTGCGGGTGCATATCAGGCGGGTGCTTTGGAAAACGATTTGGCTCTTCATGCCCGTGACTCCACACCAGTGCCAGGTCAAGGCGTTATTGCTTCCCAAGGCGCAGATCGATATAGCCGAGTCATTATGTTGACCACAGCTTGGCTAAGAAGAGACATTGATAATGATGGAGAAGAAGAAATTGTAGAGTGCTGTTTCTCAGGCTCATACATTTTGTACGCCAAGGAAGTTGACTTCATTCCTTTGGCCAATATGTGCCCCAAACCTATTACAGGTAACTTCTTTGGTTATTCTTTGGGTGAGCGTTTAGTTCCTCTGCAAGAATATGCAACGGCAATTCGTAGGGCCGAAATGTCTTTTGCCATGCAATCTTCTACGCCTCGAATTGGTGTTAATCCAGAATTCTTGGATGCGGAAGAGATTCAGCGTGGCGTAAGTGCTATGTTTATTTTGGATCGCAAATTTGATCCCACCAAGCACATCTTTGAATTCCAACCTATGCAAGGTAACTTGGCATACGTGGAATCAGCCATGAATCGCTTTGAGTCTGACAAAATGGCCATGATTGGCATGACTAGCCCAAGCGATACGCTTAACCCTGAAGTGATGAAAGACGGAAACTCAGGATTTAAGCTTCAATTGGCTATGGGTCCTAATCAGTTAATCCAAGACGAGATGGTTAAAAATTGCGCCATTGGTTTGCGGGATGTTATTTACATTACTTGGAAAACATTGATCCAATACTCTGACGATTTTAATATTCAGCAATTGGCGGCTACTTGTTTAAAGGGCCAAGAGTTTTTAGATGCTAAATCTATTGAAAACTTTGAGTTTATTGACCGAAAAATGATTAACATTGACTTGGCTTTGGGCTTCCTTTCAGAGGAAAACCGCCTGACACGCCAACAAATGATTTTGCAAGCCCAACAACAGTTTGCCCAAGCAATGATGCAAATTCCGCCTGAAGTGCCTGAGATGTTTATTAAGATTCGCAGACCTTTTGAGGATACTTTGCGGGTTTTGGGTGTTAAAGATGTAGATGCCTATTTGCCGACAATGGATGAAGCAGTTAAGATTATGCAAGCGCAAATGGCTAAAGGTCCTTCTGCTGAACAACAAGAAATGCAGTCTAAAGTGGCTTTGAATAATGCCAAGACGCAAGAAAGCGGATCAGTAACTGCTTTGAATATGAAGAAAGCAGAAGATATTGATATGGATAATTTTTATGAAGGGTTGGCAGCTAAAAGAGGAAAACTTAGTGCCGTACAAATAGATTAAGGATTGCAATGAAAAGCTTGGTATTGAATATTCGTGATTATTTTAATCGCAGAACAAAAGTAATAGACAGTCATAAGGAGGCTCATGTAACTCGGAAGACTCTGGTTATAGAAAATGGAGAGTGCGCTAAAAGGCTCTTAAAGAATGATGATTTTGCATTGTTATTTAACCTTTACAGGTTTTACTTGCTAGAAATGATAGAAGAAAGCAAGGATGATGTTAATCGAATTGATAATGCACAGCGTGTTGCTGGAGTCCGAGATTTCATTGAGTTCATAGAAAGAACTGAATATCTCGGTAAGGTAGCCAACAAAAATGTTGAAACTTTAACGAAATAGGGTAATATATGTCAGACGTAATCGCAAATGCGACCGCCACTGAGCAAACTGGTGTGAATCCTGTAGATGCTATCGCAGGGATGATTGCCGCCAACAGGCGTAACAATCCCCAACCCGAAGCAGTTACACCACCAGCGGGACAAGAAGAAGCAAAAGCTGAATCCCCCGAGGCGACTCCTGAAGAGGGAATCGAACCTGAAGATGGTATTGATGGGACTACGGAAACTGTAGATTCTGAAGATGCGGATGAGGCCACCGAAGGTGTAACCGAACCAATTAACTTCTTGGAATTTGCAGAGCAAAATCCTGACATGATGTGGAGAATCCCCAATAAGGAAGCCGAAGGCGGTTTTATTGAGATTCCTGTATCTAAGGCGGCTGCTATTCTTGGTCAAGGAAGTGCTATCCATGAGAATGCTCGCAAGCTTAAAGCCGAAAAAGCAGATTTTGAAGAATACGAAAGTAAACGCAGGGCTGAACTAGATGGTTTGCAGATAGGGTTGGAGCTAACAATGGTTCCTCAGTTGCAACAAGCTGCTGATGAATTAGTAAAAATCCAACAATATAACCAGCAATGGAAGCAAATCTACGACAACGCTACTGATGAAATTAAACGAAGTGAAGCTGAAGCAGCAATGCGTCAGAACAACGAGTTAATTCAGGAAAAGTCACAGTTCATTCAGGCAAATAGACCTAAAGTTCAACAGTTTTTTGATCACCGAAGTGAAGTTGTAAAGCAACAGCTTGAACAATCTCGACAAGGTTTTAAAGACAAAGAATTAGCGAACAAGGCAACCTTTAACGAATTACGGGAAAAGTTGTCTAAGGATTGGAGTGGTGCAAGTAACACGTTTGTGCCTGGTGTCCAAAACATTGATTTGGTATCCAGTGATGAGTTTCTTTTAGGATTAATTCGGGATGGAATGAAGTTCCGAGAGGGTCCTAAAGTGAAGAATGCAGGAGGTTCATTGGCTGCGGCTAGTAAACCAATGGCTCGTGGTAAAACTGCTCCTGAAGATAAGACTGTAGAACTTCAAAAGAAAGCGCAAAGCGGTGATAAGAATGCGGCTCGTGACCTTTTAGCAACTATGCTTGCACAAAATAAACGCAAGCGTTAATTCAGGAGAATTTTATGTCTACAATCACCTCTACCTCGCTAGGTAATGGTAATGGCGCATATGCCACCGATATCGTTGTCAAAGATCTTGACATGACTGTTTCAAACTATGTTAAGGACCGCACACCTGTCACTAACATGGCTATGAGCAAAAAACGCAAAATCAATTCGACTTTGCACATTTGGCCTAACGACTACTTCCGTGTACCCGCATTGAATGCTAAGTTGGAAGGTGCTGCTGTTACTGCTTCTGCTGCTGACAACAACACACGTTCAAATTTGGGTAACTACACTCAGATTTTTACAACAACTATTGGCGCAACTGGTACTGCTCGTGCTGTTGAACAAGCTGGTGGCGACCCACAAGCTTATCAAGAAGTCAAGCAATTGACTGAGATTATGTTTGACGTTGAGTTGCAGATGCTCCGTGCAGATGGTGCTTCTATCAAGTACTCTGGTCAAGCCGCTACCCAAGGAACTGCTCCTAATACAGGTCGCAGATTTGGTTCTTTGTTTGCTTTTGCTGGTACACGTTCTGGCAACGACACAGACGGAACTTCAGTGTTGAATTTGGCCACTTCTGATGGTGACGACACAACTTCTGCTGTTAACACAAACACACCTTTCAATGGTGTTTTGTCTAACGCAGGTTTGGGTTATTTCACATACTCAACTGGTGTCACACTGCAAGCTTTCAGCCCCGTGTTGTACAAACAATTGGTGACTGTTGCTGAACAGCGTTTTAATGCCAAGATTACCAATATGGTAGTCCCAACATCATTGCGTACCACCATCTCTGATAACATCCCTCAGAGCCGTTCTATCAACCGCTTTAACCCTGCTGACAAGGGCGACACGATTGGTACATACGAAGGTGACTTCAACTACACCTATCAAATCGATGACTCATGGGTTATGGATCAGACAGGTTCCGACAACACATCAATTCTGTTTATGAATCCTGATGTTGTTCAGTGGGGTTCTTTGCGTGAACTTGGTCCTAACAACGAAGTGTTCTCAAATGCTGACGCTTCTTTGGACCAATACATCATGGAAGGTACATTGATTGTTCGTAACCCCGCAGGTGTAGCTGTTTTGGCCGCTATGACTACTGGTGCTGTACAACAACTGCTCGTCCCACTGCTCAAGTTAAGCGTTACTTGGCATAAACAAAAGGGAGTTATTAGCTCCCTTTTCTTAATCTTTTTATCAAGGAAAAATTATGGCAACGATTACTTACAAACCATACAACACCGCTTTTACAACTGATGTAACAACTGGTGACGTTACTGGTGTTATTGCAGAGCAAGCACAAGTTCAATATTTCCCCCGCACTTTGGGTTCAAGCGGTATCCCCGTTATTGTTGCTAACACTGGCACTATTGCCACTAACGGCACAGTAACTTTGGGCACTGCACTCCCAACTACATACGCAAACGCTTTTGTTTACTTTCCTGCTTCCGCAGTGAGTGGTGATTCAACAGGCGGTTTGTACTATGTTGTGTTTTCTAGCACTACTGTTGGCGTTGTTTACGCTGGCAAGTATGGTGTAGCAAATGGTGTTGGCTCTGTTGCGTTCCAGCCTACTGTTCCTACAGGCACTTTGACTGCGGTTACAGGTTCTAACAGTTCTTTCACTGGTTCTACCACTGAAACAACATTGATCAACATTAATCTTCCCGCTGGTTCTTTGGGCAACAATGGTTCACTCCGTGTTGTGGCCAACTGGGCTTGCAATAACTCTGCTGGTGCTAAAACTGGTACTGTTTATTTGGGTGGCACTGCTGTTGGTACTGCATCTTCATACACTACTTCCACTGGTGGTAGCTCTATGAATGCATTCCGCAATCGTGGTGTTTTAAATGCTCAAGTTAGCCAATTAATTGGTGGTGCTGCGACATCTGCTGCCGTTTACACTTCAATCGATACATCTATTAACAAAGCAATTACCATCACTGGTGATACTGCTACTGCTACAGATCACATCGTGCTTGAAGGTTACATGGTTGAGATGAACACTAGAGACTAATTGTCTTTACTGAAAGAGCTTCTTTGGAGGCTCTTTTGGTAAGGAGTAAAGCATGGAATTGAATCTCAATAATGAAGAAGCTAAAGTAAACGAGGATTACTATACAAAGGGTATTCTTGAAGCTGGCATGGAAGGTGCGTTAATTAAGAACGATAAGATGTTCAACGAGGTTAAATCGGGAACTTGGTCGCAAACATTTAACACACCCAACATGAACTACAAAGTTGGGGCTTTGGATGGTGAGCGTTATGTTCAATATGAACAAAAAAACGTAGAGTCTGTCAGGCAATATTGCAAAGATCGTAGAGAGTTTTATAAGATGATTGGTACAACAGATAATCCGTTATTTGCGGGTACTTTTGAAGCCATGAATCTTCCAAAGTGTTTTGCTCACGAAATTAGTTCTAAATGGTTTAATAACAGACCTTGGGAATTGATTAAAATGGATAAAAAGGACAAAATTCTTTTTTATGCTATTGTTAACCAGTTTTACAGTGATTTTGTTTGCCACCCTAGCGGAAAAATTCCACTGCCTTATAATCCAATAGTCCCGACAAAATAAGGATGTCTTATGTCCCTTTTCATCCAATCTGCTAACGCACTTGTTAGCCGTATAGCACAATGGGTAGGGGCAATCCCAACAGCCTTAACAATTAACGCCACTGCATTTAATTCAACTACTAGCGTAATTACAACATCTGCTACGCCTGTTGGATCTGTATTTATTGGTGACTTTATTGGGCCATCTGTAACAGGCGTTTACACCACTGTATTAGCTGTTTCTTCTACAACTATTACAGTTAGCGACCCAGATGGTACTTGGCAAGGTTTAACATTTCCTGTCAGCATCTTAAAGTATCCAACTCAATCTTCTATTGAGATTTTGTCTTGCATTCAGTTGTGCGAGTTAAAAATGCGTACCATTGAGTTGCCAGCTTTGCGTACAAACCCATATGGCGATACTCCTACTGTTTTGACAACAGATTCCAATGGTTTTGCGCCTATTCCTGCTGACATGAACAAGCCTATTTTGTTCTTTCAAGAAACCCCTAATACTGCTGTCCCACCTGGCACACCTGCTGCCTCTATGGGTCCTTGGATTATTTATGACCGAGTTGGCGACAGAGAAATTATTCGCAGACGCATGATTGACCAGCTTTATGTCCGTCCATTTGGTGTGCCACGGGTTATTCGAGCTTCCTTTTCTGAAGTTGGATCTAATTATGTGTTTACGCCAAACCCTGGTGAAAACGTAGAAATTAAAGCTTATTATCAGCGCACGTTCCCATTTCTTTTTGGGCCAACAGATGATGCTTTAGATCCTATAGTGCAAAATAATGCTTGTCTTGCCTCCTTTCCAGAGGGCTATATGTATGGCACATTATGGGCATACTATGACAAGAATAAAAACAATGAAGAAGCGCAAAAATGGAATGCAAGATTTGAAGATTCATATGGTTTGATTGAAGATCAAAACTTTAAAGGCAAATGGTTGGGCGGTGACCAACACCTTACTTCTGAATTTCAGCCACGCAACTACAGATATTCGTTCAAATAGGCATAAAGTATGGCAACAGGCGGTCTTTACGGAAATAGCGGAACTGGTGCTTTAGTTGCTCAACCTGGTGCTGAAACACCTGGTTTGTATGGCAAAAGTCCCAATGGTTCTGTGGTTGCTCAACCTGGCAGTGAGTCTGCGGGTTTGTATGGTAATGGTACTACGTTTGGTGGTTCTTATTTTGAATGGTTTATTTTCAAAGAAGCATCAAGTCAACCTGCTACTCCTACTGGTGGTTCTTGGAGTTTTGTAACAAATACAGGAACACCACCTACGGGATGGACGTTACAGCCGCCAGTAGCTCCTACGAATCAAGTTTGGGTTTCTATTGCTTTAGTTAATTCTAGAAGTACAGATCCTTTAGTTTGGTCAACGCCTGGTCTTTTTGGCGTAGTTCCGCAATTTACTTTTCCAACCCCAGTTACTGGCGCACCTGGCACAAACGCTGCTGTAGTAAATTCAGGCACGGCAACCAATCCAATTTTGACATTTACGATTCCTCGTGGTGCTACAGGTGCTACGGGTGCTACGGGTCCAACGGGTCCTACTGGTTCTGCTGCAACTATTGCTGTAGGAACAACAACTACGGGTGCGCCTGGTACTTCTGCTTCGGTTGCAAACTCAGGCTCATCATCTGCCGCAGTTTTTGATTTTACAATTCCTCGTGGTGATGTTGGTGCGGGAGTTGCGAGTGGTGGAACAACAAATCAAGTTTTAGCTAAAAACAGCAATACCAATTACGATACAAAATGGATAACACCAACAGCGGGAACTGTTACTGGGGTAACTGGAACATCTCCTGTTGTTTCTAGTGGTGGAGCAACTCCAGACATATCTTTAGCTGCTTCATATGGTGATACGCAAAATCCATATGCTTCTAAAACGGCTAATTATGTTTTAGCCGCTCCTAATGGAAGTAGTGGAGTTCCTTCTTTTAGGGCTATTGTTGTTAATGATATTCCTACGTTAAATCAAAATACCACAGGAACTGCTTCTAATGTTACTGGTGTAGTTGCGGTTGCCAATGGTGGCACAGGTGTAACTGTTTCTAGTGGTGCTAATTCTGTTGTTTTGCGTGATGCAAATCAAAATATTACAGCTAATGCGTTTGATAATGCTTACACAAATGTTGCGGCATCTGGTACTCAAATAACACTAACGACTGGTTCACCACGCAGGTATACGATTACTGGTTCGGGTGGACAAGTTATTAAATTGCCTGATGCTACGACATTGGTTAGTGGTGCTATTTTTGAGTTTGACAACAATCAAAGTAGCGGTGCAATTACAGTAAATAATAATTCAAATACATTAATTGTTTCTGTACCAAGCGGTGGAATTGTTAGAGTTAATTTATTGTCTAACGCAAGTGCTGCGGGTTCTTGGGATAGACACGATTTCACGCCATCCAATGTATCTTGGTCAACCAACACGCTAGATTATGCGGGATCAATTACATCAGCAACGTGGAATGGTGTTGCTGTTGCTGTAAACCGAGGTGGTACAGGCGCATCTACTGCATCAGGCGCAAGAACTAACCTTGGTTTAGGCACTATTGCCACGCAAGATGCAAACAATGTAGCAATTACTGGTGGTTCAATTACAGGAATTACAGACCTTGCAGTTGCTGATGGCGGCACAGGCGCATCTACCTTAACTGGTTATGTCAAAGGAAGCGGTACAACCCCATTAACAGCGTCTGCCACGATCCCTAGTTCAGACATTACTGGCTTGGGAACTATTGCTTCGCAAGATGCCAACAACGTAGCTATCACAGGCGGTGCAATCAACGGCACAACAGTTGGGGCAACAACTGCAAGCACTGGCGCATTCACCACATTGAGCGCAACTAGCCTTGACAACACAGTCATTGGCGGCACAACCCCTGCGGCTGGTACGTTTACTACGCTTACTGGCAATAGCACATCACAATTTGGCAGAAGTTCAGCTAATTATTTACAAGCAGTTGGTGGTGCTACAACTGTTGCTCCTGTTCTTTCAGCACAAGGCTCAGATACAGATATTCCATTAGTTTTACAGCCCAAGGGTACTGGTGCGCTACAAGCCCAAGCCACTACATCATCTGCTACTGGTGGTAATGCTCGGGGTGCTAATGCGGTGGATTTACAGACTAACCGAAATGCGGGAGCGCAAGTAGCGTCACAGCCATATTCTGTAATTAGTGGTGGTACAACAAATACTGCCAATGGATTTGGTTCGGCTATGGTTGGGGGAACAAGTAACACATCAAGCAATAACTATTCTTTTGTTGGTGCGGGTGCTTTAAATGCCGCAAGTGGAATTCAATCATCAGTTGTTGGTGGATGGGCAAATACTGCTTCTGGTTATTTTGGCTTTGTTGGCAATGGTTTTACAAACTCAACAACTTCAAATACTGCCGTAACCACGCAATCCGCAACAATGAACGGCACAACGGCAGTAACACTTGCGGCCTCTAACGCCAACATTAAGGTCGGTCAGTACATTACAGGTACTAGCATTGCCGCAGACACCTATGTATCGGCTATCAGTGGCACATCACTAACGCTGTCTAAGGTAGCAAGCGGTTCATCAACATCAACCCTATCCTTTTTTACCCCTCATGGAGTAGTGGTAGGAGGAGGTAATAACCAAGCCACAGGCTCTTACAGTTTCATTGGTGGTGGTGGTGATGCTGGTACTGCGGCTAATCGTAATGTGGCTAGTGGGGATTGGTCTGTTGTTGTTGGTGGACGTGTAAATCAAGCAACTGGTGTTGCATCATTTGTTGGTGGCGGTGGTTTTGAAGGTACAAATCTTGGAACTAATTTGGCTTCTGGCACTTGTTCTTCTGTAATGGGAGGATTTCAAAATACTGCAAGTGGAGTTGGTTCTGCTGTAACTGGTGGTTTTCAAAATACAGCAAACAGTACACAATCTACTTGCGTAGGCGGTAGAAGGGCAACAACAAGAAGTATTATTGGTAATACTGTTTTTTCCGCTAGTGAAAATCCAATTGCAGATTCTAATGGCCTATCTCAATCGGCTTTGCTGATTCTTGCTACACAAACAACAGACGCAACTGCAACTGTTCTTCGTTCAAATACACAAGCCGCATCCACAACAAACCAAGTAATCCTACCCAACAACTCTGCTTACTATTTCAAAGGCTCTGTTATTGCTAACGTAACAGGTGCGGCTAATGGTGCGGCATGGGCTTTTGAAGGTGCAATCATGCGAGGTGCTAATGCTGGCTCTACTGTGTTGATTGGAACACCCGCTATCAATCGTGTGGCATCTACATCTGGTGCATCTGCATGGACTATTGCTTTAACTGCTGATACAAGTAATGGTGGCTTGGCGGTGACTGTCACGGGTGCAGCATCTACGACAATACGCTGGGTTAGCTCCATTTCCACAACAGAAGTGACGTTCTAATATGACAATCAATCTTGACCAATATACAAACACGCTGAATGTTACAGACACAGCGACTAATGCTGACCTAAACCTGACTACCAAGGGTACTGGTACGTTAGTAGCCAACTTGAATAGTGGGTACTTTAAAGCATATAGAGATTCTGGCACAAACACTGTTCAACTAAGAAGCAATGGCAATTTAGGTTTATATGCTGAAGCAGGTGGAGCAATTTTGTTTAACACAAACACCGCTGGTGACGTTAGACAGATGCAAGTAGCCCACACAGCCTCTGCTGTTAACTATGTACAAGTAACGGGAGCGGCTACTGCTGGCAATCCTGTTATTTCTGCACAAGGTTCAGATACAAATATTGGTTTGTCCTTTGCGGCTAAGAACAATGGTAACTCTGTATTTACTGGTAACAACGGAACACACTTTCGTATTCGTACAGACATTGCTAGTGCTAGTAATTTTTGGGAAGTATTTGGCTCTACTGGTGGGCCAATATTGCGCTCAACTACAACTGGTGGTTCAATACAAACCTCTGGTGGTACTTTAGCAATCCAAACAGACACATCTAGCACAACACAATTTGCTGTATCCCACACAGCATCGGCTGTTAACTATGTAAACGTTACAGGTGCGTTAACTGGTGCAAGCCCTAATATTTCTGCACAAGGCTCAGACGCAAACATCCAAATTCAGTTGCAAGCAAAAGGGACTGGTCTTGTGCGGTTTGCAACAGGAGGAGGTCTCCAAGCATATGTTTCTGACACTGTCAGCCCTGTTAATTACGTAAGCATTACAGGGGCGGCTACTGGCGTTGCTGTTCAACTTTCTGCCCTAGGCTCAGACACAAACATCCCATTAGTCCTACAACCAAAAGGTACTGGTGCGCTACAGGCTCAACAAACAGATTCCACAGCTACAGGGGGTAATGCGAGGGGAGCTAATGCGGTGGATTGGCAAACTTCTAGGGCTTTAAATACCCAAGTTGCGTCAGGCGGTCAATCAGTTATTGCGGGAGGTCAAAATAACGTTTCCACAGGAACTTGGGCTGTAGTTAGTGGAGGACTTCAAAATACAAACACTGGAACTTTATCAACAGTTTCTGGCGGCTATCAAAACAACGCTTCAGGATATGGCTCCACAATTTCTGGAGGTTTTCAAAATACTTCTGCAGGATGGTGGAATTTTATTGGTAATGGTCAATCAAATTCAGGAACGGCAAATGCGGCAGTAACAACTCAGTCTGCCACAATGAATGGTACAACTGCCGTGACATTGTCGGGTTCAAATGCGTCAATTAAAGTTGGTCAACTAATTAATGGCACAAGCATCGCCAATTACACCTACGTTGCCGCCATATCTGGCACATCCCTCACACTAAGCCAAGCCGCATCAGGCTCATCAACTAGCACACTCAGTTTCTTCACTCCACACGGAGTAGTAGTTGGTGGTGGAAACAATCAGGCCACAGGCTCTTACAGTTTCATCGGGGGCGGAGGCAATGCAGGCACTGCGTCACAAAGAAATCTTGCCTCTGGTGATTGGAGTTTTATTGGTGGTGGCATTAACGGACTTGCTTCAGGAATTGCATCTGTAGTTTGTGGTGGTGGAACTTTAGGCGGAACAACTATTAGTGGTAATACTGCTAGTGGAACAGCGTCTTTTGTTGGTTCTGGCTATCAGAATACAGCAAATTCAACTTATGCCGTTGTAATAAATGGACAAAGCAATAGTGCAACAAGTGGTCAAGCAACAGTTTTGAATGGAACAGGAAATGTTGCGAATTCAGGATTTTCAACTGTTATAAATGGACAAGGTGGAACAAGTAGAGGAATTCTTTCTAATACAGTAATCCCATCTTCAAATCCATTAAATTCTCCTACAGGTGCATCTCAATCAGCGTTACTTGTTCTTGGCAGACAAACCACAGATGCTACTGCTACAGTATTAACTTGTGACCAAGCAGCCGCAGGAACAACAAACCAGATTATCCTTCCAAACAACTCAGCCTATTTCTTTACAGGAGAAGTAGTAGCAGGTGTTACAGGCGGTGGTAATACTAAAGGATGGACTATCGAGGGTGTTATCAAACGTGGTGCTAATGCCGCTTCTACAACCCTTGTTGGAACTACAGTCACATCTATGTACGCTGACGTAGGTGCGGCAACGTGGACAATAGCAGTTACAGCAGATACTACCAATGGCGGGTTGGCAGTTACATTCACAGGGCAAGCGAGTACTACAATTAGGACTGTTTGCCAAATCCGCACAACCGAAATGACTTATTAACTAGGAGCAATCATGGCTTTAAAAATCACCGCAGTAAACAACACTAACGGACAGTCTGAAACTCAGGCTTACGCTAGGATTACCAACTTCTTTGGTACAAAAGACCAAATCCAAGTACAAGTGGAAATCCACGCAACCGAGGAAGCCCGTAAAGCGGGATGGCCTTCTATTCAACAACAGGCTCACTACATCAATATGGAAGACCTAGAGGGTGATTTAATCCCCGCTATGTATGGTGTTCTGAAAACCTTTACTCAATATCAAGGTGCAACAGACGTATGACACTAGAACTAAGCAACGATGAAGTTCAATACCTGATGAACTTGTTGGGTGAGCAACCTACAAAAACAGGCGCATGGATAGTATTGCAAAACATCACTCAACAAGTGCAAAAGCAACAAGGGGAAGAAAATGTCTGAAGGCTACAACTGGACAATTAACAGTTTGCAAGTAATGAATAGCCCTGAACCACAAACTGTGGTGATGAGCAATTTCACCATTGCCAAAGATGGTCAGCAAGTCAATTATTCTGTAAACTTACTGCCAGCAAATCCTGAAAATTTCACCCCATTTGACCAGATTACTCAGGCTCAAGCATTGGATTGGACACAAGCCGCTCTTGGTGCAAGTCGAGTTACTGCAATGGAAAATGAAGTGGATATGCTGATTGCACAGGCTGCCGTGCCTACGCCACAACCTGCACCATTGCCTTGGAATTAAACTACCATGACACAATATTCCCGCCTTCGTACTCCCTTTGGGCAAATGAGCTTCACGCCTGATGTGCCTAGTAATGCATTAGGTCCAAACGAGTACAACAGCGGTAAGAATATTGAGGCTGATGTCAGGACAATTAAGAAAATCTTTGGTGAAATCCAGATTTGTTCAACAATCACAGATATGCCTATCTTTATGGAAGGTGGCTTCCGATCTGAGACTAATTGGGTTTACATCGTAGCAACTCGTAATTCATCAAACCAAGGTAAATGGTGGTTGATTACGGCTACAGGCATTACCAACATAACGCCAGGCGTTGGAGCTAATCCTTCTATTTACATTTCCAATTACACGGATGACATCAATATCACCACCTCATGGGTTGGTAATGTGTTTTTCCTTAATGACGGAATGAATAACCCTGCGTATTTGTTGCCAACCGCAAATGAAATTGTTACTTTTACCAATGCTGCATGGAATTACGATGTTGGTGTAACTTCAACAACAGCAGGTTTTGTCAGGAATTTCTGCTCACCTAACGTGGGCAACATCCTGATTGCAGGTAACTTGACCAAGGTTATTGGTGGAACAACTTATAACTATCCAACAACAGTTCGGTGGTCACAAGCTTTTGCTAATACAGGCATTCCTGCAACATGGGAACCAACTCTTTCTAACGTGGCCAATGAACAAGAAGTTCCTGTTCGTGGTCCTTTGATTGATGGGTTCTTCCTTGGTGGCAATTTCTATGTTTGCTCCTATTGGGATACAGTAGTTTTTTCTCCCATTTCCTATCAAAATAGTACTGCGCCCATTTTTGGTGTGCGTCTGTTAAACCAAGGTAGGGGATTGTTTAACAATAACTGTTGGACAAATACTGATGCCAATGTTTATGGCATTGATGCCCGTGATATCTGGGTGTTTAATGGCTCAGAGTTTTCATCTTTGGGCAACCAAAAGGTTAAAGATTATTTCTTTGCTAACCTTAATCCTACTTATGCAGGTCGGATGTTCATGGTGAACAACACTCAAAAGTATCAGATTGAAATTTACTATCCTGACCTGACATCAACAGGATGGTGCAACAAGATGCTATCTTGGAGATATGACCTGCAAGTATGGAATGCTCCAAAGGACATTGCAAACGCTTGTATGGGTACTGAAGGACCTCGTTGGATAGATTCATCACCCGACTACTTTAATTTATCGTCTAGAACAGTCGTATACGCCCGTGGAGGCGTTTCTAACTCTAAGTTGATAGAGACATCTATTGGTAACTCATTTATCAATTCTGGAGCGATTGACGCACAGTTTGAAAGAACTAACATTGCTTTGCAAACAGAGAATGGTCCTGTTCCATATTCATCAAAAGTGTATATACACCGAGTGTTGCCTGAGATTGCAGGTACTGGGAAAATTGATATTACTATTGGTGGAGCTAATTCAACTGCTCAAGCTGCGACTTATGGCCAAACAGGAACAACAAATATTGACACTGATACACCTTGGGTGACTACTCAGCAAAATACTTTCCGCACTGTTGCCGTTAAGTTTGGTTCAAACGATGCAACAAATACATGGAAAGTAAGTGCTTTGAACTTGCAAGCTACTGTTACTGAGGATGCTTTCTAATGCCATTCGCACTAACCAATGATCCATCCCAAGCCGAAATATCGGAGGCCATTAATTATTTGTTGGCCAACTTTGGTGCAAACCTTTCTGTTGACCCTAACAATGGTCAAATTACAGGATCGTCTGGGATCATCATTGCGTATTTCTACAAATACTTATCGGTGAAATATGCTGATAGTTTTGATGGCACTGTTAATTTTAGTAATAGTCCTACTAATCGAGGCTATTACGGCTTACGAAATACTGATAGTAGTGTTGAGTCTACAAACCCTGCTGACTACATTTGGTATCAAGCCACTGGTGGATTTGGTACGACAAAGTTCTTGTTTTATCAAACTGGTGGTGGTCGGCAGATTAACTTTGTAATTGCCACCACTTCGCCAGGCACATCCTATGTACAGGAATCAGGACCTGCAATTGATCTTGATGTTGTCACAAATTCAACTGCAACTGGAGCGGCTGCGGCTGCTCAAGCAACTGCCAATACTGCCCTTGCTAATGCTGCTACCGCTGATGCAACTGCTAATACTGCATTAAGTACTGCCAACAATAAGTTGAGCAAAATTGGGGCTGATGTCTTACAAGGTCCTATTTCATTAAACACTGCAAGCACTATTCTTGTTGGCACTACAACAAATGGTGTGGCAATTGGAAATACTGGAATTATTGGCAGAAAAGCTGGTGCAACTACTTTTTCTGTAGCCAACACTGGTGATGCTATTTTTGCAGGAGCTTTGGATGCCGCTTCAGGCACTTTTGCAGGTTCGCTTAGTGCGGCCACTGGAACTTTTTCTGGTTCATTGAGCGCAGCTACAGGTAGTTTTGCAGGGTCTCTAAGTTCTGCTACTGGAACATTTTCGGGATCACTAAGTGCAGCTACAGGAACATTCTCTGGTTCACTTAGTGCTGCCACAGGTACTTTTGCGGGATCTTTAAGTGCCGCTACGGGTAGTTTTACAGGAAACATTACTGGTGCAGCAAATATTAATATTACTGGATCAGGTATTTTTGGTGGTGCTACTTCTTCTGGTGGAAATACCTATGCTGTAGTTGCAAATTCTGCTTATGGCGCACAAGGTGGAATTATTTCTTATTCAACAAATGCGTTCACTGGCGCAATGGCGGGTTATGCAAGCGGTGCGGCATTTGGTGGTTATTTTGATTCTAGTGGGTCACAAGCGGCTTTGGCTTGTTCACGATCTGGTTCTGGTCCAGCGTTGCAAGTCAATGGGCCAATGACCATTACAAGTAGCACCTTGGTTACAAACCTTAATGCTCAATATTTGAATGGCAATTTAGCTAGTGCGTTTTATGTGTCTGGTGGAGCATTAGGTACACCATCAAGTGGTAATCTTGCTAATTGCACATTTCCTACATTAAATCAAAATACAACAGGTAATGCCGCTACTGCTACTTACGCAACAAGCGCAGGATCTGCTTCCTATGCGTCTAGTGCGGGGTCTGCATCTTATGCGTCTAGCGCAGGTAGTGCAACATATGCTGATTATTTAGGCGGCTATATTGCATCAGATTGGGCAAGAATTTTCCCAACTAATTCTGGCGTGGCAAATGCAGGTGGATCGGGCGTTAACCTGCTTGGTAGCACTTCTACGGGAATTGCGGGTGCTTATGTTGGAACAAGTGGTTCGGGCAATATTGTTACTTGGACAGTACAAACATCAAGCCCATCAGATATTCGCTTAAAAGAAGAAATTACCAATTCTGATTTGGGATTGGATTTTGTTAAACAATTGCGTCCCGTATCGTACAAACTTAAAGCCGATCCTAAACATCAAAAAGGTTATGGGTTTATTGCCCAAGAAGTTGAAAATATTATTGGCGATAAATCATCTTTGGTTTATCACGAACCCGATTGGAAAGTTGGCGATGAGACAGGATTCAAAACAATTCACTACCCATCATATATTGCGGTTTTGACTAAAGCCATTCAAGAATTAACTGCAAAGGTTGAAGCCTTAGAAACTAAATTGAAAGCATAACTATGCCAAGAGAAGTCACTATTCCCGCAGAAACAGTTTATGAGGATATTCAATCCTTACAGGAATTTCCTGATGAACAATTGGTTCGAGTTATTGTTGGTGTAACTGATGCTAATGGCACATTTCTTGTCCCGCAACAATTTAAAACATACGACATTTTAGGTCAAATGTATGTTGAACTTAACTCAGCCAATCCTTCATGGGATCCTGCAAAACCTGCGGGTACTTATTTCAATGAAGACTTGTGGCATTTCATTGACATATTAAGGGGCCAATAATGGGCGGTTTTTCAGCACAAGTACAACCTAACCAGTCCTCTGCCCCTGCGGGTAAAGGTGCGGGAATGAGGGCTGATCAGATGGGCCAAAACCCAATTCAGACTCCTGTTTTGCAAAAAATGGAAAAGAGTATGGATTCTCAGCCCAATGATGGAGCAATTGATCCTACTCAGGGCATGATGGGTGGCAAGATTACTATGCCAGGCCAAGGCGGTCAGCCTCAATTAGGTATGCCAAATGCCTATTCAAATACAGTAAGTCCGTGGGATAATTCAGTTAATCAGCCAAAACAAGGTTCTGGCAAAGGCAAAGGAGTTTAATATGGGCGGTGGAAAAAGTAGCGGTTCTTCGGCTCCAGTAGTCACGCAAGAACAAAAAGATGCAATTAAGGCTCAAACAGACTTTTTAACTGGAACAGCTTTACCTGCTTACCAACAAACAATATCTGGAGCGCAAGGTGTATATGGGCAGGTTAACCCATATGCTACTCAAGCAGCTAAAAATGCCTATGAAAATGCCGCAGGAGTAAGTAATGCTCAACAGGCTGTTGGTGGTGAATTAACTCAAGGTGGTCGTTTATTAAGTCAAGCGGGTGGTGCTGGCACTAAAGGTATTGCTGATTTGATGGCCACAGGTGGTCAAAATTTGGCTACTGCAGGTACTCAGGGTTTGATGAGGTTGTT
>Ga0304730_1000361_pt1 | contig 40085 bp, 64 predicted proteins | sample M_130628_MF_Meta_FD_190474 | JGI IMG/M metagenome (GOLD analysis project Ga0304730, IMG submission 190474) | Freshwater microbial communities from Lake Montjoie, Canada to study carbon cycling - M_130628_MF_MetaG (v2) (version 2) | ecosystem: Environmental > Aquatic > Freshwater > Lake | place...
ATGCGTTTGATAAGAACACACTTGAGAAGATAGATGAAGCTACATTCCATGGACAAACAGACTCTATTGTTGTAAATGGAGAAGATGGATTCATTACTGTTCAAGGAGATGATACAGTGATGCATTTTAAATATGTAGACAATAAACTACACATTGAAAAACGCATAGGTGGATTTAATTTTCCACATGGTATTGATTATAAGAACAATAGGATAGCTGTAACAAACTATGGAGATAATACAATTAGAATCTTTGATGTTAACGAGCTAATCCCCAAAAATACAAATCCTGAGGCCATATTTCTCTAGCAATAAATTCATGTTGTGAGAAATGATTTTCCATATTTATCTCTTTACGAACATCTTGTTCTGTAAGATTCATGTAATAATCGTTCTCTATTTCTGATGTAAATGGAGAGTCTTGAGGACTTGTTCTACGTGTACCATGTTCAGGTCTTCCTGTTGTAGCACAGCTAAATAGAAATATCCCTCCTGGTTTAGTTAGATTGATACAGTTTTTAATAGTATCCTTCCAGAATTCATCATGTTCAAAACATTCTGATGATATAACAATATCAAATCCCTCAGAGTCTTTAAATTCATGTCCTCTAGATACAACGTCTACATTTTCTCCTTCACCAATATCTACACCAACATACGTATAATCTGTAAATAGATATCTATTGTTTCCATTAATATCTAATGAACCAATATCTAACACCCTACAATTAGTAAACTTTTCAGGAAACTTTTCCCTAACACTCATCATGAATTCTTTTTGTTCTGTATGTGCCATTTTATAAATTTAAATATTTCTTTAATAGATCTGAATAGTTTTTTTCCCAACAAGGATTAAGATGAACATTTCCTGTAGGAATTCTTCCCATAGTTCTTTCTCTTTCAATATGAGCACTATGTCTTTGGATAGCATTAAGTTTACCAGGTTTATCATGACCTTGTCCACTCATGTGGTATCCTCTTCCTCCCCACATATAGAACCAACTAGCTTCTTCTTTAGGTGGAGTAGCAAATAGTCTACCTCCATATTTATGCAGTCTTTCTATAAAAGTCATATCATATCCAGCATTTTCAAGAGGATGTCCTCCTATAGCTTTCCAAGCTGACTTTCTAAAAACAATACCAGAGTTACCTATCCAACCAACATTTTCAATGCCTGTGACATGACATAATACTCCTGTCTCCCAATGAAGAATATTAACTTCTTCTGTCATATACTTAGCTACATTCTTTAAGTGATTTGGTAAGGCTACATCATCATCGTCCCATTGACATATAATATCTCCTTGACATAATTCTGTAGCATAGTTTTCCTTTTCTCCTATAGTATCAAATGTTTTAGGCATATTAACTATCTTGATTTGAGGATGCTCAAATATAAGAGTTTGTAAAGGATAATCATTTACTATGATAAGTTCACACTTATCTGCAGGATAGTCCTGCTTGAGGAAAGATTGAATACTCTCCTCAAGCGTAGCTACCCTTCCATATGTTATGCATTTGCATGATATAAATGGATAGTTCATATTACCAGATCATTATAATGTCAAATGGAGACACTAGTAACACTTGCTCATCTTCTGATAAGTCTACTAATGGAGCTTTTGCTAATACACCTGGGTCTACCAAGACTACATCTCCCACTTTTATATTTGATATAGTTTCACCCACTGTGTGCACTGTTAACTTAGAGAACTTCTTAAGCATTTCTCTTTGTAATGCTTCTTTAGTGTTCTCGTCTACAATTAATTTACTGTCTTCATCTTGCTTTGGCATCTCTAAATAGATGCGATTGCCTAATAGTTTCATTTTATTTATTTGCTAGGTTATGGAATCTTTCAATATCGTTACCACTTAATGTGATTTCTGTTTGGAAAGTGTTACGTTCCCTTTTGGAACCAACCACTTTACCATTTTTAATATCAGGTACTGCTTCAGCACGCTCATGTATGTCGTCTAATACAAGGATTACTTTGTCATCCTCTAATTGCATAGATCTGACTACCTTATTAATGTTAAAACTGTCTGTGTAGATCTTTCCATCTACTTCTCTTGTGTAAAAGAATAAACTCATTTTGTTTTATTTATTTGATTGTAAAATTGTTTTGATAAATGTTGTAATTGATAGGTGTAAACTTCTTCTGTTTCAGGAGATAGTTCTATTCCTACAGCATGTAGCATAGAATATGTTAAATGTAATAGTTCATGGTGTACAATGGATGTATCTTCTACACTATTAATAGGAAGCCATATTACAAATGTGGTTCCAAGCTCATCAGAAAGAGTTAATCCTCTTGCTTTGAAATCTTCATTTGTATAAGGTTGACTTAATACTTGAGTGGCATAACTTGCAGCATAAGATGTGTCATCTGTAATAATTACATAAGCATCTAGATCAAAGGTGCCACCAGTTATCATAAATTGTTTTGGTTCTTCCATTTTATCCATGTTTATAATTAATAAACCCATTAAAATTATTACTGATATTATACCTAATACATAAGTAAGAATTTTATTTGCCATGCTCATACTTTAGTTTTAACTTTTCACGTCTTTTGTTTACTTCCTCGTATCTATAAATGTTAGATTCTACATTACTATGTTCATCTAATGTCAAAAGTATGATATTTTCTTCATCTAATTTAGCTTCAGGATATTTTTCTTTTTCTAAAATATGATGAAAGAATACGTGTAATGCTTCAGATCCTAGATAATCACCACTAACTTCTGACTTATGTGTCCTTTTCTTCCATATTTGTAAGAAAAAGTCTCTCATTTCTGATATTTGTAGAATTGCTGGTTCTTTTTTAACAGCATTAAATCCTTTTGTAGCTGTTAAAGGTTTTCTAGGATTATGTTGAAAACAGTATTCTTTATCACATTTCTTACCACAGGTTTTACACGTGCCCATTACTTAAGACCAGTTGATCCAAATCCTCCTTCACCTCTCTCAGATTGATCTAGCTCAGGCACCACTTCAAAAGATATAGGTATCACTGGTTCAAAGAATATTTGACCCACTCTATCACCTACATTATAAGGAAATGATGTAAAACCATTATGAGATCCTAAAGGAACAGGAATTTGTGTAAAGATTGCTATCCATTCTCCTCTGTAATCAGCATCAATTACACCAAAAGAATTGTTCATCATCCAGAAGTATTTAGTTAAGTTACTACGTGGAACTAGGATGCCTTTATATCCCTTAGGGATTTCAGTTTTAAATCCAAGTCCTACAGCCACCTTACCTTCTTCTTTACTTGTGATGCTATGTGCGTATACATCATAGCAAGCTGAATCAGAGGATGCCTTAAATGGCATGTTTGCATCCTCTGTTGTCTTTTGTAGTTTAATCTTCAACATGTACTAATTCAATTTTAGGTTCTTCAACTTGTTTAATTTTGTTTACAATACTATTTCTAATATCATTATAAAACTCTTCATTATCTAATAACATGCGTTTGAATTCATCAAGATTGTATTTAATATCATTGAATGTCATTGTCTGGCCATACTTTCTACCAAGTTCAAACTCATTAAGAAGGTCCATGATTTCTTTTACTTTATCAATACCTACACCATACACAATCTCAAATGTAGTCATTCTAAATGGAGGACTCATTCTATTCTTAGCACATTTCACTTTAGTGATATTACCATAAGTTACATCACCATCTTTAGCAGCTGACTTACTGACTTCTATACGAGCATCTGATGCAAACTTTAATGCATGTCCACCTTGTGTTGTAGTGGGATTACCAAACATCACACCAATCTTCTCACGATATTGAGAGATGACAATAACACATGTATTGTGTATAGATATTGCAGATTTTAGTTTTGAATAAACAGAACTATTCAATCTAGCCTTTAAGCCAATTGATGAATCACCCACTTCACCATCTAATACCTTCTTAGGAATTAATGATGAGTCTGAGTCAATAATCAAAAGATCAACTTCATCAGTCTTAATCATTTCTAATGCAATATTAAATCCTTCCTCACCACAACTTGGTTGAGAGATCAACATGTCTGCAGTGTTTACACCAATTGCTTCAAAGTAATTTTTATCTACAGCATGTTCGCCATCAATGTAAACAACTTTACCTCCTGCCTTCTGACATTCAGCAACAGCATGACCACATATAGTAGACTTGCCTGAACCTTCCCATCCCATTAACTCATATAATTTTCCTTTAACAAATCCACCAGTACCTAATGTAATCCAATCAAATCCAATTGAACCTGTACTGATAATGTCGTAATGACCATCTGTTTTAGAATCTAGTGCAAGAACTGTTCCTACACCATATGCTTTGTTTAATTTATCCAAAGCGTCTTGGAGTTTAGAGACACCACTGTCTGTTGGTTGTTTTACTGCTTTCGCCATAATTGTTAATTTTGTACACAAATTTACTATTTTTCTCTGATATTTCCATACTTTTTCGCTAAAAAATAAAGCCCCCAAGATAGAAATCTCAGGGGCTGACACAATTAACGAAAAACAGAAATGCAAACATACGCATAGTTATGCATACGAACGCAAATTATTTTATCTTTTATTATCATCTGCTATCATTTGACTACCTTTGATAACAGGTTTTTCATATGGACAGTGTCTGCAGTTGTTACCACAGCACTCTCCTTTTTCCTTGAGATAGTTTTCTGTAAAGATTACAAATCCATCTTCCAGATAATAATCAATGTCTTTTATAAACTCTTTCTTTTCCATATTATGCTATTTCACAAGCACCACCAGCACAAGCTGCCACTTGACTAAACTCAACATTGTCATCAATCTCCATCACCTTGTTTAAGTCTATGGCTTTCAATGTGTTAATGCGTGCATTGTATTGTTCTTCTGTAATGTCCTCGAATGGAGCTTGTTTATATGTGTGATCAAAGGCTGGTAGTACAGAAAGACCATTATAATGTTCCTGTTCATTCCACATCCAATCTCCTACAGTTTCCCATTCTCCTTCTTTAACAGATATTGTTGCTGAGACATTGTGTGTATTAGCACCATCAATATGTCCTGCTTTGACCCATTCTTTAGAGAATCTCTTAACACGCTCTAGCGTATCAATTGCTGTCTCTGTACGTAGAATAGAATCTTCTGGAGCTTTAACAGGAATACGTACACACAAAGTATCTGTAGGACGTAATACATCATCTTCACACAACTCTGGGTGATTGATCATTAAGTATTGTGCAAGGTCTTCATTCTTGTTAAATCTCATTGTACGTAGGTAGTAAGGAGCATGCCAAGCATGTATACCACTTGCTGTACCTAAGACCAAACTAGTTGTTCCTGAAGGCTTTATACATGTAATACGAGCTGCTTCGTTGGTACCAATAATCTCAGTGATTAATTGATTTGTCTTCTTAGCCACAGCTGCTGCCACTTCTAGATTGTATTTCAACACTTCACCAGAAGCAATACCAGTCATACCAATGCCTAATAGAGCGTCTCTAAAGGTTGTCATCTTCCATATGTCACGTAGGTAGTGGAAGTCTGTAAAGCCTGCCTGTAATGTACCAAAGAATGCAGCTGCTGTCACTCTATCGTTAAGGTCTTCCTGACATGTGATGTCAGATACATTCACCTCACATAGGTTACAGAACTGATATGGACGTAATCCAATCTCACAACAAGGATTAGTTCCCCAATCTAAGTCATTAGACCAATAGATACCTGGTTCACCACTTCCTGATGCTTCAATACGCTTCCATAAGCTTACAAACTCTTCTTGTGATGTCTCACGTCTCTTAAGAACTGCAGAGTTATTAGCTCTACCTCTTTGTTCGTTTAGTTCCCACCAGTTACCATACTTACATGTAATCATTTCTTCATCGTCATGGCTGAATAGAGCAATCATTGCTGATCTTCTAATACCACCAGCTAACACAGAGTTAGCAATATAACATAAGATGTCATGAGACTCTAGTGGTGTAAGCTTTGATCCATGTTCTTTACGCTCCATAATAGCATCAATGTGTGCTAAACAGATCTTTAATGGTTCTGGACCAGGTGCTTTACCTCCTGCAGTCACTAATCTAGCTCCTTTGTGTCTAATAGCTCTAAAGTCAAACTTAGGCTTAAGACCTCCCTCAAAGTAAAACTTCATCAAGACCTTCACAGCATCTGCCCATCCCATAATAGAATCTTCAATAAGCCAGTTTCTGTGCTTAAACTTCTCATTCTTAATAATTGTAGGTAGTTGGTCTACGTGGTGTTTCTGTACAGAATAACCTACTCCTGTACCTCCTAATAATAGGAACATAGTCTCACTGAAGCTATGAACACTATCAATTGGTAGGAAACAACAGTTGTAGATACGTGAGTTGTTCACTTCAGCTGCAGGTCCTGCAAACTGTAGAGCTCTCATAGAAGGTAAAACTTTCTTCTTTCTGATAAATGTAGCACTGTCTTTGATTTCTTGTTCTAGATTAGGATACTTCTTGATCATCATGTTCTCATATCTATCTACTATCTCATCCCAGTTCTCTCTTCTTTTTAGCTTAGGGAGGTACTTTGCGTACTTGCTAAAAATAGTAATCTTGCTCAAGGCTTCTAATCCTAAATCCATGTTAATTTGTGTTTTATTAGTTAAAAAATGAAGGGTCGCAAATATAATGCAACCCTTCATAGAAACCAAGACATTTTTAAAATTCTATCTAACTAAATTTCTTATTTTCATTCCTAATTCTGTATCATTTGGATGATCTTTAACTAATTTAGTTATTTCTTTATTCAAGGTCATTAACTTCTGTAAATAGAGCGTGGCATCCATCAATTCTTCCTGTAGGTGCTTAAGATAGTTATCCTTATTGTTAGTCTCTAGAGTGGTGCCATACTTGGCAATCCCTATCTCACTACGTTTAGCATACTTCTCTATCACCTCCAATACTATTTGATCACTCATAACTTATCATTTAAAAGTTGAAATGCTTTCTCAATAGCTACTTTCTCAGCTTCTATTCTACTATTATATAGAACTGCTTCTACATTACCCATAACATTCCCATCTATAATATATGAAAATAATGCATCATCTTTAGTAAGATCTACTAGTATTTCTATATAAACACCATTTGAATCAAATACATCAAACAAAATCCTAGGATTTGCATCTATAAACTTTGCAACATATTCATTATCAAACTCTTGTTCTTTTAATAGATCCTTATACTCTTGTGGCACATCTTCTGTATTTAATGATTCTATCATCTTTGTATGATAAAATTCATTAATAACTTCAGCTGCCCTAGGATAGGCTTCTAATAATTCTAGTCCTTTCATATTCTGCTTTTTAATTGTTTACCTGATTTAGCCCACCAGTCTCTTTCAAACTTCCATTCGTTAGGTTCTGGATGGTGCTGCTTGTCTTTGTCTACTGATCCTGCTAAGAGAGCATTCTTTTCGCTCTCCATGTCACAGAATTTAATTACATCATCTATACCATATTTACTGATTAGATGGTCTAGTATTTCACTGTTATACATGTTCTTTAATTTTATCAAGGTCTAATGATTCATCTTCTTCAAAGAATCCATGCCAAACTTCCACGTCCTCTGGAAGATCAACACCTAACTTATCTTCCCAAAATTGTACAAGATCTTCTGTCTTATTAAAGACTCTAAATTGAAGAGATATCTCATCTCTACGCAATCCATATTTCTTAATTTGGACAACTTTAGGGAAAATTCCTTGGAATTTCTTAGAAGTTTGGGAATATTTACCCTGTTTTATCAATTCTATATCATCCTTTAGTCTAGGACTGATTTCATAAACAACCACTACATAACCATCTTCATAGTCATAATCATCTATGATGGATTTAGTTTTTTCATACTCTCCATCTAAGAAGTTTCTGAATTTATCTAAATCTTCTGGTTTAAATAAAAGATATACAGCATTTTCATACTGTACATCTCTTTTTTTATCTTTTATATATCCATTTACAAATCCATTGTCATTCAACTTACCTCTGTCGATGTTAAGAGTTGGGACAATGAATATGCTAGTGATTGTGTGTTTTCTTTCCATATGTATTTTATCCTAGTTTTACAACTCCATTATTAATATGATTCTCTCTTGAAATGTTCCACATATCATTATCTAAAGCCCATTTAAGGTCTTCAATAAGTTGTACAACACCTGGATACTCTCTTCCTTTGTATTCAAAACCATCAAGAGCATTGTTTATACTTTCTTGAGTCATTGCATAAACCAAAGGATTCATGTAATTTGTGCTATCACATACGATGAATTTAGGAAATAAAATAATATAGTCTCCATATCCCATTTCACTAGCCCAAGACTCTGCAGCTTTATGATATAAAAATCCTTGGATGTAGGCTCTTCTATATAAATAGTATTCATTATAGAAGTTCTCTACAGACCATGTACATTTAAGATCATATACTTGTACTGTCTTTGCTGTATGATCTACAATCACCTTATCCATCATACTCTTGAACATATGTCCAAACACTTCATATCCTTCTACCTGTAACTGATTGTGTACAGAATACTGTACATCATCTACTAAGTTTACAATCTCTGCTGTGGTAAAATTAGTCTTTAGTTCTATCACTACCTTTTCAGCGTTTGCAATCTCTTGTGTTGTTACCACTGTAAGATGCTTAGCTCTCACCTCTCTAATCTCTTTGTAATATACTTCAGCATCTGATCCTATGAACTTACCAAGAACAGCATCAAGCTTAATTTTGAATCCTGAATCTGCATAAGCATCATTACACATCTCTTCAAAGCTTCTAGTAATTACACCATCTTCAGCTGTAGCTGCAACAGTATGTCTATATAATGCTTCTACAAACTCTAACATGAGACCAGTTGGAGTTGTTAGACATGTAGATAAATGAAATCTCTCATCAAATAAATGTGGTTCCATCAATAATGTTTCCACCATTCTACCCATTGTAGCAGCTTTGCTATCTTCATCCTCAACTACTTCGTTAAGGATATACTTCTTATGATACTTCTTCCTATCCATGGAGAAGTCCTTTAAACTAGAACTACTGTCTAGATAGATTGCTCTATATTGAGCCTCTGTTTTTGATGTTCCCTGTATCATGTTTTGCGTCTTTAAAATCGTTAATAATTTGGTCACTTAGTTTTCTTACCTCCATTGGTACCTGTTTGAACCACCATCTAACTTCCATCTCATATTCACGTCCTTGGTCATCAAATCCTCTAGGATTAATAAGCCAGAACATGTAAGTGTTATTGTTAAACTGAACAGATCCTTCGTGCCATATTTCAGTGAATGATGGCTGTCTGTTGATGGTTACTGTCACTTGTTTTTCGTCACTCATTTTATGTTGTTTTAGTGGGTTCCCAAAGATAGGATAGCAAATGATATGGCCTATCCCCAAACTTTGGTTCAGCAATATACTGTCTGCCAACACATTTTGTTTTGAGTTCTTCTGGTGTAAGTATCATTGACTTACCTCTGTATTCAATCTCATAGTTTTCACCTTTTTGAATACATTCTCTTACATTGTGATCTATTAGATCAGCATACTTCTTGTCATGAAGCTTTAAGATTGTCCTTTTCATGTTTATCTGCTTTTGTTTTTTTGTCGTGGCATTTTTCACATAAGACTTGTAAGTTGTCTACCTCACAGAATAATCTCTCTACAAATCCTGGTAGGTCTTTTGAACTCATCAAACTACCTGCAGGATCAATGTGATCAACATTAATCTTTTTCTCTATATACCAATGCTTACACACATTGCATTGATACTCATACTTTTGTCTCTTATTGGTGCCCTTGTACAGTCTGCGTGCTGCTAGCTTACATTCTGTAATAGGTTTCCAAAATCTAGACTTCTGTCTGAGTGCACTGCGTATAAAGCTCCAAAATGCTGATTCTGTCATAGTACCATGACACCTTGGTTTACTTACTGTTTTTCTAGGTATTTTAGAGATTCTTTTTGTTGCGTTCTTTTTTATCATAATGTATATAATCCCAGGGTTTTATCCCTGGGACTACAAATTTAATCAATTTCTACAATTCTTTTAGATATTTCTTGTTTTATTTCATCAAGACTCTTTACAATTGTATAAACTTCTACAGCAGATAGAGCAGGGAGATTGAAATCATACTTCTTACGCTCTTCTGTAAATCCTTGCTTAGCCTTCTCAGCTAAGTTATCTAATTCACGTACAGCATAAGACTCATCCAACTCTAATGTGTCAAAGTCTAGGTCATGTAAAATCTCTGTTGCTTCCTCAGTAGGAACAGTCATAATTGGTAAATACTCATAACATCTACCCTTAGACTCACCAATACCTACAACCTTCATAGGATTAATAAGTACGAGAACGCTCGTATCACCACATCCTACATAGTGAATCTCATCACTAGTAAAATGCAAGCCTGCAGAACCACAATCATCAGTATTCCATCTGCAAGATTCCATAGGCATACTCACTGGTCTACCAATTCTGATGTCAAATGTCTTTGTGTAAGCATCTGTAAATCTGTTCTCTGCTCTATTAGGAAGATCAAGATAAAGCTCAGTCAAGTTACCTAGGTTTTCACCTTCAACTGCAAGAACAAGATCTTCATATTCACCTGTACCATTACACTCTGGACACTCTTCACTATCTTCATATTCATCTTCATCACACTCAGGAATAGATCCTGAACCATCACAATAAGAACATGTACATGTTTCTTCTTTGTAAATAGCATCTTTATGAACCATTTTGTATTCACCATTCTCTAAGAATACTTGATATTCATCAGGCTTCTTCTTCCATACAGCTTTCACCTTATTGTATGCATTGCTTATAAATTGTACTAATTCTGTAGAACCATGTAATGTAACTACGTTTCTCAAAGCTACAAAGAAGCCCTGCTTAGTGATACTAAAGCTATTCTTCTTTAAGAAATTAAATAACTTGTCTGCAACTTCAGCTCTTGGATTCAAGCAGCACCACATAAAGAATCTATGCAAAGCATTAAATTCATCACTCTTTGTACCACCATGTTTACCAACCACTTCTAAGAACTCTTCTACTAATAATGGAGGAAGACTTCTGCTGATACCCTTTAAATATAAGCTACCATTCTTCATCTCAAATTCTTCAAGGGTAGCTAAGAATTCAGCACCTCTTTGAATAGCTTTAGCTTTCTCATATTCAGCTTCAGCTTTTCTTCTTTGCTCCTTTACTTCCTGTGTGCTTACAAGATCAAATAGACATGCTTCTGATTTACAGTCTCTAGCAGCATTGAAATCTTCTGATGTTGCTGGAGATTTGGTAATAATATTACCATCATTCATTACAATAGTCAACGTGTCGTTAACCATCTTAATGTTTAAATAGGGCTTTCCTGAAGGATGATAAGAAGGGGCTGTTTGCCCCTCCTCATTATCCAATTCATTAAAAGCTTGCTCAATTTTGTTTTCTACTACCTTTTCAATTGTGCGTTCAATTGCACTCTTAAACCATTTTAAGCTTAACATGTTTTGCTTTTTTAAATTGTTTGTAATTCTTCAATTGTGTCTTGTGTTAATACCTCCTCTAAAGGAGCATCTTCTGTTAGTGTAATTTTATAATGCTCTAGATTCACTCTATGCTTATGATATTTGAAAAGATCAATAATAGCTACCATCATAGGAGAATCTCTTTTAGAATTACTATAACCCATTGTATCTAATATAGCATCTAGAAAGGTTAGTTTAGTAAACACTTCATTAACCTGCTTGTACACTAAATATGTAGGCTGGTCAAATAAATTGTTTGCTTTAGCATGTTCTATAACTGCCATTTTAGTGTTATCATCAGCATAACTTCTATATTGACTATTATGATATTCCCACAATGTTTGTAATTTATCTGCTAAATCATTAGATATCACTCTAACTGTAGTGATTCTTTTAAATGTAGCACTATATGTTTCAATCAAATCTCTGATTAGAAATTCTGTAGCTATTGTCTTAAATGGTCTATTTTTACCTTCCATAAATTTATCTAATGTTATCCAGTTATGTAAATCTGCTTTCTGTAAGTTGTCATATGTAGCTTGGGCAACTATTACAAATTTAGCATGTTTGTTAAAACAAGACCAAGCATTGTCCATTTTCTTTTTATCTGCTTCTTTACAATAGACATGTAACATTTTTAACTTATGAATGTCTTCAAACTTGTATGTATTAGGAACAAACTTGCAATATTGATCAGTTAGATTGTGTTGAGTTTGTTCTCCTATCTTACCAGAGAACTCACCTTTCATTCTAACCTTCTTAGGACCTTTTACAGCTGCAATTGTTATCTTCATTCTCTTAGCTTTTTGAGCATCTTTGAATGATTGTGGTACATCAATAGCATCTGCATTTACAAAGTCTTTTTGATATAGTGCTATTACATATTGAAACTCTTTAATAACTTCTCTCCATTGAGTTTTTGGATAGTTCTGTAAATTTAACAAAGAATAATATGTACCATAATCAATCTGGTTACCACTTCTAAGTCTAAATGGTTTTTTCTTAACAAAATATACAGTTTTATTATCTGGCAAAAGAGTCCTTAAATAATCTTGCTTACCTTTAGAAAGGATATCATCATAAATATATACACCACCAACACCATGTCCTGTTAAATCTGTTATTCTCAAATGCTCATAATAGTAATTCTTAGCATTTTGAAACTTACCATTGGTAAATCTAAATTTAAACTTGTATTCACCAAGAATATATTCTTTACCTTTTACAGCAAGTCTTTCTAGGTTTAATAACTTTATATTATCTAATTTAGGCTGTGCTACAGCTACAGTAGAATGCTGTACAAGATCATCTATACAAATATCTTCATCTGTACCTTTGTACCAAGATTTGATATGTTTACTATTTTGACCATAGAATTCCATAATAGCTTTGATATCACTTTGTGTAGTAATAGCATCATTAAACTTACCCATGAATACATTACTCACTGTAACTATCTTCTTTAGAATGGTTTCTTTAGCTTCTTTAGTATATCTAATAGCTTCTCTGTTTGGTGTAGGAAATAATCCATCACTAAGACTAAATCTCAAAGCCATCTTCATACGTATTCTCTCAATACCAAGCTTCTCCCAGTCAATTGGATAGGATACATTATCTAGACATAAATGCATGTCACTATTTGTGGCTATTTGAGAATATTGAAAATGTTCAGCTCTATGTATTATAAAATCATTAGGAACATTATAGCTACCCATTGGTTCTACATCAAAGTAAACACTCTCAAAATAAGCCAATTGCTCTTTAATTTTATTGTGGAAATTATATCTATCAGACCAATCCACTGGAACAATAACCTTTACACCATTACCTTCTGTAGTTGATTGCTCATACAAAAGATCAATACTGTTTGTATCCTCTCCTTCGTACATCATATACTTACGCTCTATGCCATCTTTTCTACATACAAAGTAGAAGCTAGAGCTATATGCTAATGGAGCCTTGAAACCAAGACCCATCATGCCTAATTCTGTATTGCTATCACGCTTGGTTGATTTACCATATTTACTGATAATGTTACGTACATCATTTGCATCTAGGCCAATACCAAAGTCTTCAACAGCAAATTCATATGTATCTGCCTGATTGTTTCTCTTAAATGAGACAATAATAGGCTTGTCACTTCCAGCTCTTCTATGACTATCTAGTGCATTAGATGCACATTCTCTGATAGTAGAGCCTATTGAATCTGAATATAGATTCTTACTTAACATCTGCATCAATACTTGTGCAGAATCTAAGTCTAGTGACATTTTCACAGTTTCCTGTGTGGTTCCTTCTTCAAGGATGTGTGATTCTGTTTGTTTTTCTAAAATCATTGTGTTAGTAGTTTACTGTAATATTGAATTCTTTTAGTATTTCTTTTGCTTCTAGTATATCTTGTATTGTCTTTTCATCTGTAATGTTATCTCTGTTTAATTTAAGAATTCTTGTATCTCTTGGTGTATTTATAAATGATTTCCATAACTGATTAAGTTTAAATGGTCCTAATTTTTCAGCACCTTGAGCTTTTAATCTTTCATTATAACGTTCTTTACAATATTTAGGAACACTAGGTCCATAATATTGAACTGTACCACCTCCACCTCTACCATAATAAATACCAATAGTAAAATCATTACCATTGCTTACTGCTATTAGATCTCCTCTGTGGATATCTCCACCATGTAATACTGTATACATAATTGTGTTTTTAAAAGGGTGTGTCTAACATCCAATCTATCTGTAGATTGTTGTTTTCCTTTAATAATTTATTAATTTTTGTGAATGTACCTTCTGTATCCCAATCAGTTTGTTTATAAGACGCACTAGCAGGATGACTCATTGTAAAACTCCATGTAAATGGTGCAACATACTTTGTATATTTAGCTGCATCTTTACCTAGAAATACAACTGGTACCCCTGTAGTGGCTAACACTTCTTCAAACAGATATTTAGTGAAGGGTTCCCACAAATCAATGTGAGAGCCTGCTTTATTAATCTCTGTAGTCAAAGCTGCGTTATACATAAGGATACCTTGTTTGGCTAAGAATGATACATCTGGTGGTCTTTCACATGTTACGCAAAGTCCACTGAACATCTCTTTCTCAATACCATCATAAAACTTCTGCAGAGAGGGTTGTAATATACCTGTTGTAGAACAGCCCATTAACAAACCATCTGCTACGTATTCTCCATTCTTGATAGAGTGATAAGGACACATGCCTATCATGACCAGTTTAAGGTCGTCATAGGATGTCTCATGAAAGCATCTATAAACATTCTGAGAGAGAGGAGCAACTTTCTTGCCCCTCTGACTTTCAGCTTTGAGATATTTATAGATTTTATCACACTCTTTACTTTCAATGAAAGGTTGCATAAATCTATGCCAAGAAGGATGAAACTGATCTTTAAATTTCTCCCAATTCATATTAAAATATTGATAATTGTACAAGTGCTTTCTCTTCTGATTCCCATGGAGCTGACTGATCATATGCATAGTCATTGAAGAACTTATGTGCTTTGATGTGACTCTCCATCCATAAAGAAGGATGAGTTTCTTTCATGGCAAATGTTGTGTAGTTGTACAACTCCCATAAACTGTCCTTAGCGTTGTAATCATGTGTAGGAGCTTTTAATTCTCTACTGATGATGTTTAACTGTGTAGAGCTAATAAATTGTTCTTCTAACATCATTCTACCAATTAACTCAGCTTTAGTACGCTTAGTGATCTGTACTTGCTTCATAGACTCTCTTTGATTTTGCATAAGAGTAAATGCTTCACCTGCACTTTTGATGTAGTCAGTGATAGCACCTGGTGTGAAGTCTTGGATGTCACCTTTATGTCTTTTCTTAAAGGCACCAAAGTCTCCTGATACACAACCATTAGAGCATACCATAATTCTTGTACCAATAGCAAACTTTAAGCTCATACTTCTGTCATAGCTATTCTGCCAACCAATTTGTAATTGCATCTCACTGTCTGCTACATTGCTGATAGAAAATCTACCATTAGCAATACTACCATCTCTAGCTGCAGAATAAGTTTCTTTGTCTAAAACAAATCCTGCTTTCTCAATACTGTTTAATGTAAGATCAATCAATGATGAATGACTCACTGGCTTATATGTACGTGTTTGTACAGGAACTGATGTATTCATCAATAGTTCCTTTGTGGTGTTAAAGTTCTCCATCTTCTGTTAATTTAATTTCTGTGTTAAAATATTTAGATAAAATACCTTCTAGGTTTTCTATACCTATGCATTCCACCTCATCTTCTTCTGTTGTAGATAACCATTCTATATTATTTTGAATAGCTTCTTTTAATTCGTATAGCGTCATAAGATACCTTTTTGTTTTAAATAATCTTCTATAACTTGTAATCCATGGGTTTTTGCAAGATCTGCCCAATCTTTGATACCTTCTGCTAGATACTGACGTGGGACGTTAGTATATTCAAAATCAAACATCTTTGTAATTTGTACAGAATTCTGTACACCTACATCATCAGCATCAAAGCTAAGGATTTGTCTATCAGAGTTTGCTTTTAGATACTCTACATTCTCATGTGAGAAACATCCAAGTCCTTCATTTTGGACAGCACAGCTGCATGGGAATATCTTCTTCATCACCATAAAGTCTTTTTTACTCTTGTTGATGAATGCTACGCTGCAGTCTTTTATATTCTCTTTACCATCCATTGCTGTGATAGGAACATTGTTAGGCATCCACTTATGCTTCTTATCAGCATATGGCCTATATATCTTCCAATACTGTCCTTCATAAAGGTAACCAAATCTAAGTTCGTCTTCCCCTAATGGGAATCTTTGCTTATTAAGATATAGTTCTTTGATGGAATACACATTGTTATCTCTGAGGTCCTGGAGATCCTGGTGATACTCTGCCCAATACTCAAGTTCTCTATTAGTGAACTTTCTAGTCTTGACTTGAATCAGGGAATATCTCTTCTCTATCTCAGGCTGTTTGTATTCAGATATTATCTTCTTATATTCTCCTGTCATGATACCTGTAGAAAGACCAAGACCAAAGTCTCTGTCTATCATCTTCAAAGTATCACTGACGCTAGGAAGGTTATGAAACTTCTGAACAAAATTAAAACAATCACCACGAAGACTGGTGTCAGCATAGTCTATAAACATTAGATAGCCCATCTTGTTACCAATCATAAATGATGGGTTGTTCTCATGCCTGAATGGAGAATAGGTTACTCTGTTAATCTTCCAATCTTGATTAGGCATGTAATACCTAAATATATCATACTCTGATATCCTGCTTAGAATAGCTTCTATAGACATCTTTGTTTTTCTTTCTCCAGTAATCATAACTTAAGTTAATGAAATGGCCCCACCATAGTGATGAGGCCATTTCTTATTTAGAGGGGTATATACTAAAAATCACTATCGTCTTCAGCAATCACCTTATCAGATGCCACTAAATTATCTTCAGAGCTATACTCTTTTAATTCTTTAAATGTAAAGAAATCTTTACAACCATACTCACCCACTACATTTAATACAAAACGCTCATGAGGTTTCAAGTCTTTAGAAGACTTCTGACGTAATCCACTGATAGTACCAGCTGCATTATAATCTAACAGTCTGAAAGCTTTGATGCTATATGGAGGTAAGAATGCTTTGTTATAAATATTCTGAAACTCCTTTACACCATCATCTGTTTCTTTTGTATTGATAGTGGCCAATGCTACAATGTTTGTAGCCCACTCACCATTGATTTGCTCTTTAAGTTCTTTAACATTACCCTTGATTAACTTATTAAACTCAACCTGTAATGTAGATTTCTTACTGCTAAAGTCAATGTTACTTAACCAAGAGCGTAAGAAGTTGTAAAGATCTTCTTCACCTACAAATGATACACGATTCTCTCTTTCTTGGAACCATGTTGGTAAGTTGTTTGGACTGTCTGCCCATGTACAACGTCCAATATTGTTGATGTATTGTTTTTTTGTACCATCTCTGTTCTCTTTCTCTTTGTTCTCAATAAAGAAAGTCAATTTGAATTTCTCTTTTGATTTAACTTCTTCTAACCAGAAGTCTAAACGTAATCTAGCATTACCATCTTTACTAGTACCTAAGTACTCTGTAGCTTTGCTATCTTCTTTTAATTGTCTTCCCAATACATCAGCGTATTCTTCTGTTGTAGGGTTAACTGCAATTACTTTTGCTTCAAATAAGCCAACTTTCTTGGCAAATTCTTTGTCTTCAAATACTGGACTTTGTCTTTTTTCTCCTCCAATGTTACTCATTTTTACTGATTTTATTTGTTATTAATTGTAATATTCATCAATTGAATTGACTACTTGTTGTAAGTTGTTAGGTATCTTGATATCTGCAAACATTCCATCAGGACTTTTTGCTGGATATTTCTTGAATCTGTTAGTTACAAAGTTATATGTGGCTGTGCCATCTTTGCTTTCTTCTACGTGTGTATATAAACAGATAGTAAGTAAACCTTCTAACACAATTTGGTTATCAATTAACTTACCTGCTGTCTTAATCTTGTATCCTATAATTTCACCACCATCTTCAATAGTCTCTGGGTGTGTAAAATAGAAGACTTTTAAGTCATTACGTAAACGTCTTGCTTCTCTGAATAGTTCCACCATATCTTTAGCCATAATGGTAAACTTGGTGAATCCTATTTCTGTAGCTCTTGCTAATATATTGAAACCCATAATGTAATTAGAGTCTTCAATAATAATGTTCTTGATGTGTGGTGCTTTGTCAGAGATGTTCTTTAATAGACGTGTAATCTCGTTAGCATCATCCACTTCTTTGTAGTTTTTAGCCTCAGCGTTATACAATTTCTCTGCTCCTTTAAAAGGTAATTCCTTTTTAGCAACATTGATGATGTAAGTTTCCTTGGGATCTAAATGTTTTACTGATGTTGACTTGCCAGTGCCTGTAGCACCAACAATTCCAATTAATTTGCTTGCCATGTTTTTTACTGATTTTGTTCTGATAAAGGTACTTTAATTTCTTGAGATTTCAAAATATTTTCCCTAGTTTTTGTTACATCTGAATCATTAATTATATCATTATAAGCAGCCTCTGCAACTGCCTTATCTCTACTCCATTTTACTGATGTTCCATCAACTCTTACACCATACCAAGCGTGGTCACTAAATGGTTCTAATTGTTCAACTAATTCTACTTTCATACATATTTAATTTTATCTTTATCAAAAAATTCTAGTGCTTTATTAAGCCACTTTTTTTCCACGTCCTCTGTGGAACACACAATATAAATATGTGCTTTCTTATCAGGTGTATTATACTCCATAGCCATGCATCTGTTAATCTTTTGTGCTAGATTCTCACCATTGCTATCAAAGTAATTAATAATCACTCTGTTAAGAGGTTTATATGTTACACCAGTATTACCAATCTTTACTACAGCCAGGTGATTACCAACACCAGAGGCAAAGTCATCAAACACTTGCTTGTCTCCTGCTTTGCTATGATATACAGGAATGCCTAAGTCATCAGCTGTTTTTGTAACACCACAGAATACTAACACTCGTTCGTCCTTATGCTTTTGTAACAATCTTTTAGTCAGGTCTAGCTTAGCAAGACTGTTCTGTATAATTCTCATTCTAGCAAGACGTACAAACATAGCATTCTGGCCTTTAAGTTCTAGCTGGTTTATCACCCATCCATATGCATCAAACTGCTTCTTCTCAGTCTTCCACTTACCTTTATAGTCGAACTTAGTCATGTCGTCTAAAGGTGTGCTGATTACAGTGATTTCATAGTCTGTGATTACACCCTCTTTAATAGCCTGTTCTATAGAATAAGTAGCCAAAACTGGTAGTTTTAACTCTATTCCTAATGTTTCTTCTGTATGACTAGATAATGTACCAGTTAAACCAAGTACACGTATGCATGTAAGCTCTCTTACAGCTTCTATTTGTGCTTCTGAGAGTAAATGTATCTCATCAAGTACAACTAGGTCATAAAAGGCCTCTGTGTGCTTTTTAATAGATAAGTGTGTTGTATAAGTAATGTTTGGATTCTTATACTTTCTAGCTTTAAAATCCTCTTCCCATGCTGCCTTAATCTTAAGATCAGGATATGCAATTAGGATGTTAATATTCTTATCTAGTTTCTCCAGGATGTTGATAGTTGTATATATCTTACCAAACCTAGGACACAAGTTAAGAATACCAGATTCTTCATGATCTAAAAATATCTTAGCAAACTCTGCTTGTCTCTTATCTCGTAATGTAAGGATGGGCTTGCTTTTTGCCATAGCTTATTATTGTTGTTAATGACCAAAACAAATACTCTACATTTAGAGCTATGTATGGATCATGTTTCTGTATGTTATTCATAATAGACACTGTTGGAAACAGGACAACCTGCCACCAGTGACTCTTTGAATTGGGTAACGTATTGTACGTTTTAAAATTTAACTTCATTATCATTTATTTAAAAAGAATGTTTTACTAATAATATCATTATATATACTCTCGTTCATATACTTAACCTTAGGTAGCTCTTTGAACATACCAATCTGGCCAAGAAAACTTAATCCTATTCTTACATCATCTTCCCCATAACTATTCTTTATTAGTCTCAATGATCTGAAATACTTTGCACCAAACTCATCTCTGAGCTTGTTCAGGTCATACCCTGAAGGGTCTGCAACTTTATATCTCATAGGATCAAACAGTGCTAATACAACATCAGCATCGTTCTGTGTCTGTGAACTATCAGCAAAGTCTTCTAGCTGTGGTTCTACATCACCATTCTTGATCCTAATAGGATTGTTTATGTCTCTGTTGAATTGACTGACAATTACAGGACTGTATCCATACATGTCACGAGCATATCTCAGCTCATCAGACATCTTATCAATGGTCTGCTTCTTTGTAGGATAATCTTTAGTTGGCTTTAATAGGCCTATATGGTCAATAACAACAATAGTAATTTCATTCTCATTATTAGGAATGTACTTTTTATTGTACTGATCTATATCTTCTATTACACCATTAGCTAATGCATGGTCTCTGATTTGCTTTGATACACCTATTGGATTCTCTGGTCCATCCATAATAGTAATCACCTCTTTCATACTTTCAAGATAACCCTCATACATCAGGAACAGATCGTGCTCATCAGGAGTCATCTTATCTGTCCAACCTAATAGCTTGGGTACAGGAATAATTACACCTTGGTCTAAGAATATCTTTCTTGAGACCCATTTAGCATATTTGTATGTTCTGCTACGCTCCATAGATCTATATATGATCTTTAGCTTAAGACCTGGAGTCTTCTGATTGATAAACCAATCAAATGGATTTAAAACATATGCGTCATCTAAGAAACTTGTTTTACCTGATCCAGTGAGGCCACCTATCAGTGTGTACATAGACTTTCTGATGCCAATATATCTGTTCAATCTTTCAAAGCCCATAGGTATACCATTGTTCCTACCATCTAGGCCTGCTTGAACTTCTCGTTTTAAATCTTCAAAACTCATATTAGTTCTATTTTGTGGTATATTTTACCATACATTGCTTTCTTTTTTTGAGTGATTTTATACCTCATTCCATTTATTTTGCAATAATATGAACATTCCCATGATACCATACAGTCATAAAACGCAGGAAGCTCAACTCCATCATCTTGAGCAAGTTCTTCTGCCATCAATAAAGATTCTACAGACCAATTAACTTTTAAACCACTTTGTGTAAAACCTATATTTTTAAAATGCAAATTTTTACCTAACTTAATTCCACCTCTATCATTAATTTCGTATAGAAGCTCTTCTTTATGTATTCTCTTTGTCATATGTCCATACCTTTAATTGGTTCAGCAGATTCTTTGATCGTCTTACCCTCTCTTATCAACTCAATGAATGGTTCAAATGACCTCTGGTTGAGATAGGTGAGACTGTTCTGCATAAATGTAAGTCTATTGACTTTTGTCTTAATTGAATTCTCTTTCTTCTGCAGTATTTCGTATTCTAATGCTGCTATGAGCTCTGTAGGTTTGTACTCGCCTTCTTCAACAATGCTGTTGAATTTGACTTTACACTCATCTTTCTTTACACGCATACCACGTGTACCTGTAAATGATTGACTCTTGTATGTGAAGGTGTCAGTACCTGGGTACGTCAGCCACCACTTATCAAAGTCTGAATCTGTTTTCTTCTTCTTAGGTATCTTAGGTTGTTCTATCTTCTCATTAAGAAAAGACAAGACTTCATTACCTATAATGGTAATCTTATTAGACTCTGATAATAGACCTTTTCTGCGTACAGTTTGATATAACATTTTCATCTTACTATCATCTGTACACATTTCATCTACATCATTGCCTTCTTGAACAAGTGTTATGAAGCATAACATGTCTAAGCTGTAGCCAGCTTTAGTTAGCTCCTTAAAATGGGAGAACGTTAGCGTGAGGTTCATTGTGTTTCTCTAGGATTTTATCTGTGTCTATTACTTCAATACGAGCAGGCTGTTTCTGATTTAATTCTTTATGAATTGCTTCATCCCAATCCTGTCCCTCTTCATGCAAATATATGAAATCCTTAAGATATTCTCTCTCCCAATCCTCAATTATTTTTAGGTTTTTCATCTTTATATTCTTTATTATTCCAAAAATAAGAACAACTTAATGTTGCAACACCAAGACCATTATTATGTTCATCAAACATAAAGTCTAATTTATATGGAGGATCTGAAAAGAATGATTGTCCTAGTTCTTCAGCCTTAGCTGTATATCTGTGGCAGTTAAGTCTTAGTAGACAACTACCACCTTTGCACATTGAAATATCTGGCATCTGTGTTTGTTTTTGTTTAAAATAAGGATGTCTTCCTATCATATAATATTGTTTTATTCTGCTGCATAACCAAAGAATATCCACTCACCATCTCTTTCATTAGTGGCTTTCTTATATATTATCTTAGCTACTAAGTTATCACCTTTCTCTAAGAACTTTTCCATTGATATTGTTGTAGTTACCTGATTTCTCTCTGTATATCTACGTGCATCTTTTACAGCATCACCTTTTGTAGGCCATGCACCAATAACATGATCATTATGTTTAACAACATATTTAAGTACCCATTTCTTCGTACCTGGTGTAACTATGTGCTCCACTTGTGACTTAGTCTTGTTCTTGTTACCTACAGGTTTTACAACACATATAGCTGAACAATCACGTTTGTTCATAGCATGACTATCAAATCTATCACGTATGTAAGCAGATACATCATTAAACTTACTTTTACCATACATTTCTGTTTCATCTCTAAATCCATGTGTAGTACTGATAGTACCATTGTAGCCATCTTGACTACCATACTCTAGTTCAGCTTCTTCACAAGCTCTTTTATATGCTTCTTCTGCTGTTTTACCACCATATCTTGCTTTAAATTGACATGCTCCCATAATTGTGTGTTTTATTTTACTTCAATATGATTCCTACCATCATTCCAATAGGTTACATCACCATACCATACAAAGATTTCTTCGTCAGGTTGAATGAGTCTTGTAGCAACAAACTCAAATGTGTTGTGTTCTATGTTGGATCTCCAAGCAGCGTTGGCTGTGTCTGAATGATTATAGAATGATCCAAACCCACCTGGTATCACTTGTTTCTCCCAATTAGTACCACCACCCTGTGGCCAGTTAAACCTGTAGTCTATGACACAAGGAGATACTTCTCCATTTTGCATACCTACATCAAAAAAGGGACACTCTTCTATGATGTCCCCTTCAAATATTAACTTGTCTGCAAATACTCCCCAGCCATGTATACTGCTTGGGGCCATATAGATTTTTGTTGATGGATATATACGCATAATTAATCTTTTATTCTTAAACCAAATTGTAAATCAAACCAATCAAATGTCTGTTCAGCTTTTGATTTATTGCATTTAAATACTTTCTTTAATAGTGGTAATGCATAAGCTTTGAATGCAGCATGTTGTTCTGTTGTCATGGTCCATTTACTATACCATTCTTTTGTCATATGAGCTTCTTGCATAGACTTATCTATCATACCTAATTGATAATCAACTAGATGATCTGCTATGTTTTCTCTATTTATCTTTACCATCTTTTATATGTTGTTTTACTTCTTGCCAGAATGGTGTATCTGTATGACGTAATATTTCGTCTACAGCAACACTTGCTGATTCTGTAGCAATCGCTTTAACTCTATCCATATCTAATTCATGTCCCATTTCAGATAATACTGCTAATGAGAACACAGCAATAAGATATTCTGCTTTCTTTTTTGCTTCCATTATATACGTTTTAATATGTACTCATCAAATTTATCTTGATCAAACTTATCATTAATCTCAGTAAAAAAGTTTACAAAAGCCCAATAATAATCTGAGTCTTTAGGATTTCTTAATGCTCTTTCTATGCAATGATCTATTACAAAATCAGCTGCTATTTTAAATTGTGACTTTCCCATTAGAATAAACTCATTTGATTTGGATTAACAATAATTTTACGCTTTCTACCTGCAAATTGTATTTTGCTAATAATACGCTCAGCACGTTCTATATAATATGCATGATTGATGTTATCCAGAGAATGATCTGGTGTTAGATGATTACATACTGTCATCAGCCATTCACCTGCTTCCACTTGTGATACATCAACAGCTGTGCTATCTGAGTTCTCATTCTTCATCTTCAGTAGCTTCTCTCCTGTATTAGATACATAATATCTAATCAGCTTATTGTAGACTGTCTTTGTCTCTTTGCTATGACCTTCATAATGAAAGTCTTTACTTGCTTTTTGCCTGAGACAATAGTCATATATATTTGTATGATTGCGAATGGTGGTAGCCACAGGCACATCATTAACAAAAAACTGCTCCAGTGCAATAGGTACAATCCTGGCAGACTTATTCTTGTGTAGTTCAAAGTCTGTAAGAAAGTCACCTTTCTTTTTGATTTCTCCATTGGTTTTAATTGCTAGGTAGTCATTTACTGTAGAGAATATAATCTTAGCATAGTCTGTACGCTCTAGCTCATAGCTAGTTAGATCCATCCACCACTTATTTATCTCATGCATCTTATCTATTAGTGATTTGTCAATCCTAATAGTAACACCATCTGTATTAGCAGATATAACATGTATACCAGCTAATTCATATGCTTCGATAAGCATAAGAAGACTCAATTCACCTGTAATAGTGGTAAACATAGTGAGTTGTCTATCATAAATCCAAGACTGCATGTCACTAGACTTACCATACACAGAGTTAACTGCAAGCTTTAATGCATTAACAATACCTGCTATCTTTCTATCTTTTTTAGCCATTGGTTTAAGTTCCAATCTCTTTTCAAACATCGCTTTATATCCAAGTAAGAATTCCTTACCCAGGTGACCAGGATATCTGCCATTGCTAATGATAATAGCAGGATAATAGCTAGACACATCCCAATCAATAATTTGGTGATTATCATCACATTCGAAAACCTTTGGTTTATTCTCTGTATGAAGACCTCCCTTTGCAAACGTGTAAGTATTTTCATAAAACTCTAATGATTCTTTGAATTCATCTTTGATTGTTAAACGTTCCTTACTAACCTTCTTTAAGAACTCTTGTAGCTCTGGTGTCTGGAATGCTATATAATCAGCAATACAGTTTCTCACCTTAACTTCAGTTCTAAATAGTCCTTTCTTTGGTAGATCAGAATACTGTATACCTTTCTCTTGGCAATAAAACTTCTTAATCATCTCATCACCTATCTTACTATCTGAATAGTTTAAGCATGGAATGCCAAACTCTTCGTATATATCTTCTCTTAGTTCTACCTGATTGTTACCTTTATATAGTGGATGCTCAGTGTTGCCTGTAGTTATTTTATAGAACTCATAAGTAGCTTGTACATCATTATAACAGTAGTAGATTATCTCAACAATTTCTAATTGAGTCATGTTCTCTTTAGTATGATGGATGGGCATCTCTTCAATGTTCTCCAGATCCATCTCAAACTCTAATCTTTTTAGTGAGACCATTCTATTTTTGTTATCATAATGATTAATCCTAAATAAGTCTAACTGTTTTAGTGATAACCATTCTTCTCTATATTCAGGGAATACATCATAATTAGCATCATGAATAGTATCTGCAGCTTTCTGTGCTATGATAGCACATATCTCTAGACCACTCATCTCATGCCAATTCTCATAGTTCCTAATTATATGCTCAACAACCTGACTATCAAAGCGTAAGTTGTTGTAGCCCACCCAATAATGCTCATCATGTTGTTCAGTGAATCTCATGAACCCATCTAATTGATTGGTCCACCTGCTCACCTGAAACTCATATGTTACATCACTCTCTGGATTATATATAACAATAAGAAACAGTTCTTTCATTGTTTCTATATCATAGATGAGTACATTCATAGGTTATTTGTTTTTATTAGTCCATCCATTTGCCATGTGTTCTTAAATGCCAAAATCTATGACTTAACACTGCAACTACTATACCCCAGAACGTATTAGCTTCATATGACCCTTCTTTAACTATTAGTTTCATATTATTTCTTATATGTTTTAATGTATTGTTTAATACACCACTTAATCATATCCCAAAGGTAATACCTCTGTTTTGATATAGGAAGCTTGTGTAAGCTCTCATAATAACTAAAATATTCATTCATAATGTGTAATTTAATGCACTAAATTAGAAATTTATTTCTTTTTTGCAGCTTTTACAGGTGTTTTAACCACTTTTTTAGCTGTTTTAGATTTATATTTATCTTTTGTATCAAGAACTGTAAGCAATGCAGCACTGATGATATTAAATATGTTCTCATCCTGTTCCATTACACTTGCAAATGCAGCACCAAGTCCTGCACCATTAGTTATATCATCTTCATATATGATATCTACATTTGTACCACGTATACTCATAAAGAAATGAGCTCTTAGATCTTTTACTGTTTGAGTTTTACTCTTTGCCATATTGTTTTGTTTTTAAATGCCTTCCAAGTGATGGATTATTCTGTAGAGATATCTCTCTATTATCTAATATCCATATATCTCCATCGTCCATTCCACATACAAATAGTGTGTAATGTTCTTGTGAATAATCTATCACTAGGAAAGCGTATCCTTTCATACCATCAGTCTTTCTGACTATTGGTATCATTGGGTTTAATTGAATCATCATCGTCTTGTTTTGTATCATCATTTATGGTTGGAGCATTTATCCATTCTATAATAATCCATATCCATACTAATAATACAAAGGTAACTAAATATATCATTTGTCAAAAGTTTTTTACCCTAACAAGTAGCTGATATGTGTCAGAGCTGATGTACATATATTTGCGTCCTTTAATGTGTAAACGTTTTGATGGTCTATAATTTGCTTTTGAAGCAAATATAGCATCTATTAGTTTAGAGCACGCTTTAAGTCCCCTAACATAAGGGGAATCTTGTTGGTTTGGTTCGTAAACCTGAATTGTATGTGTGCTATGTGGTCTTGCACTGTAGACTAGGCTGTAAGACATGATGTGTTAGTTTATTAGTTAGAAGTAAAATGTCATACCATTATCAGATATCTCTATCTTTGTTGGCTTACCAAATGTGATAGACTTCTTTGTCATCATCTTTGGTGCTGCAACAGCTGTTCTCTTAACAGTCTTTGGTGTCATTCCAAGCATCTTGTAATATACACCTGTATGTGATCTACCTAAGTCTTTAGCAATAATTGTTGCTAATTTAACTGTAGACAATGGTTTAGGTATTGATTTGTTGTACCTCATTGCCATTTTCATTCTCTTTAACTCTACTTTTGAGTAGTTGTTTTGTCCTTTTGCTTTCATGTTCTTGTTTTTGATGTGATTTAATACTTTTTAATTTCTTCTTATTTTCTATAATGCAACCCTTTTGCCTTAATATCTGCTTTGGTATAGTATCAAGACTAGTTAACATTTCACCCATCTTAGGTGAAATAGGACTTCTAGGTTTTAATGGTAATGGTACATTATGATGACTCATATGACCAGTGTCAACACTGAGATCATGTTTATACCAAGGTTCTTTACCATTAGTCAACTTCGTACGTCTTTTCTTATTCTTTATTATCATGTTTTCTTCTATTATGTTAAGACTTTCTTCTGTAATCCTTTGTGGTATTGGGTTTCATAGGTCATAAAAAGCCCCACATTTCTGCAGGGCTTTCTTGTTTACTAACCACACACACATCTAACCTAATTTCTTTGTAATGAGTTATTGATATGTCTATACCACTCATTTATCTCTAATTGCTCTTCAGGTGTAGCTGTAGACTTAAGTTTTATCTCAAGCTTTAATGGCTGCTCCTCAGGCTTTTTATCTTCAAATAAAATTTCATATAACTTCTTCATGTCATTGGTTTTTAATGATTTATTCTGTTTCATGGTCTGCATCGTATTGAGTGAGGTCATCCATATCGTCCCAATCTTCTTCATCTTCAAGATACTCTTCTTCAACTGTATCCTCATCTACAAAGTCAGCTTGTTTAATCATCACCTTATTGGTGTCTTCATATAACAATGGCTCTCTGGTCTCATCATCCACCTCAAGAGCTATTAGACCATCATTGTCACCATTCTCACCATATATCCAATCATTGATAAGCTTGGGTGATAGGTCTTCTAATGTTATATTTGGTATCCAATTACCATCATCATCCTCTTCGCCATTGTCATCCTCCCACCAACCTATATGCTCAGGACGTACAAGTATATCTTCTACATCATCTGGATTAGTCATTGGTTGAATAATGTATGGCTCAACAGGTGCACCACTAATAGACAAGTATTCGTACATGTCATATGGTATCTCTTTTAGTTCATATATGGTAAAATAGTTATATACTTTACCATAGACCACATCACTGTGATCTCTTTTAAACCACATACCTACTTCCAGTCTCCTAGGCATATATGATTTAAATATAAGTTTTGCTAATATAAACATAATCGTTTGTTTTTAGAATGATTAAAATAAGGACCCTGCTAGGGGAAGCAGAGCCCTAAATCTAACACACATATCACCAACTAGCCAATCTTTTTTGTGTTGTGTTTGTAATTGTAAATGTACAATCCTGATGCTAAATAACCTGTAATAGATACAAGCATAAGCATACCCCATCCAATATTACTCTCTTCAAAGGAAAATAATATCCATAGGATGATAAATGTCGTAATTAAAGCCATCATAATGGCCATAAATAAATTAAATCTTTTCATAATGTGTTAGTGTGTTTTAATGAATGTGAATAAATATACATATATCGCCTTTGGTAAACATTAAAGGCTAATAACAGAGATATATGTACAATGTATGTTTAATTAGATACAAATACTGCAAATGAAGCAGCAATGATTAATAAGACCACTAATGTCAATGCATGTTGGTCATCCTCGTGTTTAAGAAAGTCTTTCATGTGTTATTTATTTAATATATGTGTGAATAAAATCCCTCTGTACTCAGATGTGAGGTAGGTAGTCATTTAATCCTCAACTCATCTGTCTATCCTTGGGAAATAGAAATGGTACATTATAATGATTTAATAGCTTCATTAAGCTGTGTAATAGAAAGCTCTTTTACTAATACAACTAACTCATTAGGAATAAACCTATAAGGAGCATAATCATCTTCAGGAACATGAAATCTAATGTGATCATCTATATATTGAACTTCATCTGTCAATATAGGCTCACATTCTTGTAATGTCTCAGGATCTAAACTTATTATTACTAATGTTGTCATCACTGTAGTCATAAAATGTTATTTAATGCTATATATATTGTATTGTATAGCATGAATGAATGATGTGTCAAAATGTGGCAATAAGTGGTAATACAAGCCACACCACTTCTCACATTCATATGTAAAATATTGAAAATCAGTGTGTTGTGTTGTTGTTTGTCCCACCCTAAAGCCTTCAGCCCACCCATATATATAATAAAGAGAGCAATGTTCTTTGTGGAACACTGCCCTCTTATTAATTACAAGGATACTGCAATCAAATTCTTAATCTTATCTTCTGTAAGAGCTTCTACTTTGAACTCTTCCACAGTGATGTCATCAATTGCGTAGCTGATTAAGCCTGCATTGCTGTTTGGCATGTTGATTTGGTTGTACAACTCGCCTGCTGATGAGACTTGTTCTTTAATGTCCAAGCCAAGTAATTGGTTCAAGCTAATCTCTTTAGCTCTGAAGCCATCTGATACTGTTTGTGAACAAACTACCTGCTCTTGTGTGCCATCAGCCTTCTTAAGGATGACAACTAAGCGTCTGTCTGTTGACATTAAGTTAGAAGGAATGAAGTCAATGCTTCCACCTTTACCAACTGCGTTAGATACTGTGCCCAATGATGTGGCATTTACTGTTGTTTGTGCATCACGCACTTTGAAATTTAAGGCCATGTTGTTTTAGCTTTAATTGTGAATAAAAAAATAGTTAATAATGTAAAAAGGGTTATGACTGGGCTAGGAAGGGTTACGACAGGGTGTGGCAATTATCTTTTGTCAAGATTTGCCACAGATTTCCAAGGCCTGCCACGCAAGCAGTGGGGGAGTACCCCAACATCCCAATTCGTATGGGGGGTTGTGATGTGGAGTAGGCTACCCTCCCATGGACACGAGGGGTATGGGGGTATGTAAAATTTTTGGGAGGGGGGTTGTTAAATGTTCTTTGTGGAACATCATATCTAAGCAATTGAAGACTAAGGGGTTAGACAACCCAAGTGTTAAATGTTTGCATGAATTTTTCCAAATGTTTCATGCATGACATGTCACAGTTTTTCAAATATTTGTGACAGATTTGGCAAGTTATAACAAGTCTATATTCTGCCAAAAGTCAAGCTATGGCTTTACCCATCTTACGTTTTGTCAAGCTATTGCTTTACATATTGTTCACATTTTGCTTCTGTTCACGTATTCGTGAACAAGTTCTATTTGTGAACATAATGTGTCTTATAAGGGATAAGGTAGCCTTTGTAATGTTGCTTTTATGGGACATTATGATATGTCTTTACATATAATGATGGAATCATCTTACATATTATATGCTTTATAATATAGGACCAAAATTATAATATCCTGTTGTATCAAAACTAGAAAATCCTGCAAGTTTTGATAATAGCCAAAAATAAATTTGGTGGGTAAGAATATTTACCTGTATCTTTGGGGGGGATTTAGGGGGGGCCCTGTATAATTCACCTCCTATTAAATAAAGCTTAGATGTATGATAGTATTAAATGTGTTATTAGTAGCAGTGACAGTTTTGAGTGTAGCAGTGATTGTATGGGGATTTTATCACTTTGAAGAGTGGGAGATGGGTATAGAGTTTCTCCCTAAAGACTACAACAACTTTGAACTAGGGATATCTAATAGAAACTATAAGCTAGACGATGGTGGATTAGAGCAAGAGCTTAGGATAGGACTGTTGTTATTTAGCTTTATTTTCCTGTTTAGGAGATTTGATGCATAATATAGCATTAACTTTTGCAATAACTAAAATAGTTATTTGTAGATAGGTAAGATATACATACCTTTGTATCAACTAATTATGGAAACCAAAACTAAATCTCCCATTGTACAACGACTGAAAAGATCAGTGGAGGATAGCTACGTCCTGGCTGAGAAGTATTACAGGATCTTGTCAGCTGTCAATGATCTTAAGTTGACCAATAGGGAAATACAGCTTATTGCGTTTGCTGCTATGAAGGGTAACATCTCATATGCTAACATACGTAAGGAATTCTGTGAGAAATACGACAGTACATCTCCTGCAATCAACAACATTATTAGTAAGCTGAAGAAGATGGGTGTGTTTGTAAAGGATGGGACAAAGGTGAAGGTGAACTCTCTTATATTGCTCAACTTCGACAAAGATATTGTATTGCAAATAAGTCTAATACATGGATAAGCCTATAAGCATGTCTGTCAAAGACTTCCTAGTTAGGACGCTTGCAGTTAAAATGATGATGAATGAAAAGATGATTGAGGCTGTGGTGAATCATCAGTTTCAGTCTGCCAATGAGGCAATGGATCTTAACAATAGTCTAGAGATATCTGGCTTTGGTAAGTTCTATTTTAATGAGAAGAAAGCTACAAAACGACTTGGACAATTGAATGCTAAGAAGCAGGCAATGGAAAAGATAATAGCAGATGAAACCACATCTGAACAAAAGAAACGTTCATCTAAGGTGACACTAGAGAAAACAGAAGCTCTGATTAATTTGCTAACAACAAAAACTATATATGAAGATCAACTTCTCTCAGATATACGAGGGGTGGAAGAATGACCTCTTTCCAGCTGATGAAATGAAAGAACAAATTAGGCAAGTGAGCCAAGAACGTATGGCTATTTGTGATCAATGCGAATGGTGTTCTGAGAACAAACCTAAGAAGCCTCGTAGATTTGATAAGCATTGCACTCATTGTGGGTGTGTCCTATCAGCCAAAACTAAGTGTTTATCTTGTAGCTGTCCTATAGACAAATGGGGACCAGAAATGACATCTAGGGAAGATGAAGATCAATTAATACAAACAATATATGGAAAACAGGGAAGTGAAAATAGAGAGGATTCCACTGGACAGGCTAATTGATACGCTTGTTGACTTATATAATAAAGGAATAGACTATATTGATGTAGTGGGAGTTCCTGGGGCTGAGTTTGATAGAATGGGTATAGCTTTTACAAAAGATTATATGACAGACCAGGGAAAAGAAAACTTTGGAGAACTAGATCTTGATATAGAGATTACATCTTCAAAGCTAACAGATGAAGATTTAAATGAATTAATATAAAACTAATGAGTAAAAAGACTCACTATACAGAAGTCATTAATATACTACAAGAACTACATAGTGATTTTCCAACATATAATATTGGAAGACATCTAGCTACAGCTCTTGCAGACTATGGTGATATTTGGGGCATAACAGATAAAGAACTTGCTTTTGCTCTAAGCAAATATAAGAGTGAGATTGAGATGGATGTTCCACACACAGATGACTCTGAACTTGAAAAAATAATTAAAGAGGGCATGGACCTTGACAATATCCTTAAGGAGGAGGAAGAAGAAGATGGCAATTATTAAGAAAACTACATACGTAAATACAGAGCTTGAATGGGCTGAAGCACAACTTCTTTCCTGGAAAGCTTATGTGAATGCTAACCCACTACATGAATTGAAAGATAGGATTGAGTGGAAACCTACAGCAAAAGGAGGATTGTTACCTATGGTGATAGCCTCTATTGAAGCTCAAGGTAAATTTGTCCAAGAGACAATGAAAAACTACCTAGCATTGGTAGAGGTGGTAGATAAGCTAAGAAGCATGGAAGAAGCTAAGGTGGAAGTGAGAGGTAAAGGTGAGTTGTCAGGAGCTGCTGCTGAGTTCTTAGCAAATAGAAAATAATGGAACTACAAAGTATAGACTACAAAGACTGGTTTATAAATCAGAAGCGTATTCCTGATAAAGACTCTCAGGAGTGTAAGCCATTCTTTGACTTCCACAGAGAGTTATGCTTAAATGGAGCTATAATGGGAGGAACTTATATTAATCCTTTCCTTTACTGGCACCTTAATATATGGCATACAGAAGTAGATATAATAGATAGTTATGGGAGGATTGCACAGAAATATGCCAATCCCCTATTGAGAGATAATGAATGGCTTGTGACGAACGAAATTGACAGAGCTCAACAAGAAAAGAGGGGCTTAGTCATTCTAGGTATTAGACGTTTTGCCAAGTCAGTTATAGAAGCATCCTATATTGCATGGGGTGCAACCTTTGATGAAAACAGTCAGAATATCATAGCAGGCTTAAATGCCCCAGATATTAAACTGATTACTGATAAGATTGACAAAGGATTGAATTTCATTCCTGAGTATTGGAGGTGGCAGAGAATTGAGGATAACTGGAAGAACCAAGTGACTCTAGGTATAAAGACCAAGTCTGGTGAACGTATCCCATTCTCTTCCATCTTAATACGTAACTTAGATGAAGGTAATAATGAAGAGGCAATTGCAGGTACAAAACCACGTAAATTAATTATAGATGAGATTGGTAAAGGGAATTTTCTTAGAGGCTTACAGGCAGCTATACCTGGCTTCACTACACCCTATGGCTGGGGATGTAGTCCCATTCTTACTGGTACAGGTGGTGACATGAAGAAATTCATGGATGCCAAAAGCTTGATGTTTGACGTAGATAATTTTAATTTCCTTACATATAATAATGCTAAAGATGAAAAACGTATACATGGGTTGTTTATCTCCCATAAATATAGAATGGAGGCAAAGGAGGATTCTACACTAGGAGCGTATTTAAATGAGCCAGCTAGTTCAGACTTACATAATGTTAAAATGCTTGTAAGTAATGAAGAGAAGGCTACAGAAATTACTAATAGAGATTTAGAAAGACTTAAGAAAGCTGGTGATCGTATAGCCTATTTAAAAGAAAAGATGTACTATCCTCAAGAAGTAGATGATATCTTCTTGAACGAGGACACAAATATATTTGATATTGAGAGTGCTAAAAGACAGAAGTCTAGGCTATTACAACAAGAAAGAACAGGAACTCCTGTTATATTGTTTAATGATGGAGAGAAAATAGCTCATGAGTTTACAGACAAACTACCCATCTCTAACTTTCCTCTAAAGAACTCAGACTTAAAAGAAGCACCTGTTGTTATATATGAATTCCCTATAGATAATCCACCTTATGGATTGTATGTAGCAGGAGTCGATCCATATAGACAAGGTAAGTCTGCATATTCAACTTCGCTTGGGTCTGTATACATATATAAGAGGATGCATGAAATTAGTGGTGAGAAGTATCAAGATATGTTCGTAGCTTCGTATTGTGCAAGACCTGATAAGAAAGAAACTTGGGAAGAACAAGCTAGACTTCTTATAAAGTATTATAACGCTAGAGCTCTTTGTGAGAATGATGATATATCCTTTATTGAATATATGAAGAGTAAAGGAGATGCTCATTACCTTGAGAAACAACCTGAATGGTTAAAAGAGATTGTACCAAACACCACTGTAAAAAGAGATTATGGTATTCATCGTTCAGCTGCAAAGGTAATTGACTATCTTCATACTTGTTTAAAGAAGTATATGGAATCTCCAATCTTTATAGAAAAGAATGATGCAGGTGAAGTGATTAGAGAAGTCTTAGGTGTGAGTAAGATATTTGATCCTGTATTGCTTGAAGAGATTATTCAATACAATGATTCAGGTAACTTTGATAGAATTGTAGCTGCAGAGTTAGCCATAGCACAAGCTTTGAAGATGGACCCAATTATGGGTAAGATAGGTGGAACAAGTGATGAACGAGTTGCTTCTATGTTTAAGAAGAAGAGAGGAAACATACTCTTCACTGATTCTAGAAATAACATGTTTGGACAATCAAAAAATAAATATAAACGAAATAAATTGTTTTCATAATGGCAATTATAAGGTACACAAAAGACGCAACGATAAGATATGCTTATCTGAATATCTTTCCTGATCAGTTTAAAACTGAGAAGGAAAAGATGGATGAGAGCTGGATGAAGAATACAATGGACTACTTTGCAAACAAAGCTTATGCTGAGTATGTTAAAGCTAGAGATACATTTGTAAAGAACTATGATCTTATTAAAGGTATTTTAAGAAGAGAAGATTTTTACCAAGAACCAGAAGTTAGAAGTTTTACAGATGTGCTTACAGCAGATCTTGAACTTCCTGCTTATGTAAAACACTATTCTATAATGACCACTCCTGTTAATGAATTAGTAGGAGAGATCAGTAAAAGACCTGATGCATTTCGTGTCAAAGCATTTGATGATGATAGTAAGTCTGAAGAGCTAGAGTTTAAAACTCAGATGTTAAATGACTACATCACTAATCAAGCTAAACAAAAGATACAAGAAAAGGCTGCTATGGAAGGTCAGGAGATTGATGATGAAGAGTTAAATCAAATGACATTAGAAGATGTTAAGGATGAGTTAGATAGTTATACATCTATTGCTGAGAAGTGGGCAAACCATATTCTTACAGCTCAGAAGATGGAGTTTAATCTTAAAGAAAAAGGTGAAGATTCATTTAGAGATCTTTTAATATCTGCCAGAGAGTTCTTCCATATATATGAAGATAACTCTAAGCTTGGATTTAATGTAGAGGTAGCCAATCCTAAGAACACTTGGTTCTTAACTACTCCAGATAGAAAGTGGATATCTGATACTACAGGACGTGCACAAGGAGCATATGCTGCTGGCACTGTACAAGTATTAGAATTATCTGAGATTATTGAAGCTATTCCTGATCTTACTAAAGATGAAATAGATCACTTACGTAGTTCATTACAAGACTATGGATTGATCAATGTACGTGAATCTAACTTAGGTAATCCTAATGCTGTTCCAGGCAATGACTCTATTCAATACGATACATTTGATCCATTAGTGTTACAAACTAGAATGCTTATTGAATCAGAAATGAAAGAGAACAATGATGGATTAAAAGACTTCTTAGGTCTTACATCTAACGTATCTTCATTTGGTTATAAGTATGTAGTGGTTAGAGCTTATTGGATTTCTAAGAAGAAGATAGGTAAAGTAATCTATACAGACGAAATGGGTAACGAGCAATCTTTACTTGTGGATGAAAACTATAAGTCAGGTACTCTTCCTACACAAGAGTCATTAGAGTGGGGATGGATTAACCAATGGTATCAAGGTATTAAGATTGGTCCAGATATCTATCATATTAAACCTTATACATTATTACCTTATTGTCCAATCATTGGTCAAACGTTTGAAGTTAAGAATACAGAAGCTAAGAGCTTAGTGGATATGATGAAACCTTTCCAAGTTATATACAATGTTTGTATGAACCAATTGTATAAGTTATTAGAGAAGGAAGTGGGTAAGGTACAGTTAATGTCTATTAGACATATTCCTATTCCTAAGGATGGTGATGCTCAAGATGCACTAGATATCTGGGAAATGGAAGCACGTAATAGAGGTGTGGTATTTGTGGATGATAGTCCTGAGAACTTAAAGAGTCCTTCTAGCTTCAACCAATATACAAGCCTTGACCTTACACGTACTTCAGAGATCCAAGCAAGATATACTTTGGCACAACAGATAAAGAATGAATGTTGGGAATTAGTTGGTTTATCTAAGCAAAGACTTGGATCTGTATCAGCTAGTGAATCAGCTACAGGTACAAATACAGCTATTCAACAATCTTATTCCCAAACAGAACCTTTGTTTGTAGCACATGAATATATCATGGGTCAGTTGTATCAAGCTATTATTGATGCAGCTTTATATGTTGAAAGCAGAAAACCACAGTCTACTATATCTTATATTACAAGTGAAGGTGAATCAGCATTTGTAACTGTAAATGGTACAGATCTTAAATTTAGAGACTTAAAAGTTTATTTAACTAATAGACCTGAAGATAAAGAAATGTTTAATGAGATTAGAGGATTATCTCAAGCTGTTATACAAAATGGTGGTAGTCTATATGATGTTATTGAACTTTACAGTACTAACTCTATTAGACAAATGAAGAAGGTGTTCAAGACTCTTAAGGAAAGACAAGAAAGCATGCAGAATCAACAAATGCAACAAAAGCAACAAGAACTTGAACAACAACAATCTCAAGCTCAAGCTCAATTGGCTCAAGCTCAACAACAATATGATACTAAGGTTGCTAATGATAATTACGAAGCTGAGCTTGATAGAATCAACAAGAAAGAGATTGCTCTTATTGCAGCTGAATCTAAATCAGGTCCTTTATCAGATGTAGATAGTTCTGGAAGTCCTGATGTATTAGAGATTGAAAAACTATCAGCAGAAAGAGATAATGCATCTAGAGAATATCAAATGAAGATACAAGATTCTATGACTAAGAATAGACTTGCTGCTGAGAAGCTACAATTAGAAAGGGAAAAATTACAGTTAGCTAGAGAAAACCAAGCAAATGACTTAGCTGTTGCTAAGGAGAATGCTAAGGGACGAGCTAAGAAAACTAAATAATTATGTTTGATAAACTAATTGAAATCTTATCACATTGGTGGTACCAGATAGTTCCATTTATTATAATTAGAGATTATGAGGAAGCTGTATTGCTTAGATTTGGAAGATTTCATTCAGTTCTAAAACCAGGATTTCATTTAAAACTTCCTATATTTGATGAAGTGATAGATCAACATGTTGTTGTTACAACATTAAGTCTTGATGCTCAGTCTCTATATACTAGAGATAAACAAAACATTGTAGTGAAGGGACTTATTAAATATAGAATAGCAGATGTTAAAACATTCCTTCTTGAAGTTTTTGATGCTCAAGATGCTCTCTCAGATATGTCTCAAAGTATTATAAAAAATGTTATTATGTCAATGACCATGGATGAGTGTACAGATTTTGAACTTGATAATATTTTGACAAAGAAAGTTAGGGTGGAAGCACGCAAGTGGGGAGTTGAAGTTCAACAAGTTACACTTACAGATCTTGCTCCAATAAGAAGCTATAGACTTATAAATGACAATTTTACTAACAAATTAGATTAGAGTAAAAAATATTAATGCTATATTATATTGAATAATAGCCTATATAGAGCCTTGTCTCTTTGCTGTTAATTTAAGTTGATATACTTTTACATTGAAAACCAAATAAATACAACTACATATGGCTGAAAATCTAGATATGCCTCAGATAGGCAACTTTAGTATTCAAGATACTATGGACATGGGTATGGGTAACCAAGAGTTATTAAATGACTTAATGTCTCCTGAAAGTGCAACTTCTAATCCTGATGACATTCAGGATATCAAGAACGAACCTGCACCTGCTCCAACAAAGAAAACTACTTCTAAGCAACACGCTATCCCAGATCCTGCAGAACCTGCAGACGATAAGAAAGACGAACCTGTTAAAGGGATTCAAGATTTCTTATATGGTGAAGATGATGAAGAAAGTGAAGATGATGAACCAGCAACTGCACCAGCTAAGAAAGCTACGCAACCTGCTGATAATCAAGAAGATAGTAAAGATAATGATGATGAAGAAGGTGAAGAAACTCCTACAAGTCAATTCACTGCATTATCAAATGACCTTTTTAAACTAGGTGTTTTCTCTAAAGAAGATGAAGAAGAAGAAACTCCAATAGATACTCCTGAAGCATTCTTAGAACGCTTCCAAGCAGAAAAGAAAAAAGGAGCTATTGAAATTGTAGATAATTTCATTGGACAGTTTGGAGAAGATTATCAACAAGCATTTGAAGCCATATTTGTAAAAGGAGTTGATCCTAAAGATTACTTTGGTGCATTTAGCCAAATTAAATCTTTTGCTGAAATGGACTTAACTCAAGAGAACAATCAAGTGGCTGTTATTAAACAAGCTTTGACTGATCAAGGATTTGAGCCTGAAGATGTTATAACAGAAGTAGAAAGATTAAAAAACTATGGTGATTTAGAAAGTGTTGCTGCTAAACATCATAAAGTTCTTATAAAGAAAGAAGGCCAAAAGCTTCAACAAATGGAGCAACAAAAAGAGGTCCAATTACAACAACAACAAGCCATCAAGCAACAATACTATCAAAATGTAAACAATGTTTTACAAGAGAAGATTAAAGCTAAAGAATTTGATGGCATACCAATTAACCCTAAATTAGCTGGTGAACTACAAGATTTCCTAGTAACAGACAAGTACAAAACAAATTCAGGTGAGACTCTCACTGATTTTGATCGTACAATTCTGGAGCTGAAACGTCCTGAGAATCATGCAACCAAAGTAAAACTTGCGTTGATCATGAAGATAATGGAGAAAGATCCTACATTATCTACTATTCAAAAGACAGGTATCACCAAAAAGTCTAATGAATTATTTGGTGAAGTTGCCAGACAAGCCCAGAAGAGTTCAGTGAAATCTAAACCATCCACTAAATCCCCTTCTTGGTTTCAATAAACAATTTATATAACAAAAATTAAAAAAGGATAAAAATGGCAATTCAAACAATCCCAGGTTTAACTGGTTTTACCTATGCTAGAGTAGCTTCTATGGACAAGCGTGCTGTAGGTAAATTGACTGACTCAAACCATCTAGAGAGCTTTCACTCTACAGAGCCTGCAGACTATGATAAGAAAATTATCAGTTTGTACACTCAGAGTTCTCTTTATAGTAATGACTTCTTGGATATGATTAACAAGAGCACACCTTACTATATCGACAATAATAGTGATGCTTGGAAATGGCAAGTACAAGTACCTTACAAGTTCCCAAAAATCATTGACGTTCCTACTAGCACTTTGGATTTATCCAAGCCTGGTATTGATGGTCAAGAGTTTCAATTAATCATTGACACTAATGAATTTTCTAAGAACGCAATCATTTCTGTAGGTACACGTCAATATGGTCCTCGTTTTTACGTAGTAAAAGATCCAGTTCCTTGGAACGTTGGATTCTTATACACTTTCACTTTAGTAAGTGACAACCCAACTGTAGATTTCGTAAGCC
>Ga0304730_1000364_pt1 | contig 40028 bp, 27 predicted proteins | sample M_130628_MF_Meta_FD_190474 | JGI IMG/M metagenome (GOLD analysis project Ga0304730, IMG submission 190474) | Freshwater microbial communities from Lake Montjoie, Canada to study carbon cycling - M_130628_MF_MetaG (v2) (version 2) | ecosystem: Environmental > Aquatic > Freshwater > Lake | place...
GTTCTTGCCAAACGGATATATACATAAGAACCAGGAGTTAAATCTGATGCAGATGCATAAGCCATTCCACCAACTGCGCCACCTGTATTACATGCAACAGATGATACAGTTGTACAACTTGCACCAGTGAATATTTGAACTAGGGCATCTGTAATATTCAAAGCAGGACTTCCAGTTGTTAGGGCTTTAGTGTACACGTGAATCTCACCGTTATATGGTACTTGTGCTTTAAACCAAACATCAGCCTGAATAGTTGAACATGATACACCCGCACTTAATGTTGCACCAGCTAATGTACGTGTTACAAATGTTGGTGTAGACGTTACAGTTACTAAACCTGCTGGTAAATCTGCTTCACAAATTGAATTTGTTAGGGCAGCACAAACACTTACAATTTGAGTAGTGGCAGGAGTTACACAACCCGATACAGAATTTGTTGCTATTACATTGTATGACGTTGTTCCAAACGGCGCAGCATAAACAGTTGTTCCGTCCAATGACGTATTGTAAGGTGTTGATAAAGTTGCATCTGTATATAAAGCTGTTGTGGTAGACCATGCATACGTTGTATTAGCTTCTGGACTTTGAACGCTTAAAATACGGTATTGAGTTCCAGCACAAATATCTGATGGATCATTTATAGCAACACTTGGACGATTACGAACATCAATTACATAATCGACATCAATTGGGGAGCAAGGACTTAATGGAGTTACCGTCAGACGCAGTTTTACTAAAGTGCCTCTGTCAGCAGCTACACATTGATAAGTTGGTGTTAACGTAGATCCGCCTGATGTAATACTTCCGTTACCCTGATAAATAGACCAGCTTATTGTTCCATTTGAATACGATGCTTGATGAGAAATACCATTTTCGTCTACCGAAGAACCAACTGTTACAGAAGCTGTTTCACAACTAATTGCATGAGGAGCTATTCCCGATATTGTTGCGATAGCAGCAGGGTTAACAACAAGAGTAACAGCATTGGAAGTAACAGCAGGGACGCAAGTACCCGAAATTACTACATCATAGCTACCAGCATCTGCAACCAATGGATCAGTAAAGGTTAAAGTATTGGTACCTTGACCAGAAATTACAGCCCCATCAACTACTGGAGTACCAGCTTTTCTCCATTGGTAAGTAATGCCAGTTCCAGAAGCTGTTACGCTAATGGTTCTAGTTCCTTGTGCTTCACATATTGCTGCAGGCACTACTGGTTGAGTTATAATGGTAGGTAATGTATTAACAATAACAGTTACAGGAGTTGAAATTACAGCAGGCGTGCAAGCTCCAGTTATTCTAACTGTATAGCTTCCTGCATTCGCAACTAATGGACTAGTTAGGGTTAAAGTAGCAGTTGTTGCTCCACTAATAGCTCCACCATCAACCAAATCAACACCATTCCTTCTCCATTGATAAACTAAAGCAGTACCAGTTGCAACAACACTTAAATTTTGAGTACCACTTCCTTCGCAGAATGCTGTAGGAGCGGTTGGTTGAGTAGTAATGGCTGGAAGTTGGTTTACAACTAATGTTGCACTATTACCAGAACTAAATGTTTTAAGACAATTAGGTGTGATGTCTGTTCTCGTGAGTCCTGTAATCGCCAGAGCTTGACCATTGTTAATTAATGTCAAAGCAGGTGTGTTAAATGTCGCAACTCCAGAACCGTTGGCAACAACATTTACGATTGCAGTTTGAGCTACTGAATTGATTGTATAATCAACGGTGAAAGTTGCTCCCGCAAGCAAACCATTAAGCGTAACTGGAGAAGCATTACCTTCACAAACCAATGAAGTAGAAATGCTGCCAAGAGTAGGTTCTACAGTAGCTGCAACGAAAGAACCTGGCAACACATTTAAGGTTGCTGTTATAGTATTGGCTCCAGTGTTCAATGTAGCTGGTAAAATGGATGTCCCGGTTGTTGTGAATAATCCTAAACTCGCTTCTGTTATTCCATTTAACTCACCAGAAAGGGTCGGAACATATCTATAAACTAGAGTTGCATTTAAACCTGTATTAGTAGTTGGAGTTACTGTGAAACTTCTCTTGACACTACCTGACGCATAGCAACCAAATATTGAGGCTACACCCGTTTCTCTCAACACAACTGTAGAGCCAGGAGCAGAACCTGCAGCATTGATTTCAAGACCAAGACCACCAAATGTTTCATTAGTAGCTGTTGCCAAAGTTCTGGTCGTTTGGACTTTTCCTAAAACGTAAGAAGAACTTGTTTCAGAAATATTACCGGTAGCATTTAAGAGGATAGGACTAGTTCCAGTTGTAAGAACTCCATTAGTACAAGTTAACGCACCAGCTGCTCCTATTTTGAAGAAAGATGAACCTGTAGCAGTAATACCTGCAGCGTTGTTAATTTTTACACTGCAGAAAGTTTCACCTGAAGGATATGCAGTATTAAAAGTTTGGGCAGTTGAACCATTAAACTCAAAAGTAGATGTTCCTAATGATACCATGTCGATTGAACGGCTATCGGCAAAGTTTCCACCTATTTGAATGGTGTTGCCATTCGGCTGGAATTTAGAACCTGTTGCTGTTCCTCCGATGTTGAAGTTACCTTTGATGGTTAATATGTTGTTACCTGTCAATGGCTGAACACTAAGATTTCCAGCCGATCCTGTCGGGTTGAAAGTCAGATTGTTCAAATCAGCTACAAACAAGCCTTGTAAGGTGTTATTATTCTGAATTCTGGTGGTTCCGGAAGCCGGAGCCATGATGGCTGTACCAGTGAAATTATATGCAGAAGCCGAACCATTCGTTCCGAAATTGTTGCTTACCGTGATAGTATTTCCTCCATCTGCGAAGGAAGTACCAGCAGCCATATTAAAATAGACAGAACTACTTACAGCAATTGGAATGGTAAACAAAGATGAAGAGGTATTCTTGGCATCAATATCTCCACCCAAAGTGAAGGAGGCAGCACCTGTACACGTTACATCCACATTGGCTGTTCCGGTTGTGGCAAGGGTTGAACCAGAATTGCTGACAAATGCAGCTGTGCCCGAATAAGTCAATTGAGTACCAGTGAAAGTACCAGACTGACCATAGGTCAAAAATGTAGTATTGGTACCGAGAGTCAAAGTTCCGGCAGCCTTGGTGCTTGAGAAAATATAAGAACCAATCACACCGCCTGGATAAGAAAATGTCTGGTTGCCGTCACCGATAGTTACAATGCTGGCAATGGCACTAGTGGAAGCCGGAGGATTTCCACCGAAAAGGGCACCGTTACTGGCAGTAAGATTTCCCTGAAGACCCATGTATGTAAATGGAGTACCAGTTGCACCGAGAACAGTAACATTATCAACCGTTAAATTTCCAAGAACTTGGAATGGAAGCGTAATCGGACTTGAAGCCGGCAGGTTGCGGATGTCGGTTGCCGCAGCAGAACCTTGAAGCGTAAGATTGCCATAAGGTCCGTTGGCTGAAGGAATAACCACAGAAATGGTTCCAGTGTGGTTGTAATTAACCGTTGAATTCAAAGCCAAACTACCCAATGTTGGAATTACTGAATTCTGCAACACAAGAGTGCCGGCGTTTTTCACATCAGCAGTACCAACATAGGTTTGCGTTGATGGAATAGTGAATGAAATAGTATTCGTTCCATTACCCACAATCAGTTTTGAAAGTGTACCTGAGATAGTCCACGATGCTGCAACAGGAACAGAAACGGTTACTGAAGCGTTGGTTGTAGTAGCAGCCGCAGACATGGTAATTACGTTTCCTGTAATATCCGTGATGGTAGTACCGGCAGGAATACCCGTTCCGGTAATAGTTGCACCTACATAATAACTTGAAGGACTATTGGGGCAAGATGGCGGGTTGGAGAATGTAAGAATAGCTGAAGCACTAGTAGTTGAAGCTGTTGGCGACAAGCTCGCAGTAGTTTGCATCGCGGTCAAAGCACCGGCTGTGTTTACCACATTGAAGTACTGACCATTGTCGGTGAAGTTCACCGGACGTGAACCGCTACCATCTGTGTTTGTTCCCCAATTTGAAGGAATGGTAACGTCAGTGCTGGCTACGTTGTAGTAGTTCACAGGCTGTATGCATGAACCGGTAACAGGAACTGTTACGCTGGTTGCGCCCGTGGCAGAAACCGTAAGGTTGCCATTGTAAGTGCCAACTGTTGTTGGTTGGAAAACCATATACACCGTAGCGTTGCCACTGTTTGGCGTACCACTTCCAGTAATGGTAACGGAAGAAGTGTAAGGACCACCCGATGTAAGGGAAATTCCATACTGTCCGGCAGGACTTGTGGATGGAACATTTACGGTAATATTACCAGTAAAGCCGCTTCCTGCCACATTGAATGCTTTTTCAGCAGAAACACCCGCTGGTGGCTGACCACCAAAATCAAGAGAGTTGGCTGTGCAGGTTAATTCCGTTGGCTGCGCAACAGGAGCAAATTGAAGTGCACGGAAGACATAGTTGGAAGGCGCGGTAGAACCAAGCTGCGTTCCAGAACCAGATGCACCCACTCCATTGTCAGTGAGTTTATAAATCTGCGTACCGTTGGCAGAAGTGATATAGAGAACAGGATTTGCACCTGACCAATCTACATCCAGACCTCTTGCGCCATTGGTAATAATAGAATTAACACGAAGTGTGTACTGGAAACTCCAGGTTGATCCGGTTTTTGTGTATTTGATGATACCGCCTCCCTGCGTATTAGTGGCAGAAAAAGTTCCATCATCAGCAATGTATAAAACATTTCCAGCAGGATTGATGCTAAAGGAATAAGGACTTCCTGCTGCCGCATAAGTTGCATCCGTGAGTCTTGTTACTGATGCATCAGCAGCTTTTACAGGGATTCCATTGCTTCCAGCCTGATAAACTCCAACGCCACCGGTAGAAGCAGATGAGAAAAAGAGATTGTTGTTGTAAACCTGAACAACCCTGGTATTGATTGATCCAAGGCTAACCGGTGTAGAAGATGCATTTTGCAAATAATACAATCCAACACCGGAATTTACGGTGCCTGCACACCAGAAGGAATAACCGTTAGAGGCTGTAGAACGGAAGTTATTTCCTGAGAAGAAATCGTAGGCTGTTGTGGTAACCGTTCCGGTTGATGATAGACGACCGAGAACCCGCTTGTTTCCCGGAGTTATTGTGGCCACAACACCGCCAGTAGCCACTGTGGCATTATAACCAGAAACCGAAAGGAAGGCCTTGTTTGAGGACCGAATCATCTGACCGCCTGAAGTAGCCGATCCTGATTCTGTAATGTTGAATGGCGCTGAAGCCGGCAGAACAGCCGCACGTGGCATCGTGAAAGGATTCACCACTGCACCTGTAGAGGAATTCAATTCCCACACATTTACTTGAGCTGCAGCAGCAGAAAGACCTGAAGTACCATCACCCACCACTTCAACAGCAATGTTTCCTGTGGTGAACTGGCCGGAATAAACAGTAGCGCTTAGGTTGGCTAGGGTTAGACCGTTTACACCAACATCCGAGCTGCTGGTGGTAATGGTACCGGTTGTGGTACTAGTTGTGGCACTGGCTGAAAGCCTTACATAAACTACAACGCCGCTGATGCTGGTTCCAAGGTTGAGGGTAGAACCAAAACCTGAACCGGCTGAAGTAGAAATTTCAAAACCTGAAGATGCAGTAAGCGTCAACGCAGAGGTCAAGTTAGCTGCAGTAACCGTTACAGTTTGGTTGGCTGAAGCTGTTCCGGCTGTAGTTACATAACCGGTAAGAGAGACCGGCAAACTTGCAGGAGCAGTAATCGAAGGAGTTGGTGAGTTAACTGTTCCTGTTACATAAACAGCACCCGGCTGTGGACAACTGCTTGCCGTTACGCTCACATATCCGGTATAAGATGCAGTGCTGAGACCGCTGCTCATGCGCACATAAACCGTCTGGTTGGCAACCGAACCGGATGTTGGGCTGAGCGTGATTGATGAAGCGAAACCGGTGGTTGCGCTGGTAGAAACTTGAAAGTTCGTTGGAGCAGTTACCGTGATGTTACCCGAAAGGTTGTAACCGTTCACAACGAAAGTAGAAGTAGCTGTGGCAATTGGGCCAAAGCCTTGCGTGTAGTTATCAGCTGCGCGTGTATGCGGAGCAACACTCGAAGCACCTGAAAGCACAATTGATGGTGTTTTTGGCGCGAAAGAAATACCCGCCAAACGAATATTGGTGATACCTGTCACCACAACCGTTGGAGCTGTACCTGAGGTATTCGATGATGAAAGAGCCGAACCATTATCAGTTACCTTAAGGATGCGGTTTGCAGTACCAAGAGCTTCTGTAAAATAAATAACAGGTGAAGATCCGCTCCAGTCAACCACTAAGCCACGAGCAGGCGTAGTTCCAGTGGCTCCTGCGGTAAGGTTTGCATTTAAAGTGTACTGAAATGTCCACGTGCTGGTGCCTGCAGCGCGGGTAAACTTGCGAATACCACCTGTGGTTGTTGCAACTGTAGTTCCGGTAGATTCATCAGCTACATACAAAACATCATGATTTGGACTGAAAGAAAACGCATCTGCGTTCGTTACAGTAGCGATACTTGTTCCAGTTACTGATCCTGATGTTGGCAAACCGGTTCCAAATGCTTGAACCGAAGTTGAGTTTGATGCAAACAACTGGCCATTGAAGATACCTACGCAACGACCATTGAGTGCATTCAAGGTAGTTACTGTTCCTGCTGAGTTGATGTATGCAAGACCACTGCCTGCTGTAGTAGCAGAAGTAGTTGCCCAATAGCCTGTACCGTCGGATGCGACAGAACGAATGGTTGCGGTTCCACCATAGGTCGTGTTAGTGACAGGAATCGACAACACACCTGCTCCACTTGCAAGTCCAATCGAACGATTGGAGGCAACACCATTAACACCTGTTGTAGCATTTGTGGTGTTGTATCCTAGCAATGCGAAGAAAGATCCATCGGTAGAGGTAGAACCAAAACCTTCGTTGGCTGTGCTTCCTGATACGTTCAAGAAGGGCGCAGTACCTGCTGCAGGAATTGTAGTCGATGACTGAAAAGTAAGCGTGCGGGCCAAAGTTCCTGCGGTAGAATATTCGGATACTCCAACTTGCGTTGCTGTAGTACCAAGCGCAGCTGCGCCACTTCCGACACGCACTACCACGAGGTTACCCGGGGTAAACGCGGTTTGGGCGAAAGAAATTCCACCCACAAACTGCAGCAAGAGCAGGAAGGCAAGAGCAAGCCGCAATGGCGTCTTTCTCTTAGAGGTCAATCCCGGAGGATTTACTGAACGATAATTGTTTTCCATGAGCGAAATGGACTCAAAAGATTGAAAACTGTAAGTGTTTTTCATTTTCTAAATGATTTTCGAATGTATTTTTAGATGCTGCGAAATAACTCTTCTGCTTTAACCAAGCAGGTTGTTCAATGTTAAATTATTGTTAAAAAACTTGAATTTATTAACATGTTTTCATTGATTGTAGTAGGACTTGTGTTTTTTTAAAATTTGTTCATATGTTTTCGCTAAGCAAAGCATACTCTGTTTAATCAGTAATAGTTACATAGAATATTCTCAACAAAAAAAAGCTCCTCCAATTGCTTGAAAGAGCTTCTTAATTTTTAAAATTACCTAAACGATATATTACAACTTGATCAATTTCTGTGTCGAGATTTTACCTTTTTCCATCAATGTGATGTAATAGATTCCACTAGTTAAAAACGAAACATCCACCGGGTTTGCTTTAGAAAGCGTGTTTGTTAAATCCAAAACAATTTTGCCTGTTATGTCGCAAATACGCAAAGCATCCCAGTTGCTTCCTTTAATAAATACAGTAGATTCGATTGGATTTGGAAATGCGAAGTTATTTGAATTGCTTAATTCCAAGAATGAAATCCCAGTAGGAGCATTGCTTGCATTGGGAGTTGAGGTAGTGAAGAATGTCCAAGTATCAGAACCATCCGTTGTTCTTCCGTAAGAAACATCGGTGGTTTGAGCTCCAAATGAAATACTATCGATAAATGTACTGCCATCAGAACTTACTAAAGCAAAACGTTCGCCCGTTGTACTCGACAATTTGAAATTGGTGTGAAATACTCGCGCTGAATCGTCGGCCCAAATTAATTTATACCCTCCTGCAGGAATAATAGTAGATGGAACTCCTATTGGAATTTGGTATTTTGTTGGAACCGTGTAATCGTCAGTTACATAATATCCCGCAAGATCAACCTCTTGGTTTGTTGGATTGTATATTTCAATCCAGTCGCCAAAATTGGTTAAATCGCTTGAATAGGTTGCATTGGCAGCCATGATTTCATTAATCTTCAATGCTTGCGAAAAGGAGAACGTAGAAATGAGTGTTGATACAATTACAATGTAAAATTTTGATTTCATGAGTTTTAGTTTTTGGGGGTTAATTAAAATTGATACTGCCAACCAATACGGTATTGATTTACCCAATCGGCTGGGTTGATGTTTTCTTTAGAGATAATGTGAATGTATTGAGCTTTAATCATGGAACGAAATCCGTCAATTTGATAGGCCAAACCTGCAGAAAAACGTTCGTTTACTCCAAGCAATAAATCATTGGCATTGTATGTTTCATAGCGACCTGAAATAATGGTATGCAAAGAAGCGATGTGATAATTTGCTTGAGCAACCCATCCTCCTGCAAAAATATTTCCTCCAGCACGTGCACTTGAATTGGAATAAAATAATGAACTTGTAGAATCTCGCGGACTCATTTTGAGTTGAATAATTTCGAATTGCGCCGAGAAACCCTGCCACTGAAAAGCAGCATCAAAGCCATACGTTTGTTTTTCGCCATCCACAGTCTTAATTCCATAACTACTCACTGCACCCGATGGGAAAAATGTTCCTGATGGTAAATTGCGCTTGGTGTAACGGCCGTTTAAGCCTATTCCAAACATAGGTTTACGCACATGCCGCGTGTCTATTTCTAAAAATCGATATTGAGTAGGCCATCCAATATCAATGCGTCCGGTATATTCAAATGCGCCACTCGGATCATTATCGCCTTTCAAACTCACTTCTCCTAAACCGGTATAAACGCCCAAATTAATATGTGCGCGTTGCTTCCAAAAACTTTTAGAAATATCGACGCCCACATCGCGCATACTTGCAAAACTGCCTCGTAAAAATTCGGGGCGTTGCCAATACACCGAACTGTTAAACGCTGTTTGGTCAAAACGCGACCAGGCAATTTTTCCATAGCCCATTTTAATATCGAAAGCCTTTAATCCTTTGTATTGCATCCAAGCATCCATCAATCCAGGATTTTCAGGGTCGTTTGCGCCGGCAATTACATCGGCAATATCGAACTGGATTTTATATTCCCAGTATTTCCCATTTCTTCCTTCCAATTGAATTTGTGCATCGCGTAAATTGAAACGATTTTTACTTTGATCTACAACTCCAGAATCTAAATCGCGGAAATTTAGATACGTAGCAATGCTTCCCGAAATCTCCAGAGAATTTTCACCGTTCCCGATGGTAACTTGCCCGAATAAATGAACCGAACAAAGCAACATGAAAAATAAAATGACCTTATTTTTTCTCATGGGATTCAGCATTGAAATCGTTGAAAAAATAAAGTCGGTGTTCGTCATCACTCAACACAAGCAAAGCACCATTGGGTAAAAATGCCATTCCCTCGGGATTTAAAACAGGTAATTTGAATCGTTTAACAATGCTTTTATGCACGACGTCAGTAAGCCAAATTTCAGCCCGTTCGTCGGACAAAAGCCAAAGGGAATTTTCCCAAAAGGTTGCCGAAGAAATATCTCCAAGTAAATTCCATTTAACACGTCCCGTTTCTTGAAATTGTTCATTCAATTCGAACATCCAAACAGGATCTTTTTCTGTAAACAAGACGTAGCCTCCATCGCTGCGCTTTGCAATACTTTCGAATGCTTTGTTTCGACCACCTTCGTAGGGAACATATATCGTGTTTACAAGTGCAAAGTTTTTAATTGCATATTGCTTAATAAAACGATTACGTTCTTCAACCAAATAAATGTTTTCATCGTCGGCATAAACACCTTCTGCATCATTTAAATCTGTCGTTGTTGAACGAAGAACCTTGCCTTCCAAATCGGTTTCGTAAAGTCCACCATCATCACTTACAATAAACAAGGTTTTACCATTTGCTGAGACGCAAATATCAGATGGTTCTGGGATATCGAGTAAAATCGATTTGCTTGGTTTGAGCTTATTCAGTGTTGGCTGCGCAAAAGCACTTAAACCTATGAAAATAAAAAGAAACTTTATCATTGGTTCGAGGCTCCAGGTGTGGGTGTAACAGGATATGACCAATTGCCAATTCCATTGGGAACGCGCGCATTCGACATATTGGCATACGTTTGTGCTGGGAAATCCTTTTGGTCAACAATGGTTGTGGTTCCATTCACTTTGTGCGATAAAACAACGCTTTCGCCAGATGTTGACGAAAGTCCAAAATTTAAGTGGACGAATGGAGAATTTGCCGGAATGATATTAACTCCATCGTCATCGCAGAAAAGCATCAGGAAGCCTCCAGCAGAAATGGTTTTTTGAGGAAGTTCAAATTTTTCTAAATCTGCAGGTGTATCTGAAATAAACCATTCGCCCGCGTTAAGTGTGAAAGTACTATCTGATTTATTATACAATTCAATCCAGTCGCTTGCAACCCCAACATCCGACGGTAACGTTGAACCAAAAGCTAAGAATTCATTGATTGAAATGACTTCGCTTGAATTGGGATTGATCAGTGTATCTTGAATTATGATTGGATCTAAAATGCGATCTTTGGTGCAGGATGCTACAAAAAACAAAAAACTCCCAGCAAGTAAAATCGATGGAATGACTCTTTTCATATTTAGTTTGCTACTTGAATTTTCTTGGAGAATATGCTATTCGATGTGCGAATAGAAACAAGATAAAGTCCGTTTGCAACGTTTGGAAGCATCGAAAGTGATAGTGTTTGTCCTTTTTTCAATTCAAGTTTTCCAGTGTAAAGAAACTTTCCTTGCATATCAGTTAATTGAATGGAAGCAGTTTCATTCGAACTACTAATAAGCTGAATGGCTGACGGCTGATTTACCAACGTTGGGAAAACCTGAACAGAATTAATACTTTCCAAATTCATCATTCCAACAGTAGTGTCGGGGATAACAGGATGTGTCAATCGGAAATACGCTCTGCGATACCAATCGGCAACTTCAGCATCGTGAACAACCAAGGTATTTTCATCATTTTTTGTATTGGCATTGCTCGACCAATTATGAGAACCCGTCCATACAATTGGGTCATTATCTGTTTCGGCATCCACCACAAAAAACTTATGATGCATGATAATGTTCGTGTCAGGATTTACAAATAATTGATTTCCCATGCTAGCCGAAATTTGAGCAAATACGGTTGTGGAAGTTGCATCGTCAATTAATCCAGAAACAATAACTCCGTTTGCAATAAGTGTATCAATGGCATTAGCAATGTCATATCGTGTAATCAACATGGTGGCAAATTGAACACTATCGTTGGCGGTTAAAAGTGTTTTAACAAGTTCTTGGTTGGTGTTATCGCTCGGACTGAAATAGCATTCAACACGTTTTCCTCCAATAACAAATTCGTGTGGTGTATTGTCTTGCTTTTCGAAACCAAATCTTGAAACTGTTGAATCGGCATAATCGTTCGAACTTCCCCACATTTCCTCAAATTCCAATTTGTAAGTACGAGCTAGCGTTTGGTCTTGAACAATAATTACGTTGTTTGGATCGCGGTTAATTTGACGATCGGTCCAATTGGTGCTCCCGGTCCAAACGATGGCTTTGTTCGGGTCTTCATGATCGGCATCAATCACCACAAACTTATTATGCATAATGGTGAAATTTCCTCCAACAGGACTTAGTAATTGTTGAATTGCAGGGTTTAAATCGAGTGTTCCAAGATTAGTAGCCGCTTGGTTTCCATCGGAAATAAATCGAACACGAACACCACGGTTGTATGCATCATTAATTGCTTCGGATACAGAGCTGATAGATGCATTATCGAAATCGTAAATTGTTAAATCGAGTGTTTGCTCCGCGCGATTGATATAAGCAATAAGTGTATCATCCAACAAATTCAGTTGAGCCAATTCAGGAAGAGAGCCACCATTTGTATTATCGACTTCATGATTGAAATACGATTTTATCCAACCTGCCGATAAAGATTGTGTTCCAAAAACCTGGATGGAGCTTGTTGAGGTATCGCCGTTTAAACTTGATGAAGCTTGTGCATAATAAATTTGACCAGGCAATAACGTATTTAATGTATATGAATGTGAAGTGACTGGATTGTTGTCGCTCAATGTGCCCAATTCTAATAATGGTGTCAGTCCAAAGGTTACTTCTGTTGTTCCTGCCAAGTCGGTCTGCCAAGAAAGCGTTGCTCCATTCGTTTGAAGATTGTTGATGTTTATTGTTGAGATGATGTTGATTCCTGGAGGAACAATAAAATCGTTTGTATCTCTTGGTAATACTTGATAAATGACATTGTATTGCGAACAAATTCCCACCAAGTCAATATTTCCAACTGGAATAATTTGTCCAACCAAGGGTGAACCATTACGCACATATATAGTTGATTGATCAGCACCTTGACTGAACGTATACGATGTGTTTCCTGCAAAAGGATTTCCTCCATCGGCAAACACAACTCCATTCAAACGCACCAATTCACTTTCTAAATCTTCGTTGAGTTGAAGAGGTGTAACTACTTGAGGATTGGGTAATGTAGTTATCCCAAATGGATTGGAAGCTGTAACCGGGTTAAGTTCAAGAAGTCCGTTAAAGTCTACAATGGTTCCGCTAATTTCAACACTGTCGCCACGATTTAATTGACCAGCAAAATTACTGCTGTAAATTGCCAGACCGCCCGTAGCATCTTGGATATAACGGATAAGCCCCAACTCAGAACTGTTTGTAATTACCCCTCTAAAAGTAACATTCGCATTTGCTCCAAGCAAGCGAGCTTCAGCAATGGTAATTTGCCCACAAACAGAAGAAGTTGTTGCTAAAAAAAGGACTAGAAAAAGTGATTGTGTAAAATTACGCATTGATTTTATTATTGATTAAAATTTTCGAAATTATCCAAAACAAAGGTTGCCTTACTTTGAGCGTCCAATGTTAAATTAATGTTATGCTTGTTTGGTTAAAGTGTTAAGGAGGCGATGCAATTGGAATAAAAAATATGCTTAATCGATATCATTTTCTCCAAAAAAGTTCTTGTGAAAATTCACCAAATACAACTGTTCTTGAGCTCTAGTTGTTGCAGTATAAAGCCAGCGTAAATAGTTGCGGTCGAGCAATTCTTCCGTTACATAACCCTGATCCACAAACACACATTTCCATTGTCCGCCTTGTGCTTTGTGGCAAGTAACAGCATAGGCAAATTTCACTTGCAAGGCATTCATGAATGGATCGGCTTTCATGAACTTAATGCGTTCGGCCTTAGTAGGAACTTCTGCATAATCTTGCTCAATAATATCGCGCAGTTTCTTTTGTTCGGGCCAGGTTAAACTCGCTTGGTCAATGTCCAAGGTATTCAATAAAATACGCACTTCAATATCGGGTTCGTTTGGGTAATCAATCATCCGAACGGTCGCATCCGCAAAACGAAAATCTCCTTTCTGATAGCGTTTTCCCAATCGTTGAATTTCCATCGTGTCTCCATTGGCAATGAATCCCGGAGCACTCGATTCAGGAATCCAGTGGTAATTATTTTTCACCACCATGATATGATCGCCGCTGCTAATTTCCTCTTCCTGCCAACGAATGCGTGCACGAATTTGCTTGTTGTACAAATTGGCATTTTTGTTTGAACGCGTCACCACCAACACATCTTCGGTTCCATATTTATCGTAAGCGGTATTGAGCGAATCTTCCAATTCCAATCCGCTAATTCGTTTCACATCGGAAAAGCCCTTCGCAATTAAATCTGGGAAAGTCGATGTGCCTGAATCGAGCTGATCGCGGATTTTGGTTGCGTTAAACAAAATGCCACTTTCCAATCGTTGGCGCATCACTTCAGTAAGTCGACTTTCATCCACCTGCAAAAAGTAATGGTCACGAAGTTCTTTCACATCCAGTGCGGGACTTTCCTCTAAGCCCACCGGAGGCAACTGGGCGGTATCGCCAATCAAAATCAGCCGGCATTCATCGCCACTCGAAACGTAACTGATTAAATCACCCAAAAGATTGTGCTCAGTTTCGAGATTCTCACCACCAATCATAGATGCTTCATCCACAATAAAAACTGTGCGACGATGCATGTTTTGTTGCATGGCGAAATGCATTCCGGTCTCTCCACTTTGTGAGAAATAGATTTTTTTATGGATCGTAAAAGCTGCTTGTCCTGCATAGGCTGCGAGCACTTTGGCCGCTCGACCTGTGGGAGCAAGTAAGACTGTTCTCAAGCTAGTTTTGGGAAGTGTCTTCACCAATGAGCGAACAATACTCGTTTTTCCAGTACCTGCATAGCCACGAATTACAAACACTCGATTCGATTCTGGCTTCGAAAGAAATTCGGTGAGATTGCGAAAAAGCGCGGCCTGTCCATCGGTTGGAGTAAATCCAAGATGATTTTCTAATAAAGAGATGAAGTCGTTCTTGGTCAATCCGTGCTTTTGCGTTAAACTTGCCCAAAGATAGAAAGCTCAGTTCAGTAAACGATGTTTCATCCAACACCCCTTGTAAATTATACCGATCCATCCTTCAATCAGGACCGAACTCCTCATTGTAAATTGCGATTACAAATCTCTGAATACGAATTAAGTATTGCCATTTACGATACCTTATCCGATAGTTTTCCAATCATCGAACGCTATCCTATTCGGAAAGGATATGCCCAAGTTAAGCCACAAGAAGCCATTGCACGAATACTTCAAACGCATGCATTAACGCGACTTTCATTTGCATCGGTTGAGGTTATTGTGGTAACAAATACGTACACACTTGTTCCCGGTGCCTTGTTCGATGCAGATCATGCTGCTAGTTTGCATGCATTGAATCATCCTATGGACGATGCCGATGAACTAAGCTGGGAGCGACTCGAAGCGCAGGATATTTACTTAATTTATTCTTGGCCAAAAGCATTGAAACAGGTTTTAGAAAGCCAGTTTCCTCGAATTTCAATTGTACATTATTCCTTCATTCTTGCAAAAGGATTATTGCCCAACTCTTTGGGTAAAACAGCCGTTTATGTGCATGTTCAAGATTTTCGTGAAGATATTGTAGTGATTGCCGATGGAAAATTCTTGTTGTTTAATAGTTTCAACTTTCAAAGTTCCGAGGACTTCATTTATTACATTTTGCTAGCATACGATCGTTTATCGTTAAGCAGAGAAACAATTCCTTTAAAACTTTTGGGAGAAGTTGAAGTAGGTTCCGCGCTTTTCGATTCTTGTTATAAGTATATTCGGGATGTTGATTTCTTAGAACGAAATTCACATTCGGCAATACCTAAACCCGAAGGCGAAACCGACCGCTTGGCTCCACATTTTTATTTTAACCTTTTACATTCAAACGATGCGGATTATTAGTGGCAGATGGCGAGGTAAAATCATTATTGCACCCGAATCCTTGCCCGTTCGGCCTACAACCGATATGGCCAAAGAAGGATTGTTTAATTGGCTGTCAACCCGCGTTGATATTGAAGATGCTCTTGCCCTCGATTTGTTTGCCGGCACAGGAAATATCACCTACGAATTGGTTTCGAGAGGCATTGGGAAAGTTGTTTCGGTAGATAAAGATCCAGGTTGTGTGAAATTTATTAAACGCATTAGTGAGCAATTATCGGATAAAGTGGTTGATGTTTTTCAAGCCGATGCGCGCGTTGCAATTAAACGGGTGCATCAAAAATTCAACATTATTTTTGCGGATCCTCCCTACGAATATCCCGATCACGAAAAAATTACACACGAGATTTTAGACTTGCATATTTTGGCTGAAGATGGATGGTACATTATTGAACATCCCGCTTCGGTGGTTCTAAAGCATATTCCAGGTTATTCCGAAACGCGGAATTACGGAAAAGTACATTTCTCCTTTTTTCAACAAGTCCCAATCTTGAAAATTGTATGAAGCGCATCGCCATTTTTCCAGGATCATTCGACCCATTTACAATCGGTCACGAGAGTATTGTTTGCAGAAGCATGCACTTGTTCGATGAAATCATTATTGCCGTGGGGGCAAATAGTACTAAATCCAACATGTTTTCGCTTGATCAACGCTTGGCTTGGATTAGTGAGATATTTCAAGATTGTCCAACAATTCGAGTAGAAAGTTATGAAGGGTTAACCATCGACTTCTGCAAAAAGAAAAACGCGCAATTTATTTTAAGAGGATTAAGGAACTCCATTGATTTTGAATATGAGCAAAGCATTGCGATGATGAATCGTTCGATGAATCCTGAAATCGAAACCCTGTTTATACTATCATTGCCCGAGCACGCTGCAATAAGTTCTACAATAATCCGTGAAATATTTCGTAATGGGGGAGATGTTAATTCTTTTGTTCCGCAAGCGATTCGTTTTGAAAAGTAGATTTTTCATTGCTTTTGTATTGACAATTTCAATTGTTCAGGGGCAGAATAATGCATTTTTACGTTTAAATTTTCCTGGATTTGATGGAAATAAAATCCAAATTACTCCCAACACCTTCCTCTTTTCCAAGAATATCGATCAACTAGTCGAACTCGATTCTAATGGTGTTCATTTATTGAAGTTAGAAGGATTGGATTTGGCTGTTTATGTGGAGGTTTTTTCGCCCGATTTATCAATCAGCAGGGAAGTGTATGTTCCCATAAACGATACGATTGATTTACACTTTGATAAAGCAAAATCGACATTTACACTTTCGAACGATGTGTTTAATCGAAATGCTCGCATTGCAGAATTAAATGCATTGATTGACGATGAACTCAATCGATTTTACAAAAGCAGAAGATTGTATTCCGATAAAAAACGTTTATTGTCCATTTCAGATTCTGCAAGGCTTGCCGCTTTAGAAAGTACAGATTTGTATTTTAAACAATGGGGAACATATATATGTAATGATTTGGATATTGCTTCCGGTTTGCTTCCACAAGCGAAACTTTTCAAACGAAGCTTTTCAGTTGAAGACCCCGCTCCCGAAAATCCAGCATGGCAACGAGCATTTTTAGCAATTTTTTCTAACGATTTGTTGGGTCGAATTCAAGGTAAAAGCGCAAGACTTTACAAAGAAGCAATTCAACATCAACAACTCGATTCCTTGCAAAATTTATTTCAGCGAGATACATTTATTTCCAATCCGCAACTCTTGGATTGGCTTGTTTTGTATGACTTAAGCCAGATTTCAACGATTCGGGAATTGCGTTTGGACGATGCATATTCTTTGCTTTTGCAATTTATGAAGAAGCCGAATATTGATCCCATATTGAAAAGCGAAGCCGAAAGATTATCGAAACGTTGGAGTTCCCAAATCAAAGGCAAGAAGTTTCCCGATTTACAATTCTGGTGTTTGAATTCGGAGTCAGATTTCAGTTTATCTGCAATGAAGGGCAAACCAATATATGTTGCTTTGCTGCCCGATTATTCGATGAATTCCCAACTTGTAATAAAGCAGTTGCAGGCATTACATTCAAAGTATGGAAAGGAAATGCGGTTTGTGGCAATAGTAAACGATGTTGCAAAGAAAGACCAAGTTTCGCTTCTTAAAAATACTCCAGACATCATTACAGGAAGCATGGAAAGTTGCAAAGTTCAATTAGATGCAATTTTTCAGGAAGTAAATCGGATACAGTTTTTTTTACTCGACCGCTATGGAAATGTTTTTCAAAATCCAGCAGAGGGACCCGAAACCGGAGTTGAAGATGCGTTTTTGAACTTAATTAAAATGAAGTAATGGATTTGCGACAAGCAAGTACATCCAAAATGGAAGGATAGGTGTTCGCTTCCACTTCGCTCCATTGATCGGGCGATTTCCATGTAGCTTCAAAAATATCCTCTTCCGTTTGAGGAATGGTTGGCCAAGTTTTACTGGTTTTGAAAACATACCATACTGTTTCTTTTAAGATATCTTTTCCTTTGTGCGTGTATGTATGCCAGGTACGGCAGAGTTCACCTGCGTTTTTCAAATCAGAAATTCCAGTTTCTTCCTCAATTTCGCGTTGAGCTGCAATGGGTAACGATTCGTTTGGTTCCACTTTGCCTTTGGGTAAATCCCAACATCCTAAACGGTGAATAAAAAGAGATTGATGATCGGGCGTTTCAACAATACCACCTGCCGCCATGATGAAATGCAGGTGTTTTTTCAAAAGTTCTAAACCAAATTCAAAGTCGATGTCTGGCATAAATATCTGACAATAATTATCTTCTGATTTTTTTAACATCAAAATTGCATCTTGCAAAGCAGTAGAATCGCTTCCAGGACATACAATCACTTTATCTAATTGTTGATGAATACCTTGTGGATTGTTGAAAAATAAGGTTTTTTGATTCCAGTAAACGGAGTATTTTTGCGCCATGATTTACAAATCTGATACTGCCTCTCAGTTGGCAGAATTTCTCTTGCAAATTAAAGCGATTAAACTTCAGCCAACAAAACCATTTACATGGGCATCAGGTTGGAAGTCGCCTATTTATTGCGACAACCGATTAACCTTATCGTACCCGAAAGTTCGTACGTTTATTCGTCAGGAATTGGTTCATTTAATAACCGATAAGTTCGAAAAGCCCGATGTTATTGCAGGTGTCGCCACTGGCGGAATTGCTGTAGGTGCTTTGGTTGCTCAAGAATTAGGACTTCCATTTGTGTATGTTCGTTCCGAATCGAAAGGTCATGGAATGGAAAATTTGGTGGAAGGTAAAATTGAACCAGGTCAAACCATTATTGTTGTAGAAGATTTAATTTCTACAGGGAAAAGCAGCATCAAAGCGGTGAAATCCCTGCGAGAAGCTGGCTGCATTGTAAAAGGACTTGTATCCATTTTCGATTATGGATTTGATTTAGCACAACAAAATTTCAAAGACGAAAAATGTGTGTTTTACAGCTTAAGTAATTACGATTGTTTGTTAGAAGAGGCTGTTGAAAAGAAATACGTTGCTGCTGAGGAAATCGCTTTATTGAAAAGTTGGAAAGATAATCCTGAATCTTGGGGTTCATCGTTAAAAATTGCCTGATATGAAACTGGAAACCGATTGGAAATCTATAAATGCTAAGCCAGAAGAGGTTTTTGCGTTTTTGTCTGACATGAACAACATGCAAAAGTTGATGCCAGAGCAAGTCATCAATTGGACATCAGATGAGGAATCATGTCAGTTCATGATTAAAGGCATGGCAGAATTGGGAATGAAAATTACCAATAAAACCGCGAGTTCTTCCATCATGATGAGTTCGCATGGTAAGGTTCCGTTTCCATTCACTTTGGAAGTTCAGATTCGTCCTTCGTCTGAAAATTCCGAAGCGAAAATCAATTTTGATGGAGAGGTTAATGCCTTTTTACGCATGATGGTGGAGAAGCCATTGAGCAATTTTTTCGGGATGCTATTGGACGGATTGGCTAAACAATTTTAAAATTAATTATCAGGCATTTGGCAGAATTTGTTCTGCTAATTTATGTTAAAATAAAATTGCGTATTTCGAAAAATCAAGTGAGATTTGCAGCACCAAATTAATTCAACTATGAAAAATACACTAAGTCTAATTGCGTTTTCATTAATCGCGTTTTTTATTGTTTCATGTTCAGGAGGCGAAGGCCCTGAAGTTGCCGCTAAAGCTTTTTTAGATGCAATTAATGCACAAGATTTTGACAAGGCAAAAGAATTTGCTACAGAAGAATCAAAAGGAATGATTGACTTTTTGAAACAAATTTCTGCCATGAGTGGTGAGAAGAAAGAAGCTGCCGAAAAGCAAGTTATTAACGATTTGAAATGCAAAATTGAAGGAGATACTACTGCAATTTGCACTTATTTAACAGCAGAAAAGGAAGAAAAAACAATCAACTTGAAGAAAACGGCTGATAAATGGTTGGTGAGTATGCCGAAAGAAAACCCAATGGGTGGAGGCGAAGAAGGTGCGCCAATGGAAGCTGCAGAAGATTCTAATGCAACTGCAGTTGATACTAGTTATTCAGCTAAATCTGAAAAATAATTGATTCTTCCGATTGCATGAGCAGATTTCGGAAGATCATTTTAATTTTAATTGCCCTTTTTTTTGCAACAGTTGGTTTTGTTTATTACAAAGCCGTATTGGATCCCGAAAATACCAAACAGGTTTTTTATCCGATGACTGAGCAAGAAAAAGGGCTTTTTCATGAAGGCGATATGATTCTTCGTCGGGGATTTGGTTTTGTTTCCGATAAGATTGTTGAAACTCAAGAAAGTCCATTTCCGGTTACACATTGCGCAATGCTTATTGGTAAACAAGGTAATTGGCAAGTAGTGCATTCTTTATCGAGTTCCGTTTCACCCATTGATGGAGCACAAGTGCAGAACTTACAGCGTTTTTTAAACGAGAGTGTTCCCAGCAGTATCATCGTAAAACGGTTAAAAACACATCCCGATACTTTGGCTATGATTGTGAATCGGGTGAGGTATTATGCGGGAATTCAGAAGCCATTCGACCATGAATTTGATAAGTTGGACACCAGTAAATTTTATTGCACCGAACTCTTTCAACACTGCTTTTATGATGTATTGAAATACGATATTTTTGAAAACCTAGATTATACAACAACGATGGGTGTTTATAATCTCAATGCCTTTCATGATACTACTCGATTCAAAACAATAATGAATCATCATATTATTGAATAATTTAATGATTATTTGTTTTATGGAACTAGCAATTGTACTATATTCGAAACCAGAAAATTTCGTATGCGCATGAAAAAAATAATCGCATTAATACTCCTTATTCTTGTCATTTTTCCTGCGTTTGCGCAAAATGGTGAGGCCTTAGTATTATGCAACCAAGGTGTTGCTCAATATGCAAATAAAGACTACAATGCAGCCGTTCAAAGTTTCAATAAAGCAATAGCCATTGATTCATTATTAGCAAAAGCATGGTTTGATAGAGCATCTTGCAAAACAGATTTAAAAGATTACAATGGAGCCATATCAGATTATTCACGTTCCATTGAATTGAATTTCGAGAAAGAGAAAGCCATATTTTCCATTGCCCAAAATCGTTTTCAAAACAATGATAAAATTGGAGCATTGGCAGATTTCCAAAAAGCAGTTCAATTGGATCCCAAAAATGCAGATGCTTATTTTTACATTGGAGGTATTTATTTTGAAAATGCCGAATATCAAACAGCAATCGAACAATTTACCTTAGCTATCCAAAACCGCAATGATTTCGCGGATGCCTATAACGACCGTGCGAGTTCCCGTTTAAAACTTGAGGATGTAAAAGGTGCAATTGCCGATTACCGCGAAGCAACCAAACTCAATCCCAAAGGAGCTGTAGCATTCAACAACTTAGCGTCTGCACTGCGCCAATCAGGCGATCAACAGGCCGCTTTGAAAGAATTCAATAATGCGGTAATTGCTGATCCCACTATGAGTTCAACGTTTGTTAAGCGTGGTCGTTTAAAGATGGAAATAAATGATTTGGATGGTTCAATGGCCGATTTTAATAAGGCATTGGAAATAAATCCTAAAGACCAATACGCTTTTAATAATCGTGGCTGTTTGAAAAATAAAAAACAGGAATACAAATCTGCAATTGCCGATTTCGATGAGGCTATTTTAATCAATTCTTCATACGGTTATGCCTATTACAACAGAGGAATCGCTAAAGAAAACCTCCGTGATTTAACTGGAGCATGCAAAGATTGGTCGGAAGCTGTATTGAACGGAATTGCCGAAGCAAAACAACATAAAGAAACAGACTGCAACTGATCTACTCATGAAAAACATTCTACATTTTTTTCTTTTCATGCTGCCAGTTGTCCTGAGTTCGCAGCAAAACATCGAGTTCACCAAAGAGAATTTTCCAGATAAGAAATCGGAATTAAAGACCGCATTAAAGAATCTAGAGAAAGGAAATAGTTATTATCTGGCTGATGAATATATTAAATATTTGTCGCTCGATTTTTATTTAAAGGCTTACAGTTTTAATCCCAATAATACCGTGTTGAATTATCGGATTGGAAATGCATTTCTTCATGCAGCAAATAAAACACGTGCCTTGGAATATTTGAAAAAGGCGTATGAAATGAATCCTGAAATTGATTCTGCGATTACTTTTTATTTGGGCGAAGCAAGTCATTTGAATCACGATTTCGACAATGCAATTGCCTACTACAATCTTTACAAATCTTCTTCAAAAAGACATCCACGGTTTGATCCGGACAAACGCATTGAAGAATGTAATGAAGGAAAAAAATTGGTTGCCAATCCGGTTCGTGTAATTATTGAAAATCTTGGACCAATTGTTAATTCTAAGTATCCGGAGTATGCTACCGTTCTAACTGCCGATGAATCGGTGATGTATTTTACATCTAGAAGAAATACTACCAGCGGGAAATTAATTGCCGATGATGGAATGTACTTCGAGGATATTCTATCGAGCACGAAGCAAAATAATGCATGGACAGCTCCTATTAATGTGCCCGCACCAGTAAATACAAAATTGCATGATGCAACGGTAGCCCTCTCGGCCGATGGTCAGAAATTGTTTATCTACACCGACGAAAACGAAGGAGATATTTTACAGACAAAACTAAATGGTGATGAATGGTCGAATCCTGAATCGGCAGGTGGGAATGCTATAAATTCTAGTTTTTCTGAAATTCATGCATGCTATTCGTTTGATGAAAAATCAATTTATTTTGTGAGTGATAATCCAGAAGACAATTTGGGAGGTTTTGATATTTATGTAACTCGCGTTAATGAAAAAGGATTGTGGGGGAAACCTGAGAATTTAGGCCCTACTATCAATACAAAATACGATGAAGAAGGTGTGTATATGCACCCCGATGGTAAAACAATGTATTTCAGTTCGAAAGGACACAATACCATGGGAAGCTATGATATTTTTAGAAGTACCTTGGTTGATGGAAAATGGTCAGAAGCAGAGAACGTGGGTTACCCTATAAATTCGGCCGATCGCGATGCCTTTTTTGTGGTTTCCGCTTCGGGTAAACACGGGTATTATTCTTCTGCACGGATGGATGCCATTGGAGAAACGGATATCTATATTATCAATATTCTAGGTCCTGAAAAGGAACCTGTTTTGAACGTAGAAGATCAATTGCTATTAAGTAGAAATATTAAAACGGAGATTCAATCATTCGGAGAAGCAAGAGCTGAAACAGTAATTGCTTCCATAAACAACAAAGATAAATTTCGCTCAGAAGTAACCATCCTAAAAGGTAAAATATTCGATGCAAATGATTTAGCTCCTCTAAATGCGACGATCGTTATTACCGATAATGAAAAAAATACAACTGTTTCCACCTTCAAAGCAAATTCTAAAACGGGTCAGTTTTTGGTTTCATTACCATCAGGTAAAAACTACGGTATTGCAGTTACAATGGATGATTATCTCTTTCATTCCGAAAACATAAACTTGCCTAAATCGACTGCCTATCAAGAGATATCGAAAGACATTGCATTGGAAAAATTGGAGATTGGAAAGAAAATAGTACTTCGAAACATTTTTTATGATTTCAATAAATCATCGTTACGCCCAGCTTCCATTTCCGAATTAGACCGATTAACTTTACTCTTGGAGCAAAATCCAACCATGCGAATTGAAATATCAAGTCATACTGATAATATTGGTTCGGCGGTTTACAATGCTAAACTTTCATTGAACAGAGCGGTTTCGGTTGTGGATTATTTATTGGATAAAAAAGGAATCAATAAAGACCGAATAGAATTTAAAGGATATGGATTTGAACAACCAATTGCCCCCAACGATTCTGATCAAGGAAGGCAATTGAATAGAAGGACCGAATTCAAAATTCTTTCTAAATAACACATTCAACAAATCTCAGCCGGTGAATTTGAATTAATCAATTTCACCGGTTTTTTTTATGATTACACTTCTCGAAACTGCTGATGGAAGTCAGACTGTGAAAAACAATGACATTGGCGAGAATTACCATTCAACGCATGGTGCAATTCAAGAGTCGATGCATGTATACATAAGGCATGGTTTGCAATTAGCTGCTTTAAAGAAATCGAAAATCCGTGTTTTTGAATTGGGTTTTGGAACTGGATTAAATGCCTTACTCACTTTAAGAGAAGTATTAGAAAATGAAAATTTAGAAGTTGAATATGTTTGTATAGAGCCATTTCCGCTGCCTGAAATTATATATTGTCAACTAAACTATCCAAAAGAAAACGAACGCGAGTTTTTTATTCAGATGCATCAATCGGTTCATGCCCAAACCGTAAACATTCATGAGCGTTTTTCATTTTTGAAAATGAAAATTAAATTCGAGGATTTGAATGAGAATAAAGGATTTGATTTGGTTTATTATGATGCATTTGGGCCAACATCTCAACCCGAATTATGGAACATGGATTCACTAAGCAAAAGTGCCAATTTGTTGAATTCGGAAGGTATTTGGGTTTCGTATTGTTCGAAAGGAGAGGTGAGAAGAGGGCTTATTTCAATTGGTTTGAATGCCGTTCGCTTGGCTGGTCCACCTGGGAAAAGACACATGATTTTTGCTACAAAGCCATAAATTGAATACATTGCGTTATAAATTAAACTGATGAAAAATACATTCGCACTTATACTGATGCTTCTGCTTGCAGGAGTTAATCTTCAAGCACAAAAAGCCGAATCGTTCGGTGAGAAAATTAATAAGGATGGAGCTATTAGTACCACCGAATTCCTGAAGATGATGGAAGGGAAAGATTCTCTTTTTGTGAAGTTAGAAGCGCCAATCAATGAAGCATGCAAGAAAAAAGGCTGCTGGATGAATGTTGATTTAGGAGATAAACGTGAAATGATGGTTCGTTTTAAAGACTATGCTTTTTTTGTTCCGAAAGATTGTAATGGAGGAACGGCAATCATGCAAGGATTTGCTCACAAGGAAGTTTTGAGTGTGGAAATGCTTCGTCATTATGCTGAAGATGGCGGTAAATCGAAAGAGGAAATCATGAAAATTACAGAGCCAGAAACACGTTTGTCCTTTGAGGCGGAAGGTGTTTTGATATACAAAGCAAAGTAATTCCATGCTTCGAATTTCGTGTTTGTTGGCTATTGCGTGCATGTTGAGCATAGTTTTTTCTGCTCATTACAAAACCGATAGTCCCTTAACCAAACTCATGAGAACCATGGCCGCCGATATGAAAAAGGCGCGTGTGGAGATTATCGATGGAAAGAAAATTAGCAATTTTGGGAAACATTACACCAAAATAAATTCAGCCAAACCAAGCTCCGAATCAAAAAAAGGAGAGCAGTTCATCGAATTCTCCAAGTCATTTTTGGTTCAAATGGAACGATTCAAAAATGCTCCTTCCGAAAGTGCTAAAATGGAATTCAATGCTTTAGCAAAAACCTGTGTGCATTGCCACGAAACCTATTGCCCCGGGCCTATAACCATGCTCCGTAAGCTTCAAATACCTTAATGTTAATCGGCTTGAAGCCCAAATTTTTGACGAAGAAACAGCACATTAGGATTTCGTTCTTCCATGGCTTTCAGCTTTTCTTCGGATGTATAAGGTTTAAATGATTTACTCGCCTCCGATTTTTCAATCACAAAATCGAGTGTATAGTTTTTTAATTGTTTTCTGAGAAAGCCAATCAGGTCTGGTTTTTCTAATTCGAGTTCACGCATTTGACTATCGTTATGCACCTCATAGGAAATTCTGTAATTAGCATCTAAGGCGGGTTCCGACAAGGTTAAGGTACCAAGCATGGCCATTCGTCCTGTTTTTTGCAACTGATCACAATACGCTTTCCACACATTTTTCAAATCACTCAATTCGAAATGTTGTTGTGGAGCATCTTCAACGATGGAATGAGTTTCGATAGTTTCTTGCTCATCAATTAAAGGAATTTCCTTCTTTTTTATATGTTGGTTTATCGAGACAGTCTTTAACGGAACACTACCTCTATAATTCAAAACGGTTTTTTTTTCAGGTATCTCAGTTGCAGTTGGGCTAATTTCAATTGCTTGTTCTGCTGGTTTTACGATTGGTTCAGTTTTTTTTTTTTCTTCAATAGGTGTTTGGATTAAACTCAATTGAAGCAGTGCTAATTCAATATTCAAACGTTGATTTTTACTTCCTCGAAGCGATTGCTCAGTTTTGCTCAGTAAATCCAATGCGCGAATTAATTGAACAGGATTACATTTCTGACTTTGTGTTTGATATTTACGTTTAATTCCATCACTTACTTCCAACAAGGAAAGTGTAATGGGGTCTTGGCAAACCAAGAGGTTGCGAAAGTGTTCGGCATTGCCAGCTAAAAAATTTCCCCCGTCGAATCCTTTTTCTAAAACTTCATTAAATAATAGCAATGCTTCTGAATAGTTACCATCCCATAAAAAATCGGTTAATCGGAAGTAGTAATCATAATCAAGCACATTCAGGTTTTCGATTGCTTGGCTATATGTAACATTGTTTCCACCAGAAAAACTCACAATTTGATCAAACATCGACAATGCATCACGCAAACCACCATCGGCTTTTTGAGCAATAACATGAAGAGCATCTGCCTCGACTACAATTTGTTCGCTATTAGCAACATAGTTTAAGTGATTTGCAATGTCTTCGACTTTAATTCGATTGAATGTAAATACTTGACAACGCGATAAAATGGTCGGTAAAATTTTATGTCGTTCGGTAGTTGCTAAAATGAAAATTGCATGTGAAGGTGGTTCTTCCAAGGTCTTCAAAAAAGCATTGAAAGCCGATGAGCTCAGCATGTGAACCTCGTCAATAATATAAATGGAGTATTTTCCAACCTGAGGTGCAAAGCGAACTTGTTCTATCAGTGCTCGAATATCATCGACCGAATTATTGGATGCTGCATCCAGTTCATGGATGTTAAATGAAGAGTTTAAATTAAACGATTGACAGCTTTCGCATTCATTACAAGGGTCATTATCTTGACTAAGTGAAAAACAGTTAATGGTCTTCGCTAAAATTCGAGCGCACGTTGTTTTACCTACACCTCGAGGTCCACAAAAAAGAAATGCTTGTGCTAATTGGTTATTGCGAATGGCATTTTTTAAAGTGCTGGTTATAGTCTCTTGTCCAACAACCGATTTGAATGTAACGGGACGATATTTTCTGGCAGAGACTATGTAATTTTCCATTTAACAAATATAATTCGATGGGGCAAATAAATGGAGTTTGTTAACATCTTTTGGTATTGAATTCTTGCTCGATTAATTCAATGTATTTCAGAAGCTTATGACTATCTAGCATAGAAAAAATGAATATTCATTTCGATAATACAATACGCCCTACATGTTCATTTGACACCAATCCGAAAATTAGAAATCTATATTCTCTCCAATAAGATTTTGGATGGAAATATTAGCGAATCAGCAAAAAGGTTCCGTTTTTATAAAATGGATTTCCTTCGATATCGTTTGCAAATAATTTGTATACGTAGAGTCCATCAGGCAGAACCTCACCCGAGTTCATTTTGCCGTCCCAGGTTTGATTTGGATTTTGAATGACAAATACTTCTTCTCCCCAAGAATCAAAAATAAGGACTTGTAATTTTTCAATGCCAATTCCTGAAATACCAAAAACATCATTCAGGCCATCGCTATTTGGCGAGAATGCACTTGGTAAATAAAAGTCATTTGGGAATTTTGCATTTACATAATAGATCTCTTTATCAACACATCCGCCTACATTGCTGCATTCGTGCATGATTTCATACGTGCCTGTTTGAGTAAAAACAAGCTCGTTTTCATCAGTAAAGTTCTGTAAAACACCATCCAAATACCACGCACAATTATCGCCCGAATTGCCTGTTGGAGTGAGAGTAGCTGTTAATGGTAACATGCCGGGATTGTCGAGTTCTACATCAAAACTCGCATCAGCCGAAACATCAACCACCGTAACAAAATCGGTTGATGTATTGCAAAATCCAACAACATTGAGCGTGAAAACTCCTGCCTCAAGAACTGCAATTGATTGAGTCGTTTCGCCAGTTGACCAGCTGTTTCCTGTAAGTTCGGACGATTGTAAAGTGACCAATTCTGGCAAACATGCTTCAATGATTGAGTTGCCAACAATAGTAGCATTTACAGGAAGTTCAACAGCGAAATTGATACTTGAAACATTACTTGTACAGCCATTCGTCTCTCCTATAACATAATAAGTTGTTATACTTGAACTCGAAATCGGTAAGCTGTTTCCCGTGCCTAAAAGATTTGTTAATGCTGCATCTGAATACCAATTTATTGAAGTCGCATTAGACGTTGTTGTTATACTTGGAAAACTAGTTCCTGAGCACCATTGAATTTGGGTAGGTAAACCACTAAGCGATGGCGTTGATTTAACTATAAAGCTAATAGTTAGCGCATTGGAATGGCAACTTGCTGTTCCTTCATACACATAATATGTTGGAATACTTGAATCGGTTATTTGGAAGCTATTTCCTGTTCCAACAAGAATGCTTAATGCCGCATCCGAAAACCAGTTTAGTGAAGTTGTTGAGGATGTTGTGGAAATGATAGGTAAACTAGCTCCTGAGCACCATTCAACAAGTGCGGGTAAAACGGGTGCTGCTGGTGTTGGATTAACTGTAATGCTTACTGCTATTGGAGTTGAATGGCAAGTAGAAGTTCCTTGATACACATAGTAAGTCGCAGAATTTGCGGCTGGAGTGAATGAGCTTGAAGAATTTACTTGATTACTAAGTGCATTATCGCTGAACCAAAATACAGGAATTCCACTGCTTGGTGAGGTACTTAATGCTGTCATGGTTTCGCCGCTACAGTATTCAGTAGTTCCTGAAATTACCAATGGATTGGGTTGTGGAGTAACGGTTAAGGTTTGCGTTAAAACTTCTGCGCAAGAACCCGAACCCAATGAATAGGTGATGCTTTGTGTTCCAGCTGTTGGGTCAAAGTTCGATCCTGTTACTCCTGCTCCTGTCCAAGCCCCTCCAGTTGTTCCAGTAATAAGCGTATTCAAATCGATTGTTCCTTCATTAGAACAAACGGTAATGCTCGTCCATGCAGGATTTCCAAAGCCTGATGCTGAGACCGAAATAACATGTGTTTGACTTACGGCACTTCCGCAGAGTGGTGTGTAGGTATACGTAATGTTTTGATTTCCAGATAATCCCGCAGGAGAAAATGTGTTTCCTGTAACACCAGGTCCGCTCCAAGTTCCTCCGGTATTGCCTGTAATGAGCGTATTTAAATTGATGGCAGCAGCGCCAGAACACATAGGCGAAGGCAAAGTCCAACTTGGATCGTAAACGGGGAGTGGGGCAGTACATCCGTTGTTGACGTAGCTTGCAGTTCCTGAAGAATTGAAATTTACACTTGCGCCATCGGTACTACTCAAAGAACCAGGTGAATAAACTACCGATTCAATACATCCACTGCTGTTGGGGATAAACGACATGGAAAATGTACGTGTACCAGTACCGGTATTTGCAAAATTGCCTCCAGTTGAACTTGAGCAATGAAAAATGATGTAAATGGTGTCGGTAAGTGCTGCAAATGAATTGGAACTCACACTAAAACCTGTATAACCCGATACTAAAATAACTTTGGCATTTGCAGGTAAAACGCCTCCTGTAGGTTCTAAAATAAGCCCACAACTATTGGTTATAGTCCCATTTAATTGGGAAACAATGTTTGATGTCGCCGTGTTTTGACAAACCCCAGTCCAGGCATTGCCAGTTGTGGCCCATGTTACATTCAGGTCGGCTGTGTTTAATGCTGAGAGGCCAACTGTAAAACGAACCATTTCATTCTGTCCTTCATTACCAGCAACTTGAGAGCAAGCGTTTACTAGAATAGATTCTATAGTAAAACACTGAGCCTGCATTTTGCCGCTCAAAAAAAATAATCCCCACAAACAGAAAATTCTGCAAAGCAGACGTGCCATCTAACAAGTTCGAATTCTACAAATATAGCATACTTGAAAGATTACTTTGAAATTGTGTTGTTGTTAAATTGTTAACTTATTTAACAAAGCATGCAGTCGAAATACCTTGCGAATTCCTTGTTGATACTAAGTATACACCATTTTCCAATTGCTCGGTGTTCAGCAACCAATGTTTTCCGTGAATGAGTTCGGTACATAAAAGCGGAATTTTTCTGCCTTGTAAGTCATAAATTTCAAAAGAACTAACCCCTTGAAATTCAGTTCCAGACTTTAATATATTTAACCTGTTTGTTACAGGATTGGGATACAATGAAATACCTTGATTATTCTCGAAACCTGAAATGAAATTAGGAGCCGGAACGCTGTCTGTATTTGTAGCTCCAGGAGTAGCAACATACATACGAATCCAATTGTCGGTTCCATCTTCAAATCGTCCAAAAGTTAAGCCCGGTTGCATTTCAGGATACTGAATGGCATCAATCAAGGTTTCTCCATCGGGAGCAAATATGCCAACAAAACCGCCTGTTCCATTCAATGTGAAATTCAAGTGCAGTGGTCCTTGAACGGTATTTTGATCGGCCCAAAGAATCTTATATGTTCCGGGTTCCATGTTTGTTTGAGCGGAAATTTGCGGAAACTGAAATTTCGTTGGATTGCTTATCAAATCCGTAATGTAATACCCTGAAATATTCACGGTTTGTGAATCAGCATTGTACAATTCAATCCAATCATCGAATTGTCCGTTTGCATCTGGGTAATTGGTGTTGAATGCATTTATCTCGTTCAAGTAAAGCAATGGCGGGACAAATGTTGGGATGTTATCGTTGTCTTTTATCTTGATTACAATGGTACTTGAATCGCCAATTTGTAAACCATTTGAAACTTGAACAACCGTAAATGTTAGGTATTCGTCGGGCTCAATTTGAAAATCATCGAACGCCGAAATGGTAAAAGAAAGATTCGGATTTCCTATTTCAGTAAAAAGCAAGAGTTGTCCACTCGATAATGCCGGACTCGTATAATAATCGTTGAAAATTCCAGCACCATTCGAAGGATTTAAAACTATGATAGAGGTCGCAGATGGACTTGGATTAATTGACATCGGAACTAGGAAACTTGTTTGCCCTTCCGAAATCTCCAAGGTATCGTTTATGAAATTAATACGGGAAAAATTTTGATCGGTACTTAATAAAGTTACCGCAATTACATCTTGATTACCCGCAGTTAATCCTCCAGAAAGTGATCCAATGACAAAGGAAACGGTTTCATTCGCTTCGGCAATTCCATCGGTTTGTGCTTGAAATGTAAAGCTGGCCGAAGTGGCATTTGCTGGGATGTTCAGTGTTATGTTTCCATTTTGAACCAGTGGATTAGTTGAATAATCGGATGTTGTTATACCGGGGAATTCAAAAATATCTAAAACAAGGGTTTGTGGAGAGAAAAGTGGCGTGCTAATATCGAGCGTTATGGTTGCCAAGGAGCCACCTTCAACAACCGATGTGCTGGCTTGCGAAAATTCGATTGTCGATGCAAAAGGCTGAACACTTCCACCCGAATTCCAAGATGGCCAAGAGCTAACACCGCCAGCTTCGGCATTATCTAAAAACCAATAATTGATGTTGTAAATAATGGAAAGCATATCGGGTCCCGTAACATTTAATGGGGTAATCGATAAGTAGCCATTGTCAATATTGATAGTTGTTACCTGCATAAATGCAATGGCTGTTTGTCCATTTACTAAAGGAGCAGGAAGGCAGGTGCGAAATTCGAAATACGGAATGGAATCACAGGTTGGTCGCCACGTATTGTTACTAATTCCAGCAATGAACGAAGGTTGGGTTGCCGATCCAAGGTAAGCCAAAACTTGTTCACCTTGTCCCAATGAATACCAAATGCGACCAGTAGCAGTTCCCGGACCAGAAACCGTCATGCCACTTCCATTATCTTGTAAACGAAATATGGTTCCAACAGGCAATGCAGTATCTGGGCTTGTCCAAACAACGGTTTGTTCATTTTCTAGCAAATGCGCACCAGTCCATTTATTATCGGTAAAGCTGATTTGTGTAGATGGGGGAATTGTATCGGTTGTAACTAGTGAAAATGCCATGGGCGAATCGCCTTGGTAGCCAATGAATGCAACCGCTCCAGCAGAAAGTACTTGAGCCTGTATTGATGTTTTAATTCCCAGTAAAATAAATCCGATAATTAGTAAAAAACGATTTTTCATTGGATGATTTTCGTTAAAGAACACATGTACGTGAAAATGAAAACTAGGTTATTTTCTTGATTTGTTGAGTTAAAAAAAACGTCCTGAAGAAAATCCCCAGGACGTTTTATGCTCATTTATTTATCAATGTTGAACAATCAACTTACGATACACTCGCTCGTTTTTAGAACCGAGTCGAATGAGGTACGATCCTGTTGGTAAATCCTTTGTATTAATGTTTAGCTTTTGAATCCCTCCATTGATCCTTTCTTGAACCAACAAACGTCCTGAAACATCAAATACATGCAGTTGAATTTCACCGCTGAATCCTTCAAAATTCATTTGAACATTTTCGTTCGCCGGATTCGGATATAGTGAAAGATTTATAGTAGAAATATTTTCAATTCCTACAGAACTTGTTGTGTTCGATGCATTCGGAGTTGTAGTCCCCGCTTCGAAAAAAACCAGCTCGCCGTCAACTTCAACATTGTAGCCATACGATTCGTCAGGACCAAGTGCTTCGTATGTTAGAGAATCAATTAATTCTCCATTGGAAGCATACAATCCAACATATTCACCACCTGGCGATAAAGTGAAATTGGTGTGAAGTGCTCCTTGAGAAATTGTATTGTCGGCCCACACCAAAATAAATCCGCCCGGTGCAATTACGGTGGATGCAGATCCTGATGGAAATTGATATTTCGCAGGAAGTGTTACGTCATCGGTTATCGACAAACCCGCTAAATCGGCAGGAGTAGATGCATTGTTGTATATCTCAATCCAATCGTTAAATTCTCCAAATTCATCAGCAATGGTGTTCGTATTTGATGCCATTACTTCGTTGATGTACAAATCGGAAGTTATAGGTTCCGAATCGTTATCTAGGATACTCAAGGTTGCTGTTGAATTTAATCCAACTTGAATAATGCTGCTCAATGAAACAAGCGTAAACGTTAAATTCTCCGGACTTTCAATTTCCAAATCGTCGGTTACATCGATATTAAAAGTAAATAGTGTTTCTCCCGGATTAATTGTCACTGCAATGGAACCTGCTATTGCAGATGGGTTTGAGGTGTAATCCGAACTTGTAATACCATTTCCTTCGGCAAGTGTAATATTGAATGTTTGAACAGATGTTGTTGCTGGTGAAATTTCAACGGTTAGCGTAATACTTGATTCTCCTTCAGTAATTGTTTCGTTTGTTGAAGAAAAGCTCGCAAATGAAACTCCTTCGGGTTCGGTGATTTCAAAATTTAACGAATCTCCGGTTCCAATTGTTAACCCAGATGAAGTTGAAACAATGGTTAACAAACCAATTTCTGTTCCTTCAATAAGTCCATCGGCCAAAGCGGCTAAGTTAAAACTGATAGAAGATGATTGAACTGGCAAAGTGAGAGTCACTGAATTACTTGTGAAATTGGGGTTGCTTAAAATATCCAAGTTGCTGGCAACACCATTAAGTTGAATGGTTACTGTTTGAATTCCATAGCTTTCTGGACTGACAGTTAAGGTTACATTTTGACTAGCACCGCCTTCCGAAAGAGAGAGAAATCCAGTTTGGAAATTCACTTCCGAAGGATCTGGATTTATAAATGTAAAAACCCATTCAGGCCACATGTCAATACCAGCAACTGTTGGATCGTTATCGTATGTCCAATTTTCGGGATCCATGATAAAAGCTAAAATGTCTGAAGGTGAGCCACTAAATTCGGAGAATGCAAAAAACATATTATCAGTTTCGGTTGAATCGCCGGGAATAGCAAGTGCATTAAAGCCTTCTTCAAGCGGAGCAGGTAGGCAAGTGTAATTTGTATTATTACCAGTGGATGAAATGTTACATGTGGTCAAGAAAAGATTAGTGCTGATTGCCGCAATGAAATTGGGCGTATCAACAGTTCCAGTATAAGCAAGAATTTGATCGCCATCTAGAGTTAAACCATATAATTCTCCTGTTGCAGAGCCCGGTCCAATGACCAATTCAACATTGTGAGCACTTTGAGGTGAAGCAGTATCTTCTTGCATAATAACAACCGAACCAGCAGGAACACCAATGGCCGGAGCAGTCCAAACTACAGTTTGTTCGTTTGTGAAAAGTGCAGTTCCGTTCCAGCCATTATCGGTAAAACTGATGCTGGAATTTCCTGGGATATCATTCAGCGCTATAAAAGCAAAACCATCTGGAGCATCGGTTTGCATGGCAAGAAAAGCGATGTCACCTGCTTGTAATTGAGCAAAAATTTGAGTCGATGAAAAGCAGATAATCAGTAAAGTAATGATGGATTTCATAGTATTCGTATTTAGTGCAAATCTATGAAAAAATACGTATCGATTCTTCTTGTCCTAATCGAAGAAAACCCAATTGAAACCTAGTTTGAGTAATCGGTCGGGGAGAGGATAGTAGGGAATAACGTAGGCATTCATTCCATTTATTCCAGCGTTAACATGTTCCATCATGGCGAAAATTCGTGCGCGTCGCACTTTCACACTCAAATAAAAATTAGCTTGAATCAAGCCTTTGTTTTTAAACGAGTCTTGCAAATAAAATAATCCACTTTGAGTTTGGTATGAATTTGCTCTAAAATCAGTGCATCCAATAACATCTAATCCGAACCGCCAAGGGGTTGTTTTGCTAATTAATCCTTCGCGATAAATACTCTCTTGATATTGGATGAGGGGCAAACGCACCTGACTTTCATCGTTCACTTGTTGGATTAACAGGCGACTTTGTAAATGCCACTTACGCAAATTGATTTGTTGTGCTATTTGCGCCGAAAGTACATTCAAGGTTTTGTTACTTTGAACAGGGCGTCCTGTTTGTTCAAGCAATACCCAATTCCCAATAAGCTGATTGCTAATTCGAAGATGGAGGTTTAACTTTTGAATTTCCAATTCAGCAAAAATGCGGTTGATTGAAATTTTCTGGAAAGAGGTATCCCAACTCCCAAAATTAGAAGCGAAATGTTGAAGCTGATATATGGCTTCCTGGCGCATGTTTTCAATACCCACTTTTATTCTCAAACCATTCGATGGCTTTACTTCCAGAGATGTCGAAATGGAAATGTCGCCAGCGTTAAATCCCGAAATAAAGGATTCGGCTTGGGCATGAATTTTCAAAGATGGACGAAGGTGATAGACAAACTTTCCGCCCACACTTTGGTTGATGGTTTTCAAATTAAAGTCAGTGCCGTTTACTGGTATACCCATCCACACATCCGCAACTTGTTGCTTAAAAAACACTTTCGATTCCCAATGCATTTTCTTTGATGTGTCGGGGTGTGAACTAAGTTTTAGCAAAGCAAATTCATTCTCCCATTGGGTGTTGTAATAATCTGCAAATGTCCTGGCGGAATCTGCAATGGTTGAATAATACCCGTTTATTGGATTTTCATCGTCATAAGAGTGTCGGTTGAAATTGTATTGAACAGTATGTTGCAAACGAACAATTGCTCCGTCTTTTCTAATACCGCTTGAATCCATTGCCGGCCTAATTAGATCAAATGTTTGTCGCAACAAAAAACCATTCCGAAAAACTTTATTACGTGCTTTATCAAGGTTAACAGGATAAAGCTGACGATTGGTTTCGGTATTGGTTTGAAAGAGTGAATCGCCAGAAGCTGTCATTCCACCATTTTCGAACGATGCACCTTTGTGATACACAATGCCGGCAAATGCTTGATAGCGCTCGGAACCCGGTCTAAACCAAAAGTTAAATCGCAGAGCAGAATGTGCCGTTGCTTGACGAACATATGTGCCTTCCGAATTTACCCGTTGGAATTCAACTCCGAAATTGAATGATTTACCGACGTTTTGAGTATGCCGAATTCGAAAAAATGCTTCTTTCTTTCCGCCTTGTGTATATGACGCTTCAGTAAAAGGCGATTGTGCGTCGTAGAATTGCATGTTCTTTAATTCGAATGTGTAAGGCAGAAATGTGCTGAAACCCCAATTGAAACCACCGTTAAAAGCAGGTTGGAAGTTCAAATCTTGAATAGCGGTTCCGTTATTTCCTAAGGTGCTGTTTATGAGCTGACTTCTATAAACGGGCAAAAAAAATTGTACCCGATCGAGCGAGTAATCCATCTTGCTCATTTGCCTATTTCCCGATTCGGATGCATCTAAACCGATGTATTCGACCCGCGATTTGTCACGCCCGATGGTTGATGAATCGATCTTTAATAGGTTTGTTTGCTTAGGAGCCATATTGTTATCGGTTTGAGCAGTGGCAAACGAACAACACAGGATGAAAAGTAAAATGGGAAAGCGATTCAACATTGCGTCAAAAGTAGCAGTTTTATAACAATTGTTTCATAGATTTTTAGCAGTTAGTAAACATTGGAATTCATCTAAAATTTGTAAATGTGTTAATCATTAAGATTCTTGGTTTATATTTACCATCCCGAAATTAGCTTCAGATATGTACAGACCACATCGAAATCTAGTCACTTTGGGGGAGTTTATAATTGAGCGTCAGGCAGATTTCCCATACGCGAAAGGTGAACTTTCCAGCTTATTGAGCGACATAAGTATTGCGGCGAAAATAGTAAACCGCGAAGTGAATAAAGCCGGATTGGTGAATATTCTTGGCGAAGCCGGGTCTGATAATATTCAAGGCGAGAGTCAAAAAAAGTTGGATGTTTATGCCAACGAGCAATTCCTTGCTGCACTCGCTTCTGGTGGAGAATGTGCTGGAGTTGCATCGGAAGAAAACGACGAAATTATATTGTTTGATGGACCTTCCTCATCCGGAAAATACATCGTTGCCATGGATCCTTTAGATGGTTCATCGAACATCGATGTCAATGTATCGGTAGGAACAATCTTTTCCATTTACCGCCGTAAAACCAAAAATGGTCCTGCTACTGTTGATGATTTTTTGCAGTTTGGTTCCGATCAAGTGGCTGCTGGGTATATTGTTTATGGATCTTCCACTATGTTGGTTTATACAACCGGTAATGGAGTGAATGGCTTTACGCTCGATCCATCCATTGGAGAGTTTTGCTTATCGCATCCCAATATGCGTATTCCCAAGGGCGGAAATATCTACTCTGTAAATCAGGGTAATTTTGTTCATTTTCCCGAAGGAGTTAAGCGCTATATCAAGAATTTACAGATTGACGATAAAGCGAGCAAGAAGCCTTATACATTGCGTTATATAGGTTCTTTAGTAAGCGATTTTCACCGCAATTTAATCAAGGGGGGAATTTACATTTACCCAACAACTTTGGCTTCACCCAAAGGAAAATTACGCTTGATGTACGAAGCCAATCCCATGGCCATGATCATTGAGCAAGCAGGAGGAAAAGCAACCGATGGTTTTCAGGACATTCTCGAAATTGAACCAACCGATATTCATCAGCGCGTTCCTTTATTTGTAGGGTCTGAAGACATGGTGGATGAATCGATGCGTTTCATGCGCGAATACAGCGATGAAAACTTGCAGCCTTCGTATGTGAGTAAATAGTTTTACTCAGCCAATCTTTTCTTTTTTGTATTTGGATGATTTTTTTGAAGAAATTCAAATCTAGTTTTTTGTGATGTACTTTCTTTTCTTTTTAAAGCATCAAAAGAGAGAGAGTATTTAACCTGAAAAAGAAAATTGGAAATCTCAGCAATTAAATCAGCGTATTAAGTTTACAAGGTTTAATGTTAAGAGAAGTTTGGGTTTGATGAGCACATAAGGAACAAGATTACGAATGATCCAATTGAACTGGTTATAAACTTAACAAATGCCTGGTTAATCATACTCAGTTTATAAAAACTAATTTCTTCCCAAGTAAATAATTTCAAAATTATCTAAATAGAATTCCGTTTTAGATTTATTCCAAATATAGAATTTAACAGTTGCATTAGGAGGGAAGGAGTTTATTGGGAGTGAAAATTCTGCAGAAATAGTTTTCCATTTTGTGCTATCGTTTATGCTTTTTAACAGCAAAGGCACACCCGACCAAAAAAGATTTTTGCCTTTATCGTCATCAATTGACATAACAATAGATGCATCTTTAGATTTATTTTCGATGTCGAGTATTTTACTATTAAATACAAATTTTGATGTGTTTTTGTGGAAATCTGAAATATGTCTTAAGACTGATACGCTATATTCGGCTTCACAAGATAATTTACAAGAATTATTTCCTGAGAATGCATTTTTAGCTACTATAGTTTCAGAATTAAATAAAAGTGGGTTATTGGTTTCTAAATCAAAATAATCGACAGAAATTGTGTCTAATTGTTTGGGATGATTTAGTTTCATGAAAACGTATATTTCAAACTTATATCCTCCGAGTGTTGTGAATTCTGTTTTAGGCTTTATCGATTTTATTAATTCGAAATTAGGATCATTCATAATTGTATCAAGAGGAATTTTACATTCATTTGGTCCAAAATGACCGTCCCAAAATACAATCGAACTGTCTGGAATAACATCAATTCCATAAGCTTTAATGCTTGGATACAATCCCCATAACTCACCCACTTTTTCTTGGTCGAATGAATCTACATCAAGTAAATGAGCTAAAAGTGGATATAAATAATACACCTTTTGATTTGTATATTCAGACCTTTTAAACCAATCGCCAGCATCTTTTACAACAGCTTGTTCTGAATCAAGTTTATATGGAAAGTAGTCCTGCTTAAAAGGATTGCTAATAATCCAAAATGTAGTTGCAGCAATAATAGAATATTTTAAAAATATTTTTTCATTGAAAAAAGGAATCATTATTAGATTAAATCCTCGTAAACAAATAATTGCAGAACAAGGAATAATACCAGCAATTACTCTAATCAAACCTAATGAGTTTGCCATCCCTTTCCACCACATAATTGAGTGAGCAATAAAATAAATAGCAAAAGCACCATAAATTAATAAGAGCTCTTCTGGAAATTTAGTGTTTTTTGTTTCCTTGTTTTTAATTGTCTGAAATCCCAATGAAATAATTTTAAAAAGACCCAAAACAAATAACATCCCCAAAATAGAGCCCCAAATAATTTTATAATTTATGACAAAATGGAGTAGTTCACCGCTTCCGTAAAATAATTTGTTGTCACCATTATAGGGGTTTTGATTTATCACCCAGAAAAAGTCATTGAAATATAGTAAACCAATAACACTGTAAATGAACGTTCCGAATGCAAGAAGTGGAGAATATAAAAACTTCCTTCTATACATTAAAATGATAAAAAATAAAGGGAGTATCAAATTTCCCTCGGTTCTCACAAAAGGTAAAAAAGATACTAGTATACAAGCCCAAAGATAGCGATCAACAAACATTAAATATATGGACGAAATAAGTATGAAGCCAAAAAATGGTTCGGTAAGTCCACTATTTATAGTTGGGAAATAACAAGGAGTGAAAAGCAGAAAAGGGATTGCTAATAAAGGATAATTTAAGTTCAGCTTTTTAGCAATTTTAAAAGCAAAATAGGCGGATCCAATTCCACATAGAATGTTGAAAATGTTTGTTCCTAGCAAACCAAATTGAGAAAACGGGGAAGAAACAATTGTAAAAAATGGTTTCCCCCAACTATATAAAAGTAAATCAGGGTGTTTCCAGGAGTATCTTGAAACTAAATAGTGACGAATGCCATCACCTGCATCATAGCTCGCTACTGAAAAGTATGAAATAATAAAAAAAACAAGGGCGATAAATATTAGTAAGAAAATTGATGTTTTATTTTCTGTAAATAGTTGTTTATTCATAAAAAAATTATCTGAAATGAATTGAATATATTTTTTGAATTGTCATCGACTTGATAAGTCAACTACTATGAAACAATTTCTTCTGAACGCTTATTTTTA
>Ga0304730_1000368_pt1 | contig 39780 bp, 63 predicted proteins | sample M_130628_MF_Meta_FD_190474 | JGI IMG/M metagenome (GOLD analysis project Ga0304730, IMG submission 190474) | Freshwater microbial communities from Lake Montjoie, Canada to study carbon cycling - M_130628_MF_MetaG (v2) (version 2) | ecosystem: Environmental > Aquatic > Freshwater > Lake | place...
TGGGCAATAAAAAAAGAAAAGGCAAGCCAACTTGAGCGAGATAAAAGTGGCTGGGGTTTTTAACAACAAAATATTAAAACAAGCAGAGATAGAATGAAATATATTTTAGGGATTGATATAGGTTTATCTGGTGCTCTAGCTCTTTATTCAGAAGATGATTTGCAAACCTTCCCAATTCCATTAATAATTGGTAAGAAGGGAAAGAACGGTAAAAAGGCAAAGAATGCGATTGATATGTATGAGCTTGCTAAACTAATTGACTTTTGGGCTAAAGATATAAAATTTGTAATAATTGAGGAAGTCCACGCAATGCCAAATCAAGGCGTAACCAGTATGTTTAATTTTGGGATGACTTATGGAATGATTAAAGGGATTATTGCGGCTAATCTTTGTCGAATCCACTATGTCCGTCCGCAGGTTTGGAAGGGTGTTTTACAAGTTCCAGCAGATAAGAAATTATCAAGAGCAAGAGCAACAGAGCTATTCCCTGCATATTCTAACCAATGGTGCAAAGCCAAATGGGATGGAAGGGCAGAAGCGGCAATGATTGCTTTATACGGTAGTAAAATTAAAAATACATAACAACTAACAATGCTAACAAATAAAAAGGAAAATAATTATGCAATGCAAAATTCACGGACAAGCACGAATGGTTAAAAGCTGGCAAGGAATTGATCCTTCAATAATGGTAAAGATTCTGCCAGATATATGCGATGATAAGATTGAGCCAACTAAGGAAGTTTTACAGATTAAGAGTATTTGGAAAGATGTTAGTGAGTTGCCAAAAGATTTAATTGAAGATTGCTTCATTAAATATAGAAGAGGTGGTTTTTCAATAGCTACTGCATACAATGGTCAATTTATTGTAGTTAATCAATCATATGGTAGAGAATCTATCAAAAAATATTGCACCCTAACCGACTATATCAATAATACCGAAGAAAGGTTAAAGAAATTGGAGGAGAAATAATGAAAAATTATATATTGAGTTTTATTTTAATAATAACAGCTATACCGCTACAAATAATTATGCACAGGATTTTAACTGTAAATTTTGAATGGCTTATCACAGATGGATATGGCTTGTGTTTATATTTGTCGCAAATGATTTTTTTATTTACTCAACTTGCTTGTGCGGTTATACTCGCAACTAAAGAATTACAAAAATCCTTGTAATAATAACTAAACTAACTAACAAAATGACTAAAACATTTAAAGAGTGGCAAAAAGAGCATACAAGCTTATTCAAAGCAATAGAGACAATTAAGAATAGAAGAGATTTGTATTGGTATCACAACGCACAAATAACAGATTTAATGGGTGATTTTCCAACTCATTTAACAGCAATGGACACTAAAATAGAATCTGCGGTAGTTGAATATCTTGATGAGCAAATAAACAAAATTTGTGGCTTGACAGAAATGGCATCATATTATCTTTATGAGTGCGATAATGGTGGGATAATAGAGTGCGAAGAAACTAAAAAGGAGTTTAAAATATATACTATTGAGGATGTCAAGAAGTGCGTATATTATTTTAGTCGCAAAGGTTGATATATGATAAAACAAGAATTTTTGGACGGACGGATAGTTTTATATAATGCAGATAGTAGAGATATAGATAACAAAAACTATATCACAGTAAGCGATCCGCCTTATAACTTAAATTATCATTATAATAGTTATAAAGATAAATTAAAAGATTGTGAATATTTGGAATTACTAGCAAAGGTATTTATTGGCAAATGTGTCATTATACATTACCCAGAATCTTTATTTAAATTTTCAATTCACACCCAAAGGCATCCAACAAAATTTATATCTTGGGTGTATAATTGCCACACCCCAAAACAACATAGAGGTATAGCTTTTTATGATATAAAAGTTGATTTATCACAAGTTAAACAATCTTGCAAAAACTTAAAAGATAAAAGAATTTTAGCAAAAGAAGAGCCTGTTTGTAATATTTACGATTGGTGGTTTGTGAACCAAGTTAAAAATGTTTCGGCAGAAAAACTAGACCATCCCTGCCAAATACCTCTTCAAATAATGAACAATATATTGCTTGTTGGTAGCTCTTTGGATGATATAATATTTGATCCTTTTTTGGGTAGTGGAACTACTGCCATCGCATCTATAAGGAACAACAGAAGATTTGTTGGGGCAGAGATAGATAATAAATATTTTGATTTATCTTGCAAAAGAATTGAAGATGAATTGAGGCAAGGACGACTATTTTAGTTGCAGAGGTTAATATATGATAAAAGAATTTCTAACAATTATTACAAAAAATCAAAGCTATATGAATTGCGGTTAGAATTTGCTTTGGTTGAGAAGTCGGCATTTTCAAAAGAAAGGACTGCTAAAATGATTTTGCTGAATGCAAAATTATGCAGGAAAAGAATATTAACAACAAAAAATAATCATTATGAGCTACTACATAAAAACTAAATTCCAAATTGGACAAGATATTTATTCAATCAAAAACGACGAAGTTAGAAAAGTTAAAGTTGAATCAGTCCAAATTACAACTGATAAGAAAGTTGCATATTTGGCGAATAATGAATTATTTTATGAATCCCAATCTTTTTCTTGTGAAGAAGAGGCGAAAGATTTTATGAGTAAAGCTTACAGAGTTCCTTTTTTGACTGGCAATTCTGCTTGGGAAGGAAATTTACAAGGAGTTAAAAGAGTTAGTATTAGATTTGGTAATTTCTGGTTCAAGGAAGATTTAAAAAAGCCGTATAATCTCCAAATGAGCACGCACGATGGCAATAATGGCTGTTTGAATAGCACAACTACTTGCGAAACGCAGTTAGAAGCCACCGAAAAATCACTAGAAATGATTAAAAACTATGATTCTACCTATCCACAGGGATAAAATGATAAGCGAAGTTTATAACACTGATTGCGTGGAATTTATGAAGCAATATCCTGATAATCATTGGGAATTAGCCATTTGCGACCCTCCATATGGGATAGGGTTTGACAAGTTTGTTTATTCCAATGGAAAGGAAGCAAAAAACAAAGGCTTCAAAGAAGTTAAAAATAAAGTTGTGAAGAAAAATTGGGATAAAGAAATTCCTAAAAAAGAATATTTTGATGAATTGTTTAGAGTTTCTAAAAATCAGATTATTTGGGGAGGAAATTACTTAACGGAATTTTTACCTCCTAAGATGGGCTGGATTTATTGGCATAAAAAAGGTAATGATAATTCCAATTTTAGCGATGGAGAGTTAGCGTGGAGTTCATTTGATAGAGCGTTAAAATTCTTTAAATATGATTGGATTGGATTTGGATATATTAATAACGCAAAAGATGATAAGAAAATTCACCCCACACAAAAACCAGTTCGCCTCTACGAGTGGCTTCTAGCCAACTATGCGAAAGAAGGTGATAAAATCCTAGACACTCACGGCGGATCAATGTCAAGCGTTATTGCTTGTTTAAATCTAGGCTTTGAAATAACTTGTTGTGAACTAGACAAAGATTATTACGAACAGGCTAAATTTAGAATAACCGAACATCAAAAACAGCAAAGCCTATTTAATCCCACGCAAGAAATTAAATTTATTGATTAACAAATTACCTAATCGCACCAGCTAGATTTTGCTTCTCCGTGATATTTCCTTGCTAAACCTTTGGCAATCATTAATTCTGATAAATTTTTACCATTAACAAAAACATTACCCAAAACTCTTCCGCCGTATTTATCCCAACCAGCTATTTTATAAGTAATTTTATTTTTAGAATTATTGACAAGCCCTTCAAGAAATAATTTAGCCTCTTGTGCTTTGGCTTTTTCTAAATCACACTTCCCTTTTATTTCTGGAGCGTCAATATCCAATATCCTAATAGATAGTGGCAAGTTGCTGAGATCAGGTTTATTATTTAAAATGGCAATAGTGTCCCCATCAATAACTTTAAAGTCACTAGCATAAGCATAGCTAGAGCTAGCGAATAGGAATAAAGAGATGGCAATGATTTTATATTTCATAATATTTGATTAAATTTCGATACGGCAATTTAAAATTACGCGTTTATATACTTGACAAACCTAATTAAAAAATAATTACTTATTCAAATAATTATGAAATTTTGAAATTAATGAAATTATTGTTGGGGATAAGAGACCGAAGACATACAAGCCAATCATCTTAAAATCGTTCCAAATAACTGACTCCCAAGTCCTTTTGGTATTGGCTTGGCACTGACAATATAAAATCCCCACCGCTAACAGTAATAGCAATAAAAAACAAAAGGCATCTAATAACTTATGAATATCCAAACTCCACTCCTGAGGAGAGGGGCAACAATATTGCGTCCAAAGCAACGTTGCTCCTCAATCTAAATAAATTTTAAAAAAAGTCAACTATTTTTTCTTAACAAGCTCGCCAATAAGTCAATCTTTTACCTACAAAGCCTTCAATTATACTGCTTGCCCTTTCAATAACTTAATATTAGTAATTAAAAATAAGGATGCAACTATATTCTAATCCTCAAGTTGAAAATGCGGATTATCTCGCATCTTCCAATCACCGCCCCAAATAATCTTAATTTTATGATGAGCAGCAGCAACTTTAACCGCCATCGCAAATTTAGTATGTTTGTCGTTTGCCGACCAGTCAATAGGATTCGGCAAAACATCTACAGCAAGGGATAAAGGTTGCTTTTTACTGACTTGGTGCTTTGACTTATTAATAACGCCATCTAGCTTAGAAAAACCGCCTTTAAATGCTTTTTGTTGATCTTCCAAAGTTCTTGCACCACAAATTATCGTGCAATCGTGAGTGATGATAATATCGTTAAATATCTTTTGTAAGTCTGGATGGCAGGTTGCTAATTTTGAAGCTGATGCTTTACTGAATTTTGGCATATTTATTTGATAGAATTACAATAATCTTTATAATTAGCATCCCAATCACCGCATCTTTTGCAATAAAACATATTGCGTTTTACATAATCTCGCTTTTGCTCACTACTTAAATGCTCAATCGCCACTTCATCATCAAATAAAAAGGGTTTATCAATAACAAAACATTCATTATCTTTACTTATGGTATGTTTTGATAAGCAACTTGTTAAGCTCACTATTGCTAAGATTGTCAACATTTTCGTTAATTTCCTGCTTCTCCTTAATAATCTCCAAAGTGTTTTCATTGTTTTCATTTTCTGTTTCTTGTTTTTGATTAGAAGCTCCCTTTTTATAGCTAAAAAACAAAGCCGCTAAGAAGCTAAAAATACTAAGTAATATTGTTTTCATTTTTGTTGTGCTTTCTTAGTTGTGCGGTAGACCTATTATTTCTAGTAGCAGAAAATTCTATAGCATAATCCTTATTGTCAATTATTCTATATTTAAAAGTGCCATTTGGCTTGTGGTCAAATTTTTCTATGATCGAGAAATTAATATTATGCACCAAACTACAATCACAGCAAGCCATTTTATACCCCTTCATTACAGGAATGGTTAGCTCATTACTGCTAATTATTTTAAATTTTGCCATTAAATTTTAAAATTCCTGTTATTCTTTTTTTTTCATTTTCACAATCTTTACATTTTAATTGCTCAATGTCAATATTGGTTAAATCCTGCTTCACTCTTCTTTGTTTGTGTTTTTTATTAACTGTGCATAAAGTCCATCCAGTTATACTAGTGCGGTTAGGGTCGGTGTAGTTATTCTTTAAGAATTGTATCATTTTTGTTGTTTTTTGCAATATTTATCATTTGTTTAATATTTTCAACAGTGATAACGCCACTCATAATCAATATAAATGCACCATTGCCTGCTAGCAAATATAATAACTCCGTCCAGCAACTGCCCTTTTCTATCATTGCTAAAACTATTTTTATCATCAACCATTCTGCTATCACAAAAGCTACAGTATATATAAACCTTTTGCTCGAAAAAGCACCTTGCTCATCTTGTAAAAATTCTGATATTTTCATTTGCTGAATTGGTTAAATAATTGGTGAATTTGTGATGGCTCAGTGCGATTCTTTAAGGCATCTGAAGCTTTTTGAAAGCAGACTGCTATAATTATGAATATTGTTGTCGTTATTATCATAATTTTTAAATCGTTGTTTTTCATAAATATTTAAATTTTGATTTTTTCATAGCTTGAAGTTATAATTAACCCCAAAAACAACACCAGCATCAAGGTTTAACTCTTTGTTAGGTGCTATAATGGTGCTATTAATTGAAATATCCTTGTTGGCAATAAAAGTCAAGCCTATTGATGGAATTAACGCTGTTTGTTGTTTTTTCTTTAAAAATTTGCCAGCATAATATAAAGATTTTTCAACCTCAACATTAGTCAAGCCAATATTAGGAATATAACGACCTATTTGATAACCAATCGTGAGAGTATCTGCCTTTATCTTGGTTTTGTTAGTAAAGACAACGCCATTCTTTTTGCTAACAACCTCTCTGTCAACGCTTCTGTTGATAAAGCGATTAGTTGAAATACTGGCAATAAATGGGCTTTTATTAATCCTTTCACTGAGGGCAAAACTAACACTAGATAATTGCAACTGGTCACGATTACTGGTATATTGAAAATCAGGATCGTTAATTTTTAAGAGCGACAATGTTGTGCCAATAGATAAAATTGGATTTGCAAAAGCAGGTGCTGAGAGGAGGAGAAATAAAAAGGTGATTTTAAGTAGATTTTGCATCATATTTTTCCATTGATGTTGAAAGATTATAATGAGCCTTCATTATGATAGTGTCTCCGTCAGGATGTTTTTTTAGCTCCTCCAATATATTATTCATTTGTCCTGTGAAAAAAGTTTTGTGTCTGTCTGATTTTGTTATATTCATATTTGCAAGATGCAATATGAGATAAAGCAAAGTCACAATCATAAGGGCGTGAGAAACGAATATACCTGTCATTCTTTAATTACATTGATTATTGAAGTAAGCATTTGGTCAGGGATAACATTGCACGGCTCAGAATCAGTCGTGGTAATGAGTGTCGTAATATATACAATTTTCTTACCAAATATGGTATGACCAACAGTGCTTCTGATGTGTAGTTGTTCTAACTTTTCTAATTTTGACCACTCAGTTTTATCTAGGATTTCGTAAATTGAAGGAAAAATCTTTAAATTAGAAAAATTCTGATCATCGCCCTCCCTAAGAGGATAATAACTTGTTTTATCAACGCTGTTTAGTAGTTCTTGATAAGAATTATTATCAATATTTAATGTCTCATTGTAAAACGAAGACCTTATAGTTAATAAATTTATAGGCTCTGAAGATAATTTGGTATCCATCGCCATTGCAACAATAAATGTTCCTTTGTGAGAATAGTAAAGTTTATCGTTTTGTTCAACCACGCTCACACTTATTGCCCTACCATTGCCTTTTGCCTTACCATTGCTGCACTTCATCAATTCACTATCAACAATTTTTTTTATGTCAGCTGTTTTTTTAGCATATTTAGCTGGAGCCTTATTGTTAAAATCATTAAACCAATTAATATTGTAGATAAATATTGCAATAATAATGCAAATACAAATAAAAATTTTTGGTGAAAAAAAGACATTCTTTTTGCAAGCAGAAAAAAAAGGTTTTAGCTTTAAGCAAGTAGATATAATATCTAAAATTATTTTTATGGCTGCCAACATTTTTATAATTTGATAGGTTATTTATCTAATAATGCCTCTAAATCTATCTCGCAAGTGGATGTAGTTTTTTCAAAATCATAACCTGTGATCAAATGGCTATTTGCCATTTTTCTAGTCTCTGCTGCATATTCAAAACAATACCAAGCATTCTCATTATCAATGAAAGATAGTTTTTGAGTTATTTTTGATTTACTACCAAAAAATCTTTTTGCAAAGAGAAATAAAGGGATTCTCCAAAAAGTGCCAAAATCATATTTTAAGCCAAAAGTTGCAGGTGGAATTTTTGTATCAAATCCCTCTTCGTCAATAACTAGAAAATGAGTTCTTTTTCTTTTTTTAGTATGCTCTAAATAAACTTTTAGATGCTCAAGAGACACTCCTTTGTTTGTGCAATTTATAACACAATATTCATCATCTAGCTTAACTAGACCTAAAGCGTGATCAAATTTACTGTTAGTCATTAGCCTAATCCCTAAGTTTAAATACGAAGCTAGACTTAATGGCTGTAATGGTGTAGAACAAAGGATTGTTTGAATTTTTATTGTCATTTTTTATAAATCTTTAAATTTTGTTAAAAAAAATTAAATGCTAAGTAGTTAATAATGAGTTATGCTAAATGTCAATTAAAAGGTAATATTAAGCTAAATTACACGTTATTTAGTAAATTTCCATCGTTGTCTAGCGTTATCACCTCTGTTGGTTGATAAGTTTTTCCATCATAATCATTAAAATAATTATAACGCTGAACATCTTTGATATTATCAATAGTGTTGATGATTGTAATGTGATGATCACGGCAAAAACAACAATAACCCTTCCTTTTTGCAATCAAAAAAATAATGTTCTTTAGGGCGTCTAGGCTAATTTTAATCACTGAATATGTGACAGATTCGCTATCAGGATTGACAACTTTATAAGGATAAATATTATCTGGTCGATGAGTAGCCATATCTACCATATCATTAAGTTTATCTGTAAAACTTTGATTCGCAGTGATTGGCTGTGCTGCCCCATTTTTAATTATCATAAAAGTTGCAGTGGTGTTATAAAAAATATTAACCTTTTCTATAAGCTCTTGTTTTTTATCCTTTAAATCAAATTCCGAATCTTTATATTGAATAATATCTCCTAATAAACCAGCTTCCACGAATTTAAACAAAATAAAAGAATAATCTATTGTTATGCTATTGTTGAGAGATATTGTGTTGTCTTCTAATTCAGAGCCATAATTCTCTTTATATCTAACAGAATACAGGTTGTCTCTTTTCATTACTGAGGGAATATCCCCAGTAAATGCGTCTTGATTTTTGTAAAAATGTTTTTTTAAAATAGGTATAAAAGCCTCATTAATAACAAAATTAGCATCTTCAACCACAATAGAATTTAAAATATCAATTCCTTTTGCAATAAAATCATCTCTGTTATTAAAATTGTGTAAATTTTCATCATAAAATTTAGTTATTAGGTCATTAAAATTCATATCGTTGTTAATTTTTAGAGTTAATAAAATTATTTAATTTAGCATCTAATTCTTGGATATTAGAATGTAATTCTTGAATAGTAGAAATTGCAAGCGTAATTAATTTATCATAATCTACAATATGAAAATCATCCACTCTTTTGCCATAAACAAATACCTCTTGATCCTCTAAAGAAAACTGTATTTGATCCTCCAAAGAAGACTTTACCTCAAAATACTTTTCTTTTACTGCAACAACTTGCACATCTACTTCTTTTACTGCAACAACTTGCAGATCTACTTCTTTATGGTTTTTCATAACGAGACGAACAAAATCACCAGCAACTAGATTAGTGTTGCTAAGATTAATTCTGTTGTGGTCAGAGACGCTCGCTATTTTCATTATGTCTGGCAAAAACCCTGTAGTGGTGCTAACTGCTTGTGGGAATATTGGTTGAATCTGTTGGGCAATTACTTTTTTATGAATTTTATCACCGTAACGAAGCTTATCTTTGTATTGGTAGTCAGTAATTTGAATTTGTTTTAAAATCTCCAAATCAGCTTTAGAATCACTTTTGTTAATTATATTTTTAATTCTTTCGTCAGACGCAACAACAAATTCATATTGTGTGTATATCCTGTTTGTTGCATTTATCCCAATACTACCAACTCCTGGTGAAAATGTTCCGTATGCGTTGTATTTAAAATATCCGAACGGATTGGTTGTGGTAACTCCAGCTTGAATTCCTTGCACAACAAATGCACCAGAGGTAACTGTGTAAGTGCCAGCCGAAAGCGTTTGAGGAATCTGTGCAGATGATAAAACGCCAGAATTTATTTGTGATGCCGATATTGATTTATTTGTAAGAGTGTCAGTTGTATCTCTACCAACTAAAGTGTCAGTTGCATCTGGAAGTGTGATTGTTCTATCTAATGTATGTGTTGAGGCTATCGTCAATGTTTTAGCGGTTACCGCTCCACCAAGACTAAAGATTAATTTTTTACTTACATCTGAAACATTGCCAAAAAATGTTGTTGAATCAGAAAGGGTTTTGTTGGTGAATGTTCCTGATTTAGTGGATGTATATGTCCACACATCAGACAATAATGTTTTTTTCTTAGTGTAAGCAGCCGCCGCACTATCTTCTACAACCAAAACATCATTATCAACAAGAGTAGATTTTGCTGTTAATGCAGTAAATTGATTAGCTTGGTCGCCAAATTTACTATTAAATAGAGTTCTATCTGTAGATGATAAATAACCACTAACGCTGTTTGTTGCTGACGGAATACTTATTGTCAAATTATTACCTGCAATTCCAAAAACAGATTTTGCTCCATTTACTACAGTTATAACGCCACTACCAACAACATCAACTACATCAGTAGCAATCGCATTATCAGTAATATTGTTTAAATTTGCCAAAGCACTATTCGCTTTGATTTTAGCAATTTGGTTAGGAGTAATCCCATCAGCTGGAACAGAAAATTGGTTGCCAACTAAAACAAGACCACTTCCTGCTGTGTAGTTTGTTATCGAAACAGTGCCACCAAGAGCAATAGGGGAACCATTAATAGTAATATAATTGTTTAATAGTTTAGAATTATCAATACTTCCTTGAAGCATTGCGTTGGTAACTTTCAAATTACCAATTGTAGCAACTCCTGTATTTAAAATTGTTACATCGCCAGACATTGCAACTGGAGTAGCTACATTTAAAGCGTTTCCAACAAAGATTTTACCATCAAGCAAAGCATTATTTAATTTAGTGCTTAAATCAGTTGTAAGATTGTTAACTTGGGATTGTGCAATTTGAATGTTTTGTTCACTAACAAAGGTAATTTGCCCTTGAGCGTTATATATAATAAAAAGCGTTTTTGAAACAGAACCTAAAGAAGCACCAATAATTCCTATTTTATCAACTTTATCATCTAGTGCAGTTTGTAATCCGCTAACAGTGCTTATCGCTTGTGCTCCTGTGTGATTAGTTCTATCCAACAAATAGGCATCTGTTTGGTTTTGAGTTGCCCCATTTTGAATCCCAGCAAGTTTGCTTTTTTCTAAATTAGTGTAATCGTTTGTAGATAAACTTTTTCCAGCTTCTTTGTCAACTTTTAAATCAATTTTGGTCTTAACTAGATTATTTGTTGGATATTTTGTTGTTGAGGTATCAAGAGTTGTATTTTCTTTATTTGTAACATCTTCGGGAGTAAAACCTAAAGCGTTTTGTTTAGAATTAAAAGTCTGCCAATTTGCAGAAGATAAAGCCCCTCGTTTAGTTGCAGAGGCAGTTGGAATATTAATTGTGTGAGTATTTGTAGCAGAAACAATATTAATATCATTTTCTGAAGCTCCAATTACTATGGATTGATTTAAGTTTGTTAATCCATTAATAGAAGCTATGCCAGTCCCAGAATCGCCTTTTGGTCCTTGAACTCCAACATCACTAATAACAATCTTGTTTGGTTGCTCTATGATTTGGATAGTATTATTCTCTTCATTGATAATAATTTTATCCCTGACTTCTATTATTTGGATAGTCATTTAGAAATACTACCCTCCACAGTGAAAGTGCCTTTCAATTTACAATAGCTAGTAGCTCCAAAATTTATGTATAAATCATAATAGTATTGCCCAACAGGAAGCGTAAGGGTATCAGCGGCAGTGATTAGTAAAGTGATAGTTCCTAAAGCCCCACCTAAAGTAATTCTATTATTCTCGGTGGTAAGTTCCGTAATCTCTTGAACACAATCCTCATCACATTTAGAAGTTTTAACTTTCATTATGGCAGTAGCGCCAGTTAGATTTGTTGCAACACCATTTGAACCAAACCAAGTTATAACCTGGTTGAAAGTTGCCCCTTGTTTAACATTTGCGTTGTAGATAGCAATATTATCTGCCATTAGAATTCTATGTTAATTGCGTTAAGTTCCTCTAGGGTAGTGCAGGCGTCAATGTCTATTTCAATATTATTACACTTTGTAATATTGTCAGTATTTCTAAGAACCCAGTGGTCTTTTATGCTAATTGCCACTAACCTATCAAAAGATACATAACCTTTTCTAATTTGATCGCCTTCAATAATTTTACAACTATATCGCATTGGCTGATCAAAGGCAATAGCATTTTGAACAATAGTATCTGGTTGAGTGGCTGGTTGCCCAGTATCTGTAGTTTTAAACGCAAAATAAACTAGATTTGTAGTCTCCACGAACTCATATCGCCCAATTTGTTTGAGTTCAAATGCTTGATGGCAAACCATATCTTTTATATTAGCATTATCCCTATTAAGTTTTAGTTGGGTGATTTTAGAGGTTTTAGCTTTTTGTAGATCCGCCTTATCAAAATCTGATTGGGTAAATGTTGGTTTAGGAATTTTATAATTCCATTTGTCAATATAAACTCCTTCGCCATCATCTCGTAGAGAATAGTTGACTCCATTAATGCCAGTAAGATTATTCTGTTTTAAAAATTGTTGTATTAAGTGTTCCATATATTTGATTTAAAATTAAGCTGATATTCTAATTCCCCACAAGTAAGTATCGTTAGTTCCGCCGCCAATAGTAGTTGCACCTGTTCCTGATATTGTAGCATATAGTTCTATGTAATCAGTTGAACCATTCATAGGCACAACAAAGGTATTGCCAATTTTAGCATTACCATTATCGTAATATGGCACATTAATTTCTTTAGTTGTTGATCCATTTAAGAAAAGAAAGACAAATAAACCTTGAGCACTAACCCCAGCGTCTTTACCTTCAGCACCAAATCCAAAAAGATACTTACCTGCTACTAATGGAGTGAACCTACTGGTGGATGTATTAAAATATGAACCATAGTTATAAGATGTTGTATTTAAGTTAATTTTAGTTTGAATGCCTGTTCCAAGAACTTGATTAGCAGATAAGGTAGCTCGGAATCCTATTGTTGAAAAAATAACTTTCCTAAATACAGTGCCATCATATCTCCATTCAGTATCTTCTGTGGTCGGGATAGATATTGGATTAGTAGTTCCATCAGCTTCTTTAAGGCTTTTTACACCAGCTCCGTTCACATTCACTATTGCCGCTCCACCAGTTCCTGCGTTTCCAGCTCTGAATCTAATGGTCATTCCAGTAAAATAGGCTATTGTAGCACTTACGGGATTGGTAAAAGAAGCAGCTAGAGTTAGAATATAAGCATCTGCCGTTCCACTGTCTATGTAGAAGTTATTAGCGGCGAATCTGGAAGCTGATTGTTGTTGCTGAGTATTGATTGCTCCAGTATTATCAACTGTTAATCCACTACCAGTGATAAGATTATTCATCTCTGTTTGATTGATATTATACCAAGTAGCATCTACTGCTGGTGGTAGATTATTTGTAAATGTGCTAGTTTTGTTTGCCATTATGCGTAAAGTATAATTATGTTAGAAGGTTTTAAAATATTAAATAAAGTTTGTAATTGTGAGCCTGGATTGCGTGGAAAGTGAGGCACATCATAAGGGGGATAGTCCTCTAAAGTTCCTCCTAATCCATTAATTATCATTATAAATCTAGCTTCCTTTTCATTTCCCAAAGGCAGATGTGGAACTGAATAAGGAGGATATAGAGCGTTAATACCTTGCTGAATAGTAATTGTATATCCTAAAAGAGCCGCTAAATCTATAAAATCTTGCTCGGTTAAAACTCCCAAACTTTTTAATTGAATCAAAATCTGCTGTTTTCTATCATCAATTGATAAAGAAGTAGTTTGAGTAAAATAAGAATTAGGAATCCCAACTGCACCTTCCCATAACTCGATATAATTAATATCTTGAGTAGTTAAGATGTTAGTTCCATCCCAAACACTTTGAAATAAAGCATCAACCCTTTGGAACTCACCAGCTAAACCCATAAACATTTTATATAGGTTTGATCCTATAATGTTTTTATTCGTAGCTAAACGGTCATTAAGGAAATATTGCCCTAATGCTTGTTGGTGTTCATTAACTGTATGTGCTTGAAAATTAGGCATAGGTTATCGCTCCCAAAGTCCCAATTTTATTTAAACCAATAGCAGTATCTACTGATGGCGAAGATAATGTGTAAATAGGCACATTACCATTTCCATCTATAGTTCTACTAATTAATCCATTCAAATCAGCTAGTGTAATATTTTGCCCAACATTGTTAGAAATCTTAAAGAAATCAGTTAAAGAATTTGTAATGGCAGTTTGCATAGCCGTTGTGTTAGGGCTAAGAGTAGAAAATGTAATATTAACTGGAATAGCAATGGGTGCAGAAACTATAATGTCTCCATCACCAATATGAGCTGGTTTGATTTCTAGCAGTTTATCTTTAACAGCATTAACTTCGGTAGAAGAGGGAATAATTGAGGTATCGTTATCACGAGCAAATAATACTCTAACTTGCCCTAATTCAACATAAGAATAAGAGGCGGTGATGGTGCCTGTTGCAGGTGTAGCAGGGCTTCCACTAACAACATAAGCAAAAGTATTGGCATCAATAACAACGACTTGCTTTCTTACAACATTATATTCAGATTGTGTAGCACCAAAAACAGTGATATAATTTCCGCTGACAAGTCCGTGAGCAGTAGAGATAGCAGTGGCGATTTGCCCATTTCTAGTTATGCTTGAAATAGAAACCCCTGCAGAAGTAGAATCAGGGGAAAACACCCAAACTCTAGTAACGCCTGCAATTTGTTTTGTTTGCCCAATAATAGCATTTTTATTAAAAAATGAAAAAGGGAATTGAATACGAAATAAAACTCTTGCTCTATAAGAGTCCGCACTCTCTTGGTCTGTTCCACCAGAAATTTCATTTAGGTCTATAAAGGCACTGTTATCAGCACCAGAAATAGGGCTAGACAAAGTAAGAACACCGCCAGCGGTAATATTAGTATTAGCTCCTTGTATATTAGAATTAACTTGAGCAACAGCAGTAGTCCATTGTGCTATTAGAGTTCCAGTTGGCGAACCAGCAGTTCCAGCTTGAGTGAATTGAAATTGATTTGCAGTAGTAACGGTTATTCTGACATTTGTAGCATTAAAATTAGATGGTGTAGCACCAGTAATGGAAACAGTAATACCACTAGCTAAATTATGAATAGATGAGAAATTTACACTAACAGTTGCTCCAGTCCTGGACATAGAAGCAATAGACACTGTATTTAGTGAGATAGTCGTGTCTGCTTGAGTAGTGTAGGAAATGCCAGAAGCACTTTGCAAAGTAGTGCCAACAGGAATTAAAGTTGCTGTAGTTCCTGTTAAAACTATATTGCCAGAAGAGCCAACTGGTGGATTTCTTGTTATACCATAAGTGTCGCCCCATCTAGGTATATAAACTACACTAGCGGTTTGAATAAAAAACTCTTTAATCATCAGATTTATTTTCTGATAATTGTCAAAAACTCTATTTGCTAACGATTTAAGAATTGACGATACATATGAGGCAGGCAAAAACGCTCCGCTATCAGGTATCTGTGCGGTAAAGTCTGATACTATTCTGTTATATACTTCCTTCCTATCAGAAGGTAAATTAAATGCCATTCGCTGTGGTGAAGCTATGTGTTATTTATGGTATTAATCCATAAGTCATAATATTGCACAAATTCTGTGTTATCATTTCTTATGGCGGTAATTGTCGCAGTAAGCCCTTCTTTGTCAAGTGTTTTTTGCACATTGATATTAATTTCTTTTGCAATGCCTTTTTCTATATACCAATTAAAAGCATCTTCTAATAAATTTTCGCAAATATTAATATTATCTTGGTCTAAATTACTTTGATAAAGCGTCCAAAGCAAAGAACCCTGTTCAAATCCATCATTATTTAATTCATTACCAATCCAACCGCCCCTTGATCTTGGATCTTCAATAGTATCATCTCTTTTTTGGCAAAAAATTGTTATCAAAAAAGAAGTTTCTAAACCTTCAGTTAACGCAAAATCTCCATTAGCAAAAGAAATATCCCAATTTCTATTCGCATCTTGGTGTAATTTTAAATCTTTAATTGACATAAAAATAGAATATATTATAACTAATGTTAGGCGTAGCAGTTTCTTTTAGTAGTTTTTTGGTTTCTGCTACGCTATTAATCCGTGAGTTCTTAAAGCTCCCAATATGCTATTAATAGCAGTTCTAGCTTCCGTATCTACCGTAACTCCCCCAGCAGGATTGCTAATTGCCACTCCTTGATTACCAACCACTTTAATATTATTTATTTTTAAAACTCCAGCAAGATTTATATCTTTGCTAAAATCAACTTGCGAAGTTGTGACTATTATATTTTTTTCATTAGTAGCTTCAATAATAATTGAGCCATCATTTTTAAAATAAACCTTATTTCCTTTTGCCCCATAGAGAATTTTCTCTCCTTCTTCAATTAATGGGGCATTATCTAAATCATAAGGAAATACATAATTCATTCCATAATTATCACCAATTCCTAAAACTACACATTGGTCTCCAACATCTGGACAAGCATTATCACCTGTAAGATAAATCAACACTCCTTCCTCTATATCTAGGGCATTAGGATCTTGAAACTGAACTCTAATCCTTCCAAGCTCCCCAACATATTCTAATTTTATAATTTTTGCTAAACGAATAGAATTATACATATTTTATTTTGCTGGGTCTAATATTGGGTTTAAAGATTTCTTTTTCTTTTTACCTTGCTTAATTCTCGGTTCAAATACTGAGTCCGTATAAGCCAATTTATTAATTAATGTCATTTCGGTTATAGTGCCACTAGAGGTGTCTTGCTTATAATTTATAGATTTAATTAACATATTAGTGTTTATTAGTCCAGCCCTAGAATCATTAACAGTCACTATCTGATTTATATCCCATAAAGGATTTAATAAGATAATTGGGTTTAAATTTTGTCTCCACCCATAAACAGAGCATTTATATTGGAAAGATTTGGCTAAACGGATATTGCATTCCCATTCCGCCCTTTCTTTGCACTGGCTATTATTCATACCAGTAACATTATCTAAAAATTTTCTTGTTTTTCTAATAGATTTATCATAACAAACTCCAAAATATTGAGCCGTATTATCTTTTAATGAATCTCTTGTAGGCAGTTTTGCCTCACCATTTATAGTGCCAGTTTGAGTTGGGGCTGTATTTGTTCCGCTGGATAATATTTTATATTCATAATATCTTTGAGAGTCATCACGAACTATCTCTGCAGATTTTATATTATTATTAGGGTTAGGTTTATTGGCAAAAGTATTGTTAACAAGAATTGTTTTAGATGATGTGTCGCCAATACTGCGAATAATAAAGTTGCCACTATTATCTGTTCCTATTACTAATTTTCTTTTATTAGCAAGTCTTTTAATAAAATCATAAGCACCTTCATCTTTACTAAAGCCAATATTCTCGTTGGTTAAAAAATCTGGTATAGGATTTGTAAAAAAGAAGTTAGAGTCTTCGTAATCGTTAATAATCTTGACTTGGTTTCCCAATAATTTTGTTGCTAAACCAAGTTTATCCAAACCCAAAGAATCTAATTTGCTTAAACCCATTCCCAACAAAGACTTATCTGGCATTACCACAATATAACCAGTTTTAGTCAAAACTTTTTGCACAATATCAACAAAACTGACTGGGGTTTTAAAGATTTGATTTGAAATCCTGCTATCCACAAAATCACAAAGTTTATCCCTACCTTGAATAGATATGCTTGCATTATCGCTAGAATAACTAACTCGTTGTTTTTCTATATATCCAGTTAATATAGCTTCGCCATCAATTTTAATTTTTATAAAAGAACCTTGTGTATCAAAATCTGGTTTTTCTTCTTTAAAAATACTCACAATACTATTTAAAAAAGAGCTTTCTTTTTCCATAGGAACATTGATAGTAATATCAAATTGAAAGCCAAAAAAGTCTAAATCTTTTTGAATGCTAACACTCTTAAAAGTGTTAAAAACTTCTCCATCAATATCTACTGTTAGAATATTTACCATTAGTTAGATAATGCAATTAAATTTCCATATACAAATGCTGGATCTTCTATCTCATTAAGGGCAATTAATTCATCAGCCCTAGAGCTAGTTCCATAAAGATTATATGACAAAACAGAGGCTGGAATTAAATTTGACCTAATAGAAACATAATAAGGTAGTGTCTCCCTTTCATTTTGTAAAAGTAGTCTATTTTGTGTCCTAGCATCTTGCAATGCATAATAAACATCTTCATCAATAGAATTTGGATCTAGTGAATTAAAAGCAGTATTTAGACGATTTAACATTACATCTATATCACTTTGAGAAACAAAGTCTATATTTGTAGATGCCAAATAAGCTATATTTAAACAAGCAACATCAGTAAAATTTGCTAACGCAATTTTATTATCATTTAATTGTTTAATTGGAGCAGAATCCCCACTAATTTTAGTTCTATCACCACTTCCAAATATCTGTAAAACGATATTAGTCATTATTTTAAAATCATCTGTAATAGTAGCAATGCTATTATATATAGTGGTAAATCTTCTAGCTAAATTAGCTGGTGTTTGCATCAAATTAATAATTGAAGCAGATAATGCTTGAATATCAGCACTAAATGCCCCAACCTCATCAGGAATACCATTAATAGTAGAGACAACATCATTAATAGTGTCTGTAATTTCTTGAATACCATCTCTAGCTTTATTCCAAAGTTCTATTCCATCATTAAGGTAATCAAGAGCAGAAGATAAAGCACTTTCGTTTTCACCCAAAATTTTATCATAAAGATTAGCTAAAAAGCCTTTATTTCCTTCTGTAGATTGGGGGAATATATTTAAGGTGCTTTCTAAAAATGTAATTCTAAAAGCAACAATCCCATTTTCAGTAATAAAATCTTCTGTCATAGAAGATGGAATAGGAACAACCTTCTTTTTGCCAAGTGTAGGATGTGTTAAAGTTCCAAGCCCCTGTGTTTGTAATGCCTTCATCAAGTTATTCCTAGATCTCTTATAAGCGGAGGCAGTTGCTTCTTGTATCTCTATATCTAATGCATATTTCCCAGCAATCTTGCCCAAATCTTCAACATAGCGATTATCAGAGTTTGGATATTCGTGAACAACCGTCCTGCGACCAAGCTCGGTAATCTCCGCTTTTCTAGCATAAAATCTAGCTGTTTTACCACCTATTTTATAAGAGGCTCTATAAAATCCGCTTAATACACTCATCTTCCTCCTATTGTTTCAGGTCTCCAAAGAGACATATTTTGTTCTTGTTTAACTTTAAAAAAGTCTGGCATATTTTCGGTAGTTATTTTTACTTCTACTTTTTGTTGGTTTTGCATTTTTTTATTAGTTTCATCTAACCCTTTTATTGCGGCAGTTAATGCCTGTAAATCTCCATACACAGTTCTAGTGTCAGTAAAATCTTTTTTCCATTTATCATTCATTGCACCTGGTAAAGCACCCAATAATTCATTATTCCCCATTAACCCAGCTAAACCAGCAGTCAAACCCATACCAGCTATTTGAGTCCCTCCCCAAATAATTTCTGGGACAACGCCAGCTAATTTAGAAACCGAGTTCCTAACTTCAGGGGGAACTTTACTAACCGCATCTGACAATAAATTACTTAAATATCCTCCGAGTATTCCAGCGTCATTAGTGACATCGTTTAATCCTTTAGTAAATCTGGTTAACCCTCTAACTGTTCCTATTTGCAATCCATATGTTAAATCCCCAAATGATGTCGCTAATTCTTGGGTAGCACTAGCTAATCTTCTTTCCTCATTCCCAAGTTTATTGGCTTTTTCAAGCATTTTTTTCCCAAAATCCTCTTCCATAACCTTAATGAATTCTCTTAACATCAAGTCAGAGGATAATGTGCCAGTCGCCATCGCCGCTTGAAAATACATAGAAGCATTCTCCATTGTTACTGGGGATTTTTTACCCTCAGCCTTAGCTTGCCTTTGTGCTATTCTATAAAAAGCCTTGTGCATCATTGGTTGAGCACCAACCAACTGTTGCATTTGAAGTTTAACCTCTTGGGCATTCAAGACTTGCTTTGTCAACATATCTTGAAAACCACGCATAGTATCTTGTGTCGCGGGTCCAGAAAGTCCAAGTAATCCAGCATAACCACCAATATTTTCTACAAGTCCTTTAGCTAAAGAAGCATCTGTTTTTCCACCAGTTCCTAACATCTTAACATAGGCAGGAGCAATATCACTAAAATTTAATCCATATTTATTTGAAACTCCTCTTAGGTATTGAACCTCACTTTCAGGGGTAGCTACTTCCAATCCTTTTACCTTAGGAATTAATGCAGATAAAGAAGCTCGCAAAGAGTCCATTTGAACTGTTGTGTCGTGAACATACTTAACAGATCGCCCAACTGTATAAGCGGCTGTTGCAAATCCTAAGCCAGAAGCGATGCCACTCGCCCCTAATCTTCCACCTAATAAGCCAGCCATACCATAACCAGCAACTTTGTTTTTCTCAGCAGACACCCATCCACCAGTCTCATTATCAAATTTTATTTTAGAAAATGGACCAGCAAAAACAGGGCGTGCAGAACCCCTGTAAGTAGAATTATTTTTTGTGGCACTCAATATCTCTTCCGATACATCTTTATAAACTCCCTCTATAATTTTACCACGATAATTTCCATATATAGATACTGCTGTTCCATATGGATTAGGATTATAAGAAGTTAATGCTGTAGATTGGGAATAGTTGTGTCTATAAGAACTATCAATTGGTAAAGTAAAGTTTGGGCTATATCTTCTAGGGCTTGAGATGCTAGAGCTACTTCCACCACCAACCATAACTCCTCTTGCGTAATACGGAACTAGTGCTGTCTGAAATGCTTTTTGTCTTCTGATTTCTGAAGCAGAAATTCTAGCAGAATTACTAAATGACTCTCCTAGAATAAATCCAGTAGTAGCTTTCCTCATCTTGCCAGCAGAAGTGGCAACTTTATCCATAGATTTGGAAAGTTTATCCAAATCTGCGTTTGCATTAAAATTAAATTTTAATCCTTTACCAAATTTAGATAACTTAGTTGATGTTAAATCTAATTCATTGTTTAATGACTTTAGAATACCATCAATTGCAGTAATTTGTTTTTTAAATTTTGTGGTGGCAGTAGAAAAGTTGTCTTGGACTTCTAAAATGTAGGATATTTTGTCGCTCATCTTGTTCTCCTTTTTACTTCGCTTTCAGCTTTCTTTTGTGCGGCTTCAGCTTTTTGGTGTTCAGATTGGTTGTCTTTAATAGCTATATCTAACCATTCAAAAAGCTCTGGGAAAGGCATATTAATAATATCGCTATAGGTGAATGGGGTATGCTTTAGAAAGCTATAGATAGTTTCTTTAAACTTCCTCCTCTCTACTCTTTCGGTAAGAAAGGAGATAGGTCTAAAAAATTTTTACTATACTCCACAAGCAATAATTTGGCGGCTCTAACATCTAGTGAGTCAAATTTTAACTTACCTTCTTGAATAGGAGAAATATAGGATTTATCGCAAAGAAATTGGATTGTTTTATAATCACTCAAATCATTTAAACCATCGCTATCACAAAATTTAAGAGCGAACATTTTAACTTTTTTAGTGGATTGCAGTGTCTTATTGTTATCAAAATATTGACATTCAGATAATAATTCGTATTCCTTTTCTTTTAAAAGCTCCATATTAGATAAAATTTATTGATTTAGAGAAAAATATTAATCAACCAATATCATTGGCATAGATTCAAATGCTAATGAAATAGTCCCATCTGGGTTTTCATTAATTTCTGGATCACTCATTAACGAAGCATTTTTATAAAGTTGAGTTTTACCAACGCCATCTGATTGTATTACAATTTGATTATTACCCTTATTAGCTTTGATGCTTTTAATAAATTGTCTTGGATCAGAATCGTTATCAGAATCAGACACTAGAATATCAAAACTAACTTTAGCAATTGCTGTTTCTAGTTTATCGTAAGACTGAACATCTACAGAATTACCAGAAATTTGCACTCTTTGCACTGTCTCTGGATAACCACCTTGAGTTTTTAAAGATGTATTAACATAATAAACTTGAGTGCCATTAATAAAAATAATCTTATTTGTATAAGCCATATAACTATAATTGTGATGTTAAATCAAAAATAAATGAATCTAATTGCCCCATTAATCTAAACGACATAGAACCGCTTACCGCTCCATTCGCAGTATTAATATTAACAACTAAATTTGTTTGAAACTCACTCAAAAGAGATGCAGAATATTGCAATATATTGTAAGGGAATAAACAGAGGTCGATATAAAGACCAACAATATAAGCCCTAATTGATTTTTGCGTCGCATAACGAGCCAGAGTGTTATTTGGCAAATCTCCGTTTGTTAAACCAGCTTGTGCGTAATAGCTTTTCATATTTTTCATAAAATACTCTCTAGCAATAGTGGCACAGTCGCTTTTATTTAAAGTTTGGTAAGTTTGCCCATCAGCGGTAGGAGTAGCCTCTTTATAAGAAGTCATCCAAAGTTTATTGGTTACTGCAACAGTTCCGCTTTCATCCATACTTAAAGTTGAACCTCCTAAATCACCTAAACCTTCAATTTCATCAAGAGAAAATCCTTTGCCAGTTGCAATATTAGCAAAGTTATTTAACTTCATATTTGAATAAGGTAAGCCAGCAGTAAAGATACCACCTCTATTATTATCACTCATCATAAACGAGCTAGTAGATGCATTATCTTTAAGTCTTAAAGTTCTAAGAGCGGCAATATAAGCAGGAATAGTATAATCTAATTCAGGCATTGCCCCGCCTTTATAATCTGCATCATTCACAAGTTTATTGCATATATAAACAATAACTTTAGAAGATAAAGTTCCTGGAGCTAAAGCTGTTTGGTGATTAGCGTAAGTATCGGTTTTAGCAATAATACCAACACCATCTAAAATAGTATTTCTAGTGTTAAATTTAGCTTCTAAATGAGTTTTAACAGTAGATAAAAAGCATACTGGAGCAATAATATCATATCTTGAAGCATCAATTTTGCTTAAAATACCAGTAAGAACAGGATCGGTAGCACCAGAAGAAAAAACTGTAGTAGTTTGGGTTACTCCACTTGGAAGAGATTCAGCTTTAATAGTAATTCTATTTCCTTCAGTTCCTTTATTTTTAGCAGTCAAGGCAACAGAACCAGCAGTATTTATAGCAGTTACAGGGGAATTGCTATCAGCAGTAATAGCGGTTACTAAATCAGCACCAATTGTTGTGGCAGTAGATGAGGCAGTAGTGGCAATTGCATATCTATTTTTAGTATAAGAACCAACAGTCACATATAAAGTTCCTACTACTGGGCTAGAAGCGGCAAAGGCAATAGAGCCAGTTGCGGCAACGCCAGAACCATTATCAGATACAATAATCGCATCTAATCTAGTTTGGGTATTAACTTGTTTAAAAATATCTATCATCAAATGACCAATAGAACCTGCTCCGCAAAGAGCTTTACCAGTTCCTAATTCATTTGAGATATTAGTGACTAACGCTCCAGAAGTAAATGAGCCAGCACTTGTCCCTTGTGCAAGAATAAGTGGAATGCGACCAGAAGCGGAGATTTTGTCTAATTTAGACAAAAGTGTAAATTCGGAAATAGGATAAGTGCCTGCCATATATTATGTTTTTGTGGTGAAAAACAATCTCTATTTTTTCTTGCTTTGAGCCAGAGATTTTAACTCAAAGTGATCTTTATTTTCTTCAAATCTTAATTGTTCAAACCAAATAGAATCTAGTGGAGTCCCATTTTGATCAACTTCAATATTGATAGAAGAGTCTTTTTTATACCATTTCTTTTTGATATAAAAATCTTTTAAAAACTTTAATTCTGCTTCCATATTTGTTATAAATAAATCATTGTGGCAAGTGATGATTGCCGTTGACATTAAAAATCTTTTTACTAGACTTTGCAATAACTAATATTCAATAGTAGTAATATAATACTTACCAACTTAATATGGCATCCAAATTAAATATTCCTAAATCTATTTCTAATTTAGATAAACTTATTAAAGCTGGGATTAAACAAGGCTTGCAAAAAAGCTCTGTTGAAATTGCAGGTATTCCTAATACCACTTCTGGAGGTGTTATTAAAGACGAAATGAATAAACCTAAAACAGGTGCAATTTATCCAGTTATTGTAATTAAAAAAAGAAAATATACAAATCACCAAGCATCAAATAGAAGTGGAAACCAAAGCTCCGCTATTTTAGATGGAAGATTAGCAAAAAGTGTTCGTGGTAAAACTTTAGGGCAAAACAGATTAGAAATATCTGCCGACACTCCTTACGCAGGCATACAAGAAAAAGGTGGAATTAATGGACAAGGAGCATATATTGCACCAAGAAACAATCTTATCCGCCCAATTAAACAATCTCGTGGTAATATTATAAATAATGTAAAAGAAGGCATTAACTCTAAATTAAAATAATCAATTACTTTTTATAATGCAAGCAGAACAATTAGTGAACCAACTTAAAGCAGTCCTTCCAAGATATACTGGAGACTTCACAACGAATACAACTATAACTTCGTTAACAAGAAGTGGCTCAACTGCAACCGCAACTACAAATGTTGCTCATCAGTTAAAAGTTGGTAATAAAGTTTTAATTAATGGAGCAAAAGTTCCTGTTGTTATATCTTCTTTAACTAGAAATGGTAATTACGCTTTAGCAATCACTGCAAGCGACCACCCTTTAATTAGAGGTAATATAACCGTTGAATTAAGCGGGGCAAATGAAACTGCTTATAACGGAGTAAAAACTCTACTTGTTGATAAAAATAATTTTTTATCTGCACCATCCATTGAGGTTGAGTCAATAACTATTTCTGGCTCTACTGCTACAGTGACAACAAAAACTCCTCACGGATATATTAATAATCCTAATATCCAAGTGTCCATTACAGGGGCTTATCCAGATGTCTATAACAAACAAACATTACTAAATAGTGTCCCGACCTCCACTACTTTTACATATACAGTTTATGGAACAGAAAATAATGCTACAGCTGAATTTGGTAAGATTGTAAAGGTAAAGCAATTAATAAACTCAAGAACATTTATTTTTGAAGTATCTGGTAATCCAACAACACCAGCTACAGGCACCATTACCCAATTAAGCTCATATAAAGCTGGATATAATGGATATAAAACAATATTAACTACACCAACTTCCACCACATTTACTTATGCTTGCGACTCTAATTTAGGAACACCTGCTCAAGGATCTATAAGCTCAAGAAGCAATCCAACTATTACTGGCTCCGTTGATTATGAAAGAGCTGTGCAAATGTTTCAAAGTGGCAATGAATTTGGGCAACCAGTTAATTGGGCTGTTTTAATCTTGGGGGATGAAACTACAAGCAAAAATCAAAGCACTAAAACAGACGGTATTTCTACTTATCAAACTGGAAATAATATTAGGGAAAATAGTTATCAAAATATAACTCTGTTTATATTCATTCCTTGTGGCTCTACTAATGACCAGTTGCTTTATGCTAAAACAAGAGATGTTGCAACTTCATATAAACCCATTATATTCAAAGCATTATTAGGCTTTAGACCAACAAGTAATTTAAGTGATACTAGATATTCTGGCTTAGTCTCTGTTAGTAATGGGGTATTTCAATTTAATAGCTCTTACTATGTCCATCAATATACATTCCAAGCGTCTTGCTGGCTTAACCAAGATGATACTATTGATGCTGATGATGCCTTTGCCTTTAGAGAATTTGACTTTGATGTTCTTAACACTGATTTTAACCAATCTGTTATGAGTATTGAAGGCGATGTTGACCAAGAAAATTAATTTATGAATCTTAGAGAAAAAAGAATCCATAAACTATGCCAAAGTTATTTTATTGAAATAATAACTACAAAAAATCAAGCTATTTTAGATAAACATAAAAAAATACTTGTCAAATATGGCAAATTAATTGAATTTCATAATAATCAAAATTCAGCTTATTTTCGTCTTGGAGATAATGCCTTGACTATCCAACTTAGATAATTTATGAAAAAACTATTAATTATTTTAATATTAATTCCATCTTTTGCTTTTGCAAAAATAAAAAATAAATCTTTAGATTTAAATGCTAAGGTAATAGAGCGTTGTAAAAATTGGGATACGCTTGAAGATATGTCTCAAAAAGAAGCTATCAGGTGTCTAAAAGCCTTAATTATTAGGAACGACAAGGCTATTAGATTTCATAATGCCGATATTATCAACCTCTATGATATTATAGATAATTTTAATTAAAAAACCATAAACATCCTAGAATATGAAAAGACTTGGCAACAAAGAGTTATCTAAAAGATTGATTGATAATTATTATAAGAAGTTTGGCACAACTAGAGAAAAGGAAAGTAAAAGAATAAAATTAGCAATGAAACAAGATGCAATGCCAAACTATAGAAATGCTAAATTAGAAGATTTAGAATATCTTTTAGAAGACCATAAACATCTTTTCCCAATCAACTGAAAAGTTTTTATACCATAATAAAAATTGAGCCATACAATCCGCGTCTTCGTCGTGAGAAGCATTAGGGAACTGCATCAAAGACTCTTCAAAGTCAAATAACCAAGTTGCATCTTTAGGAAGATAAACATTTCCATTCGCCATTGATCCAGTAGAGTTATAAAATCTAATTTCCTTTTTAATTCCTCCGTGAGAAATTGGCACTATACCATAATTACATTCTTTAGGAAGCTCTTGTATCAAAGAAGAGCCAGTATTCGCATCTTCAATCAAGATTTTATTTGCCGCAGGAAATTTGCCAGCAAACAAAAGTAGATTCATTTTAGTATCTTGGTAGATGGCTCTTTTGTTATAGCGGTCAATTAAGTAGATAGAAGAACCTTTTACTCCAAATTTAAGAAAGCCAGAAGGGTCATTTATTTCCTTAACTTTCTGAGCAGTATCAGCACTTACATAAATACTATCAAATTCCATAAATGGAACTTGTGAAAGATCAAATCTTTCAAACCATTTCATATCAACCATATTTCCACCCTCTGCAACTGGCTTTTGCATATATTGAGTAAAAAATACTTGCTTTCCATTAGCTATATTAGTCTCAGTATCTACAACCCTATTCTTTAGCTCATCCACTTTTTCTTTTGTAAATCTTGGTAATTCTGGTGCTAATAATTCCCCTGCCTCAACCTCTTTTTTAAAATCACCAAAATAAAAATATTTTTTCTCTTCAAATTCTATTGGTAAGCATAAATGAGTATATTCCTTTCCTCTAGTTCTTAATAAAAAACCAGTTAAATCGCTAATGCCAAGCCTTTGCTCTATTATTACAAAACTATTTCTTACCACACTACCACGACTTTCAAATGTATCCGCAAATTTACCTAATAATCTAATTTTAGTAGCTTCTGACTGCATCATTGTTGATGACATATAATCGTCAAACAAAAGAAAGTTTGCTCTTTCACCAGTAATATTGCCTTCTGTGGCAAAACCCTGCATTTCGCCACCCATAGTAGTTCTAAAATGTGTCTCTGTATTCTTTTTATCATCCGCTTGAAAATCAGAAAACATCCCTTGAAAATGTTTAGTTTCGGTAATTCTTTTGGTCCAGCCAATATTTCTATTTACAAGATTTTCTTTATTTGAAATTGCGAATATTTTTTCGTGTGGAGTTCTGCCTAATATATATGACGGAAGGGCAGATGACCATATTGTTGACTTCATTAATCCTGGCGGAATATTTATAATAAGTCTTTCAATTTCATAATCTGCCACTGCTTGTGCATATTCACACATTAAGTCAATACTCCAAGTATTAATTAGGGGGGAATTTGGGTGGATAAATGGATAAGCAAACTCTTTAAAGTAATCTCTAAATTTTCTTTTTAAGGAATTATTTGAATGCTGGCTTACAAGTTGTGCTAATAAAGGGTCTAGAATTGTTTGGTTTAACATATTTTAAACTTATCTATATCCTTGTATTAGTTAAATTAGAATCACCTCTAATAGAGCATTTAAGCACTATTGTTTCATATTTACCTTCTAAGTTGGGTATAATCTCTACAATTTCATAAAAATTGCCAGCAAATTCTAAAATGTAGGTTTTATTTACTTTGATTGAATCGTAGCGAATATAGAAGTGGTCGGTTATTTTGCCAATCATATTGACACCGTCAAAAACTTCTTCTCCATTGGCAGATTTTTGCATTGCCCACATTGAAGCAATAGGTTCAAGGTTTAGGTTTGGATCAATAGAAGTTGTGTTTGTAGCTTGTTTGGTCTTTTTATAGAAGGTAATAAAAGAACGCATATTGCCTATGCAGGTTTTAGCGGCTCTTGGTTTAATTCTAGCACAATTTCCCATTAAAAATTTACAATTTTAAATTGGTCAAATAGTTGCATTGAAGCCATCATATCATTCATATTGGCACAATCGCCTCTGTTTTCGTAAATATATGAGATCATTTGAAGTAAAGCCATCTTAACATCTTCTGGAATATTACAGCAAGAAGCACCATAACCAGCAACAAAAGTGATTATAACGCTTTGTTTTCTTGTGTCAACTTCTGGAAATGACTTATCTTGCACTAAATAGATGCCAGAATAGTCAGTGTCGTCAGTAAAGTAATAATTAGTGGATGCCCAAGTGGTAAGAACTCCGTCTTTGTAATACTTGATATGAGTAATGGATTGGAGTTTTGACCTTATGATAATAATTCCATTGTCGTTATACTTAGGATAAAGCGGACTTACTCCTGAATAATAAGAAAGGGAGTTGTGATCGGGAAATCTATCTAAAAATGTTTTATATGTCTTATTAATGAGGTCTCTGCCAGTCATTTTCTCAAAATACCCAGCAACAGACTTAATTATCGCTTTTATAAGATTGTCATCTACAACAAGGCTACTAGGAACTTTTAAATAACTCTTAACATCATCTATGTCTAAGGGTAAATTTGTAGCTTCAGTAACCAATGGGTAATTAAGCGGTTGCTGAAATATCATTTTAATTACTTTTTATCTTTTTTAGATTTGTTCTCAGGAGTATTAAAAATAGCTTTATTTTCTATTGTTGGCATCACTTTGACTCCCCAGCCTTCTCTCACAAAAACCTCTGCCAATTCATCAAATACTTCTTCTGTGTTTCCAGATATATATTCTTTGGTAGATATTCCTAATGGACAAGAAGCGGCTAATATATTTTTCTTAATTTCTAATTGCATAATTTAAATTTAAAAAAAAGGGGAGTTTTTAATTCCCCTTTTATTATTAAGCGGTAGGTGAATGTAAAGGAGAAGATAAAATTACATCAACTGTAGCTGTTGAGCCAGTAGTTACAGAAGTTGAGGTAATTGATGCTTTAATGTAGCGTTTTTTACCAACATAACCAATTCTTTGGCTAGTATGAGAAGCTGTTAAAGCTGTAGGAGTTCCAATTAAAAAACTAGAATCAACAGCAGTAAAAGATCCGCCAGAAGTATCAGATTCAGTAATAACTGGCAAATAACTTCCGTCAGTTCTAGTTCCTAATTTAAAATTAAAAGTTGCACCTTGATAAAAAGCAGTATCAATTTCAATACCAACAGTTGTGGTATTAGTAGAGATAGTTGCAATGTTTAATGCGTTAGAAATTGTAATATTATTTTTTAAATCAACAGATGACATAGATTATTTTTATTTAAAATTAATAAAAAGGGAGAGATAAACTCTCCCTAAATTTAAGAAGTTGCAATTTTTAATTTACGAATAGCTTCGGGAAGAACAACTTGTCCACCAGTTCTTTTGGTAATCCAAAAAAATAGTTTATCAGTTGATGCTCCACCAAATGGATCTTCTTTTACGGTAAGATTTCTATTGTCAACAATTCTGTATCCCCTAAAAAAGTCTCCACATAAAATTGGGAATGTGTTAGCCCCAACATTTGGCATATCTTGTGCTAAAAAGTAAGGAATGCCAGCTACTGTCGCAGGAAGTCCACCATTTAACGCTGGTTGAAATAAATAAGCGTCGTTAGTAGTTCCTTTTAAAACTCTAATATGAGAATGCAGAGTATTTCTATTGAACATATAAGCAAGGTTATATCCTGGTGCAACATCGCCTTGAATTTTTAATAGAGCATCGCCATTACCTAATGTAGAAGCGGCACCAGAGGCGGTATAACTAATATAAGTATTAGTTAAAAGACCTTCAGCTTGTTTTACGCCAGTTCCGTTAATGAAAAGTCCGCCTTCGTGCTTAGCAATAACTCTAGCAATTTGAGAATTAATTTCGTTTCTCATACTAAACAAAGAATCTTCTAACATTTCAGTTGAAATTTCTATTTTAAAGCCAAACTTATGAGCAAAGATTTCTTCAGATCCATAAGAAGCATCAGAAGATGTAATTGCTTCGCCTTCTCCCATATTATAAACTGTTGGAAGGCTGGTTTCTTTAGCGACAGTAATAGACTTCCTATTTGTCGGAGTTACTCTAGCGACTTGACGAACTGGTGAAATTTCAGTAATATTTTTGATAATTTCGTTAACATATTCGGTCGGAGCTAAATAACCACCAGCAGTATTGACATCTGTTCTAAGATATTTAACTTCAGGTTGGAATCTCATTTCTTTTGTGCCTAGTGTTAACATTTTTTCAAATGCCTTTAATTCTTCTCTGATTTCCTCATTATTGCCACCACCAAAATTAGCACGAGTAAGGACAGCTTCCCTTGCTTTAGCTTCAGATTCAAAGTTTTCACGAGCTTTTCTTTCCTCAGCTATTTTATTCATTATATTAGTATTGTGAGATTCAAACTTTTTATCATATTCATCATTCATTGCTGTTAGTTTTTGTTCAAAACCAGATGATTTTTGTTCAAATGTATTTCTAATCTCATTAAGCAATTGCTCTGAAGATTGTTTAACTTCTATGGTCATTTTATTTATTTAATTTGTTGAAGAAAATTTTGTAAATTAGTTACTAAGTTTTGCTCTGCATCACGCAAAGATTGTTCTTTCTCATCACGAGAAAATTCTTTTACTTTTGAAATAAGTGTTTTTGCTTCTGTGTTAGAAAAACCACTTTCTTTCAAAACTGATTCAATATCTTTAAGTGAATTTACTTCCTTAAAGTTTTTATCGTCTTTTTCTGGATTTAAAAGCTCTTTTATTTCCGCCCTGTCTTCTTCATCTAACTGTGTGTCTTTCAGCATAGATTTAATTGCAGTAAGTCTTGCCTTGTCATTCATCGGAAAAGTAACTACTGAACCTTCCATAAGTGTTGACTTTTTAATCATTCTACATCTCTTACCATCCACCATTTTTATTTCACAATTTTTTTTATCTAATTCATAGCCAACAGAAAAACCAGAAATATCTCCGTTTTTAAGGTTGGCGTATTTTTCAGCGGCATTGGGAACTAGATAATTTTGGGTAATTGGATCACGCATTAGGTTAAATTTGGCATCAACCATCTTTAAACCGTATTCATCAGGCTCAATTCTAAATTTACCAATTGGTTTTTTTGTATCGTGGTCAGCTAAAAGAGGGTAGAATTTACCACTAGGCTCTTCAGAGAAGGCTTTAGCGTCAAAAATATCATTCCCAAAATCAATGTTGTTAAATGCAGCAACATATGCCTCAAAAGAGCCATCTTCTTGCAGACTCTTAATTTCTAATGTAAATTGTTTATAGTTTAATTCCATAAGTGGTGAATATGGTTAATATTCATTAATATAAACATTGCTTTTTATTAATTAGCAATATAAATTATCTATTAGTAGTAATATAATACTTACCAATGGGCAAAACTAATAATTCAAAAGAATATATTTTCATAACTCAATTTGAAAGATTTTATCCTATCTTACATAAGGAGGGCAGGATAACAAAACCTACAAGAGATGCTTTTATGGAAGAATATATTGGTATTTCTAAATATAGTTGGAAAAATTTCAGAATAATTGGAATAGCAAAGCGTTATCAAAGAATCTTAGAGCTTTTAAACAAAGTATATCCTAAAGAATAATGCCATTGTCGTATAATGATATTACATCGGCTTTGTAACCCAATGATGGGGGTTTGATTCCTCCCGATGGCACCAAAAAAAGAAAATTAAAAATCTTACTAATCTTCCAAAGCAATAGATTGGGTAGGAGATGAATTAGTCATTCCATTTGCCGCAACTCCATAATTTTCGCCCTCTTCTCCAGCTACCGCAACTTGGTTTCCATCAATATAAACTGCATTCCCCCCAATATTAGTCTTAGGACGATCCATATACTTTCTAATCTCATTAATTGTGAATACTCCCCCTTTCTTAAGGGTAGAAATTGATTCAAACATACGAACTTGTAAAGCCATAATAGAGGACTTATCATAGCCAACCTTAACAATATCTTTTTGTGGATAGAAATTTTGATAGACAAAGTAGTAATAAAAATCGCAATACTTATCTAAAAGAGGTAAAACAGCTTTGTCGTAGAAATAAAGGTTAGCTTCTTTAGTGGAAGCGGCGGCGGCAAATTCACCCTCTACAGACGGCAGGGAAACATTGAAATTATTATAGATCGCAACCCTCATTCTTCGCATTAACTTCTCAAAATCCATATCTTTTAGGTTCATATCCAAAGAAACAGCGGTAAATGGCATACCCATTAAAAGAGTTTTTCCAGTATTGTTTGCCCCAGAGAAATTCTTTCTAAGATATTCTCTCATTTTATCCAACATATCTTGCGTAGGCATAGATGTTCCTTCTTTAGGAGAAAACATCATTTTAGAAGACATCCCATTTTTTAGAAGGTTTGTATTGTGAATTGACGCTTGAAGATATTGGTTCATCTCTAACTCTACACTTTGCAAAGGAGAGTCGCCATATAAACAGTTATTCATAGGATTGGTGCTAGGCTCTTTGAAGTGGACAAGAGCACCAAACTTATCGTCTACAAAAATCTCCACCCATTTGTTATTCAAATTGCGAACTAATTTCTTATGAAAGTATCTAGAAGTTCCATTTGCACTATAGTAGTAATGATTTACATAGCCATTGTATCCAGCAACAGCGGTAATAAAATCTGGACGCAAATTAAATATCTCATTTGGTTCAAAAATAATTCTATCACCAGTAGAATTAAGAACCCCAGTAACGTGAATATAATTATTCCCAGTGGCTAGGTAGTGGATAAATGCCTCTTTGCGAAAATCTACTCCTGTTTGTTGGAAATTTGGTCTACTAAACTTCTTAACGAAAGGATTTTCATATTCAGGTTCTAAACCTTCCTCACTTTCTTCGTAAGGAACAAGTTTAATAGCGGAGGCTTCTGAAGCAATTTTTCCTATAGCATCTCCAACAGGAGCTATTTCTGAATAATATTTTAAACCAATAGTAGGATTACTAGCAAAAGAAAAAGATTCGTAGTAATCTCTCAACATCAAGGCATCATAAGCACCTTTCCTCTCGTAACCAAACTTTCCTAGTATTTTTTGAAACATATCTAATTATTGCGGTGTAATAATAATATTTAATGTTTTAAATAAAAAAAAATTATTTGCAAGTTTTTTATTTACCAAACACAATCTATGCTCTCCTGTCTTTTTCCTTATTTTACATAATCTTTTAAAAATAATGTAAAATGGTGTAAAATTATCTTCCACTTTGGAATAAGTAAAATAGCCACTAAAAATAAAATAGATACTCTCAACCTTACTCTAACTTAGAAAAAATAAAATACTCCTCTTGGAGCCTTTAAAACAGCATATAAAAAATAAATATTGACAAGTAATTAAAAAAAAAGATACTTGACAAATACCCTTAAAACTGGGGGGACAGGGGGGAGGCAGCTAACTAGCTAGCATTTCACGGAAGTGAAGCCGCAGAACAAAACTTGGGAGGCATAATGTATTATATATTTCTTTTCTAGCATCCTACTCAAGCTATACATCTTTAACTGAAAAAATTCCAAAAAAATATTATACCAAAATTGATAATTAGAATTTGAAAAAAAACTGATTTTGATATAGGGGGGTCTAATGGAAAAATATGAAAAATATGTGAGGGGTAGCTATTCAATACAACAACCCCCCCCTCTTCCGCTTTTTGAACATAGGGGGCATATAACCAACCCAACTAGCCACCAGCCATCATCAATCAACCAACCTTTGCAACCCTCGCCATCTCTGCCAACATATACTCGCACGACTCAACCACTATTTTTAATTCATCTGCATTTAATTTTTGAACCAAAGACTTTATAGCCAATAATATTTGTGAGCTAGAAAATTCAATTTGATTAGCTGCCAAAGTGTCTGCACTAATAGCCGTAAATTTTGCAACTGTTTTAATTGAATCCAGTGCTACTCTTGCGTCTCTCATTTCTTCAATTGAACGATCCAAGCCTACAGGTTTTTCAACTTTTTGCTTATTATAATCAATCAAATCTTTTAAATCCAAAGCAATACAATCATAATCCAAGCCCATTTTTTTGAATGCTAATTGCAGCGTTCCACTTTTTTCTAGAGCTTTCAAAGTGTTGGATGCGTGATTATAACTTACGCCAGCAATTTTAGCCGTTTTCGTTAAATCATTGCTTTTGACAAATTCCTTTAAAATCTTTTTTTTTGTGATATCTCCCAAAATTCTAGTTTTTTTAACTGTTTTTTTATTGCCCTTTTTTAAAATTGCTAACCGCTTTTTTGTCAATTTTTTTGGATCTCCAGTTTTTAATAATCCCGCCGCTCTTTTTTCATTTCCACTTCTTCCAAGTTTTTCTAGAGCTTCTTTTTGCTTCCAACTTTTAAACTTACCTAAACCGTCCTGATTTTGATTATCAATATCACTATTTAAAATCTCTGCCATAAAAATTGATTATTATTAATAAATAATTGACTATTAAAAAAGTCAATCCAAAAAACTAAACCCTTAATTTTAAAAGTCAACCCTAAATTTTAGGCAATAAAAAACCCGCCTACTTTTTCAAGTGAACGGGTGTTTGGTGTTTTTATTTTTAATTTTAATCAATATTAATTTCAATTTAATTACTGTATCATTTGAATACAATTTACAACTTTATTTTAAAAAATACTTGACAATTTTGAGCCCTTTTTAGCCCTCTAAAAATTCCTTCCTTTATCATTCCTTATAAAATCCCTCTTTTCTCTGTCCGTTGCTCCTAAGTCGTTTTTGATGATTTAGCTATTTTATTGGAATTAATATCATTTATTTTATTATAATGCTTGACTATTAAAAACATTGTTTCAGCCATATAAATCAAGGCTTCATAAAAATAATAAACTATTTTGCATTTAATTAATATTATCTATTGACTTAATAATTAATTGGAATTAGAATACTTTTAATTGATTTGGATTTAAAAACTTCTTTAAAAAAATATTTAAATAAATATTAAAAAAGACTTGCAATTAAATCATCAATCAATTATATTTGATTTTGATAAAAAACTTTATTAACCAAAAAACTTAAAAAATATGACAACTTCAAAACAAGAACTACAAGAATTGAAACAAAAACAAAAATGGGCAAATCTTGGGGCAATCGCTGGACAAGCTAGGTTGATGCAAGAGGAAGCAAAAAGAGAATCGGCGGATGGCATCATACCGCCTTTAAATCATTTTATTAAAATTATCTACGGATTAGAAAAATTAGAATTGAAAACTTTTAAGAAGTGGAAAGAGGAAGGATTTATCGTCAAAAAAGGCGAAAAAGGTTTTGTTTTTTTCTCTGCTCCTCGTGTTGCTACAAAAAAAGTAGAAATGGCCAATGGCGGAAATTTTGAAGCAAAAGAAGAAAGATTTTTTACGTGTCATTTATTTTCAAAAGAACAGGTGGAAGCTATTGCAGCAATCAATTAAAATTATCAAAACCGCCCCTAGAGCTTAAAATGAGGCTCTAGGGTTTTATTAACCAACCAAAAAACTTAAAATTATGAAATCTAAAAATGATTTAGTTATCTTATGCTTACTTGCTTCTTTAGTTGTTGTGCCTTTTGCAACCTCAATTTGTCTTAGTTTAATTGGGTTTCAATGCACAACTTGCTTTTAATCATTTTTATTCATCAACTTAAAAAACTAAAATTATGAAATTTACAAAATGCAAAAGGGATAGTTTTGATAACAAAGAATCTATTATCAATAAATTAGAAAAAGAATTTGGCAAAAGCAATTTAATTATGAGTAGCTCTGTAAGAGTGCGTAATAATAGTTTAAGCGAATTAGCTAATGATCTTGCAACAGTTAAAGTGCTTGTGTATCAAATCAAAAATTTATTTTTTATTTATCAAAACAATGACTCTCTTGATCAATTAGCTTTGATGTTTAAAGCGGCTCTTTCTGAATCTGAATTAGAAGAATTTGACGTGATTAAATCATCAAAAGACGAAAACGGGTATTACAACTATAAGAAAGCAATTGAATTTTTAGCTAAAAATTCTTTTTAATAATTAACAAATAATAAGCAAACATATGACCAGAACCAAAGAACTACAGCAAGAAATTAAATACTTAAAAGCAAAAATTCGCAAAGATAAACTTGATTATAAATTTTTCAAAGAAGCTGCTGAACACGCAATCTGGAATTGTAAAAGAGGATGCAGTGGACAGCAAGCGAACGAAGCTGATTCTTTAGCAAAAAAAGCGGCAAATCTTTATGATGAAATAAAGAGAGCAACTGGAGAATTAACACTTGCTGAAAGTCATCTAGCTAGATTTACAAAAAAGGGCTAACAAAATCAACAATGCTTTTAACAACAACTAACAACAACCTAAAAAACTAAAATTATGAAAATAACAGAACTACTGGCAATGATAGACGAAATTTATCAAAAATTCAATTCAGAAGAAGGGCTTGATTTGAACTACAACGCCCATTTTTGCAAATGTCTGGATGTCTACGAAGGAGGAAAACAATATAAAGTCGCTGTATTTGAGTTCAGTGGTTTCATTAAGGAAAATGAATTTGCAATTGACAAAATGGGCAAAGTGAGCGATCTGCGATTTTACTACAAAAAAGACCCTTCTAAAAAACAATTTACCTTTAAGAATCTTGCAGAAGTAAAAACCTTTAACGACAATTTTAGCACGGACTGGACGACCAAACCTTTTCTTAATTTTAAAAAATAAAAACTATGAAAAACTACAAAGTTAGCCTAGCTATATTACAGCCAAAAAATTATGAGGTAGAAATTGAGGCGGAGAGCAAGGAACAAGCTATCAAACTAGCAATAGAGGATTTTAATTATGAAGCAAGCGGCGAGGTTGTTGGTGTAGATGGAATTGATGTTTCGGAGAAGAAGGTGGAGGTGAGGGTGAGATGGTTTTGGAGAGGGAGGTTGGGGGGATGGAGAGTGAGGGAAGGATGGTGGGTGGGGAGGATGGTGGAGGAGGAGAAGGTAGAAAATGAATAAAGAAATAAAAGACGCTTTGGCTTTGGCTTTTGAGCAAGATAAATTACAGCTTTTTGAATTGTCTTTTGATTGTGAAGACTGTTTTTATGAAGAGCCACAAACTTTAGATGATTATTTAGATTTTGTGTCAGAATACAGCGATAAAACACTTTTAAACATTATTAATCAATTTAATCAATAAACTATGAGAACAATTAAAGCAATTTTTCAAAACAAAGAGCAATTTTTTGAGAATTTAGAAAAAAAACAGCAAGCGATAAAATATGAAAGGGATGTTGAGATGCATAAAATATCCAAAGAATATGAAGACCGCAGAAAAGAAAATGAGCCTTATTTTAAAATCATTATTGAAGATGACAGAAAAATCAGGGAAATTTTAAACTTTAGCGATCAACAGATCAAAAATCTTGATGATAGCCACACCCATATAATTCTAGCTAACTTGAATTACAAACTAATCATTCAAAAACAAATATTATCTAGCTGGCTTACTTTATTTTTTATCTGCCCTATGTCAGTAAAAGGTATCCACAACATAAAGGGCGGATGTTCGGACGATGATTTTATTTATAATTCGCAGGGCACAGGTTCTTTTATTTTGACTAAAAATCAGACTTTAAAAGATAAAATTTTTAAAGAATTGGCACTGGGCAATTATTTTTTTCAATCTTAAAAACTAAAAATTATGTATAAAAACATCGAAAAAATAGACGAACTAGTAACAGAATTTAATAAATTACAAGAAATCGAGTGCTGTGAATTTGCCCCAAATACTGACGGATTTATTGATTTTTTGGCAGAAAAAATAATTAGATTAGATGGAGAATTGAGGAAAGAGTGGGAGAGGAGGGTGTTGGATGGGTGGGGGGAACTTAAAGCATAGAGGGGACTTTTATCAACTTTAAAAACTAAAAAATTATGACAAAATATTCGGAATGTTGCGGCAAATATATGACTAGAGAAACTAAATTTGTTTCAAAAAATATTCTTCAAACTTCTAAATTAAAAGAATATGGCAAGGCTTTTTGTAGTCGGTGCAAACTTTATCCAAAGGAAGCTAAAAAATTAAAATCATCAATTAATCAACAACCAATAAATAAAAAAAATGACAGCAAAACAAACACAAGAATTTAAAGACTACTTAAAGACTTTAACAAAAGAACAAAAAACTCAAGAACTTCTCAATGATTGTAAAACTTTATCAGATGATGCAATTATGAAAAAATGGGGATGTGGGAAATCAGCTTTATGTAAAGCGAAAACAGAATTAAAAATTACTGGCTTAAAAAGAGGGAGAAAGAAAATATTTTATTTTTTAGATTAAACTTTTTTAACAATTATCAACTTTAAAAAACTATAAAAATATGGAAACAAAAATTTACAAATCATCTAAATATCAAATTGTTAAGTCGGATATTGACGGAAAAATGAAACTCACAATTTTAGCAACTAATGCGAACTACAGCGTAATAGAAAAAGGAGGGGAATATCAAGTTAGACTTGGTGATTTTAATTCTAAAGATTTTGAGAGGAAAATGGATTTTTGGCACAAAATAAAGCTAAATGATGAGTCTATTGATAATGCTTTGTCTTTAATTTCAAATAAATAGATAAAATATGCAAGTAGGAACAAAAAAAGAATTAGAAATTGCAACAATTATTTGCAACAACAATTTTAATTTTACAAGGTATTTACGCATTGCCACAGCGTTAATCCGTCGTGTTGCTCGCCGCGAAAATCAACAAAATAGAAAAAAAGGGAGGGTAGTTTGCGATTAGAAGAATTATTAAAATTAAAAAAATTATTAAAAAATAAAAGACTTTTTGAATATTTTAAGCATTCATTAGAATTGAGCGATACGCACGATTTTAACATAAAAACTAGAGAGGATGTATTAGAAGCACTAAAAACTCTAAAATGCACTAATGAGCAAATTACGGGGTTTTTAGAAGAGTTTTACAAGCAAGAAGTTTTGCGGCTGGAAATGTCAGGTTTTCTCTGGTTAAAAATTTTTTTGTTTTTGCTCGCAATATCTATATTTTTACAAATTATCAATTTAATTGATTAATAAATACAAAATATGACAACTAATACAAAATTAATTTGCAAATTAGAAATCAGGGTTTAGTATCTGGTAGGCTAAAGGGGGATTTTAGCAATCAAAATATGGGTAAAGCGATCCCCTCGTTTTACCCGCCAGATCAAGGGGGTTCAAGTGTCTACAAGTCAAGAATTAAAATCAATTTTAGATAAAAAACTAGAAGAAGCGGGGCAATTCAATTCTGGAGCGGCGATGTCTTTTGCTCGTTATTTATTAAATCATTAT
>Ga0304730_1000371_pt1 | contig 39700 bp, 41 predicted proteins | sample M_130628_MF_Meta_FD_190474 | JGI IMG/M metagenome (GOLD analysis project Ga0304730, IMG submission 190474) | Freshwater microbial communities from Lake Montjoie, Canada to study carbon cycling - M_130628_MF_MetaG (v2) (version 2) | ecosystem: Environmental > Aquatic > Freshwater > Lake | place...
GTACATGCCCTGTGGCAAGGCACCTTCATGGTTGCCTCCATGGCCCTGGGTTCCGGGATCCTGCGTCCCGACTGCGCGGTTGAGATCTATACCGCCACCAGCTGACGGTCCAATATGGGGGGACTCCGGTCCCCCTTTTTTTCTGGAGGTTTCCCATGGCCCTTGCTCGCACCACGTTTCTGGAAGCTGTGAACCGGGTGCTGCAGATGCTCGGGGAAGCACCAGTCAACAGTCTTGACGGTCAGTTTGGTCTGGCCCAGCAAGCGGAAGACGCGATCAACGACGTGTCCCGCAAGATCCAAGCAGAGGGCTGGTCGTTCAACACGGACCTTGAGCGCCTGCTGCAGCGGGACGCCGTGACCGACGAGATCACGGTCGGCACCAACGTCAGCCGGGTGCGGGTGGACCCATTCAGCTATCCCGACATCGACGTCGTGCAGCGTGGGTCCAGGCTTTACGACCGTCGGGCTGGCAGCTACGAGTTCGACGAAGACCTGTACGCCGACGTCACCTACATCCTTGAATGGGACGAGGTGCCTGAGTACGCCCACCAATACTTCACGATCAAGGCTGGCCGCCAGTTGCAGGAAGCGATCTTGGGTTCAGCTGACCTGTCGCGCATCAACGCAGCAGCAGAGGCTGAGGCCCATGCCCTGTTCCTGGAGGAAGAGGCGGCCAGTGCCGGCCATAACGTGCTGCGAGGCAACCCCAACCACACGGACGTCTTCATGTCCTTCAAGCCAGCCTGGGCCCTGCGTCGCTAAGCCATGCCACTCATCAGCAGCTCCATCCCGAACCTCATCAATGGGGTCAGCCAGCAGCCAGCAGCGTTGCGCTTGGCGTCTCAGTGCGAGCAGATGGTCAACTGCATGGCCAGCCCAGTGGAGGGCCTGAAGAAGCGACCGTCAGCCCAGCACATCGCCAAGTTGTTCAATGGGTCAGCTGGCGCCGGCCGGCCGTTCACGACCATCGTGGACCGAGACGGAACCATCAAGTACCTGGTGTTGATCCAAGACAACGCCATCAAGGTGTTTGGGTTGGATGGATCGGTGAAGACGGTCAGCACCCCAGACGGCACGTCGTACCTCGACATCACGGGTGAACCCAGCTCCACGTTTCGGGTCGCATCGGTCGCTGACTACACGTTCATCGTGAACCGTGAGAAGACGGTGGCCATGTCAGGCACGACGTCGCCCAGCTGGGGCACCAAGTCCATGGTGTTCATCAGGTCTGCTGAGTACGCCACCACGTACAGCATCACCGTGAACGCCACCACGGTCAGTTACACCACGCTGCCGGCTGGTGGCAAGCGAATGTCAGCCACGTACAGCAGGAGCTCCAACACGGTCACGGTAACCGCTACGGCCCACGGCTTGTTCACCAATGACCAGGTGGACATGAGCTTCCAGAGTGGTTCTGGCACTGCAGGCACTTTTACGATCACGGTGACTGGTGCCAACACATTCACGTACACAGATACTGCGGGTGGCACGACGTCAGGAAATTGCACCGTCGTCCATGAACCGAACTACAGCCCGAGCACGGTTGAGATCGCTGGGGCCCTGAAAGCATCGCTGGCCACAGCACTGGGCGGCACGTTCACCGTTACCAACGGCACCGGCGAATACATCGTGCGGATCGCCAAGAACGACGGCACCGATTACACGCTGGGTTCTAGCGACACCAAGACCAGCCTGGCCACTGTGCCCATCAAAGGAACCATCGACTCCATCAGTGACCTGCCTGTCACCGCTGAGCACGGGTTCATCGTCAAGATCCTGGGCGCTGCTGCCACTGGGGCCGACGACTACTACGTGAAGTTCGTCACCAATGTTGGCTCAGGCTTTGGCCATGGTGTTTGGCAGGAGACAGTGGCCCCTGGCATCGCATACCTGTTTGATGCGACGACCATGCCGCATGTGTTGATCCGCAACAACGACGGGACCTTCACGTTCCAGAAGTTCACGTGGACCGGCCGGGTCGCTGGTGATGCCACCACAGCTCCAAACCCCAGCTTTGTGGGGTCCACCATCCAGAACGTCAACCTGTTCCGCAACCGGCTGGTGCTGCTCGCTGACGAGAACGTCATCACGTCGGCCGCTGATTCGTACGACCGGTTCTGGCCTGAGTCAGCACAGACCATCGTCGATTCAGACCCGATCGACCTGAGTGCCGGCAGCCGCAAGATCAACTTCCTCATGGCCAGCGTTGCGTTCTCGAACGTGCTGCTGCTGTTCAGCCGGCATGGCCAGTTTCGATTGGACTCAGGCTCCAGTCTTGGCCAGTCGCTGACCCCTAAGACCGCAGCGGTCACCCAGGTCACAGCGTTTGAGATGGGCGACGTCGTGGACCCCGTGATCGTGGGTCGCACCATGTATTTCGCCATTCCCAGGGGGGACTTTAGTGGGCTGCGGGAGTTCTTCTTGCCGGATGCTTCGGGCCCGGTGCCCACATCGGAAGAGGTGACGTCGTCGGTGCCACGGTTCTTGCCAGGCAACCTTTGCAACCTGGTGGCGACAGCAGCTGAAGAGGCTGCGTACGTCGTGTCCAAAGACCAGCCGACCCGGGTCTATGGGTACAAGTTCCTGTTCGAGGGCGACAAGAAGCTGCAGAGCGCCTGGGGGTACTGGGAGACCAACGGGGGCAAGAGCATCATCGGGGTCGACATGGTGGACAGCGACCTGTACCTGGTGGTCCAATACTCCAACGGGGTCTACCTGGAGAAAGTGGTGACCCGGCCCGAATCCGTGGACGCTGGCACCACAGTGGAACTCCTGCTCGACCGCAAAGCCACTGAGGCCAGCTGCTCCGTGGCGTTGACGACACCGAGCGGGCTCGACACCCAGAGCACCATTACCCTGCCGTATCCGATCGACACAACGAACGCCCACATGGCGGTGGTGGGTCGGTTCTATGCCGGCAACAGCTTGATGCACGGCCAGTCGGCACAGATCATTTCATCAACGGCTGCCGGTGGAACTGGGGGCAACGGAACCCTGACTGTCCGTGGAGACCTGACGTCCGCCAAGTTCTACGTGGGCGAAACCTACGACATGCTGTACGAGTTCAGCTCCCAGTTCCTGAAGGAGCAACCACCAGGCGGCGGCATGGCTGTGGTGGCTGGACCGAAGCTGCAGCTGCGCACCTGGACCGTCGTGTTCGACAAGACGTCGGCCTTCAACCTGCGGGTGACACCACGGGGCCGGGACGCCCAGACGTACCCGTACACCGGCCTGGAGATCGGAGACCAAGAGATCGCCTTGGGGGAACTGGCGCTGCGGACATCCAAGTTCCGGGTGCCCGTCATGGCCCAGAACATCGAGGCCAAGGTCGAGATCACCAGCTCAAGTCCCCTGCCCTGTCGCATCCAATCGGCAGAATGGGAGGGTTGGTACCACACCCGCTCCGCCCGCCTGTGAACACGCCGTACACCAGGCCCACACGGGTCTCTGACATCCCGTACGTGGCGGAGTTCATGCGGGAGGAGGACGTCGCTGAGGTGCGGGCCCAGTCCGGCCAGACGCCACAGCTGTCTCTGCTGCACAGCTTCTTCAAAGGGGACCCGTGCATGACGATGATCGGGCGAGACGGTCGACCCATGGGCATGTGGGGGGTGGTGCCGCAACGGGCCGACGTCGGGTGCATCTGGATGCTGTGTACCGATGACCTGGCCCGGGACCGACTGAACGCCATGCGGTTCCTGCGGGAAGCCAGGGTCCATCTGGACGCAATACAGGCTCGGTACCGGGTCCTGTGCAACCTTGCGGATGCTCGTAATGTGGTGCATATCAGGTGGTTGCGCTGGATGGGGTTCACCTTCATCAAGTCGCACCCACAGTTCGGGACAGAGGGTCGGCTGTTCCTTGAGTTCGTGAGGATCTGACGCCATGTGTGGACCAATCCCAATCATCATGGGTGTCGTGACCGCTGGCCTAGGCATCGGTCAGTCGATCGCTGGCGCCCAGGCGGCCCAGGACCAGGTTCTTTTTGCGAACGCCCAGGCCCAACAGCAGTATGCGTTTCAGCAGAACTCGGCCATGGTGGCCCGTGGCTATGAAGACCTCAAAGCAAACCAGCAAGAAGAGGTGAAAAGAATCACTAGGTTGATGGCCGACAATGCTTTCGCCAACGACGTCGCAGCACTTAATACAAGATTCATACAGGAGCAAGCTGCATCCAGCCAGGAGCAGCAGAAGGGCGCGATTGCTGGGCTTAAGGCCCGGGGTGAGGTCCTTGCATCCGGTCGCCTTGGCAACACACCAGACAACTTGATCGCTGACTTCTACCGACAGCAGGCGCAGTACGACTTTGCGACCAGCCAGAACCTGGCGTTCATGGGAACCCAGCTGCAACAGCAGAAGGTCGGGGCAGCTGCCGAACGTGGATCAAGGATCGCCAGCCAGCAGACGTACATCAAGCAGCCGGTACTGGATCCCTTGGAGCCCTTGTACCAGAAGGCGCCGAGCATGACGCCGTTCATCTTGCAGGGCCTTAGTGCTGGCATGGCTGGTGTTACAACCGGCATGAGCACTGCTGCGTCGATGAAGCAGGCTGGACTAAAAATGAACTACTGGGGATTCAAGCCCGCATAACCCATGGCACGCATTTCCACCGGCCAGACCTACGGCGACACCAACCGCGCCACAGCGGCTCAGCTCCTGGGCGGCATCCCCATTGACGCGACGTCAGGTGCCATTGCCCAAGGGGCGATCACTGCGCCGTCGCTCCAGCCACGGGCGACCCCGGTGTCCACGTTCCAGCAGGTGGGGGCTCCGATCCTGGGTGGGGCCCCGAAGTTCTTTGCGCCACCGGACCTGCCGAACCCAGGCCAAGACATGGCGAACCTGGCCCGGTCCCTCGGGGGGTTCAGCACCGCGTTGCAGGGGTTCAGCGAGTCCTATGTCTCCAAGCAGCAAGCGGACGCCAAGGAGGCAGAGCAGAGGGCCACAGGTCTCGTCACCAAATACGGCCCCGCCTATGACCTAGCGAAGATAACAAGCGCCATTGAGAAGAAGGTTGCCTTAGGCGGGGCCGATGCTCCGCAGGCGGCCAGGGATCTGCAACTCCTGCGCGAGATGCAGAACAGCTCGGTCGGGCGAATTTGGCTGGAGCGGTCGTCGGAGCAGAACGCGATCTCGGAGTCGGTGATGTCGCTGTCGGGCCGGCTAGAAAACACAAGCACGATCGACGTCGGTGGCCAAAAGATTGAACTGAGCTCGTTGCCAACCACTGACCCCAGGTGGAAAGAGTACCGGGACGGGCAACTGTTTGGCGGCAGACCGATAAGCGCGGCTACTGCTGCCAAGAATCAGCAACTCATCTTGAACGCTCAGCTCCAAGCGGACGATGCCCAACGCAAACGCTACAACGTAGCCAGCGAAGTTCAGTTTCAGGGACAACTTGCAGACAACTTGAAGTACGCGGCAGGCGTATATGTGACCAATTTTTACGGACGCGGCGGCATGGGGGCTGCGATTGCCGCTGGATCGCAAACGCTGCAAAGACAAATTGACCAAACCATGCTGACTACACTTACGCCAGAAGCAAAAAAGAAAGTAATAGATGGAATCCTGGAGTCTTGGGCTACCAACGTAATCACAGCTGCAAAAGCAAATCGCCAGTTTATTCCGAATCTTGGCACTTTAATCAATCCCGTATTGCGCAACGTTTTTACCGGGCCAATCGACCAACGCATTGGCAAAGATGGCTACCCAAATGAAGACTTGCGCCTTTACAACACCTTGGGCGGTGAACCCTACTTGGATCGACTAGGGTCCGACCTTCAGCAAAAATCAATCCAAAACGAATCCCAGTTGTCTCAGCTTGCCAAAATTGACGCGGAGCGGCAGTACAACGACGTACGCACAAGTGCTCAAAAGAATGGAACCTTGGGCACTGCGTTCTTTGATGCACAAGAAAAGGCTGCGCTGGCCATCCAGGATCCGTACATTCGTGGTGCTCGCTTGTCTGCTATTAACGCAGATCGGACGCAGTTCGACGCCACGTACACAGCGCCAGCCCAGGCCCAAAAGGCCCTTTACTTTACTCAGCAGTTGGCCTTGACCCAAGGCGACGACGGGGCACGCAAGCAACTGCAAGCCCAGATTCAAGCCGCCCTTGACAACAAACAGATCTCTGGCGCTGCCGCAATCAGCCTTCAAGGATCCATTAACGCTCAAGGAAATAGAGACGTTCGCGCCTACGACGGAGCCATCAACAAGCAATTAGACATAATACGCAAAAGGGAGATGTCGTACTTTGCGTCGCCCGGATCGTACGGCGATAGCACCATCACAAGCTACGAGATGGGCATGATGAACAATTTTAACATTAAGGGATTCCAGGGTGCCCAAGACGAAGTAGCAAAAGCCATCGCCGCTGGCAAAGACCCTGCTGACGCCATCAATAAATACTTCGCCAACAGCAACTTCGGGTTCACCCGTCGCATCGACCCAGCCCCGTCGTATCAGTCCTTGCCCCAACTGATTCAACAGAACACCGGCTCCGCATCGCGCAACGTCATCGACCCCTTGAAAGCCAATGGCCTGCGGGGTGCGGCTCAGAACAAGCAGGTCCTAAAGCAAGATGCGTTCATAAACGAGATGGACACATGGCTGCGCACCGGCAAGCCAACGGAAGGCTTCAAGACCCTGATGAAAGCGTTGACGGGTGGCGGGCAGAAGGCGTCTGACGTGATCCTGAATCAGTACAGGCTGCATGGAATCCCGGTTGACCCTGCAGCCCTGCCAGCGATCAAAGCCCTGGACGGCCAGAAGCTGTCGATGGCCACGCCCCAGTCCCGCATGACGCCCCAGCAGAACCCAGCCCTGATGGGCATCTCGATCGCCAGCAGGGCCTTGGGCGACTTGCTGGTGCCACCAGCGTCAGCAATGGAGATGCCCGCGTTGCCGCCGCTGCCAAGTTTCAGGGGTGGGCCGGCGACGCCACCACCGGCCATCATTACGTCTAAACCCAGGTCAGTCGTAAGTCCGTCGGCCAGGGTCGACGGATACCTGAAGCGGCTGTCGTACATCGAAACCAGGCTGCGCAACATTCCAAACTCCGAGGGCTCTGGAGCGACGGGATACTTCCAGGCTCAGGACGCATTCAACAAGGAAGCGATTCAGGCGTCTGGTGGCAAATCGCCGCGGAGTGCCAACTTCAAAGATGCTTCTGATGCCACGGCAGCCTGGATCCGCGTCAACAATAAAAAAGCATGGGTGGCCATCAACGCTGGCAGGTACGACGAGGCTGACCGACTCCTGCGTGGCACATGGCCATCGCTGCCCGGTGGCACCCAAGTCCAAGAGGACAGCGTCCAAAGGAAAGGCCGCACTTACCTCCGGTAACACCTGGCGCACTGTCGTCAGCAGTCCAGACTGTCTCCATCGCAACTGACCCATGCCCGTCCAGACAATCCGTGACCCCAAGACCGGCGAAGAGCGCAAGGTCTACGTGTTGCCGACTGGCATCGGGGCAGACGCCGAGGCACCCAAGCCCCAACCCAAGCCACAGGCGCCTGGTGGGTTCCTAGGAACCATCAACGACTTGAACCCCATCAAGCAGATCAGCGCCTTGGGCTCTGGTGTCTCCACGTTCCTGCAGACCGGAGACCTGAACAAAGGCATCGCAGCGGCACAAAAGGAATCAGCGGCAACGACGGGCCTGGGCCGGTCCGTTGAGCGTGTTGGCACCATTGGCGCCCAGCGGGCTGTTGACGCAGCTAGGTACGAGGTAGATCGAGCTCGCCTGGCCCGGGAACAGATCGCGGCCGGCACGTCGCCCATGGACGTGAAGATTCCGTCAACCGGGCCCGGAGCTCCGAGCGCCCAGCGTGTGCGGCTGCCCCAGTGGATGGGGTACGACGGCCCCCAGGAGCAGGCCAAGAACCCAGTTGAAGACGTTGCGGCCAACATCCTGGCGTTCGTGCCGTATTTCGCTGTCGCAAGCAAAGCCGGCGCCCCAGCAAACGCATTGGTGCGCACGTTGCCAGGCGTGGGCAAGATCGCCACTGGCTTTGAGGCTGCAACTGCTGGACTCAAGGCAGCTGGTGGACTCAAGAAAGTCGCTGGCGTCTTTGCTGAAGAAGCCGTGTCTGGGGCCATCCCAAGCGCGATCGCCACTTACTACGCCCAGAAGCCCACCGACAAAACCCTGAGCGATGGCCTGAACGACGTCGTCAAAGGCACCCCCTTTGAAGGCATTGTCGCCAAAGGCCTGTTGATTGACCCGAACGACACAGTCGAGCAGGCCCGCATCAAGCAATCCATCAACGACGCCGTCTGGTCTGTGCCCCTTGGGGGAGCCTTGGGCACCGGGTTCCACGGCATCGGCGCCATGGCGGGGGCCACAAAACGGGCCCTGGCTGAGCTTTTGCACAACACCGTCAAGGTCGGCCAGGCTGACGTCGCCATGAAGGAAGCGGTTGAAGCCGCAACCACGGGCACCCCAGCAGCTGCAGCAGCCCCCGGTGCCCCAGCCCCCACTGCGGCCCCCACCCCTCGCGTCGTGTCCGGCAAGCGGGTGTTCTCGTCAGAGGTGTACCAGGGCCTGCGTCGTCAACCGATGTGGGAGAAGACCGGTGTCGAGACCCAGAACGTCTTGGAGCCCCAGGCCAGGCAAGGCGCCCCAGCGGCCCCAGCGCCACAAACACTGCCGGCTGACACCTACTACCCACGCCTGAACTACAGCGACATCAACCCAGGCGCCAGCCCTATCCCAACCCCCAGCGGCAAGCGGTACGCAGAATCCTTGGCGGGTCAGGATCAAGTCGCGATCGAGGCGACGTCGCAGAAGCTTCGGGCATCGTTCAACAACGCAGCAGCAAAGCTCGGCATCGAGCTGGGCCCCAATGCCGGCAGCCAGTCGTGGTCCATGTGGGACATCGGCAAGCAGCTATACATGAACGCCAACCCAGCCAAAAGCAACAAGCCGTATGTGCTGGGCAACCCCCTTGACAACATCCAAGTCCAGTCCGACATCGTCGACCGGATGCTTGGGTTCGAGCTGACCAAAGGCGTCGACGCGGAAGGTAAGCGTTGGAAGTCCTGGCAGCTGACACAGATCGGCCGCAAGGCCCGTGAAGACGCCGGCATCGAGCTGGGCCTGTTGCCGGATCGTGGGCCCCAGCAGCCCCGCAGCGCACCGTTGACGCCAGAGGTGGCTGCAGCCGCCCTGAAGCAAGCTCAGGCTGACCTAATCACCAGTACCCAGCGCCTGCAGACAGAGGCCGCCCGGGAGATGGTGACTGCATCAGAAGCAGCAGCAGTGCCCCAGGGCCAGCTGCCTGGCATGAACCAGCCGGCCTACAACCAGACCGGCCCAATAGCGACCAAGGATCTTGCTGTTGCGCCCAAGGTCTTCCAGTACAAAGCAGAGGGCCAGCTTTCGGCTACGGGCCAGTCCGGCTCCTTGGCCCAGGAAAACGTCTACGACCCTGTGTACGCAGGCGTCGTCACGGTCTGGAGGGACAAGCTGGGGGAGCTGGGCCCTGCTGGCCAGGTCTACATCGCCAACGGCCATAACCGGTACGACCTGGCCCTGCGATCTGGCGCTCAGTTCATGAACGTCTTGTTTGTCGATGCACCGACAGCAGCTGATGCCCGCGTCATTGCGGCCCTGCAGAACATCAAGGACGACAAAGGCACCGCCATTGACGCCGGCAAGTTGTTCCGGGATACCGGCATGTCCATCGAGGAGCTGCGCCTGCAGAACGTCACGCTGAGCGGCAAGCTGGTCAGCGAAGGCATTGCCCTGGGTCGCCTGCCCCAGTGGCTCTTCGACAAAGCAGCGACCGGTGACTTGCCCACCAGCGTCGCTGTAGCCCTTGGCTCTGCTGGTGACATTGACGAAGCGATCATCAGCGACGTCGCCAAGCAGGCGCTCAAAGGCAAGTGGGCGGCCGAAAAGGTTGTCCAGGCCATGCAGGAAGCCAAGTTCGCCAGTGCTGGCGCAGGCCCAGCCGAAGGGGTGCTGCCCGGGTTCGAGGAAATGTTTAAGTCCACCGACGTCGTGGCGTTGATCGACGTCAGGACCGCTGCGTACAAGGCGTTGTCGGTTGAGATGCGGGCCCTGGCATCTGCGTCCAAGGGAAAGAACACCCCGTTCCTGGAGGCCGCCGGCAACGTCATTGACGTCGAAGGCAGTCAGGCCGCACGTCGCCTGGCAGCTGAATCGGTGGCCGTGTTTAACCGGGTCACCGGGTACGAAGGGCCGGTTCGCGCAGTCCTGAATGAGCTGGCCGCCCAGTTGCCCGGCGGCAAGAACCAAGAGAAGGCCGCGGCGGCCCTGGTGCAGTTCAATCTCCAGCGGTTGCGGGATGCGATCTCGGAGGAGATGCACGGGCCCAAGCTGCCGATGGCCCCGAGTGTCCCGAGTGCGGGAACTTCGGCCGCGGCCACCGCCGGCGAGACAAGGCTGTCGGATCAGCTTCGCGGACAACTGAATGACTTGGGCCAAAGCCTGGGCAGCTTGACCCGCACGATCGACGAGCAGCAACGAGCTGCCATGCAGCGCCTGGACGAACGAGCTGCTGCGCTGGAGCAGATGGCCGCAGACATCCCCGAGAACGCCGGCAACCCAGCACCAATCCAGGCGGCACCAGCCACCCCTGCCCTCAGGGCCGCACCGGATCCCGCTGAGAACCGGGCGATCGCTACGGCGCTGGAAGCCCACGATCGGGCCATCGAGACCGGTGACACGCAGGCCGCTGGTGACATTGGGGCTTGGGTGGAGCGACGTGGGGTGAAGCCGCCGGCGGAACCACGCATCGCGGTCCAGCCTATGGGCAACGTGGCAGCTGCCGCCACCGAACCCCCGACGCTGACCTTGCCTCGTGAGCTGGCTGGTCTCAAGCCGCGGTACAGCTACGGCCAGAAACGATTTGAATTGACGTTTGAGACCGACATAGATCGTGTCGCCTACACCCTGGCTGGCGACGCCACCGGCAAAAAGTCAGCGGCTCACCAAAAGTACAGAGACTGGCTGGCATCCAAAGGCTTAGACCCCGCTGATGTCGCCGCGTATGGGGCCCGCGTCGTCAAGCCCAGCATCAAAGAGATGGCGGCCACAGCAGAACCAGGCATGTTGCAAGTTCGCAACCAGGGTTTTGGCGGAGCCGACTTTTCCGCAGAGCTCCCTGACTTGACCGGTTGGCAAAGCGTCGAGACCGGCGTCGGCGGAACCGTTGGTGAAGGGTACACAGGTGCCACCAAGATCACGGATGCCCAAGCGAACGAGCTGGCCCGCATTGCGTACAACATTTCTGGTGTGACGGACTTCGAGATCGTCAATCGGATCAAGGTTGTTTACACCGAAAAGCAGGCTCGGGCCTATGGCGACATGAGTCGGGTTGGCCAAGCGGCGGAAATTGCTGGTTCCTACGGGCCTGGCACTGTCTTCGGCAAGTCCATGGCCGAGGACCAGGTCCGCGTCGCCATGACTGCGTACGGGGCAGCAAAGTCGTTCACGCAAATGCTGAGTACCACGTACCACGAATCGTTCCACCGGTTGCAGCGTTGGTTTTTGAACGAAAAGGAGCAGTTCATCCTGGCCCGTGGCGAAAAAGCAATTCGGGAACTGGCAGCCCAAAAGGCTGAGGCCAACGGACGGCCCGGCTACGCCAGCCGGTTCAGGGACGGAACCATCAGCCTCAAGGAATCGCAAGCCGAAGGCTTTGCCGCGTACATGCAGGGCTTCGGCAAGGTCCCGATCGAAGGTTTCGCCAAACTCAAAAAGCTGGTGGACCAGACCATCAACGGGCTGCTGACCTTTGGCGAGTTCAAGACCTGGGACGACGTGTTCGAGAAAGCGGCCCTGGGCGAGATCAAGGACCGTGGCCCGGTTGGCGGTGCCGACGACGGTGTCCAGTTCGCTGCTGATCCCCCGGACCCCGCTGAGTTCGCACGGCGCATTGACCAGAACATGCAGGCCCTGGAGTCGGGCCAGCTGGAACCAGAGGAGATCGCCCGCATGGGGGCCAGCGACGTGCGTCGAATTACCAGTCGGTCCGGCAACACCCAGTACGTACCAGGTGCCCCCAATGAGCTGATCGCCAGCAACCGGGCCTTGGGCGAGATGCTGACCAGCCGGGCCCAGCAAACCGGCATCGAGAGCTACAGCCGGCCAGCCATCGTCAAGGCCGCATTGGACCAGCTGGATCGTGACGGGTGGGCCGTTGAGTCAACGGTGACCAGGCTTGAAGCTGCCCGCCGCGGTGACCCCAAGTCCCAGGAGGACCTGGTTGCGCTGGCCGCCAACGTCATCCATCGGGATGGCCTTGCTGCCCAGAACGGCATGACCGCGATCGAGTGGCAGTCAGCCGTGGACGATAACGACCGTGCTGCCGCTATGCAGCGCCTGTGGGCCGGCCTTGAGGACCAGCATCGGCTTGACACCTCTTTGATGACAGCCACCCGCAAGGACGGTCAACGCTTGAGCGTGATGCAGATCAAGCATCAGATCGACCCCACGCACCGGACGCTGCCAACTGGCACCGTGCTGTACCACGGCACGTCGCAGGACGCGGCTCAAGCCATCGTCGACACCGGCTTTCAGCCGTCGGACGCCAGGAGCAACTTGCTCGGGACTGGCGTCTACTTTGTCGAGGACTTGACTTACGCAGGGGCCTACGGGGAATCGGCGGCTACCGGCGACGTGCCGTCTGACATACGGATCTTGGACATGGTGGCCATGGACAAGCGCATCGCCGACCTGGTGCAAGAGCTCAACCTTGGGCCCCTAGAGAAGCGAGGTGGTGAGCTGTTCATGACCGAAGCCCAGAAGGTCGGGGTTCGGGACTGGGCCACCGGCCAGGGCTATTCCGGCATCCGGTTCAGCCCGGACTTTGAGATGCGCGAAGGTGCCGCCCCAGAGACCGTGATCTACGACGTCAACGTGGCAAACCGGATCGTCGGCAGCAAAGCCGCTGTCGAACCCGAGGTTCCCCGGTCCAACGAGTCCATCGGTACCGACATCGAGGACGAGATCCTGGATCCGGCCAACACGCTCTTGGGCAAGCTCGATCCCGAGATCCGGGCCGACATCGAGGAGGGGAACCTGACCCCCGAAGCGACTGGCGTCACGGAAACGATTGCCAGGCTTGCCATTGAGGGCAAAGACAACCCAGGCCAGCGGGCCAAGTTCAACAGCATGGTCAAGCGGGTGCCCGCCAACCGGCTGAACCAAGAGATGATCGGCCAAATGTTCATTTCGTCGCTGCTTTGGTCGATTGGGACCCCAGCCAAGATGCTGCTTGGCTCTGCGTACAGGGCCACCACCATGCCCCTGAGCCAGGCCTGGGGCGAGCTAGCGGTAGCAGGTGTCAGTGCCGCTATGCGGGACAAGGCAGCAACCGCCCAAGCCCTGCAGAAGGCCGGCCTGGACATGCAGATGTACGGAAAGATGGTGACCAACCTGAGCAATACGTTCAGGCTGGTTGGTCATTCACTCAAGGAAGGTGAAGCCTTTGGCAACCTTGGGGTTACTTCCCAGGAACTTGTTAGGCGCAAGCTAGCGCCAGGCGACAAGCAGATGTCTATGTTCACGGATCCAGAAGACCCGACCAACACGCTGGACAACCCGTGGTGGCTGAACCCTGAGAACAAGAACACGCCGGCGCGAGCCGTGCGCTGGTCATGGCAGCTCCTGAACACCTCCAGCCGCGTCGCTGGTTCGATCGACACCTTGTTTGCGTCAATGATGGGCCCAAGCGCTGAATGGTCCCGAATGATGGATCTGGAGCTAAACAAGGCCTATGGCCGCGGATTGGTCGGACAAGAAGCTTGGGATGCAGCCAGCAAAATTGTTGACGACCGCATTGAAAGCCAATGGGTCGACGTCGCAGTCAACGGCAAGATGATCCAGAACGGTGCGTTCACAGGCGTTCATGCCAAAAACGCCATGGACTGGATCAACTTCACCGACCCACTGGAAGTTGACTTTCAACCCAGATCGTTTGAGTACGGCATCATCAAGGCCAAGGAAGAAGGCTTGACCGACGTCGCAGAGATCAACAACCGAGCCATGGCTTGGGTGGAGGAGGAGCCGCCAGCGGCTGCGCAACTTGGAATGAAGCTGGGCCAAACCGTGACCCTGCCCGCCAAGCTCCTTAAAGACGCAGTTGGCCACTGGCCAGTCCTGCGCATCTTGCACTCGTTCCCGACGTCGCCCGTCAACATCGGCAAAGCGTCGATGCGCGGTTACGGCTTCACGGCACCGTTTGTCGACACGTTCTGGCGCGACATCTACAGCGAGGACCGCGGGACCAGGTCCAGGGTGATTGGGGAAGTGGCGATCGCGCAAGCCACGCTGGCCTTTGGAACCGCGTTGGCAACCAGTGGCTGGGTTGAGTTTTCAGGTCCTGGGACGTACAACTCCCAGGTGCGGGACAAGATGAACCGTCTCGGCATCGAGCCGTACTCCATTCGGTTCAAGAACCCGTACACCGGTTGGAAGACAAAATGGTGGAACTTGCAGGCGTTGGACACAACCAGCAACATGTTTGCCGTGATTGGCCTGATCCAGAACACAGGCAACAGTATGCCCAAGGAAGACCTGGAGGCCCTCACCAGTAACGCGATCTTGGGGGTCATGGAGTTTGGGCGGCAAGTTGGTTTTGCCCAATTCTCCAAAGACATGAACAGGTCCCTTGGCGAGATCGCCAATTTGATTTCGGACCTGCAGAACCGGAGCTTTATTCCGGTTGAGGGCCAGATCGACCCGTACAGCTCCTACGTCCAACGACGACTCAGCGGCTTCATGCCGTCGATCTTCAACGTCGCCCGCAAAGGCGGGGACCCGTATCAGCGGGCCATCGAAAAATCGACCTTGCCGCAGCCGATTGCGTTTGTCCATGAGCTTGGCGAGCGGCTGGCCAACAGGATCCCGGGCCTGTCGGGCACCTTGCCCCCGATCCTGCACCCCATGACAGCAGAGCCGATGCTGGTCTCCGGCACTTGGGGCTTGGAGTTCATCCCAGCTGACCAGCCCTGGCTCAGGGCCATGGTTAACGCCGCCAGCCCCCTTGGCTTCACCACCGGCAAAGCTGGCTCTGACGACCCCGTCGACGTCGAGCTGGGTCGTCTATCTGGCCGCGGCGCACAGTTCCAGATTTGGAGCCCCAGGGAGTTCAACGAGGTCGCCAACTACCGCCTGAACCAAGTCCAGCTCAACAAGCTGGCGATCATCACAAGCCAGCTCGTGCCCCCTGGCCGTAGCGCGACGCTGCACCAGAGCCTTGCGGCCATGGTGGCCCCCAACTCCACCTACTGGCAGCTGCCGTCCCCTGAGCCCAGCAAGGTCACTTCCAGCGCCAGGGTCATCCGCATCAACAAAGAGATCGACGTCTACAAACCGTTCATTCGGGAAGCCTTCTTGGCAACTGAACCGAAGCTTGCGAATATGCTGGCAGAACAAAAGAACGCCAAGACCCAAGCCGAGTACGAAGCCACCTACGGCACTGGCTCCCCCTGGTCCCCCACCCCCCGCTAACCGCTGATGGCTTATTCCTACACCCTCTTCACTGGCAACGGGTCAACCACCCAGTACGCGGTGGCGTTCCCGTACATCCGCCGGGAGCATGTTGCCGTCACGGTGGCCGGAATCCCCGCCACGTTCACCTGGGTCAACAACAGCTTGATCCAGATGGACGCAGCGCCAGCTGTTGCTGCTGCGGTGCGGGTGTATCGCACAACCCCGATCGATGCACCGCTCGTCGACTTTGCGGACGGAGCGACACTGGTCGCTGCTGACCTAGACACGAACTCACGGCAGTCCATTTACATTCAGCAGGAACTTGATGACGCTCAGGCGGACAACTTGCCAAATGTGATTCCGAACGGGAACAAAGGAGACATCACGACGTCGGTCGGCGGCACGGTTTGGGCAATCAACACAGGCGCTGTTACCAGCGCCAAGATTGCTAACGACACCATCGTCAATGGAAACATAAATGCGTCCGCAGCGATTGCCGCCACCAAACTTGCGTTTACCCCAGCCGGGAACATTGCGGCGACCACGGTCCAAGCCGCCGTCCAGGAATTGGACACAGAGAAAGCACCCATTGCTAGCCCGACGTTTACGGGCACCCCAGTAGCCCCTACGGCTGCCACTGGCACCAACACCACGCAGTTAGCCACCACGGCTTATGTGGTGAGTCAGGCCGTTGCCAAAACCGGTGACACAATGACCGGCGACCTTGTTCTCCCAAGCCTCAACGGTGGCCCCATCGCAGGCAACCGGAACCGCATCATCAATGGTGCAATCGCAATCGACCAGCGCAATGCTGGTGCTGCCCAAACTTTTACCGCAGCTGCCGCCTTGGCCTACAGCGTGGACCGCTGGTACGGCTATTGCACTGGCGCCAACGTCACCGGCCAACAAGTAGCGGGTGCCACAGCCGGACAATTTCGCTACCGCTTTACAGGTGCGGCCAGCGTCACGGCCATCGGCTTTGGCCAACGCATCGAGCAACTCAACAGCACCGACCTTGCCAACACCACCGCAACCCTGAGCGTTGACCTTGCCAATTCACTGCTCACCACTGTCACCTGGACGGCTTACTACGCCACCACTGCCGACACCTTTGGCACATTGGCCAGCCCAACCCGGACGCAGATCGCCACTGGCACGTTCACCGTTACCAGTACCGTCACCCGCTACAGCACCAACATCAGCGTTCCAGCAGCGGCCACCACCGGCATCGAGATTGTGTTCACGGTTGGCGCTCAAACCTCCGGCACTTGGACCATTGGTAACGTCCAGCTAGAACCAGGCACCGTTGCGACACCTTTTGAGCGTAGGTCGCATGGGGCGGAGTTGACGTTGTGTCAGAGGTATTACTATCAAACAGGTAGCTCGTACGATTTTTACGCTAGGTCTGCAACGGTATCAGCAACTACATACATACCATTGATTCATGAGTTTCCAGTAATTATGAGAGTAGCGCCTACCTACAGCGGTGCAAGCGCAACTTTTTCTATTGCAAACCTTAGTGTTAATTCAAATAGTACTACATATAGGAGGCATCTTTCGATTTTAGGGCTTTCTAATACTCCCAACCTTGATGCGTATTTTATCCTGTCTACTGGTTATCTTTCTTGGACAGCCGAGCTGTAACCCATGACCTACCAAAACCTAACCTGAGAAGACACATGTACCAACTCACTGCCTCTGCCACCATCCTCCGCCTTGCGGACAACGCTTTCATCCCACCCGACCCCGCCAACACCGACTACGCCGCCTACCTGGCCTGGCTCGAAGCTGGCAACACCCCCGAGCCTGCCCCCGAGCCCCCGGCCCCCGAGCCCCTGACGCCTGCTGAGCGCCTGGCGGCATCTGGGCTCACGGTGCCCGAACTGAAGGCGCTGCTGGGGCTTTGATGGCCGTTAAATCCAAGTCCGGCACCGCCCGGATCGAGCACAAGCCTGGCCCACCCAAGACCACCAGCCAAGGTCAAGGCCAGCGATCACGGCCCCGTCGTCGTGGTCGCAAGCCGATGCGTGGACAGGGCCGGTAAGGTTAAGCGGTAAAAGCGTCGGCACAGCCCGGGTTTTCCTATGACCACGGATGACCTGTTGTTTTCGTGCCGGCGCTACCGCCACTGCCGCCAAAAACTTCCAGCGTCCGACCTGTACCGTGACGACACAGGCGTCATGGTGTGCAAGCCGGGCATGTGCCCAAACGGCAAAAACCTGAATCGCCAGACTGCGCTTGACCTGCAGCTCCAACTCAGGCGTCAACGCAACGCCGTGAAGGAAGCCAACAACGCCAAGGAGAGCCTGCTTGACCAGGTCCACAGCCTGCAGGAACGCCTGCAGGTGGCCCTCGACATTCAGGATGCAGGCGACATTCCGACCATTGAGTCAAAGCCCGGCACCAGCCGCAGCGAAGCGATCCCGGTGCTGCTGTGTTCCGACTGGCACTGTGGCGCTGTCGTCAAGCCGGACACCGTGAACGGGCTCAACCGGTACGACGTCGACATCTTCCACGACCGGGTCGCAGCCCTGTTTCGCAACACGGCCAAGGTGGTGCGCATGGTTCGGTCCACCAGTGACCTAAGTCGGATTGTGGTTTGGCTTGGCGGCGACATGATCGACAACCAAATACACCCAGAACAAATACAGACCCAAGAGCTGAGCCCAACACAACAGTTGATTGAATGTGAGCGAGCGATCATTGCAGGCTTGAATTATTTGTTGGAGGACAAAGGCTTTGAGCAGGTCATCGTTCCTTGCAGCTACGGCAACCATGGCCGCACGACGATCAAAATGCAGGCCGACAACGCCCATGCGACCAGCTACGAATGGTTGATGTATCAAAACTTGCGGCGCCACTACAAAGGCAACGACAGGGTCCAGTTCCATGTCAGTGACGGCAACATTTTGTACCTGGACGTGCTGGGGCAAAAGCTCCGGTTCCATCATGGCGACGCCATCAAGTACGGCGGCGGGGTCGGCGGCATCACCGTGCCCCTACAGAAATGGGTGTACCGCCAAGACGTCGGCATCAGGGCAGACCACAGCTTCTTTGGTCACTTTCACACGTTGACCATGGGCCAGAACTGGTCCGTCAATGGGTCCTTGATTGGCCCAACGGCGTACGGGTTGAAGCTGGGTTTCCCCCCGGAGCGCCCCCAGCAGCTGCTGAGGTGCATCGACAGGGATCGTGGGTTCACCATTTCCGCTCCGGTCCTTACCGACTGACGGCTTGTCGGTAGAATCAAGCGCAGGCCAACCGACCTAGGGGCAGTGATCGAAATCATCGCCGCCTTGGTCGGCTCAGCGTTTACAGCTCTGGTCATGGCCACCAATGGGGCCATTCGGGGCAGCGCCACCAACCGGGAGGTAGTCACCCGGCTCACGGTCGCGGTCGAAAACGTGGCCACCAGGCTTGAAGAACTTCACGTCGACATCCGGGCTGACCGCAAAGAGACCTTTGGGCGCTTGAACTCCGTGGAGCAACGGGTCTCTAGGCTCGAAGCGACGACACAGCACCACGCGTGAACCCAATCGAGCAGGATTTAGAGCTGGCCTTGCGCCAGGAACGAGTGCAACGCACCCTGTTGCAACTTCACAGCGCCAAGGACTACGCCAGCTTGCTGGCCATGGCGGAAAAACTAAACGTGGCGTGGCACAACGAAACGACCAGGGTCCGATGGTTGGCCAAGGAAGCCGCCAGCAACCTTGCACGGAGCTGCCAAACTGGGGCGAAACCACCGATTACCCATGACTCCCCGCATCGCTGAGTACGTTGCCGTTGCCATTGCCATCCATGGCGCTGCAGTGGCCATTGTGAACCTGACGCCCACCCCCAAGGACGACGAGGTACTGGGCAAGTACAGCAGAATGGCCGTGAAGCTGTACAGGGCCATTGAAATCCTGGCTGGCGTCGTCACCCCGCTCGTAAAACGATGAAAGGCAAGAGCAAGGCCGAGGCAAAAATCGGCAAGGTCATGCGCGAGTACAAGTCCGGTGGCTTGCACAGCGGAAAAGGGGGCCCGGTGGTGAAGAATCCCCGTCAGGCCCTGGCGATCGCGCTGTCTCAAGCTGGCGTCAAGCGTCGCGGTCAGTAGTCCCAGCGAATGCGGGGTCGCCCGGGGCGCATCCCAACGTGGATGAAGCCCTTGGCGGCCCCGTAGCCCAAGGAATACGGCCACTCCTTGTCGGCCCAAGCCTGCAGCGCGTAAACCGAGGCCCCATCGATGTAGAAGTCGACGGCACCGGTGTTAGGCGCGTTGTAAAGGTGCTCGGACTGGCTGGCACCACCGACTTGAGCGTTGATCCTGGGTGGACGGTGGCCGCTGGTAATAATCGCAGGGCCACCAAAGTGGTCCCGGGCCTTTTGCACAAACTGGGCCAGCAGCAGGGCCGTGTCGCACTGGTGCTGCGCCGTAAACCTGCGGGCTTCTGACTGCTGCGTGAACTCCCCGTAGGTGACGTTAGGGGTCAGCTTGTACGAGAACGGGGAACCGGGCTGGAACAGGCCCGCCTTGGACTCTGGGGCGGCCCGGTACAGGGTTGCAAAGTCATCCAGCTGCTTGGGGGTCAGCGTCTCCTGCAGCGCGTTCCAAGCTGCCAGCTGATGCGACAGACCTTCATCGTGCTTGGCGGCGTCAGCGAGGCGAATGGTGGCCATCTGCGGTCACAGGGGTTTTGGGAAACACTTGAACCCTATCGATGTCCCAAGGCATTTGCTCCCAGACGTCGGACGAAAGCGCAGCTTCCCAAGCCATCTGGGCCGTGGTGGCCATCACGACGGTTTGAAACGAGCACTGGGCTTTGGCCCCTTTGTATAGCACAAACTCGCTTGGGAGCCGAATGACCCAGGCCTTGACGACTGGTTTTTTAGCGACGAGTCCGTATCCAGCCGCCGGCCGCCGGTGCCGCAGCAAGATCCGTAATGCTGCCCCCAAGAAGGTTTCGGTCAAGAGCCCCTTCAAGGTCTCCCATGTACGCCTGAAGCTCAAGGTCCCAGAGCTCTGACTGCCGTTCCTTGATCGCTCGGTCTTCATCGATCGCCAATGACTCGTTCCAGTATTGAACGGCGCCGGCCAAAGCGTCGAGACGGTCGTCGTGGGCCAGGCACCCGCGGTCGACGGTGAGGTGGGTGAGCTGGTGGAACAGCTGGTACGCCAGGCGTTTCTCGATTGCTTCATCGTCACGGCCCTTGGCGTCTCCCTCGATCACGGATCGGCTCACGATCAGGCGGTGCTGGTTCAGCACAGGCTCCAGGGCCGCAATGATCCGCCGTTCTTTCTGCACGTTTGACCTGACGGTCTCGATGCTGCACGGATGCTGCACCTGCAGGTACGGCTTCAGGAGGCTCTCCAGCATGCCTTGGCCAAACTGGTCCTCCAGGAGTATCAGGTTGACCTTCTGGCGCTTTGCAGCGGCTGCTAGGCCCTGCAGAACGGGTTCTGTGTAGCCTTCACGGAACGCACCGGACTCCAGCAAAAACAAATTGCCGTTCAAATGGGCGACGATCGCGTACGCCGTTTCGTCCAGGCCGCGGCCAGACGGGTCAATGAACATGACGCAGCCGTCAAACGGCAACCAAGTGCCGTGGATGTACGCCGGCCGGTAGTAGTAGTCCCCGCTAAACCCGACGGTCGGCAGGTCGCTGATGCGGTACTCGGCGCCAGAGCTCCACACGACCTTCTCGGGCCCGTGGTCGGACACCTCAAGCACCATCAGGTCCGCCAACTTCAGGGGGAACCGTTCGGAATCGCTCAGGCTGGTGTCCAGCTGGAATTGCAACGCAAACGCCGACCGGCCGTACGACGTCTCGCGTTCGAGCAGGTCCATCTCGTTGAACCGACCTGGGTCCGTGGGCTGGCCCGTGAACTCCGGGCAACCATCCATGATGACTGGGGCCAAGCAGTCGTTGTACCGGGCTGGTTTTTCGGGGTACCGGGCGGGCCAAATGCACACCTGATACCCGCGTTGGGCCAACTTGTTGTAGACGGACTCCTCGGTCTGAGGGGTCCCGAGAAACATGATCTCGCCGCCAGGCTTCAGGATCGCGTTGAACTCACCGACGGCTGCCAGCAGTTTCTCCCGCATCCCAACGGACCAGGCGGTGGTGGGGGTTTCGACGTCGTCTGGAAGGATCAAGTCGGCCCGGGACCCCGTCAACTGCCCAAAGATCCCCACGGCTTTGACCGATGGGCTCTGATCTGGGATGGCGGGCCTGACGTCGAACCGGTTCACGGACGACCGTTGTTCATCCCGGTCCGGCTCCAAGCACTGAAGCATCGGGATCTCACGGATCAACCGCAAGCAGAACATGGTGAAGTCGTCGGCCCGGGTCTTGGAGGCTGACACGACCATGATCTTGAGCTGGGGGTTCCCCCGAAGCAACCACAGCACATAGGCCGCGGCCATCCAGGATTTGCCAACGCCCCGAAACGCCTCGACAATCCTGCGCTTGGACCCGTGCTGCATGTACGCAGCAATGTCGAGTTGGATTGGAGTGGGGTCTGGCAGGTTCAGGTGTCGCCAGACGATGACCAAGAAGTACCGGAAGTCAGACGCCAGGGGCTCCGGCAGCTGGACCCAGCCAGTGGTCACGCAAACACCCGATACGGCGAAACTGGGGTCACCACAAACTCGCTCCACCCGGTCGGCAGCTCACCGATGAAGTTCACATGGAACCCAGCCATGCCAGCGATCTCACCAACCACGTCGATTGCACGGTCATGCGTGTAGGCAACCAGGGCACCGTCGCTGATAAACCCAGCCTCGGACGCAGCAGCGGTCCAGGTGTCAGCGTCGGGGAATCGTAGGAACTGCGTCATGGTTGCGTGATGGCTTGGAGAGTGGGGTTGGCAAGGCGGACGGGCCAGTAGGTAAGGCGTTGGATAGTGCCGTTAAGAGCTCGCACTCCATCTTGGCGATCTCCTATTCTTGCTTGAGTTAGGGTGGGCATATTACAAACCGTGTCTAAAGTTTCAGCACTTCCGTTAAAAGATGCGTTTGAATTATTTAACTGATAACCAAGAACCTCTTTGATACTTGTGCCAACGGTGAAGCCTGAAGGCGTCCAAATTGCTTGCGATGTTGTTGCAGTTATTTGAGCAGAAGGGTTGGAACCAGCTGTTTGATAAATTTCAAGTAGATTAGTATTAGTTCCATCGTTAAAACTAAAAACACGCCCTTGCTGAGTGTTTGTTGAAGCAGTTCGCAAAAATTGACCAAACACAGTCCCCTCCGTCTGGTTGTACCAGGAGCTAAAGTTTGTCCCCGTAATACTCGCCACATCAGCAGCGCGAGTGACGGTTGCGGTCGTGGTGGGGATGTAAGAGGTGGCGAAGGCTCCGGCTTCGAGTTGGGCGCCCCAAATTAAAATGGTGCCAGTACCAGTGCCGATGTAACTGTTTGCATTGTTTAGGATTCGGATAGTAATGCTACTTGCTACACTTGCCGTAGCTGTAGCAACTGATATTACTCGAACCCATCCATTTGCGTATACTGTTGTTGATGTAGAAAGACCTGATGACGAAGCTATTATACTACCTGTTGAAAGATCTACTCTGCAAGAAAGTCCAGTTGTAAATGCTGCCGCAGGAAAAGCAAAGCCACCTTGCGTAAGAGTGCCTGCTTTCATCCAACAAGTAAATGTATATGAAGTTCCTGAAACAAAACTAACTGTTTGAAGTAAACCGTGTATTGTTGGGGTAATATCGAGTGAATCTTTAAGTTCCCACGCAGTATTGGTTCCATCAGGCGCAATGCCTGCGGCTGAAGTTTCGCTAGTATCGGCATTAGTCCAAGTTGTATTGAATTGATTGCTTTGTAGCGCCAGGTTCGTCCTAGCCTCCTCCACCAACAACCCAAGGCTTTCACCCGTGGTCGGGTTGTGGTCGAAGCGTGCCTCGTTGGTGGTGGCTGTCTTAACCAAACCATCGGCCCCGACGTAAGTGCCGGTGCTGGCGCGGGTGAAGGTGATCCTGGAGTCTAGGGTCTTCTGCAGGGCAAAGCGCAGGTCTAGGGGGGCGGAGCTGAACAAGTCAGTGGCCCCGCCTTTGTCCGCCAGGTTGCGCTCCAGAGCTCTGTTAAGGCGCTTCGGACCCAGGATCTGCATGGTTCAGCCTTGACGTGAAATGGCGACCTTGAACACGACGCTAGGGGTGCCCCCCGAGAGCGACACCAACCTGCCACGCACAAACATGACCGGCGCTTGCATCATGGTGTACCCGGTGGTGCCGTTGGCCGTGATGGTGGTGTCGACGTTATTGGAGTCCAAATTGAACCAGCTGGTGGCGTCCAGGGATCCTTCAAGCCGGATGACGACGTTGGTGCCGATGGTGGCCACGGTGACCTGGAACGCGGCGTTGTCGGACCTGGAGCTGCTGGCGTAGTCGGTGACACCAGCAGCGGTCAGTGTGCCCAACGTCGAAACAAGGGGGGTGCTCACGGGAGATCAGGCGGCGTAGGTGTCGATGACGGCAAAGTTGATGGCGACTGCTTCAGCCAGCGCACCACCAGTGATGTTGCTCACCCGAAAAATTGCAGTGCCAGCGCCTACGGAAAGGATGTTGAGCTGGTACGAACCAGCTGTGCCACCAACGCCGCAATTTGCAAAAACGACGTCAGTGGCGCTGATGGCGCTGTTGGTCATCGTGAAATTGACGCTGGTGCCAGACGCCAACGAAGCGTTGTGCATGGTCACCACGCCGGCTTTGGCGTTGACGACGACGGTCGTGGTCTTGCTAGTGAGCTGGGTGACCGTGCCGTAGCTGCCGGGGCCAAAGCCGATGGCTGAGGCAGCAGCAATCCGGTTGTTGGTGTCGGTGGAGATGAAGAACCCAGACGGGATGTCAGCGGGGTCGGGCATGGGGGGTTAGGCGGCCTTCCGCCGTGGCATCTGCACAATCTTATCCATATCCGGCAAAGAAGCCACCAGGTCCCCAAAACCGGTGCCAGCGACGGGTTGGGCCGAGATGCCGTTGTCCTTGAGGAACTGGCGCAAGATGTTGAGCTCAGCGGTGCTGATGGAGCCATCGTCCAGCTTGGATTTCAGGTGGTAGGCCAGGTCGGCATGAAGGTCGGAAAGGACCCGAGAGGTGTCGGCCATGGGGGGGGGGACGCAGAAGCAGGTGCAGGCAGGCTAAGGCCGCCATGGGCCCCCATGGGGCTGACGACAGGGAGCAGTAGTACATATGTGTGTGTAGCTAAAGAAGGGGGAATAACCACCCCCCCTATGGTTACCTATAGTTGCCCTATGGATACCTATAGTCACCTATGGTCAATAGCTCTCCGAAGGAGAGCGGTACAGGACCCTATGGTTACCTATGGTGATACAACCATCTAGTTAGACTATGGATACCTATGGATACTATGGATTAGGTCTTATGTGTATAAGAATAAGAATCCATGGGTACCCATAGTCCCCTATGGGTTTTGGACGGCTGACGCCGGCACCTAAAGACCAACAGCCAGCCACCCTATGGACACCTTTGCGCAACCTCTGGGTACCTCTATTAACCAGGTGTGCGTCGTAGGTGGAGAGAGGGGAATGGGGGTGAGCTGGGGGTGGGGTGGGGGTGAGCTGGGAGTGACTATTTTGGCCCAAAAATGTGAGGGGGAGTGTGGGAAATTGGGGGTGAGAATTTTGACCCAAAAATGTGAATGGGTTACGCATACCCTCCGGGCGTCGCATCCCCCCCCCCTGGGGGTCCCTCGCGGGGATCTAGGCGGAGCCCGGGGGGATCTTGTGTCCATTGGCCGACTGGACAGTCAGTGGTGCCAAGGGGTTTGGCCGGTGGCGTACCTGTGTCTACAGCAGGTACGCAAGGGGTGGACAGGGGGCAGCAGGGGGTCGGACTGGCTGGGGCCTGGCTGGGGCTAGGTGGGAACCACGGTTGTCCGATGGGGTATGGGGAGGATGGGTAAGGGTTGACCCGGCCCGTGCAAACACTTCACCCCAACCACCCCACAGACCCCCACAATCCCCACCGCCAAACGGGATTATGAAGAGTTACAACAGGCCGCCACCGATGGGCCCAGCTGACCGCAAAGATGCGCGAGCGACCCCGGGCCGAAGGTCTCGCCGATCTGGCGGGCCGAAGGTCCAACCAGTTGCACACCACACCGAACCGCGACCCATGAACACCCCCAACGTCACAGCTGCATCCACCAAGGCCGACATCATCGATGCCAGCTGCGAGCTGGTGGCGATCCAGGCCGACACCATCACCGACCTACAGGAGCGCCAGCTGGTGCTCTGGGCCCTGGTAGGCGTCCTGTCAGTCCTGCTGCTGGCAGGTGCCCACTAGGCGCCGACTCTGGGCCCTTCGGGGCCCCATTCATCCCCATTCACCTGCAACCACGACCCATGACCACCCCAACCGCACCAATCCCCGCCATCTCCAGCATCGAGGCAGGCCTAACCCTGCTCGCGTCGTCTCTTGTGCTTGCCACTCGTACCGACGGCACCGAATACCGGATGTTGCGGGAGGACTGCCCGATGCACGACGACCTGCAGAACATCATCCGGGACGCCCACAGCGACGAACTGCCCAACGACTGGCGTTACGGCATGGTTCACACCCTGGCCCATGCGCTCTTGGAGTACTCCCAGCCCAGCCCCACGCCCTGGACCCTCGAAGACTTTCAAGACGTGGTCGGCGAAGTGGCCGAGCTTCACACCGACCACGCATACAGCCGGGCCCTGGCCTGGCTGGCTGGCGATATGAACCGGTGCCACTTTGACGACGTCGAGACCTACGCCAGCGACTGCAGCGGCAACGATCTAGGACAACTGGCGATCCGCCGGCAGTTAGAAGAGGTCACCCTCATGGCCAACGCAATCCTGCAGGGCCTCGATGCCTTGCTGCCCGCATGAACCGGGCCCTACTCACCGCCTGCCTGGTTTGGCTGGTGTCCCTAGCCGTATGGCTGGGGGCCCTGGCCCAACTCAGCCGGCCCCATACCGCCAGCATCCCCGATCGCTTAACCCTCACCCGATACCCCGGACCCTGACGCCAGCACTGGGCCCCTTAACCCGGGCCCTCTGCTGCCCTCACCGGCAGCCATCCACACCGAACCGCGTCCCATGAACACCCAACCACGCACCGCCCGCCCCGAGCTCTGGGGCCCACTGACCACCACCGACCTGCTGCACCGGCTCCAATGTGAATACAACTGGGCCTGTTCCGAGGCCAACCGGGCCGGCCATCACCCCTCACCCGCGGCGCTTGTCGCTTGGGAGGGACTACGGCCCCAGTACGGCGGACCCCTTAACCCAGCCCGGCTACCGTTCCATGCCCGGGCAATCACCCGCGAGGTTCAGACCCGCACCTGGCACGCCTGACCCCAGCCCTTGGGGCCCCATACTGGGCCCCACCCCGCTCCCTGCCCATGATCCAGCCCGACTCCGTGGCCTTGGCCCGGCTCCGCTCCGACCTGCTCGACGCCATGTGGCTTGCGTTCCCAACTGCCCTCAGCATTGGGCAACTGCGCTCCAGTGCGTTGGCCACAAGGTCCATCGAGGACGAGATCACATTCAACGCAACGCTCAAAACCCAACTCAAGATCCTGGTGCAGAGCAAGCTGGTGCGGGTCAGCCTCGCCGGCTACCTGCTCACCGATGCTGGTCGTCGTGACCGGCAACAGGCCGCCAGGTTCCTTGGTTCCAGATACAACCCACCCCCAGAGGCAGCATGACCAGCGACGACACGACCCAAGCCCTGCTCGACCAACGAGCCAAGACCCACGGCAACTACATGCTGCACGCTGAGGTCAGCCAGGATCTCAAGCGCACCATTGGTCACTACATTTCTGATTGGGACAAAGACATCGACGACGACATGCACGAATCACTTGACATGATCGCCCACAAGATTGGACGCATCATCGCCGGTAACCCCAACGTCATTGACCACTGGGCAGACATCGCCGGGTACGCGCAGCTCGTAGCCAACAGATTGAAGGTCGACGGCAATGGCATTTAACAAGAGCAACTACATGCTGCAGCAACAAGAACTACGGGAAGCCGTTGTTGGTTTAGGTTTAACCCGGACCGAGGACCCAGGTTCCAAGCTGCATCGGATCATCGTCAGGTTTGCCATGGCCCGACCAATGACCGAGCTGATCCGTGCTACATCCAAGGCCGAGGCCATCAAGTTTGCAACCAATCGCTACCCAACTGCAACCAACATCGAGATTCAAAATGACAAACGCCGCCGCTAATCTGCCCACTGGTGTGTACCCAGTGTCGGCATTGCCCACCAAGCTCGACGCCAACAACAAAGGCGACGTGTTGTGGTTCTGCCCTCAACACGGCTGGTACAAGGGCTGGTTTCAGATGTCACACCTCAAGGGGACAACGCATTGGGCAAGGATCCCTGATGCGCCAGATGTGCCAAGTCCGGCCGACGTTGTGGCTGAGCGTGACGCTGCGTTCAAGCGTTGGCTGGATCAGTTCCCAACGCAGCTGGACCCCGCTGCTGTGGCCTTGATGAGATCCGGGTTTGACGGTGGCTACACCTACCGTGGCCAACCTTAGGGATCAGCTTGCGCTTGAGCGTGAGATGCTGCAGATCGGGGCCGACAACTTCTCATCTCGCATGGTGCGTAATCGTGCGAACAAGATGGAAAGCCTGTCAAAGCACGGTGATCTGATTGCTGCAGCTGGTGTTGACAAGATCGTTGCTGACCTACGTCAACACCGCAGCAACATGCGCAACGGCAGGGCTGGCCGTGGCTACGCCAACTTGGGCCCGCTGCTGCAGCTGTCGCCGTACAAGGTGGCAGCAGTGGCGATGCGGGTAATCCTGGATCAACTGAGCCAGGTGCCCAAGCACCATGCGTTGGCCATGGCCCTCGCTGAGCGGTTGTGGCTGGAGACCATGCTGGCTCGTGCATCTGAGTACGAGCTGAAGGTTCACAAGCAACAGCGCAGTGGGTTCAAGCGCAAGAAGGCTGACGCCATGCGCATGAAGAACTCAGAGATCTGGACGCCACAAGAAAAGCTCAGCGTCGGCGTGTTCCTCATCCACCTGGTTGAACTGCACACCGGGTTGATCCAGGTCCAGCTTGACCGCGGCCCCATGCACAGCATCAAGTACGTGCGGGCGACACAGGCGGCACTCGACTGGGTGCGGAACGCCGAGGACCAGCAACGCCTGCTGTGTCCCTTTGCGTTGCCGACCATCGTCCCACCTCGGGACTGGTCAGACCCGATGACCGGTGGGTACTGGACCGAGGGCTTGCCCGGCAACGTGTTGCTCAAGCACAACGCCGAGCTGGTCGCAGCCCAGACCACAGGTGACGACACCTTCATGGTGGCTGCCAACCTGCAGCAAGCCGTGGGGTGGAAGGTCAACCGCTGGATGTTGGAGCAGGTCAGCCATGCGTGGGATAAGGGGCTGAAGATCGGCAGCCTGATGTCACGCCTGCCCCATGAGATCCCGCCGTACCCCAAGCACTTGGCCGACGACGACCCTGGTGTACTTGAGTGGAAAATGGTGGCCCGCACCTTGCATGAACGCAACGGTCGGGAGAACACCAAGCGAATGATTGCTGCCAAGCAGCTCTGGGTCGCACGTCGCATGGCCAAGGAAGAGGTGTTGTACTTTCCGGTGCAGCTGGACTTCCGGGGTCGGTACTACTACCGGCCCAGCCACATGCAGCCCCAGTCGAACGACGTCGGTCGATCGCTGTTGCTGTTCGCCAACGGGACGCCGATCACAAGCGACGCCGAAGCTGACTGGCTCCGCATCCACGGGGCCAACACCTACGGCCATAGCAAGTTGAGCTGGAGCGCCCGCATCGCTTGGGTGCATGAGCATCAGCTGCAGATCGAAGCAGTGGGCCGGGAACCTTGGAACCACCAAGAGTTCTGGGCCAGTGCCAAGGACCCGTGGCAGTTCCTTGCGTTCTGCCGGGCGTACCAGCAGTTCAGCGCCCATGGGTACGGGTGGGTGTGTGAGCAGCCTGTCGTCCTCGACTGCACCTGCTCCGGCATCCAGCACTATGCCGCCTTGCTCAGGTCCGAGGAGATGGCAGCCCTCGTCAACCTGACCAGCAGCGATACCCCGCAGGACATCTACAGGGCGGTGCTTGACCACGTACTGGATGAGTTGCGGACCGATGCCGCGGCCGGCAACGACCACGCCATGCGTTGGTTGCAACTGTCGCCCGATCGCACCTTGGCCAAGCCGGTGGTGATGACGTTGCCGTACTCAGCGACCAGGCTCACCGTCGTGGACCAGTGCTGCGCTTGGGCCCGAGAGCGGGCGATGGACACCATTGGCCGTCAGTCCTGGCCGTTCCAGCGTGGGGCCATGGCCAGCCACCACTACATGGCCACCATCCTGTACCGGCACACGTCAAACCACATTGGTCCAGCCAAAGCGGCGATGTCCTGGTTCAAGAAGGTTGGCCATGCAGCTGGCAAGCTCGGCATCGCTCTGCAGTGGCACAGTCCGTCAGGGCTACTGGTGTCCCAGGAATACTGGGATTACTCAGGGGTTCGGATCCGCCTGTACCACATGTCGTCGGTACCGATGGAGCTGATGACCCACCACCAACCGACCAAGCTCAACCCCAAGCGAATGGCCAACGGGCTTAGCCCCAACGTCATCCATAGCCTTGACGCCAGCCACATGGCAGCCGTCACCATCGAGGCGTTCGCAGCTGGCATCCGCAATCTTGGCGGCATCCATGACTGCTTCGCCACCACGCCAGCAGAGATGGCCACACTGCGGGGTTGCATCCGTAGTACCTTTGCTGGCATGTACTCAAGGGACTGGCTCACGCCCATCGCTGATGAGCTTGTGGCCCAGCTACCCCCAGCAGTACAGGCCAAGATCCCGCCACGCCCAACGCTAGGTGGGTTCAACCCCCAACTTGTAAACAACGCTGATTACTTCGTCTCATGAACAACGTCCAGTACGTGGAAAAGCTGAAGCTCACCACCCCCAAGGCAACCTTCAAGTACCCCAAGCTCATCGAAGCTGAGACCAAGTTCAACCCCGAAGGGGTGTACAAGGTGACCGCCATCATCCCGGCTGCGGATGCAACTGGGATTGCCGACCAACTGGATGGGTTGCTGGAGGCGCACAAGGCCAGCCTTAAGGCGCAGTCACCAACCACCAAGTTCAAGCTGGTGGACCCAAGCTTCGGGTTCGAGGAGGTCGACGGCGAACCTTGCTTTGTGCTTACCGCCAAGATGAAAGCCAAGGGCGTCAGCCGTGACGGTCGTTCCTGGTCCGCCGCCCCTGCTTTGTTCGATGCCAAGGGTGGTGCCGTCAAGGACCGTGAGTCCCTGCGTGGCATGTGGTCCGGGACCACTGGCCGTGTGTCGTTCGAGGCGTGCCCCTTCTACCAGCCTGGCATCGGCGTCGGCCTGTCGCTCAGACTGAAAGCGGTGCAGATCATCGACCTGGTGGAATCCGGTGGAACAGCAGACGCCTTCGGGTTTCAAGAAGAAGCCGGCTGGGCGGCAGGCACGACGGAGGGCCCAGTCCCGTTCGACTCAACCGGAGCCGCGTCCGACGAGGGCTTCGACTTCTAGTCGGTACCGGTCGGGCTTCGAGGCATCGGTCGCAGCCAGCCTTAACCACCGGGGGCTGGCCTTTGAGTACGAGTCGGCGCCCCTGACGTACGTCTTGACGTCGGTCTATACCCCTGACTTTGTGCTGCCGAACGGCGTGATCGTGGAGACCAAGGGGTTGTTCGACTCCGACGACAGGCGCAAAATGCTGGCCGTTAAGGCACAGCACCCAGCCCTGGACATCAGGCTCTGCTTCCAAAAAGCAGACGTCAAGCTGAGTCGAGCACCCCGGTCCCTGACGTACGCGCAGTGGGCCAAGCGCCACGGATTCCAATGGTGTGAAGGCAACATCCCAACCGCATGGACCGATGCCATCCAAGTTCCTGAAGCATGAGGCGTGTCCCAAGTGCGAATCCAAAAACAACCTGGCCCGCTACGACGACGGTCACGCCATCTGCTTCGGATGCGGGTACCAGGAGCAGCCCAAGACCGACAAGCCCGAACCCCGCATGGAACCACTACCGCCACCCGTCACGCCGATCCTTGAGTTCGTCCAAGCTCGGGCCATGCCGAAGCGTGGGCTGACCGAGGAGACCTGCACCCTGTTCGGCTACGGCAGCTCCACCCATAACGGGACCCCCGTCCAAGTGGCGCCGTACCGCAACCAAGCCGGCAAGGTGGTGGCCCAGCACCTGCGCACCGCCGACAAGCGGTTCCGCTGGCTGGGGGACAGCTCCAACCTGCAACTATGGGGCCAGCACCTCTGGCGACAGGGCCACGGTGGTGGCACGGGCCTGTTCGTGACCGTCACCGAAGGGGAGATCGACGCGATGTCGGTCAGCCAAGTGCAGGGCAACAAGTACCCGGTGGTGTCGCTGCCGAATGGGGCCCAATCCGCGAAGAAGTACCTGGCCGCCAACGCCGAGTGGCTCAGTCAATTCGCACGGATAGTCCTGTGCTTTGACTCCGATGAGCCCGGGGTCAAGGCGGCTGACGACTGCGTCGCTGTGCTGCCACTGGGCAAGGTGGCCGTGTGCCGCCTGCCCCGCAAGGACGCCAATGAGATGCTGCTCGCCGGTGAAGGGGAGATCCTGCGGGACCTGCTCTGGAAGGCCACACCCACCAGGCCCGACGGCATCGTCAATGCCAACGACCTGTGGGCGGAACTCATCAAGCCCGGGGCCAGTTCGGCTTGCCCGTACCCTTGGCCACAGCTGGACGCCATGACCCGTGGCTTTAGGCGTGGCGAGATGGTGACCCTGTGCGCCGGCTCTGGCGTCGGCAAGTCCAGCATCTGCCGGGAGTGGGCGTACCACTTCCTTCGGGCTGGGCTCCGGGTCGGGTACATCGCCCTTGAGGAATCCACCAAGCGCACGATGCAAGGCATTGTCGGCATCGAGCTCAACAAACCCATTCACCTTGACCCCAACGCTGCAGATGAAACTGAAATCAGAGCGGGCTTTGACCGCGTCTTTGGGACTGGCCGTTGCTTTCTGTATGACCACTTCGGATCTATGGATCCCGACCATCTCATCAGCAAGATCAGGTATCTCGCAGATGCTGAGGGGGTGGACGTCGTCGTCCTTGACCACCTCACCATCGTCATCTCTGGACTCACGGATCTTGATGAGAGACGGGCGATCGACGTGACTTGCACCAAGCTGCGTCAAGTGGTGGAGCAGACCGGCATCGGGCTGGTGCTGGTGTCCCACCTCAAGCGACCAGAAGGCCGCGGCCACGAGGAGGGGGCCCAGACCAGCCTTGGTCATCTCAGGGGCAGCCACGCCATCGCCCAGCTTTCTGATATGGTGGTCGGCGCAGAACGCAATCAGCAGGGCGACGCTGCTGAACGCAACGAGCTGCAGTTACGGGTGCTGAAGAACCGGTTCTCTGGTGCAACAGGCCCATGCGACAAGCTGGTGTATAACCAGGACACCGGCCGGTTGATTATTCCAATGTCTCATTACTTCGGAACATGAAAATGACTGACCTATCACCCGCTGCTCAGGCGGTGCTGGATGCGTTCTTAGACACCCCGTTGCGTTCCTTTGTTTGTTCCGTCCATCGCCGTGACCAAATTGCCGCCGTCCTTCGTGCTGCCTCTGCTCACCTTGGCATTTGCAATGCCTCGGAAGAACTTATCCGTATTGCCGAAGAGCTGGAGGGCCAATGAACATGCACGCCAGCCCCGGGGAAACAAACCCCAATTCCCTTCTGGATGCCAAGACCGTCAGGGAGATCCGTTTGCTTCATTTATGCGATGGGGTCTCAGCCAGCCAGATTGCACGTGATGTCCAAATGAATGTCTCTTGCATCAGCAGGATTGTGAACTGGAAATCCTGGACGCACCAGGACGAGGACCTGCGGGTGATTCCAAAACCTGCACATAAAGGTGGCAATGCTTATCATCAACCCAAGCCCGAGGGTTACGCCAGCCCTGACCCCTTGGCCCCCGTGGTCCGGGTCACGTGCCGCACCTGCATCCATCTGAACGACGACACTGGTATTTGCGACTTCGGGTTCCCAGAGTGCCTGAGTTCCGCGTACAAGTTCGCGTCCAAGTGCTGCGTCTACAAACCACTTACATCCCACACCAAACATGGCTCTGCTAATTGACGCCGACTGGCTGCTGTACGCCGCGTGTTCCGCATGTGAATGTGACATTCGGTGGGACGAATGGATTAACACGCTGCACCTAGAGCAGTCGGATGCCAAGAGCTACATCACCCACCAGGTCGGCAAGTGGCAAGAGGCAACAGGTGTCAACGACGTGGTCATGTGCCTGTCCAGTTACCCGACCTTCCGGCACCAGCTGTCCATTGAGTACAAGGCAAACCGCACGGGCCGTCGTAAGCCATTGGGGCTGAGGGACTTGCGGGCCTGGGTCACGGCTGAGTGGCCAACCCGGTGCCACGACAACCTTGAGGCCGACGACGTCATGGGGATCCTGATGACCAGTGGTCAGTACCGGGACCCGGTCATGGTTACGGCCGACAAAGACATGCGGACGATCCCGGGCAAGTTGCTTCGCATGGACGTCATGGAGATCAACACCCTCGGTGACGCGAACCGGAATTGGATGACCCAGGCCCTGGTCGGCGACGCCAGTGACAACTACCCAGGGCTGAAAGGGTTTGGCCCGGTCAAGGCGGAGAAGCTGCTGGCCGACTGCAAGACTTTGCCAGAGATGTGGGACACCGTCGTCGGTGCTTACCGCAAAGGGGGTGAGACCTTTGGCGATGCCTTGCTCAATGCCCGCATGGCCCGCATCCTGCGTTACGGGGACTATGACTTCACGTCCGGTAGCGTTGAGCTGTGGGACCCGGACCGCGACCCCGCCATGAAAGCCAATGGATGACCTGTTCCCCCCGCTCGATGAAGCCCTGCTGAAGCGGCTAGACGAGATCTACCCCGAGGCCTGCCCTGATCCGGACGACACCGACCGGGAAATCTGGTTGGCGGTGGGTGCTAGGCAGCTGGTCCGGATGCTATGGGCCGTTTATCTTGAACAACAAAACGAGGACTGACCCATGTGTGGTGGTGGTGGCGGAGCGCCTGACAACAGTGCGCAGATCCGGATGCAGGAGGAGCAGATGAAGCTCCAGCGGGAACAGATGGCCATGCAGCAGGAGCAGATGGCTGCTCAAGCTGCCCAGTACCAGGAGCAGCTGGCGATCAGCAAAGCACCGCCCCCGCCTGCACCGAACCCAGTGGCCCAAGCCGCAGCAGCAGCCCTAGAGAACCCCATGGCCACCAGCCCACAGAACATTCAGGCCGGCACCGGTCGTCGCAAGCTGCGGACCGACATGGCTAGCGCCGGGCTCAGCATCCCGGGGGTGGCGTGATGTGTGGAGCAGTGACAAATGCGGCGGGCAAGCCCTACGAGGGGCTTGGCCCGCCTGCCTCTAGCTTCTCCGACAGGTACGGCTTCGGATCCACTGCCACGCCGTCGTCCATATCGGAGCAGGAACGGCAGTGGTATATCAACAACAAGTTTGGCGATCCGTACGAGGTCGACAAACAAAGCAAGATGATCCATCCGTGGATGCCTCCCGCTACTTCCAGTAATTACAAAGGCGTCAGTAACGAGGCCCGGTACCTCTACCAACAGTCGTTAGCCCCGAAGACCGTATACCTGCAGGAACGAGCACCGTCGGCAGCAGCGTCGTCTCTTGGCGCTCCTGCCAACACACGCTGGGCTGGCAAGTCGCTCACCATTAACCCCATGGCCACGTGATGGAACTGAACCTGACCAGCAACGTCGACCGTCAGCGCGAGCCGTACAACGAAGACGGGCCCACGGCTGCGGCCAGGTACGGCCAGCTGCAGACCAACCGTGATGCGTACCTGCAACGGGCACGGGACTGCAGCAAGGTGACGATCCCCGGGCTCATCCCGGATGCCGGGCAGGGGGACCGTGGTCGACTCAAGACCCCGTACCAATCCCTTGGGGCCCGGGGTGTCAACTACCTGGCGAGCAAGCTACTCATCACCCTGTTCCCCCCGAACTCCAGCTTCTTCAAGCTCGAGATCGACGACCTGGCCCTGCGCGTTGCAGAGCAAGGGCCCGAGGTCAAGACCGAACTTGACACCGCCCTCGTCAAGGTTGAGCGGGCTGGAATGTCGGCGTTCGAGGTGGCCAATGGCCGGGCTTCCATGCACGAGGCGTTCAAGCACCTGCTGGTGGGTGGGAACGTGCTGCTGTACGTGGCGGAAGACGGCATTAAGGTCATCCACCTGAACCGGTTTGTCGTGTGTCGTGACCCGATGGGGTCCGTCACCGAGATCGTGGTCGAGGAGGAGGTGTACCCAGACGCCTTGCCCAAGGACTTGTACGACCAGCTGGACCCAGAGGAAGACGCAACCGAATCGGGTCGCAGCTCCAAGACCATCAAGCTGTATACCCACGTCGAGTACGAGGCCGGCAAGGTGCATTGGTACCAAGAAGCCCGGGGCAAAGAGATCCCTGGGTCCCACGGCATGTGCGACGCCGACGTCAACCCCTGGATCCCGCTCCGGTTCAACCGGGTGGATAGTGAGGAGTACGGCCGGTCCTACATCGAGGAGTATTACGGGGATCTGCTGGCGCTGGAGTCCCTGTACCAAGCGATCCTTGAGGGGTCGGCGGCCGCGGCCAAGGTTCTGTTCTTGGTCAACCCAAACGGCACCACCAGGCCCAAGACCTTGGCGAACGCTGAGAACGGGGCCATCGTCCAAGGCAACGCTAACGACGTCACGGTCATTCAGACCCAGAAGGCCCAGGATCTAAACATCGCCAACTCCACCATCGAACGGATCGAGGGTCGGCTGCAGTTTGCGTTTCTGCTGAACACCGCCATTCAAAGACCTGGCGAACGGGTGACCGCCGAAGAGATCAGGTACATGAGCCAGGAGCTGGAGGCTGGCATCGGTGGCCTGTACTCGATCCTGACCCAGGAGCTACAACTGCCACTGGTGCGTCGTTTGCTTCATGTGTTGCGCAAGCAGCGCAAGCTGGCACCGTTCCCGAAGGGGCAAGGTGGTGTGCCATTGGTCAGCCCCAGACCAGTGACTGGCCTAGAGGCCATCGGCCGTGGCGATGACCGCAACAAGCTCATCCAGTTCATCACCACTGCCACCCAAACCCTGGGCCCTGAGGTGTTGGCCAGGTTCGTCAATGTCGATGAGGCACTGCGTCGTCTGGCTGCAAGTGAGTCAATCGACACTACGAACCTGGTGAAGACCCAGGATCAGCTACAACAAGAAGCAGCTGCAGCTCAACAACAGCAGCAGCAGGCCGCCCAGCGTGACATGCTAATGACTGGACTTAAGTCATCTGCGATGGCACAAGTCGCCAACAACTACACCAAAGAAGGAGCCCCCTATGGTCCGCAGTTCCCAGAAGGAGCAGACCCTGGCCAACCAGGAGTCGCTCCCAACGCCCTCCCAACCCCCCCAAGAGCGCCAGGTATCCCTAGTGGACCCAGTGTCCCGGGTGCTCCAGCCTGATCCGTACACCGACATCGTCATCGACGTCGTTGAATCACGGCCGACATACGAACCAGCGCCACAGCCCGTCGTCTCTGTTGACGACAACGGAACCATCACCATCAACTGAGACCCATGCCTGAAGCAGTCACCATTACCCAAAGCCAAAGCCCAGCACTGTCGACCGAGAACGAAGAGATGCTTGCCGCGATGGCAGGTGAATCTGAGGAACCGGGTGAACTGCTGGCTGGTAAGTACAAGTCGGTGCAAGATCTGGAGCAGGCGTACAAGGAGCTCCAAGCCAAGCTCAGCCGTGGGGAAAGCATCGGGCCTGAGGCCGGCGACGACGGTGAGCCTGAGGCTGAAGAGCCTGAGTCTCCTGCTGGCACCGCCCGGGAGATCTACGGCGACGTGATCGGCGGAAAGCTTGACGAAGCCGGCATCGACTTCGGGGACATGAACACCCGCTGGCAGCAGTCGGGCACCCTAGAGCCAGGGGACTACGACCAGCTGGCGGAAGCTGGCTTCAGCCGCGACATGGTCGATGCGTACCTGTCGGGCCTGCAGTACAAGGCGTCCCAAGACACGGCCCTGACCACCAAAGAGGTGACGTCGATCAAGGCGTCGCTCGGCGGCGAGGCCGAGTACACCAAGATGATCGAGTGGGCCGGCAACAACCTGTCGCCCGACGAGGTCGAGGGTTTCAATCAGATCATCAACACCCAGCCGATGTCTGCGGTGAAGATGGCCATCAGTGGCCTGCACGCCAGGTACACAGCAGCCGAGGGCCGGGAACCCAAGCTCATTGGTGGCCGTGCCCCAAAGGGCAACACCGACAAGTTCGAGTCCACCGCCCAACTGGTGGCCGCCATGTCCGACCCCAAGTACAGCAACGACCCCGCGTACCAGCGGAAGGTGCAGGAGAAGCTGAGCAGGTCGAGTATCTTTTGAGCGTTGAGGAAGATACGAGCCCCCACCTCGGGGGCTTTTTTATTGGGCCTTGCGTCCATCCCTACACTGAGACCACCTAGACCCACTCACAGTCAGCGACGGCCCACTGCGGTGGACACCCGCTCGTGAACGGGAGCCCGGCGTCGGGGTAACCCCCAACCCCCTTTACCTAGGAGACCAGCAATGGCCGCCCCCGATTTCACAGCTTCACGCCTTGGCCTAGTCAACGCTGCAGGTGGTGGCACCTGGGCTGGTGACAACGCCTTGTTCCTTCAGGTCTGGGCCGGTGAAGTTCTCACCGCGTTCCGTAAGGCCACCATCTTCGAGCCCCTTCACACCGTTCGCACCATCGCCAGCGGCAAGTCCGCCAGCTTCCCGATCATCGGTCTCAACTCCGCTGCTTACCACACCCCCGGCACCATGCTGGTCGGTAGTGCCGTCAAGCACGCTGAAGCCGTCATCAGGGTTGACGACAAGCTGGTGTCGAACGTGTTCGTGGCCGACATCGACGAGGCCAAGAACCACTACGACGTGCGCAGCCCCTACTCCGCTGAGATGGGCAACGCTCTGGCGTATCGCTTCGACCAAAACATCGCAGCGATGATTGCCAAAGCGGCACGTACCGCCACCCACTTCAACACCGATCTGCCCGGCGGCACCCGGATCAAGATCGTGGCGTCCTCCAAGACCGCCATCACCGGCGCCCAGCTGGCAACCGCTCTGTTCTCCGCCGCCCAGCGGATGGACGAGAACAACTTGCCCGACATGGACCGGTACTGCGTGCTGGCACCTGCCGAGTATTACAAGCTCGTGCAGACCACTGACGTCATCAACCGGGACTGGGGCGGTGCTGGTGCGTACTCCGACGGCACCGTGCTGAAGGTGGCTGGCATCACCATCCTCAAGTCGAACCAGCTGCCCACCACCAACCGCTCTGCGGCCACCGGTGAGCAGAACGACTACACCGCCAACTTCACCGACTCCGTCGCCCTTTGCTTCAACAAGCAGGCCGTCGGCACCGTGAAGCTGATGGATCTGAAGATGGAGCAGACCGGCTCCGATGTACATGCCCTGTGGCAAGGCACCTTCATGGTTGCCTCCATGGCTCTGGGTTCCGGGATCCTGCGTCCCGACTGCGCGGTTGAGATCTACACCGCCACCAGCTGACGGTCCAATATGGGGGGACTCCGGTCCCCCTTTTTTTCTGGAGGTTTCCCATGGCCCTTGCTCGCACCACGTTTCTGGAAGCCGTGAACCGGGTGCTGCAGATGCTCGGGGAAGCACCAGTCAACAGTCTTGACGGTCAGTTTGGTCTGGCCCAGCAAGCGGAAGACGCGATCAACGACGTGTCCCGCAAGATCCAAGCAGAGGGTTGGTCGTTCAACACGGACCTTGAGCGCCTGCTGCAGCGTGATGCTGTGACCGACGAGATCACGGTCGGCACCAACGTCAGTCGGGTGCGGGTGGATCCATTCAGCTACCCCGACATCGACGTCGTCCAGCGTGGGTCCAGGCTTTACGACCGTCGAGCTGGCAGCTACGAGTTCGACGAAGACCTGTACGCCGACGTCACCTACATCCTTGAATGGGACGAGGTGCCTGAGTACGCCCACCAATACTTCACGATCAAGGCTGGCCGCCAGCTGCAAGAGGCGATCCTGGGTTCAGCTGACCTGTCGCGCATCAACGCAGCAGCAGAGGCTGAGGCCCATGCCCTGTTCCTGGAGGAAGAGGCGGCCAGTGCCGGCCATAACGTGCTGCGAGGCAACCCCAACCACACGGACGT
>Ga0304730_1000374_pt1 | contig 39505 bp, 61 predicted proteins | sample M_130628_MF_Meta_FD_190474 | JGI IMG/M metagenome (GOLD analysis project Ga0304730, IMG submission 190474) | Freshwater microbial communities from Lake Montjoie, Canada to study carbon cycling - M_130628_MF_MetaG (v2) (version 2) | ecosystem: Environmental > Aquatic > Freshwater > Lake | place...
GAATTGGGCTGTTGCCGCGTTGTTCATTGAAAATAAGTTGCCTTCATCTCCACTTGCGAAGGTATAGGCGGCGGTCTTGGCGGTGTAAGTTGATGAGATCAAAGGAGTTGCGATAACGGGAGAAGTTAGAGTCTTATTAGTTAAAGTATCGGTTGTAGCCTTACCGACAAGGGTATCGGTAGCAGCAGGAAGGGTGAGAGTTGTTGATCCTGCGACAGCACTTGATTTGAAAAGAGTTGAACCGGAAGTAGAACCAGCCATAGCAATACCAGTACCAGCAGTAATTCCACTAACAAGGCTATTGGCTTCATCAAAGTCAACGGCAGTAGGAACTGGGTAAGTAATAGCGCCAGCAATATGAGAAGAAGCGGTTGTATTGTCATATCCGCGAGTAGTAATAGTAACAACAGTTCCTGTGCGGGAAGTGGCAAGGATTTTTTCTTCGCCTGCTAGCCCCGGATCAATAACAAAAGAAAATGAGCCAGTCGGCCAATTGGTTGCATCGGTTAGGGTTAAAGAAGTAGCCGAACTTGTAATACCACTTGTAATGGTGGTAGGAGTCGCAGCACCTTTATATTCACGTCTTGCCATATTAACCTACTATCTCTCTTAGTTGAGCATAAAAGATGCCTCTTGGGTTTCCATCTATATCAAGGGCCTCTGGCAACCATTGATAATCATACATTACCACTTGCGAAACTGCATCAGCGAATTGATAGGTAATTACATTTTGGGCTTGATGCAAAGCTGTTAAAAAGCTAACTTCAGAATTTACATCAAATGACCAATCTTTATCTCCAGCGACCACAATTGGGGCAAGAATAATAGGAACATCCCATTGAGCGCTGCGAACGGGGGCAGGGTAAGAACGCAAGGTATAACGACTTAATACAGGACTTGCAGTTCCGCTTGAAGTTAAAGTCAAAACAATTTGGAAATTTTCTCCTACAAGTTGCCCACAAGGAAAAGCATTTTCGGGAGAAACACTACCTGCGGTATTTGATACACCGATAGTTGCAACTACATCGGTATCTAAATCTGAATCACTTTGGTCAGCAACAATTCCAACGGTAATGCTTCCAACTAAAGGTTCATGTTTGATGTCTAAATACATAGCTACTTTAGGATCAGAAATTCCGTAAGAAATAACTCCGCTTACTAAATAACCTGAAGCAACGGGAATATCGGCTTCAATATAAAGACCTTTTCCATCTACGGTAAAGATGCGCTTATTATTGAAAGTGGCAACAGAGCGAACCGTTCCAGTTGAATTTTGAACCATTAAGTCTGATGCGTAAGCAGGGGTTAGGGTAGAAGTAAAGTTTGTTAAATCCATTCGACCTAAGCCAGTATTTTCATCATAGTTAGACCAGCCAAACCAAACAAAACGGTCTTGACCTTCAAAACAATAAACAGGACTTTGGACATTAGTATCGTAATGTTTTGTCTGAGTAAGTGAACCAATAGTCAAAGAGCCATCAGTATTGACTGAACAGAAACGAACGCCCAAATCGCTACCAATAAGAACATAGCCAAGATAAGTTCCAAGAGAACGGACAATTTCTCCATCAGGAAGTTCTGCTGCAACAATAGGAACATCAAGGGCAGTTCCATCAGATTTAATTGCTGTTCGGTAAACAAGGGATTTATCTCCTGAATATCCTGCTGCATAAATTTGTGATTCTCCGCTAGTAATATCTACCCAAGTAAAGTTACGGGCAGAAAGGTCAAGCAGGGCAGTTGGTAAAGCTCCTGAAGCAGTTATATTGTAAAGTTTTCCACCACCAGCAGCCATCAAGCGAGATTTAACAAAACGAACAAGAGTAGCAGTTCCTGTTGCGTAACTAGATACTGAAGCCCCGGCAACAGTTCCTGAATAAACACCATTAGTATTGTTAGCAGTCCAAATAGTGTTTCCATCAGTTGCCATTGATAATGGAGAACCTGTCATTCCTGTTACAGAAGTCCAACTACTTAACGCACCTGAAGAAAATTTAAGGGCAGTTGAATCAATCATATAAACATAAGTGCTTGCAACTAAACATTGAAGTCCTGTATTAACACTTGTATAAACATTAGTTGTATCGTTTAGAAGTTTAAGTTCCCAAGGAGTCCAAGGGTCAATGCCATTGCTCCAGTTATATCTGCGCAATTCGCTGTTAGCGCGATCTAGTTGAATTTGCCCTGCACCAAATTGCCAAGAATCTTGTGATCTGCGCCAAAATTGTTCAGGAGAAATAGATTGCTCGCCAGGAGTATTAGAACTATCAGCTTGAGTTCTAAGTAACGGTAAAGAGTTTTTCTTAAAGCGAGCGCCCCAAACACCAATGGCAGTTGAATCCCATTGAACTTGATAAGCGTGTCCAGCAATAGAAATAGGAAATGGATATGGAACTAATCCGCTATAAGAAGTTCCTGCATAGAATGAAGGAGATGGATCATAAAAAGGAGTTTTATAACTGATTCTTTCTATCGCCATATTTACGCCCTAAAACTTGGGTATAGTGCATCCAATTTAGCCGCTTCAGCAGCAATTCTTTGAGCGCGAAGTTGTTGTAATCCGCGTGATGATTGTAATACTGCCCCAGGTGGAACTTCACTTGCTCTACGAGTATCGCCTTGACCTTCAGTAAAGTTACGCTTGATTTCTCTACCTTGCATTAAACGTATTGCAGCGCCTAATGGTGGAAGGTCAGTAGCACTTGCTTGAAGTCCTGTTGAGGAAACATTTGCATAAGTAGTTGTAGGCATAACAAAGTTGGCGCGGTAAAGAACACGAAGGTTATAACCAGGATAAGCAGGTTGAAATAGTTGCAATGAAATACCTGAAGGATATTGAGTAGTTGTGGCATCGCGGTTCAAGCGCCATCCATTTGAGTTAATGCGTGGGTTATCTAATTGAGGCCCAGGAGTTAAATACTTAACTTCATAAACTGATTGGAGTTGATCCCCAACAGGCCCTAGGTCATAACCATTGACAATGGCATTGTAAGTAAGGTCAACAACTTGCATTGCATAAAGTGAATTAGCAGGAGAAGAAAGGTCGCCCAAATCTTCAGCTAGTGTCTTCCAAATTTCATCATCTGTAAATCGTGGAGCAACTCGAACTAAAGAACCTGTTATAGCACTTGCATCAGTTGAACCATCTTCTGCTGCTGATACGGTTGCTGTCTGCCCGTTTACTGCCCAAACATAAAAAGTATTTGTGCCAATACATAAGCGAGCGCCAGGGCGAATACCATCTACTGCATATTGAAATGTTAAAGTGCCAGAACCTGCTGTGTAGGCTGTTGATAATTTGTTTCTATTCTCTGCATAACCCGACATTAAATATCCGCGAGTTTTAGTTATCCAGTCTGCGCCTGTTGTCATAGATTCACCGGTGTTGTGTTAGGGGTATAAAGACTTTGACCAGTCGCAGATTCAAACGCAGAAACTGTTGCTTCAATTTTCTTTGCTTGACCTTCTAAGACTTGACCACTTTCAACTTCAAAACGTGTTTCAGCTCTTGCGGCTAAATCAGCAGAGCCGTCAATATGAGGCGGTTGTAGCCCCTGTGCGCGTAGTTCTTTATAAGCAGGCATATCTTTCTTCCAACGGCGTTCGCGGGCTTCTACTGCCTCTGCACCGGGTCTGCGGGTAGGTGCTGTGCCACTACCAAAAGAAATTGTGGAAACTTTACAGACAAAACAATCTTCAACAAAATAGCCTAGGTGGTCGTTATGGTTTAATTCCATTGTTTCCCCCTGTTCATCCGACAATGTTATCACCGTATCCAGCTTGGGTAAGAATCTGTTTTTCATTTTCGGTGATCTCATAAGACCTACCGCCATAAAATACCTTTTTTACTCCAGGCTGTGTAGCCGTAGCTTCCCACAATGGGGGTTGATTTTCAGAAATAATGTTATTTGTGTAAATCCAAACATTAGCGCCTCTAGGAATAGATGCTTTGAAATAACCAAATGGGCGTTGTTGAAATTTGGGTGTTGCTGGAGTTACAACAGGCACGTTAACCCGTGAAGGTGGGGTAAAAATAATCGCCATTGCAAATCCTATCTAAAAGGGTAAAGCGGGGAGTGAGCGAGAAAGGTATTAAGCGCCCACTCCCCTAACTTTATTTATTGACCGATTGATGAACCTGATTCAATGCGGTATAGAGCAGCCTGACGGAATACACCGTAACCAACAAAGTGCTTCCAGCCAACGCCTGTGAAACGGCGAAGTGTATCAATAACAGGAACGTCAACGATAATAGCTTGTTCGCCATAACCGCCACCTGTTGAAAATGCCTTAGCAAGTGCTTGACGACCCATTACAAGAGTTCCATAAACATCTACTGCGTTAACAGCAAGTGTTAGGGAAGTTCCTGCGTTAACAGCAGATAGACCAGCAACAGAAATTGTAAGAGTTGTTGTTGTTGGAACTGTTGCAACTGTGAACTGAGCGTTAAAGCCAAGTTGTGATGTTGATCCTGTTCCTGAAGTAGCGGTAGCACCTGAAATTGTCAGAGTATCGCTAACTGCAAGACCATGAGCAGCAGAAGTTGTGATTGTTGCAACTGAAGAAGCAACAGCAATTGTTGAGATTGTGTATGAGTTTAGTCCACCATCAGCAAATAAAGGAGCGCGAGGTGTTTCCATGAACTGAACGCCCTGGAAGTTACCAATTACACCATTGTAGATACCTGAAGGATCAGAGTAAACGTGTGGGTCTGACCAGTTTGTTCCACCAGTTGCACCACGGAAGTCGTATGAAACGTCTGGGTGGATTAGACCCTTATACATACCATTGAATGTAGGAACGTTGTTCTTACGAAGTGAAGCAACAGCCTTACGGACATCGTTACCTGTAAGTGTGTTTGTCTTTGCAAGACCAGCACGTGTTGTTCCTGATGTGTATGCAACGTTTGTTCCTGCGCCAGCAGCAGTTCTAGCGATAGCATCTGTTGAGATACCAGCGTTCCAACCGATTACGTTTGCAGCAATTGGGTTAACTTCTAGGAACGCAGTTGCGCCTAACTTAGAAGTAAGTTGAACAGCGTTACCGTATTCAAGAGGTGTAACTGTTACATAAGAGTCAGCCATTGCTACTGGAGTAACGTCTGAAGTTTCTGTAAGAGCTGTTGATGCTTCAGCAAGATCAGAAGCAATTGTGAATGTTACGGAAGTTCCGCGTGATGTTGCGTTTGTTGCTTGAACTTCTACGAGTGAATCGTAGTATAACTCTGGGCGTAGTGCGTAGTAAGCAAGTTGCTCATACGCTGCCTTCGAGATGTCAAGCGAACTGACCTGTGTTAATGCCATTTGTTAGTTCTCTTTCGCTAAGGGTTAGACGAGTGAAACCCACCCGCCGGGTTGTTCGTTTGAAATAGCGATATTGTTTTCTTGAAGAATTTTGAGAACTTCCTCGGGTGAAGCATTTTTAATTGCTTCAAGCACACCAGGAGCAACTGAACCAGTAGAACCAGTTGAGGCTTGAGATACACGATTTAGCGCTGCCAAATCATTTTGCACCTCGGGAGTTTCAGATGTGGCTATTAGACCATATTCTGTTGCTGCCGCCTTGATTGCATCTGCTGATATTTCTCCATCGTATGCCTTCACAAACAATTTACCTGTTGGAGAATCCAAATCAATTCCTGCCTTCATTAAAGCTAGTTCGCGCTTTGCAGCATTTGCATCCGCTTTGGCTTCATCAGCCTCACGTCTTGCTCTTTTGCCGTCTTTCGCTTCCTGCTCCAACTTACGCACAAATGACCGAGAATCTCTGTCGGTTTCGCCTGTGTTGTCATCCGTTGTTAGTTCTAATTCTTCATTGTCAAGATCGTATTCGCTCATTGCTTTTTCCAATTCTGTTTCGCGCATCTACTAGGAATGTGATGCGGCAGGGCTTAGTAATACATGATTTGGCTCGAAAGCCAGAGTTGACACCGTATAGCCATTCACGGGGCAATTCCCATCAAATCTCTTTAAGGTCTGAGATAGACGATTTGGAAACTATCTACAACAAAGTCGGACCTTAGTAATGAAATGCTATCCGAGTCAACCTTATGGTGCAAGTTATTAGACGTTAGATGAAGTGCCTAATCCAACAATTCCTGCTTGAGTAGCCGCAAAGTTTCCACCTTGTTCAAACTCAGAAAGTTTCTTTTGTTTGGCAATTTTAAGAGCTTCAACATCAGGAGCATTTAACCCAAATTGGGCATTGATTAATTGTTGTTCGGTCAAAGGAGCAGTTGCTTCTCCAGGAAGGGCTTGTTGGTATTGACCCATTTGACCTAGGTTAGTAAATCCTTGTTGGGCCTGTTGTTGGGTAATTCCCGCAGCAGCCAAAGCATTTGCTTGTTCTTGAGTAAGTTCTTTATTAGCACTTTGAGCGTTATAACCAGCAGCAAGGGCAGCACCACCAATCTTAAAGGCTTCGGCTTTTTGTTGAATCGCTGGCAATGTTTTAACTGGGTCTAGCGCCCACCCCATTAAATCGCCTTCAGATAACCCAAAAGTATCTTGAGCATATTTAAGGATTGAAGGATCATAAGATTTCACAGTATCTCGAACCGCAATAAGACGACTATTAAGATCGTTATAAGTTACATTGTTTTCAATAAGGCTTCCCAAATAAGCAGTAGTTCCATAAACGCTTAAAGGAATATCATATTGTTTCATTAAATCAATATCAGCTTGTTCTTTAGCAATATAAGCCGCTTCAGAGATATTGCGCCCTGCTTTGTTAAGAGCAGCCATTGCTGGAAAACGAGCCGCATATTGAGGGGTTTTACGAACATAATCAATAATTTGTGGAGCGCTAGTTCCTGCTGTCCATTGCGACCAAACATCATTGCTTAATTCACCCATGCCTGATTCCAAAAGGAATTGATTAACAATATCTTTAGCGGATTGAGTTACTCCTTTAATAGCAGCAGGTTGAGTAGCCGGAGTAGTTGGAGTAGTTGGTGGAATGTAACCACCACCGCCGACACCCCCGCCTGTTCCATTAGAAACATATTGCCAAGTGTTGCCTACGCGGGTAACTGTATAACCTGCTTTATCTGCTGGCTTAGGACCAAGGGCAACAACATTTTTTGCTTGAGTTAAAGCATTGTTAGCATCAATATATGCTTGAGAGCCAGGAGTTGCTGCATCTTTGGCTTGTTGTGCCAAAGTAACACCATAAGTAGGGTCCATCTTTACAGTTGCTGCTTCTGCTTTTGTTTGTGCTGCAAGAGCAGTTGCTGTTAAGTCTTTTACTTTTTGTTGTTGAGCAGCAATATCTGCTTGAAGTTGAGCAATAGTTTTGGTTGGTGTGGGTGCGACACTAGGAGTATTCATGTCCATAGGATTAAATGCCATTTTATGCCCCGTGTCCTGTTAGTGAGCGAATTTGTGAACCTAGCGCGTATGCTGAATCTATTGCGCCTTGAGTTGTATCGTATCCATAAATAGGATTTGTGCGCATTTCTTTAATTGCTTCAGAGTTTGATCGTGCAACATTAGCCCCAGTCTTAGGGTCTTTATAATAAGCAAGGTTCATCCATTTACCGCTTGGGTCATTAAAGTCAATTGCAGCAGGATTAATTTCTAAGTTAGTTTGAATTAAACTTTTTAATGGAGAGAAATAAGTTTCAGGAGTTACTGAATCAATAACGCCAGACATAAATGGATATAAACCAGCAGCTTGACCTTTAAGATATTTAGTCATATCTTCAATAGTAGAAGTGCCTTTAGAAATTGCCTGACCCCATGTATTTAGTGTTGTTTGGTCTAAAGGAATCATATAACTTCTAGCAAGACTTTTCATTTGGTCTGTAAGGTTTTGAGCAGTTCCGCTAGTTACTTTAGTAACGTCATAAGTTCCACCGACTAATTCAGCAATGCGTGGGTCAGTTGCTTTCCAACCTTTTAAGAATATGTCATCAATAAGTTCTTGACGTTTGTTAGTGTCAACAGGAAGTCCTGATTTTTGAATTGCGCTATCAACAGAAGCCGTTGCTTCACCAAGTTGAGATTTATATTCTCCGGGATTTGAAAGACTAAGATTAAATAATGCAGCTTGATTTTTATTCCAAACTTGAGTTATGTCCCAATTATAAGTGGCAGCAGCAACTTGTTGATCTGTAACAGGCTTGCCTGCTTCGGCTGCTCTAGCCCAATCAAGATAAGTTTTTCCGTGTGTTGGGTCAGTAAGAAGCGGAATAAGCCAAGGCGTATTTTTCTTTGCCTTAGCAATTATCTGCGCATCAGTTGAAGGTTTCTTTTTAGTTGCCATTATGCCAATCCACCCCCACCGAGAGATTTGAACCAATTACTTAAAGCTGAGTTTAATCCTTCAACCCCTGCCATTGTAGGGTCTGCTTGTCTAGCAAATTCTGCTGCTGCAACATCTGCATTAGGAACATCTTGTTTTCCAACAACGGAAACAGTTGGGGAAGTTTGTGCTTGAGCAAAGTTTTCAGCAATTGTAGGTTGCTTAATACTTGGCTTTGTTTGTCCGGGAATAGTTGGAAGTTGAGGCGCAGCCGCTTCTGGCATCTTAGGCATTGCAGGAGCAGTAGCCGCAGCATTAGCGCGGGCAACAGCCATAACATCTGCTTGATAAGACTTAGCAAATGCGGCGCTTTCTTTAACGGTAGGTGGGCGACCTAGCGCGCTTCTAAATGCTTTATCTGAAATGTAGTTAAGGTCAAGGGTATTAGGAACAGTTACCTTTGCTATTTGAGGGCGGATTCCATTGCCGCCTAAACTAATTGCAGCATTTTCTTGATCCGTAAGAAAAGTATTAACAGATGCAGGTTTAGTTGGGTCATCATTTAATAAAGTAAGTGCTTCCATAAATTGTTTAATGCTAGTTAAGTCTGAATTTTTGTCCCATGTTCCAAAAGTAGGAGTTGTTTTGCCATAATAATTTGCGCGATACATCGCGTATTGAATTCCAGCCCAAGCGCCAGAATCAGTAAGGGCAGTCTTTTGTAGTGCTTTAATAAAAGTATCTGCATTCATTGTGGTTTTGCCGTTAGTTACTGTGGCAGGAAGACCTAAACCTGTAATGTCATATTCGTTGGCAGTTATATCTACTTTGCCAATGCCTGAACTACCTGAACTGCTCATGCCTGGCAAATTAGTAAAAGCCGCAAATGGATCAGAAGTTACGTTATCTCCTACTTTATTTGGATTTCCTTTTCCATCAGCTTTCCAGACGGTAAGTTTTCCTTTAGAGTCGGCTACCCAGGTCATGGCTTAAATCCTTCCAATGGACCGAACAAACGTTCGTAATGTGTCTTATAAAAGTCAGCAAAGTTTCTGTCCTTAACGGACAATTCTATCGCTATACCTCTAAATATATCTGTAATCTTAGCAAGATTATCCAAACTAACGTTGTCTTTGTTTATAGCGTTGCTGACCTTGACTGCGGCATCTTCAAATTTACGATAACCCGCCCCAAGTTGGGGATTCCTCTTGGTTGTTTCTCCGATGAAACGATCTGCTTCAGTAAGTTTTCGGGCAGATATAACTGCTGATTGGGCATTATCCCAAGCAGGGTATTTATAGTGGACTAATTCTCCAATAGTAGCCTTATTAATTGGCTTTCCAATAAGTCCTGTTTCAACTGGAATCAAATTGGGCCATACAACTCGACTATTAGGATTTTTATAATTGTGTTCAAGGACAGGAGAAAGTCCTGTTATAAGGCGAGAACGATAATCCCAAGCTGCGTTTTGTTGGGCAGCATCAGGCATTAAAGGATGGCGTTTTGGTTGAAAGTCAGTTTCAACCTGATAACTACCAGTAACGCGTTTAATGTTTTCTGCAAGTCCAAGACCTAGAGCAATAGTTTTAGCGGTATCGCCAACTTGACCACTAAGAGCCAATTTGTTTTTATCTATAAACAAATCCATAAATTCTTTGACCACAGGAACATATTGTTTTAGAAGTTGTAGGTTTCCATCATTCTTTTTTGGTGCGCCGTAATCTAATGTTTTAGGTCCAAGCAAAGTAAGAAGCCCACTAATGTAAGGAGCGTTAATACCAAAACCTTGCCCAAGTCCTACACCATGTTTAAGAGCGTTTAATTGTTCTACTTGTTTGATAAGTGGCGTATTGTCTTCCATCCACTTTCGGAATTTAGGTCCATCTACTTGATCGTATAGTTCCATGATTCCTTCAATAACTAAACGTTTGCCAGGATGAGTCAAAAGGAACATTCCAAATTGGCGCATAACAGTTTTGTTAAATGAGAATGGGAAAAAGATTGCATTGAGTGAACGTTCGGCTGCTGTGCGCTCGCCATAACCCATAACGTTTTCTAATTTTTGAACTATCTCAGTATCAGAATATCCTTTTTTAGAAAGCCAATAAGCAGACCATTTTTCATATTCCCGTGGGGAGTAAAGGTTATAAAAATCTGCTTCTTTGATTACACGTTCAGCATCATCAAGAAACATATCTTTTGCTAAGTTCTCAGGGAAAATACGTTTGTAAATTTTGTCAGCAGTAGCAGTAATACCCATTTCTTCCATTTTAGATTCAGGATACATAACAGGTGGGATGTCTTCGGTAATACCTTTAAGCATTGTTTTGCTCATACGGCGATAAGCAAACACAATTGATTCTTGATAACGAACACGACTACGAAGGTTTTGCAAGCGGGCAGGCGCGCCCTTCATAGTAAAAGCGGTCTTTTGCACCCATTTTTGTTTAGCAAAACTTCCAAGTCCAACTTTTTCCATCCACGCGGTATTTCCAATACCCATGCCTGCATACAAAATATCTTCAATTTTAGCAAGGCCACCAATCATTTCCATTGGAACACTTACTCTTGCGCGCCACAGGGCTTGAATGGTTTGTCTTGCAGATTCTTTGCTCATAAATGGATAACCTGCATCAAGACCCATAAGTTCTGCAACATCTTTTTCTAAAGGCTTTGTAAGGATTTTCATAAGAACATCAGGTGGAACTTCGCGCAATCCTAATTCTGATTTTTTGGCTTCTAAAATTTTTGCCCATGCTCCTTCTTCCGTAAGAGAAGAATCTGCTTCCATTAAACGTTTAATAGGAATTTCATAGTTATTTTTTTTAAGAAAACTAGATTTAGCAAAATTTAATACTTTTTCTTGACCCCAATATAATTTAGATGTTTTAGGGAGATTTTCATAAATGTAAGTTCTTAAATAACTTGCATTAAATCCAGGCAAAACTTCAATTTTTCCACTATCAATTCTGTCTTGTAATGTGCGCAATTGTTCTATATTAGATCGAGCAGATACCGCTTCTGAACTAGACAGGCGAGGACTTATTCCTAACCAAGCATAAGTTCTTGAACTATTCCTAATATTGGCTGCACCTAGATTTGTATATTGAACACCTTTGGTAAATTGATGACCAATATCAGTTCCATATACAGGTTTGTAACCAAGGTCTTTAAGTTGAGCAACCATCGCCTTTAATTCTTCAGGCGCATCTTTCATTAAATGAAGGTCGCCTGCAAGTTTATTACCTTCTGCTTCTACTAATGCAAGTAAATCATAGGAATCGTGTCCACCTAATTTATAAACATTAACGCCAAATTCTTCAATTAGGGCTTTGCCAATAGCAATCTTTGCTGCCATTTTTTCTTCGGGTGTCCCGGCATCTTGCACTTGTTGAAATAATTTATCATAAAGTTTTTTAGCATCATTCTTTGTCAAAGTATCAATGCGAGCAAGTCCTGCTGCCCCATCAGCCATTTCAGGATTGCTTATATCGCTTATGTTTAATTTAGATGGTGGCACTTCTCCTGTGCCAATTCCTGCTTCAAGGTCAGATTGCGCAAGAAGTGATTTTTCTGCTTGTAAAGGTTTTTGAACTTTATATTCATTTAAGGTAGATGGATGAATAAAGTATTTTTGTAATTCGGGGGCTAAGGCATTTTCAAATACAGCGTTGGCTTTAACTTGATTAGCAAAACTAGAAGTTCCCTTTTTGGCTAAAGAACTAGCGCGGAAATCTCCACTAGCTTGAACGCCAATTTCTCTAAATCCTGTTTCCATAGCATTATGATCAACAACTAAACTTTCCCTAGAGGCGGCTAGTCTTCCTTTTGGATTAACTACTGCTTCGCGCCAAATCATTTGTTGGGTTTTTTGCGCCCATTCTTCTCTTTCATCTTTGGTCATCTTTAACCAAGTGCCATCTTCAATCAATGGTGCTTTTTCAATATCCATAGCATGATCTAAAGCAATTTTATTAAATTGTTGCCCTATGGTTTTTAGAATATCTATTTCTTTACCACCTGCTAATTCATTATTTGCTACTAAAGTAGGATAATCATAATCTTTGCCAGGGTTGGCTTTTTGCCATGCAACAAGTATGCCTGTGTCATCCATAGCATTACGTAAAGCAACTCCTGCTTTTGCAGTATCGCCAATGATTTCTTTAACACCTGCTCTTGTAGCACCACCCGGATTCATTTGTATTGAAAAAATATTTAAAGCCGCGGCAAGTTTTCCACTAATAGGGGCAAGTCCATAAACAGTTGTATCTAATGTTCCCTCACGCGCACCTAATTTACTTTCGCCAAGTGCTATTGCTTGTTCTTTTAATCCTGCACCTAATACTGCTAAACCTGCTTGGTTTGCTGCGCGAACTATTGGAAGACGAAGACGTTGTGCAATTGTATTTCTAATAGGAATTTGCATAGGGGCAGTTTTAGAAATGCCAACTGCAAAACCTTTATAAATACTATTCAAAATTGGTTTGTTAAGAAAAGCCCTAGCGGAAGGTTGCATAATTCCAATAGTGCCAGTCTGTGCTGTTGAAACCATAGAATTCAAAAGAGTATATTTTGGAGCAACTTCTGCTGCGGTTAGAACTTTACCTGTTTTTGCAGTAACTCCTGCTGCTTTTAATCCTGAACCCAAACGAGCCATTGGAAGAAAAATTAAAAGAGTCCCTAAATCTTCAATAGAGCGTTGTAATTCTTTTTGTTTTATTTCTTTAGCGGTTGTTTTTGCGCCCAATAAATTTTCTGTGGCAGAAGCAATTTGTGCTTTTTTTTCAGAAGCAACTTCTGTGGAATAAAATCCTTTGCCAAACATTGATCCAGTTTCCCCAACAGCATCACCTATCAATTGTCTAAGAGAGCCGGGCATTTGTTTAACAACCTGTAACAATACATTCACATTACGAGAAAAACTTAAAGCATCAAGAACGTGTTGAACAGTTGATTTTGCTGGCGCGTTACCTACGGTTGGTTTGTCAAAACTTTCAATTCGATAATTAGCCATAGCATTAGTCCAAGAAGAATCCCATACGCCATTTGCCACAGCGCCATCAGGGGCTGCTTTTGCTTTAATCATATCTTGCTGAATTTTATAAACATGGTTTTCGGTAATAATGCTTGGGTCATAAACTGATTTAAGCAATGAAGTTGCTTTTTGAGTTATTGAAGGAATACGACTTTGTTGGGCATCTGCAAAAAATGATTCAACTGCACTTTTGTTATTAGCAATTGCTTTATTAATTGTGTCAACAATACTTAAAGTTTGATCTTGATTTTGTGGTCCGGCAGCAACAGCAACTTGTGCAGGCACATCCATATAACTATTTCCTGATTGGTGAATAGCATCAAGATTTGCTGCTAGTTGTTCAGCAGGGGTTAATGGTGCTTGAGGTAATGGAGTGTTTAGACTCATCTAGTCGCACCATTAGCCGCATTAGCTTGTAAATAACTTCTAATCATTGCGACTTGTGGTGAAACGTTATCGCCAAGTGAGTTAAGAAGCCCTAACGCTTTGACTGTTACATCAGTATTCAATGGTGGAGTAACTGCGTTTGCAGTTCCTGGCATCCCATAATCTAAAGGTAAACCATGATCCGTAGGAGCGTTAAGTGGAGTTAAAGGCGCTCTTGGTGCTTGTGGTTGTCCTGTATTCATAGGAGCAGCAGGAGCAGCAGGAGCAGCAGGAGCATTAGCAATTGGCAATGCTTCTTGCGCATTTAATTGAGCAGTTGCAGCGCCATAGGCTTGACCACTAGCGGCTTGTGCAGCCATTTTTTTCCCTGGTTGATTTGAGGGTTGTGCAGAAACTACATTCTGTCCTTGTAGGTCAGTTCTATTTGAATAGTTCTTTCCAATAGCACCATCTCTTTTACCACCGCGACCTCTAGGCATTATTGACCACCTGCTCCGAGTGATGCTAGAAATGCTCCAACATCTTGTGGTTGTGGTTGTGCTTGTGGTTGTTCTGCTCCCATTCCTGGTGCGCCAAGTCCAGGCATTGTTTCAGGTGCGCCAGTTGGTGCAGGAGTTGCTTGTCGCTTTTGTGCGGCTTCGTGAACCTTTGTTACGGCTTCAGCCAAGCTCGCTTTATCGCTTGCGACCATTGCCACAATAGCAGCCACATCGCTAGGGGGAATAGAACCTTGAGATGCTTGAGTTTGAATGGATTGTAAGAGTGCTTGTTCAAGTCCTTCACTTACTACACGGTCTTTCTCTAATTCAGGATCGGATATGAATGGGTCAATTTCTTGTGCGGTTTGCTTAGACATAATTCCAATACCAATGCGCTGTCCAAGTCCAACTACAAGTGAGTTGGCATCTGCGCCTGAATGAGAATAAGTAACAACATTGTTGTCATCTTCAAAGTCTTTGTTTGGAATGTAATCAACGTGTCCTTTTGCGCCTCGACTTGAAACATAAAATGACTTGCGTTCGTTTCCAAAGTAAGTTTTAGCAATAGCAATAGCGCGTTTATTTTCTTCCTGCAATGAAGCTGCAAAGATTTCTTGTGCTTCTTGAATTGGGAAATCAACTACGGCTGAAAGAATGGCATCGCCACGCTTTCCTGTGCGAACGTTAGATGTTGATTCTCCACCAAACTCAGCAGGAGTTCCTGAACCAATGCGTTGTGCGCGTTCGATTCTGTCCATCATGCCATTAGTAGCAAAGCCAGGGTTAGCAGTCATCTCTCGGATGTCGCCACCTTGAACTACGTTTACTTGACCTGAGCGACCATCATAAGGACCTGCTACGAAACGAGCAGTTTCTCCTGGGCGAGATACAAGATAAGTATCAGGAAAGATTCCGCGTTCTACTGCGATAACTTCAAGTGCCATTAACTTAGATTGCAAGTTATACATTCCAACAAGTGAATCAAATTGACCCATTGGGCGATCTAAAGTAATGCGACCCGGAACTACTGCAAGGCAAAGCCCTGTGCGGTTAGCAACGCGCTCTAGTTCAACGTTAGGCAAACCACGAATGTCAGTTTCCCAAGGATTAGGTTTTGTAGTTGAGCAAGCCATAAGGACAGTTACTTCGGCATCGGTGTATTCAACAATGCGAACCATGTCGCTTGGCTTTGGGTTTACTGCTTTTAATTTTGAAAGTGCTTCAGGGTAACGATTTTGTAACCAAGCGCGTGAACGAGAATAAGTAAAAATACAATCGTTAGGAGTTATTTGGTCAGGGTCTTCACCTGTTGATGGAAATGTATTTAAGGGATCACGAATATCCCAACGAGCAGCACCCCATTTAGTATCAGGGCGAAGAATTACAGGAGATGATGCGTAGCCAATTAACCAACGCGCTCTACGGCGCATTTTAAGTGGCATCTTATTTGCTTCCCACCAACCCATTGTTGCTCTCTTGCGAGTGCGGGCGCGCTTTTCAGACATACTTTCGCCTTCTTTAAGCGCAGGATAATAAACGCTTGGCATTGTTGAAGCAATGCGCATAGCAGTTTGGTCAAGTCCTGTGGTTATTAAGTTAGCAACTGCTGACTTTTCACGGCGATCCATTTCAGGTAGCGGAATAATAAGGTCGCCATTGTAAGCATCACGCAATTGGCGCATTGAATCAATGATTGGGCCTTGCAATGCTTGGCGCTCTGAAAGAAGCGCAGCAATTTCATCTACCGTTGGACCGAGCATTATTTACCCTTTTTCTTCTTCGACTTTCCTGCTTCTGAAAGTGCTATTGCAACTGCTTGTTTTTGTGATTTAACAACAGGGCCTTTTTTAGAACCAGAGTGGAGTTTTCCACTACCATATTCCTTCATAACTTTTGCGACTTTTTTAGCCGCCGCAGCTTTTTTCATTAGACAGATTTGGCAATCTTTTTCTTAGCCATAGGCTTAACTACATCTTTCATGCCCGCCTTGGATTCTTTCTTTTCAACTTTTTTGCCTTCGCCTTTTTCGTGCTTTTTCATAGCAGACTTAGACTTGTAAACTTCTGACTTTTTCTTCGCTGCCATTTGTTTCTCTTTTCTGTGGGCGCGGTGTAAGGTGTGTAAAATATACCACTCAAGAGTGGCATTGCGCTTATTTGAGCCAGCGAGAACCTCTGCCAGTCATCCAACTAGGTCGTGCAAATGTTGGTGGTTTATCCATCCCAATATGAAAAAGATTTGGTGCGTTCCAAATTAAAAACCAATGCGCCATTACGCAGTCATCAGTTGATCCTTCGGGCCAGTTAATAAGTTCTTTTACCATAGGTTTTATTGTTGCTTTTGACCCTGAGTATTCAGAACCAGGAAGACGAACTCGACCAGCTTTGTAATGGGGAGCAAGAGTTTGAACTCCATAGCCTTCATCAGATTTATTGCGATTTGTTTGGTGTGGAATCAAAGTGATATTTCTAATTGCAGACCACCGTTTGAAATGGTCATACTGAAGCATGAACCTTTGAGCAGCATTAGCCTCAACTATTAAATGGGTAAATGGGTGTCCTTGGTCATTTGAACGAAGCCACCATTCTTCAAGCAACCCTGTGAACTGACGACTATCTTGGTTGTAGTCTAGGAAATCCGGGGCATCCATAGGTGAGCGCACTAGATCAACTAAATGTTGAATTTGAGTTTCAGGGTTATAACCCCACCATTGAACTGCCCAATACTTTGTAGGAGATGGGTCAGCCGTTACAACAGAATAAGCGTTTATGTTATCGGGCCATTTACCTGCCACTCGGCTTTCATCCCAACAGCCTTGGTGCATTGAACCAGTCGAATCAATACCCCCGTCAATCCAAGTTTGTTGAATTAGGCTTGCTTCTTTATCCACATCTTCCTGTTGATAAAGTGTTTGAAAACGATCTAGGCGGTTTGATTTAATACGAGCTAATTCTTTCCAAGGCAAACGATATTCATCTAGCAAACATCCATCAGGATAATTTCCTTTATGCCCGGCATGGCTTTTTTCTGTATCACACAATTCTTCGTAGTGTGCTTTGTAAACAATATGATGATATTTTTTTGGCGCTTGTTCAGGTTTATCCTCAAACTCTAAAGACCAGTCAACAAGGTTAAGTGCGTAACGATACAAGTCATCAGATGCCATTCTTTGTCCTTGTAAAATTAAAAGCCCACCCGGATCAAGGCGAGTTTCAGCTTCTGTTTCCCACCAGTTAATTAAATTCTCACGCGCTTCGGTAGTTCGGATATTTGTTTTATCCACAAGGTCATCCCAAATAACTGTATCGAAACGACCACCAAGAAATCCTGAGTCCATACCGTAAGCAACAAAGTTAGGTTCTTTATCATCAATAGCAACCCCGCCATCTTGCGCAAGGATGAATTCTTCCAAACGCCAAAGGTCAGAGTTAGCAGGTTTGAATCTTCCGTAGTCTGTGATGAGGGTTGAAACTGCATCTTTAGCAAGCCCACGTTCAATCAAATCTGCATCAGCTTTAACAGGAGTTACACGTTCAAAAGTTCTGCGGATACGACCTGTGTATTTAGTTGCTTGTCCTGCGGTTCTTGAACCAATCATTGTTCGGCGTGAGCGATCACGAACAGCAAGCCAAACAGGTAGGTCATGCGTAAAGAAAGTTGACTTACCAACGCCAGGTGGACAGTTAACTACAACGTATTCTTTTTGTTTTGTCCCGGCTAATTCTAAAATCTTATACGCCGCTTCCTCAGCCCAAGGTGAAGTTGAGCGAGCAAAATATCTTTGACGAAAATAACCAAAGTCTTCTAGCGCCCTAGCAGCATCACCCTTAACAGAGTCAAGTCCAAACACGCCTGCTTTCTCAAATCCAATTTCACCGAGAGCTTTGTTTAAGCGCGAAGTAGGAATCTTTGCTTGGCGCATTACAGATGCGTAACTAATGCCTGCCATACTTGCAGCAGTTCTTTGTGAGTGTCCTTGACTTACAGCCTTAGCATATTTTTGCCAACGAGTATCATCAATTCTTTTATTGGTTTTACCCGCATTGCTAGTCGCCAATTTCTTCTTCTTCCTCAAATTCTACAAAGCAATTGCAACCGCCAATATCTAATTCATCAATCATAGTTGGAGAGGCTTCGTGTCTGCGCCGTAATTCAATTAAAGGCAATGGGATTCTAACTCCATCTACCATCTCTCGAAGGATAGTTACATCTTGCCCAATAACTTCTCTTATGTGGTTTTCTTTTTCTTCCCATACAGAAAAGCGATCTGGCATAACTTCAAGAAGTTTTTTGAATTGACCTTGACCTGCACGAACACAACCACCACCGCAGTTGTTATGCGAAAATCCTAAATCATAAAGGCGTGGGGTTTTTAATCCTTCGCGTTGCGCCCATTCCATAAGTTGTTTTTTATCGTAGTAAGGTGGTTCAGATAATGGTGCTTCAGCTTTGTATGGAAGATAATTTTTAACAATTGCTGGCAGGCGATGAGTTTCGCTCCAGTCAATGCCTACATAAATTACGGTGTCTTCAGGGTCGCAATTTTCTTTTAACCATTTACGAGCTGGTCGTTGCTTAAGAAGTTTAGAACAATTAGCCACACGCGAGTTACCTAAGAATTTTTGATCCTCAAACAAAGTCCAAATATCTCTGCCTTCATTAAGGTAAATGTAATGACCGCCACCGATATTGGTAATTGCATCTTTGATAAATCGGTAGGTGTCTTCATCTTCGCCTATGTGGGGATTATTAGAAGCGCCTTTAACATCAGCAAAAACTAAATACAAATCTTCAGTTCCAAAACGCTCAGTTACAATCTTGGCAGTTGCCCAAGAGCCGATACCACCTGAGAACATTACGACACGCTTCATAACACCCTTTCATCAGGTTACACTCTATCACTTGCGCATTATGAATAATCAATGCTAAGGTGCTTTTGCTTCACTAAAACTTAATAATGGCAGCGTGGCACACCATGTAAAAAACCACGCACACTACCGATCCTAGTGTGGCCCCGTTTGATGGGTAAGTCATCCATGCCCAAGTATTGCTTGGCAAAAGGTGTAGCTGACCGAGGAACTTATTTATAAGAGCAATGAGTTAAAACAGCGAGATGAATCTATTGGCGACTAAACACGAACTGCCTTACCGCCGATAAAAAGAATAGACCATCACATAGCGCAGTTGGGTGTAAGCCCCTATCTAACAGATAGTCCTTAACTAAGGCTATCTATGCCCCGGCTCGATAAGATTGTGGTTTTAAGTCCACTAAATAAAATTACATAAATGTCTTAAAGCAAAACGATAAGAAGCAGTTTAACGACTTGCTCAGGTCTGGAGAGATCAGAACTTAAACCTGACCTAAATACAAGTCTAGCAAATAGATTACGGTAGTGAGATATAGTTCGTATGGTGATATAAATAAGCGCGCCCACACACACCCTCGGCACACTACCCGTCAAAGCGAACAAGCGTTCGAGTAAATAGGGGATACCTAATAAATAATTAGAACAAGCGTTCGAATACTTCCATACATTCGGGGCGATGCCCCCAATATCTAGGACAATTCAACACCCCCACCCCCTTAAGTCTTCTCTATCTTTCGGCGATAAATGCGGGCAAACATTGGGGCAATGATGGGCAACTAATAGAGAAAGAAACTACGGGGCAGGGGTCATCTATCTGCAAAGTTTGCGGGGATCAAAAATAAAGAAGGCAAGAGTTCGGGCAATAACCAAGGGCGATGCGTAGCTTTTGGGGATTAAATGGGGATAAGTTGGGGAAAACCTTTGGGAATGTGGGGGAGAGAAACTATAAATCCCCTTTCCTCTCTTTCCTTCCTTAGTTCACGCTCAAATTAAAGGTTCGGCGGTGGTTTACCCTGGGTTTTACAAAGGGCAGGTTTTTGTCTATCTCTTGCCCCTTATTGATACCAAACAGAAACCCCCTTTTTGCCCCTTTCGGTGGTTCTTTTTTGCCTTTTTATAGATTACGCTTAGGGCAACAGATTCGGCGAGAGTGTCGGATCAATGACGAAAGGCTAGAAAATGAAAACGGAACTTAAATATCCGATGGTTTTCGATGTACTAAAAGAAATGGAAAAAACCTGCCCCCCCTATTGGCGCTTATCTTATGAATACCCCGATTCCATCGGCATTTGGCATCCTTCCTTTATTTCCGATGAACAATTCATCATGTTTGGGGATGTAAACGAACATTTCGGTTTTAATGATACAAATGCCGACAAAGTTTGCGGATATATGGAAGGAATCTACGACACCGCCGAAATTATAAAAAGTTTTTGGGCGCAAATTGCGGAAATTTATCCCGAACTTTTCGAACTTTCCACTTATCACGGTTTGATAAAGGTTTCCTGCATTTTGTGCGAATACGAAACCAAAAGCGTTTCTGAAATGGAAATGTTAAACGATTTAGACGGAACCTGCCCAAAATGCACTAAACAGTTTTTTAGATGGGAAAATAAGGATGGTTCTGTTGTTGTTTCTTTAACAAAAGATTTTGACGGATTGCACACTTACGACAATTTACAAGACACAAAGGGAGAAAAATAAAATGGGCGCTTTAACTACCTGCAAAGACTTTGTTTCTCATCCTCATTTAGTGGAAACCACCCACATTTTCAAAGATAAAGACGGCAAAGAAACAAAAGATGTAAGAATGGGCGGGTGTTATGTGTGCCGATGTGCAAGCGCATCCGAAGAAATAAACCCAATCGCCGAAGAATTAGAGTCTTTGGGGATCAAAAACGAAATTCATCAAACGGGCGGTTTCACTATGTGCATTTACATAAAGACAGGGAAAAATTCCTACATTTACGCAAACACCGAAGGCGCGGGGCATTACACAAACGACGAAGACGACGAAGGAACAAACCTTTTGTTTTTCGGCGATGAAGATACCCCAACAATCAAGGCGCAAAAACTTTCCTTAGTGATGAAACACAACAAAATCAAAGTCAAAAAGTAGTAAAAGCCCTTCCCGAAATTGGGGGTTTGCGGTTCGAATCCGCGCAGGGCGCTAATCCTAGAAAATCGGTTCTAGGATTAAACGAAAGGTAAACAAATGCAAACAAAAGAAAAAACCCTTCAAGAGTTAGTTTCGGAATTAGGTTTTACCGCCTCATTTCACGAACTCCCCGCCTCATACAAGCGCCCTGAATGGGCGGTTAAATACGAAAAGCGGGCGGTCATTGCCAAATTAACATTTCGCGGAAATTCTTTTTCATTTCCTTACTATTACGGAACACAAAAAACGGAAAACATAGAACCCACTCCTGCGGATTTGGTTTGGACGATGGGAACGGAAAGTTCATCGGTTAACGAATTAAGTTTCGCTGATTTCTGCCGTGAGTTCGATTATAACTCCGATTCGATGCGCGATAGAGGGATTTATTCATCCATGAAGCAACGCGCTACAAAATGGAGCGCCTTCTTAAATGACCCAAAAATAGAAAATGAACTTATAACCGCAGGAAATGACTATTAAATGAAACTCACAAAAAAAGGAAAACGCCTGCGGGCTTTGTTGATTGCTTTTCTTGTTGGCTTGATTTGGTGGGCAGGATACGCAACAACACCCGCAAAATGTAGAGTTCCTGCGGATCGGATGGACAATTTCTGCAAAGAGTTAATTTTCACCTCTTAATTCTTGCCTCTTGTTCATCGCTTAGGCGATGGGCAGGGGGAAGGGCTTAAACGGGCTTTTCAACTAACTAGAAAGGGAAAAAATGCAAAAAATAGAAATAAAGGTGAAAAGGGCTTTTCCTTCAGGCGCTTTTGTAATTTCTGCATGGAATGAGGATTACCTAGGGGAAGAAACTTTCTATGGATACACCGAAAGCGAGGCGCGGAATTTAGCCCTTGCCAATATCGCCAAAAATGGCGGTTTGGGTATTTGGGCAAAAGGCAGGGGGGATAAATGATTCTTGCAATTTGTGATGGAGTTGCTGACCCCATTTATGCTTTTGGAAAAACCGAAGAAAGAGCGAAAGAGTTGCTTTGGCTTAGGGTTTCCGCTTATTTGAAACATCGTGGCGCGCCTATTACTTCCGAATACAACTCAAAACAATTAGAAGAAGAATTCGGGTATTTAGTCATCAAAGTAAAAAACGATGAAACGGGGTTTTTAAGATAAATAAAAGCTACTACGAAAGAAAAAACCCGCCCTTTGGTTTGGATCGGAAAACCTAGAAAATCGAAGGGTTAGGGTTTACCAGGGTTCAAAATTTATGACCCGATTTAACGGCATTGCTCGGCAATCAGGCCCGGCAGCTTAGACACAATCAAATTTTTTTTTACTGCACAACGCTCTTGCTCAACATATCGAGCCGGGCATCTAATAAATCGTCAATGCTCGACATTAAAATTTCTTTCTTTTTCCAAGTCATGCGATCCCCATAGGTATCAGTTTTTAATTGGGCCGCAACATGAGCCAATGCTTCATCGAGTTCTAACACGGTAACTTCTTCTTCGATTTGCATAGGAAAATGTTACTGCGAATTACGGTCATCGCGCTTCTTTCGATAAGCCCGAACATCATCAGCTAGGTAAAAGACTTCCTTACCTACTTTTTTAACCCACCTAATCGCGCCTCGGTGCTGCATTTGGCGTAAGTTATTAAGGTTAACTTCTAAGTGTGCAATTACTTGGAGTGATGACCAAAGTTCCTCGCTCATTAGAAGGGTGCAGACTGATTAGCGTTAGTATCTGCGCTCTCCAATTTTGTGTAACGCTCAACCTTTACAATATCAAAAGCAATTATTTCGTGTCCTGATTTATCTTCGCCGTCTTTGGTAGTGTAGAAAGATTCTTCTAACTTGCCAGATACGGTAACGGTATCGCCTTTCTTAAAGCGATCTACGGTTTTCTCAGCAGGGATGCCAAAGAACTTAACCTGCAACCACATAGGTTTGCCATCTACCCATTGCCCGTTATCTTTTGTGCGTTGACCAACAGCAAGTGAGAAACTTGCAATAGCTTTGTTTTCTTTTGAAAACTTTAACACCGGATCATTACCTAAGTTTCCTGTTATTACTATGTAGTTCATTATTTTCCCTTTCCTAGTTCAAACACGCTTCCATCATCTTTTAATAGAACGCTACTGCCATCGGGTCTTAACATTGGTGCTTCTTCGGGGTCTTGCCACGATGCAACCATCCAACCTTTTTGTTCAGCCTTCGCTGGATTTAGGTGGATACTATAACTTGCTAGGTTATGGCAGTCATGGTGGACACAGATCAAGTTAGCAATAGAATCTTTACCCCCACGGGATTTTAATTTCCTGTGGTGAAGTGCGTAATCGCTTGCTAATGAAAAGCCACAGACTTCGCAATGCCCCTTAGCTCGCTCTAGGACTGCTTCTGCGACCTTTTTATCCACTTAACTCCCTAATACCAGGCATTACCTCTCTTAGCCTGGCGTTGCCAAAACGACCAAGCCCGGCAAGGAGTCGAATATCTTTTATAGATATAACGAAGTCCTGCCGTAATCTGAACACTAGCCTCTTTTGGCTTAAAAGGAAACTTATAGTTTCCCCATGTTTCAGGCATAAATTGGGCAATCCCGTATGCACCAGAACTTTTATTGTGCGCTTTTGGATTCCAATGACTTTCGTGTTCCCACAAATTTTCCAAACAACGATACTCAGCTTTGGAATTCCATTGCTGCATGACTTTAGTTTCAGCGAAGACCTTTGGGGCCATCTGAATACTGATCCCCATTTTAGGCGCTTGTGCTTGCGCTGGAATCATATTAAAGAGTCCTACCACAAGGGCTATTACAAGAACTCTCCTACGGAAACGAACTACTCTCTCGTTTCGCCTTTCTTACAGACTTCGCAAGCATTAGTTGCGTATATCCAACTGCCACAATTACAACGGTTTACATTCTCATCCATGATTTCCCCCTTAAAGGTGTTGGTTATGGACAGTATTATTTTAGCGTAATTGAATCCTTTATTTGTGCTTTTGCCATATCTCTAGCCCACTCCAAAGCCCGCTTATACGCTTGTTCGGGTGTATCATCCTCAACTTTTTGGTATTCATCGAGTAATTTAACCTGGATATTGCTAGCTATATTCTCGGCGCTCTTATTATGAAAGGTCAGCATCAACGCATTGATCTGCCCCATTTTTTTAATATCAGGAATCATTTTCTTGATATTCCTTTCACTCGTATATTTGGTGTTGGTCGAATCATTTTCCGCATTGGCAATATGCAAGCCTGGCAATAAACAATTTGTTCAAAGTTGATTGGAATATAAACCTCGCGTTCAGTTTCGCATTGGTCGCAAATAAAATCGTAATTAGGCATGGCTAGTTTTAACCACACTTGCCGCTTTTAACATTCCGTCAATAAAGTAACTTGTTCTTGGGGCTAAATCAATGTTATCCATTTTTGCCTGCATCTTTTTGGCTTCATCTTCGATTTCCTTGATGATTTTTGCTCGCCAATAGGCTTCGGCAATTGGATTATTTAACACTTCTTCGGTCATTGGTTTACCAATCTTGAAATCTCGCGTTCATCTTCCCGTGGGTCTGCATATTCGCGTTCCCCATCTAGGACTAAAGCTGCTTCGGCTTCAGTATGGCAACAAGGAGTAACCATAAATTCATTAGCAGGATCAAAAAGCATTTGAGGCAAGAACCATTCATTTTGACCTGCATTGCACCATCCACAAAGCCAAGATTCATTCATTGAAGAATCCATATCGCTTACGAATTTGGAAATTTCTTCTTGGGTAGGTTTTCTTAAATCAGAACAACTGCGAACTTCACTCACTTTTTTCACCTTTCTCTATAAATTGACCACGCTTTGATGAACGCAGAACAGCGCCCATTGAACACCATTCACACTCTATAACTGCATTAACCCCGGTGCGGTGAATAATTAACTGATTAGCAAATCCACCTTTTGAGCCACACCAAACACAATATAAATGTTCGTTGCTCATTTTGACCACCAAGTAAGAAGTTGATCCGCAGCGACTGCCACTAATGTAATTACAAGAGCCATTAAAACTATAATCATTATGCACCTACCTTACTAAGAGCTTCTAACAACTCATAAGGCATACCTTTTGTATTTTCTAAAAAGCAATTGCGACACATACCTAAAACAAATGCTTCAAGAAGATAAGTTCCAATCTTTTGTGGTTCTAAACCACATTTGTTACAAGTTTGCATTTACTTCACCTTTTCTATTTGTGGGGTTCTTCGCCCCTGTAATGCGTAATCTATGACTTACCGTAATCTTTGTCAATAGAATCGCCGTAACCTGCATCCCTTAATAAATCTAGGACTTGTCCAACGGTCATTACTGCCCACCAATCGGACACAGAGCCAAGACCTACGCCGTTAGGTTTGACGATTAACACGCCATAATCAGCTTTAGCGTTTACGCGCTCGACTTCAGTTTCCTTTAGCCATTCGGGGAATTTGTAAGACTTATGGTTCTTGATCTCGAACACAAGTCCAGGAGCGCCTGCAACATCACCCATGTCATTAACCCCGGATAAAGCTCTGCGCTCAACCATAGGAAATGATTTCAATACACGCTCGTTTTTAACGAACGCAGATTCTGCTGAAGTTCCTTTTTGTTTGCTTTTACTCATTGATGATTTGTATTGGGTCTTGAACTACTTTATGGCAATCGCCACTTTCGTTAGACAAATACAAGTCAAATGTCAAATTGTGATCTGGGCCGTCAATGGAACGAACAATCCAACGTTCGCCACCAATAATTACAGGGTCGCCAATTTGTAGTGTTTCGGGTCTGACTGCTACAAGTGTCATACATCACTCCATTTCGTAAGCATTACGGTTCAGGATACGCTCGCTTGGACCATAATTCAAGTAGTTGTTGTTTGATTTCGGGCGGCATTGGAACTGCGTTCTTACGGGCTTCCTCAGCCTCTCTGTGGGCTTCTAAAGCCCTTTTGCGTTCTACCTCATCTCTTTGCTTAGAGAACCGCAAATCTCGCTCCTTGAGTTCATCTAAGGTCAATTTACGGGGTGGGGCAGGGTCATCCATCCACCTTTCTTCCTCTAACCATTTGGCAGGTGCAGAGGTGAAAGTAGGGTCGCGGTTTGGATCGCTCGCATACTTTTTTACTGCTTCTAAAATAACCGCCGGGGATACTTTAGTTATGGCAACTGCCCATGCCTGGCGTGTGCTGACAACACTTATCTTTCGAGGATAGGCGTTCCAGAACAAACCAAAGTCATCAATCACTTTTCTCTCCAAACTAAATCCAAAACATCAGCTTCTGAAATTCCAAATACTTCTAATATCTTTACTGTTCGGTTTTTTATATCTGAAAATCTATAAGTCTTAAATGAATTTCTTTCGGTGCTAGTTAAACCACCCCATACACCGAATTCTTCATTCTTCATTGCATAACGTAAACAATCTTGCCAAATAGGACAACTAAAACAAGTCGGGCGTATTACTTCCATCATTTCCATTTGGAGTTTGACGGTTTGGCGCTTTTCTTCCACGGTATAGAAATCATTAGTTTCCATACCGCGACACTTCGCCTTCTCCCAATCTATCCCCGTTTTAAGGAAGGACACCCATCCACCCCTGTTTCGTCATACCATTCGCAATACATTTTGCAGAAATGTTTAGGCTTTTCAGGATCGGGAATTTCCTTGTTTTCAGCCATAGTTTTCACTTCATCAAGCCATTTCAATCCGGCTTCAGCAATTTCAGGGTTATACGGTTCATGGTGAACCATAATTTCTTCTAACTTTCCATCTCTAGGAATAGTTACCAAAGAAACTGTCTTAGGGTCTTCGCCATTAGCTTTGAGAATATGCGCATAGATTTGAACCTGCATAATCTGTTGTTCGCTAGGAAAGTAACGTAAAGATTTGCGAGTAGTTGTTTTCCAATCTACAACTAATTGCTTATCTCGAATATACAAATCAGTATGAGCAGGAATACCAAAGGCATCTATCTTCTGTTCAATTAAGAAGTTATCGCCAAATGGGTCTTCGCGTTTAATCGCATCGGCAATTCCTGCATGGATAAAAGTTCCAAGAATGGCAGCCAATGGCTCAGTTCCATTAAGAATAGGCTTCTCGGTTAATTGGTAATACACCTGACGGCGGCATCCACCAATTTGCGAAGGCCCAATCTCGGTCTGCATTGAGCGATCCCTAAGATTATCCTGGGCAACAATTGCTCCTGTTAAGAGTTTGTATAAATAAATCCCTGTATCTTCGCTCAAGATAACTCCATAGAACTGCGAACTGATGACCCAATAGAACGAGTAATGTCCACTTGGGTTTTGATTCTTGCTGCATTTCCACGGCAAGCTCGCACTAGGATTTCGGCAGAAAGCATTTGAAGGTGTAAATCTTCATTAGCAATCAGCGCCATATCTTCTTTTTCAGTAGCGGTTAAGGATTTGCCTTCACCACTTTTAGCCCCGGCAAGAGCGCGCCTAGCCTTTGCGAGCGCAATTTCATATTGTCCTTTGATCGTGAAGTATTGTTTTTCCGCTTCATTGAGTTCGACTTGAACTGTGTCAATCTCTTTGGAAAGCGAAATCAATCTTGCTTCGACCTGCATTGGAGTTACTGTTTGGCTCATAACTTTTCCCAAAGAGCAATCATTCGAGCATGGGATGCAGAGCGCGTTGATTTCATAAACCCAATGCGAGTTATTGATTTGTTATGCGCCCAAAAACGAATCTTTGCACCGACTGCATTATTAGCATTTGGACATTTATCATCAGGAAATCCAATTGCATTAGTTAAATCTTCTGAAGTTATGCGGAAGCCTGGCTCTAAACTATTTAACCAAATGTCAGCTTTGCAAGACCAAACTGCTTTGGCTAGCAATGCAGACTTTGCACCAACATCGGCTAGCGATTGACCTACCGCAACGCTCATTCTGTTACCTCAACCGCCGGGGTTACTGCTTTAAGTTCAGCAACACGATTTGAAATTAAATCTTTCAAAGTAATGCCATCAATGTTGACATCTAAATACTTTTTATCTTCTGACCAAATTTCACGCAATTGGTCAATGTCAGTAATGGTTTTAACTTCATTAAAAACATCTTTTATGTATTTTGTTTCTTCTTCTGTAAAGATTACAACTGCTGGCTCAATATGAAGCGCAGGAGTTTTTGCTTTAGAAGGAGATTCAGGTTTCTTTTCAACCGCATCTGCCTGGTTCATTTCCTCGGTTGTGTAAACGCCGGATAGATCGTTAGGAAATGCTTTGCGTAGTGCAAGTGCTTCTGCACATTTAGCCAACATTAAGTCAGGCATTTTCTTCCAAATAGGACTTGAAGGATTTGCATAAGAATCCCATTTAGCAGAAGCGTAAGTTGCTTTATCAGAACCTTTGTAATAAACGCCAATACGAGCAGCAACAGGTGGAGTTGATTCCAACCAAATATCTTTCCAAACTCCATCCGTTCCACACCATTCAGCCATTGTTTGACCGCCGTAATTGCCAGAGCGTTGCGCAACAATGCGGAATCCATCAATAGAGGTTTGAATTGTGTAACGACCACCGCGTTCAATCATATAAATTTGGCGGGCAAATGGGTCTAACCCTGTGCGTTGTGATTGGTGGAAGAAAACCTGCAAATCGCCCTTAGAAGCTCTTGAGAGTCCAAGTTGGCTAAGTGCAGCTATCTGTGAATCTGACCAAAAATCTTGGTCTGCTTTTAGAACTAATCCATGATCGCTCATGTTTACCCTTTCGTTTGGGCCTTTGAATAGGCCATTGGTAGTAATCTATACGAGCGTAATGTTTGGTGTCAATAACCCCCTCGTTCTGCGTGTCGTGAGAGGATGACCCCATGACATTTTCATCAATCGAAATACGGCTAGGTGGGTTATCCGTTTCTGTCCAAACAGAACTCACCTACCCCGATGGATTGCATGATATGACTTCTAGGGCGTTGGAAATGTTCCATGAAACTATTGAAACTGCGACCACAAAAGGTATTGACATTACAACTATGACTTTGCATACAGGGGTTGACGAGGAAGATTTTTAATGACCACGATACTTGGAATCGAACATGAGGATAGTTGCACCTTAATAGCCGATAACCGGGTAACGGATGATGGGGGAAGAATCTATACCCACCCGACAATGAAGAAACTTTCTCAGGTTGGGGAGTTTATTATTGGGGGATCAGGGGAAGTTAGCCCTTGTGATATTGCCCAACACCTTTGGAAGCCACCAACGGTTACTTCTAAAGACCGCCAAGACATCTACCATTTTATGATTTCAAAGGCTATGCCTTCGCTTCGTGAATGTCTTAAAGCCAATGGTTACAACTTTGACGAAGACCAGGAAAAAAATTCAGGTTCAAGATTTCAATTCCTTATTGCAGTCAATGGCGAACTCTTTGATGTTGACCAAGACCTTGCAGTAATGAAATCTAGCAATGGGTTATATGGAGTTGGATCAGGAGCTGCTTACGCTCTTGGCGCTTTATCTGCCGGAGCAGAACCAATGCGGGCTATGGAAATTGCAACCGAACTTACTGCTTTTACTGCACCGCCGTATCAGACAATGATTCAGTATTCAAAGTAACTAAGCGTTTAATAATATAATCAACAACAGGAACTGCTACTGCGTTTCCCATTTGCTTGTAACGGTTTGTATCGGCTTGGTCATCAGTCCAATTATCAGGAAATCCTTGAAGGCGCTCGCACTCAACAGGAGTTAAACGGCGAACAATAGGAGAATCTGCAATAAACAATTGAGCATGGTGCGATTGAACTGAAGGCTGATGTGCCTGAACTGTCAATGCGGTATCCGTTTCTGTCGCACTAAAAGTATTTGCCTTAGCATCTTCTCTTATTGAATAAGCCACGGCTTGCCCACCTGTTCTGTCAAGAGTATAAGAAGGATCAGTTTCATCACCAATGCCTAAACCATTTTGGTTTTTTTCCATATCGCGCCCATCTTGTATTGGGTAAGAGATCATTGGAACATTTCCCCCGCCTGTTCCCATTCGTGCTTGCAATGTGTTGATTACATCGCCCTGAATTCTAATGTCATCAACCCTATGTCCATCAAAAATTAAAACGGTTGCTCTTGTATCCCCATTATCAAATGCGTTCAATGTAGGAACTGCCCCCCCCTGAATCCAAGTTTCAAAATCTTCCGCGCTTTGCGCTCTACGAGCTTTCGTGAACCAAGAAGGTTTCACTTCCACCACCTAGGACACCACCAGATTGTTTAAGAGTGCTTACTTGTCCTTCTTTGTATTGTCCAAAACTTGATTCGCCAAATGCTCCAATGCTTTCTGAAGTTGATTCGGCAATGTTTTTTCCCTTCGGTTTGCTCTGCGCAAGATACCCTGCGCGGCCTTCGAGGATAGCGAGTATTTCAGCAGGTGTTCGCCAGTCATCTCCAAGACATCCGACAATGAAGACTCTGCGCCGTCTTTGGGGAACTCCGAAGTATTGAGCATCAAGCACTCGCCACGCGATGCTATACCCGAGGTCATCCAACGCTCCGATGACTGTTCCCATATCTCTTCCTTTGTTGCTTGAAAGTAAACCTGGGACATTTTCCAAAATGAAGAATTTTGATTTGGTTTCTTCGAGGATTCTAACAATTTCCCAAAATAAACCTGATCTGCCGCCAGCCAATCCAGCACGTTTGCCAGCCACGGAGAGGTCTTGACAGGGGAATCCACCGACAATAATTCCATCTGAATTAAATCCGAGTTCAAAGAGTTGCTTTCCTGTAACATCGCACACATCCTCTAAAATTGTTGAATTGGGAAACCTTTTCGCCAATACCTTTCGTGCATTTTTATCTATCTCTACTGAAGCAACAACTTCCATTCCATTGCGTTCAAGTGCTAAATCAAAGCCACCTACTCCTGCAAATAGTGATACCGCTTTCATTAGTCTAACCAAACTTGATATTGAGCCGTTACGCGACCTTTATCGGGATCAACAAAGTGAAGTCGCTGACTAGGCATACCTGATGCAGCCATTGAATCTCTCGCATATCGGTTATCGCTTTCAGTAGAACCAGTCCAATAAAGATTAAAGTTCTTTTGGATTGGCTCTTGTGCGTGGCGATGGTAATGTCCTAAATAAATATCGTGGAAATCGTAATCGTGAGCGCCAGCCTTCCAACGGTTAGCACCAGCAATCCATGCAGCAGGACTAGCAAATCCTGATCGCCCTAGTTCGTCACCATGCATTAACAGAGCGCGGTAATTGCCAACTGCTACTTCTTGTATATCTTCAGGGCAATCTTCCCAGGTTAGTCTTTTTTCATTAGAAAGTATTTGTCTAGCCATTTCATAAACCATACGATCAACATTGTCATTCTTGGGAACTTCAGCTCGCTTGCTACCTATGCGCCCGTGGTTTCCCCACTCAGCAACAACAGTTACCTTTTCAAAGTTGGTAAGCATTACTCGAACAAAGTCCACACATAATCTTGATACGCTGGTAAATTGCCCAAATAATGAGGCATCAATTTGCCAAAGTTGTGCCGGATAATTGAATAAACCTTCAACCATATCTCCACCGAACATAACTACACATTCCTTTACGGGATGATGTTGGCGTTGGAGTTCAGTAAGGTGAACAATTTTATCTGCAAATTGAAGAACTCTTTTTCTCATTACTTCACTATTGTAAGAAGTAGTAATTTTAGAGCCTTGCCAATCCGTTGAATGGACTAAAGCTACTTCAGGTTTTGCTTTACGATTATCTGTTTTTGGAGCAACAACTGGTGTTACTTTTCCAAGAGCAAGCATCGCTTCATAAGCACCACGTTGAGTAGCAATTACAAGTTCATCATTGCGAATTTTGGCTTTGGCTAATTGTTTTTGGGTGTTGTTTAGCGCTTTGCGCAATTCAACAATTTCAGGATCAGATTCTTTTTTTAATTCTTCTAGTTCATCCTTTAGAGCCATTAAGACATATTCCTCTACGATGGCGGGCTAGCGTTCCTTCTTGAATGTTATGCCCGTTATTCTTAAGAACTTTGCTTAAAGCAGAACTTGAGGTGTTTTTATCTTCTAGTCTTTCTTTGATGGCTAGAGTTTCTTCTTTATTTAGCGATTCTAGGAATGTGCATACGCTGCAAATACCTCTACGAGAATGTAGGAAATTGCCATCATTTTTAAGATCGTCTAGTAATCCCACTATGCACCCGTGATTTGTATGCCGTGTTTGATATAACCAAGTTTGTCGTGCCAGGAATCTTTGTGGTCAGGATTGGCAATACATCTAACTGACTTAAAGGCATCCATCATTAAAGCTACTTGCCAAGCAGGTATATCTTCCATTTGGAGCATTGCCCCCCAAATACGCCCTGCAATAGCAAAATTGACTTCAGCATCGCCGTATTGTTCTTGCCGATCTTCAAGAATTTTGTCAATCATCTTCAACCCTTTCTATGAGTTGCGTAAACATTAACAGATTATGGTGATTTAATCCTCAATGGAAAGTTCGTGTCGCAAAGAAAAACCCCCACAAGTGATCGGCCTTGTGGGGGCTAGGGGCGCATTATCTACGCAAAAATTAGGATACTACAAAAGACCCGCAATTTATAACAGGTATCTCTGGCGAGTCGGTAATGCGCGCCCAAACATTCCAAGTTCCTGCTTCAAGGTCTTGAACTAAGACTCCAACATCTCCATTAAGAGCATAGGCAGTTACCCAATCAGACTCTGCGGGGCGAGCGCTTGGCAAGAGAACTGCTGTTTCTACAGCTGTTGTTACCGGAACTCCATCTAAAGTAACCAAGATAGGTTGGAATTCCACACTCTCGCGTGGGTAGATATTTGTCATTGTAAGATTCCTTCCCAACGCTTTTGAGCGAGTGAGCCAAACTTATTTCTGTCGCCAAGCATACCATTAGACCAACGCTTAGAACCTAGTGATCCTGCAAAATTAAGCATAGGAGATACTTCTCCAACCCACCTGCGGTCTTTAAGTTCACCCGCCCATGGTCTAGGGTAAATCTGACCAAATACCACAATATCGTGGTCAGTTATTGGGTTAGCTTTTTTAACCTTAGTCGTAGCGGTAAAAGTTGTGCTTGTTTGAGAATCAACTGTATGCCCACGGATTATCTCGCCTGTTAACCCTGCGACTATATCTAAGGTTGATTCAACATAAAATAAACTAGAAATAACTGTTTGTGAAGTTTCAATAATTGTAAGAAGTGAATCGGCTACAACACCCTTAATAACATCGGCAGTTAAAGTAGCACTAACAGAAGTAGTTGTATTTGCATTTTCGGTTTTTAATGAATCAGTAGTTAGGGCAACAGTTAAAGCGGTAGAAGCACTAGCGTATCTAGTTACAATTGAATCAGCAGTAAGAGTTGTAGTTATAGAAGTTGTAGTCTGAACGCGCATATTAAGCGTTGCAGTTCCACTAACCCCGGCAGTTGCAGTAAATGTTTCATCCGCAAATTCTGCGTGGAGTGCATCAGCAGTCAAACTTGCATTGGCAGTAGTTGAAGCAGCCAATAAAGAGTTGCGAAGTCCTGCTGCGGTTAATGCAGCACTAATAGAAGTATTAGCACTAGCAAAACCATTCTTTTGCGCAATCGAAGTAAGGGTTGCAGTTACTGTTGTTGAAACATCAACATAATAAACAGGAGTTGGGCCAAAATAATAACGCGGTGTTCCATAAGAAGTTCCGTAAAACGGTGCTTGATATGACAATACTCTCGGATCATAACCCGAGAGATTGCTTGTTATTTGTCCTACATAAAACCCAGGAGCAGGTGCAAAGAAAGGGGTATCAAACTTTAATTGGGTATAACTAATGCCATACGCCATGCAAGCACCCCCGAACTACCGATAACTAGGCAGCCAAAGGTGTAAGCGCGACTCCAAGTGTTGTGAAGGTAAGTGTATCTGTATTAACAACTGACTTAGAAGTAGTCAACGCAGCAGTCCAAAGAAGATTGCCAGCAGTAGAAGCATCCCAAACAGAAATATGAGTAATAGTTTCTGTCGCAGTCATAGTGAAAGCAGGTGAGTTTGAAAGTGCAAGCGCTCCTGATGATGCGGCAGAAAATGTTGCAGCTTGACGAGTGGTAACTGCTGAAGCGTTTGAAGTTCCAGCAGCACCCGGATCGGCTGTGTGCAATTTGATATAGGTTGCAGATGGAGCAGTAAACGCAGTTCCGCGAAGCATATTAAGCCAATTGTTTGCCAAAGTTGTTGTGGCTAGTCCTACTGTCATTCTGACTCCTTAGTTCCGTCTGCGTGAGTTACTTCCGCATCGGCGGTAATAACTAATTCCATTGCGACCTTATTCATTTATTATACCTTAACCTTTAATTCCATATTGCTTTGTCAGAGCAGATACGCGAAGGACTGCTGATGTTAAAAGCGCTCCAGCGATAGGGGCGATACTTGCAGGAAGATTTACATTTGGAAGTTGGTTAGCCAATTCGCCTAGAAGTGAACCTAATAAAGCGATTACCATGTGGCGATTTGCAGGTGATAGTTTGTCTAGCATATTTCTCCTTAGTCTTTGTATTTTGGTCGAACAACCATTCGAACTAGGCTTGGTGATCTATGTCGGATGTGGACACCTTCTCCATTATCCTGACTGCCAGCTTTGCCTTCTCCCGAAGTATTGCCTTCGACAGTTTCAATCAAATGCTTCTTCTTATCATAGCCGATAACAAGCCCAACATGGATTGATTTGCCTTGTTTATTGAAGTCAAAGAGGACAATATCCCCTGCTTGAACAGTATCAACAGGCACGTTTAATTCTTTTTTCTTAGCCCATGCTTCAAATGCTTCGCATCCAGCAAATCCTTTAGGGGATTGGGCGATTAGGGAAGTAGCGCCCGGCACTTTTGAGAAACACCATGATACGAACATAGCGCACCAAGGCTGACCATTCATTCCATACCATTTGCCGTATTTGGTTTTGTTTACAGGTTCTTCTTCTGTGCCTACTTCGGCTTTAGCAATTTCAATAATTTTGTCAGCAGTTAGGCTCATGTTATTCCTTTGGCTTCTTTACAGCTTTTGAAAAAACTTCATTAATTTCGGCTTTAGTTAATTTTCCATCATCAAGATAGGCTTTAGCCAAGTCTTTAATTACTTCAGAACAGGCTATCAAGCCAGCAATACCAGCGCCAATAATAGGATTTACATTTAGGATAGCAGCAGCACCGATAGTTCCTAATGCGCCTAGAATAAATACTGATCCAACTCGGATAAATATGTCTTTCATTTTTTATCCTTTGGATTGCGCAAACGGAATGTAGTTACCCATAGGAAAATAGAAATCATAATAGCGTAACCAACAACAGTCTTAGCAGAGCCAGTAAGAACTAGCCAAGCTGAAAATAAACCCACGAATGTCCATATTTGATGGGCTAAATCAGATAAAACTTCTTTAATAAATGTCATTAAAATCTCCTTCTAAGTGCCGCTATCTGTCCAATTGTCGCAGTAATTACAAGAATTTTCTTGGCTTTCTTACGGGTAATCGGCGACATATCGTTACCTATATTTTGTAATGTATTAAACGCTTCATTGATTGTTTCTGCTCCAGGTATTGCAGCAATTGCTCCTTCGAGTGGAATTAAAGGAATAGGAATAGCAACGTCAGGTGAGTTAAATGTTGTGCCACCTGGTTGACCAATGAAAGTATCTTCAACTGTTATTGCATCAGCAGGGATTGGCAAACCTGATCCTGGGGGTGGTGGTGGTGGTGTGAGGTTTCCATCTTCGCCAATTACTTGTGGTTGAGATTTAGTTCCAAAGAATTCAATACCACCATTTTCTACACCTGCTTTATCTTCTTGTATATGCGGTGTCAATAAGTTATCTTCTGGCATCTTTGGTATATCGTCAGGCAATTGATTTGGGCTATTAGGTTCAAGTCCTTCAACTAAAGGTGGTTCAGATGGAAGTTCAGGCGCAGGTTCGGGAATTTGAGGAACAACAACTTCCTCTTGCTGAGGAATTGGAGCAGGCTCAGGAGCAGGTTCGATTGGCACAACTTCGGGTTCAGGTTGTGGCTCTTGAGGTGCAGGTGGCGGCTCTACGGGGGGTAATGGCTCAGGTTCGGGTTGAGGTAGGACAATTGGCTCAGGTTCTATAATTGGTGGCTGAGGTTCTATTGCTGGCGGTGGATCAGGTATTGCAATAGGTGGGTCAGGAATAAAAACTGGCGGGTCAGGAATAACAATTGGTGGTTGAGGCGTAGGTGTTGGTTCGGGAGTTGGTTGCGCCGTAGGAGTTTGTGTTGGTGTCGGTTCAGGGGTTGGTGTAGGAATTATTGTTGGCGCAGGAGTTGGGTCAGGCGTTGGTTCTATTGTTGGCTCGGGAGTTGGTTCAGGAGTAGGTTGAATTAAATTACTGCTCAAAACATAAGTTCCTGTTGGAGTTCCATAGCCAACTCTGTTTAAGTATGAAGTGGCACGAATTGTATAAGTGCCAATATCAATAGTTCCTGTTAATTTAGAAGCATATTCATTAACCCCGGCAACATGGTTGCTGTCATCATCTGCTCTAAGAACAACATCATTTTGCCGCAGTTCAATCCAAGAATCTACCCAACCAGCACGAACTGTCATCGTTCCATCGGGCGCTGTTTCAAAGCGTGGGCCAGTAATTGTTTCAATTACATACTCACTTGAGGCTATTACTTCTATTGTTGTATCTACATAAGCAGTATCGGGGTTTAAGTTAATAATAATGTCATCTGCCATCGCCAAAGCAGGAAACAAAAATACTGAATTAAATACTAAAAATGTTACTGCAAGTAATCTTGAAAACTTTGGGGGAAGTTTCATATCAACTTTCTATCTATTTTTGCAAAGGATTTCGTAGATTGAATCTACTCTTTCTTCCAATCGTTCTAAACGGGTGCTATTTACATTAACTGCATCTCGCATACTGCTACCGCCGTTAGGTTTAAGTTCAGATAAATAAGATTTAACTAAAAATCGCACTCCCCCGGCTAAAGCCCCAAGAAGGGTGCTAAAGCCGAGAAGTGCTACTAGGTAATCTGAGGTTTTCATTGCTTGCACCTTACGGTTATAGGTTAATTTTCCATTACATAAACTGAGGCTGTGCTTGAAGCTGTAACGCCCCAAATTTCTGTTCCACCTGAAATGGTAAGGACCAACTTTTGGTTAGCATCTAACTTTAATCCAGTAGAGGAAGTAACGTTACGATCACCAATAAATATAGGAGTTGTTTCAACGTGTATATTACAAACACGCGAAGACCCTGCTTGGTCAAATAATTTTGCTGCTGTGGTGCTTACTGAGTATTGGCCTGTGCGCATATTTGCTCCTTAGATAACGAGTGTGTCTACTTCTTCTGCTGTCAAAGGTTCGCCAGCAATTAACTTTGCTTTAGCTGATGCTTTTAGGGCAGCCTTGGCTGCTGCTTCGGCTTCTGCTGCTGCTTGTTGGTCTGCTGCTGCTAAGGCTGCTGTTTCCATATCAGCAATCTCAGCATCGGTTAGTTCGATAATAGAAGTTTCCCCTGTTGTGCAGTTGATTTCTATTCTGGTTGGTTTATCCATTGTTTTCTCCTTATGAGTTCTTGATGCCGTATAGATAAAAGGTTGAGTATTGGGCAAAATTATTAGCATTTGGGGTGCAAGTAATTGAGGTAATTGCCGCAGGAGTTGCAGCCCATAGACCTGCGAGAAAATCAGCGTAAGCAGTTGCAGCATTATTTTCGCTGACCGTATCTGTACTAACAGCCTTATAATTGCTGGTGCTAAGGTAATTAGGTATGTAAACATCGCTGTTTGAAAAAGTAGAAGCAGTATAACTAGAAGGTACTAATTCGCTGTCCAATCCAGTAATACTTCCTGCGGTAGATGAAGCGGCTGCACCATTTCCAGTGAGAATTTTATTTGTATAACTGCTTGATGAACCATTAAAAGTAATTACACAATCTCCACCCGTAGAAGTGTTGCGAGCAGATATTCTAAGCAATAAATCAGTAAAGGTAGCAGGAATACTAGAAAAGGTAATACTTGCTGTTGAGGTAGTCAAAGTCTTTGCCTCAATCAAAGTATAAGTATTAGCCATAGTCTATGCCGCCGCAATTCCGTAAAGGGTAAAGGTTGAGCCAGATACAAAATTGTTAGAATTGTCATTGTAAATTTTTATAGTATTTATTGCACCTGTTGAACGCCACAAGCCAACTCCCGCAACTGTTTCACCAGCAGCATCATTGTAACGGCTTAAAATTGTTTTATATGTGGTTGTATTTTTATAGTTTTGGAACTGGATAATTGCATTTGCTGTAACGCTTAAAGGTAAAACCACTCTTGCATCTATGTAAAGATAAGAATTTGAAGTTACTCTGCCACTTGCTGCATTTGTGCCGTTTCCAGAAAGCCAAGTTGTTGAATAATTTGTGGCAGTATCTAATGACCCAGTTCCCATTTGAACCGCCAAAGCCGCAGCACCGCTTACACAGCCACAATTAGTTACCAAAATTAAGTCGGTGTAACTAGCCGAAATAGAACTAAAAGTTACAAAACTTACTGAACCGCTTGCAGTAGTTGTCGCTATCGGTTCGTAGGTTGCGCCAGCAGCCATTGTCTATGCTCCTTTTATTCCATATAGGGCGAATGATGAGTATTCATTTAACAAAGTGCCTGTTTGGGGCGCAATAACTATTGAAGTAATAGCAGAAGTGGATTGCCACAACCCAGAGTTAAAAAATACCGCGCCGCTACCGTTCAAATCAACGCCACTTAAAGTTCTAATTGTTTTGTATTTGTTAGTATTGGCGTAATCCAATATGTCGCAGGTAAATGCACCAAAGAAACTTGTGTTGGCATTTCCAGCAGTTCTAGCAATAGCAGTAAAAGCGTTGGAAGTTACGCTATCAGAAAGCGCACTAGCGCCATCGCCAATTAATTCGTGGTAAGCGTAATTTGTGGCAGTATCTCCGTTAAATTGAAGTTTCAGAGAGTCAACACTTGCAGTTGTGCGGTTTGTTTTGCTTATTGCCCTAATTTGTAAATGAGTAAAAGTCGCAGGGATAGAACTAAAAGTTACATTGGCAGTGCCACCAGAGCCGACTGTTGAGGTAGCAATAGATTGATAAGAGTTTGTCGAGATTTTGCTGCCACTTATTGAACTAGCCATTATTCCTAACATTGGAGTCATTAGGAAAGGTCTCCAAAAATAATCCAAGAGTTTGCAGCCAGTTTCTTACAAGTTGCGCCAGAGTTCGCCACACGCAATTTTGGCGTTGCAGATGTAGCACCTGTTGAAATGACCGTGGTAGTTCCAGGAGTTACTGCGCCGATTGTTGGCTGCCCTGCACCTGTAATCCAAAACACATTTATCTCTGTGCCTACTGCAAAGT